>Ga0334722_10000828_pt1 | contig 42599 bp, 35 predicted proteins | sample C3_bottom_MG_FD_207210 | JGI IMG/M metagenome (GOLD analysis project Ga0334722, IMG submission 207210) | Sediment microbial communities from Yellowstone Lake, YNP, Wyoming, USA - C3_bottom | ecosystem: Environmental > Aquatic > Freshwater > Lake > Sediment | place: USA: Wyoming | collected...
AGAGAAGGCCCAACCCCGAGAAGGACAGCCCTTACGAGTCGGGAGTGGAGCCTACCGGCGTCGCAAGGCTCCGTTTCCCGGTGCAGTTTTACCTCGTAGCCATATTCTTCATAGTGTTCGACCTCGAAGCGGTATTCATATACTCTTGGGCGGTCGCGTTCGACCTACTGGGCTGGCCGGGCTTCACCTACATAGCGTTCTTTATACTGTCGCTCACCGCGGGGCTCGTCTACGTCTGGAAGAAGAAAGGCCTCGAATGGGGACCGGGCCAGTGATAAAGCCGGGCAACGGCCCGGGCATTGCGGTCGCCTCCGTCGAGGACGTGCTCAACTACGGCCTGAACTGGGGCCGCACTAACAGCATGTGGCCTATGTTCTTCGGGCTTTCGTGCTGTTTTATCGAGTTCACCACCACGCTCACTCCCCGTTACGACATGGCCCGTTTCGGCGCCGAGGTCATGAGGGGCTCCCCCCGCCAGGCCGACGTGATGTTCGTCGCGGGCACAGTCTTCAAGAAGATGGCACCGTCCATCCTCAAGCTCTACGAACAGATGGCCGAGCCGCGCTGGGTAGTGTCCATGGGCTCATGCTCAAACTCCGGCGGTATGTACGACGTCTACAGCGTGGTGCAGGGCATTGACCAGATACTGCCCGTGGACGTATACATACCCGGCTGCCCGCCGAGACCTGAGTCGGTGCTCCAGGCCCTAACGATGCTCCAGGAAAAGATAAAGAGGGATGACCGCCCGATAAGGCCGGTCCTGCACCTGGCAGGCGGCTCTCAGGGCTCACAGAGGAAGCCTCTGGAGGAAGGATTAACAAAGACGCGGGACGGACGCGGCCCCGGCTACGAGGGGGCCACCATCAGGGGCACGGAGGTCATACCGCCGAAGCTGTGGGGAAGCCGCTCTGTGAACATGTGGACACCACCGCCGGGCAGGGTGGAGCGTCCCGCGCAGATTGCCGCGCTTATGTCTATGCTTACGGACGTATTCGGGCCGTCGGTCACCGAGGACACGCTGCCATCAGACATGCTCACGGTAAAGGCTCCGCCGGAGAAGGTGCCGGAAATGCTCGAGTTCCTCAAGCTTCGTTGCCCCGTAAAATTCCAGCGGCTCGAAGACATTACGGCGGTGGACGAATCGGAGAGGCGCGACCGCCCGGCTTACAAGGACTACACCCTCGTCCACACCCTGTTCTCCTACGACGTACCGGGATACGTGAGGATAAAGTCGGAGCTCTCAGGAGAGTCCCCGTCCGTATCGACCGTCACGGGCGTATGGCCTTCCGCGAACTGGTACGAGCGGGAGGTATACGACATGTTCGGTATAAGGTTCAACGGACATCCGAACTTAAGAAGGCTCATCATGCCGGACGACTGGGAAGGCCACCCGCTGCGCAAATCGCACCCGTACCGTGCGACCGAGATGAAACCGTACACGACAGAAGACGCGAGGAAACACAAGCCGAGGGACGCCATGGGGTTCATGCCGCCGGGCGACTACGGCCGCGACATAGTATTTTTGAACCTGGGCCCGCACCACGTCGGCACGCACGGCATCATACGCTTCGTCCTGAAGCTCAAGGGCGAGGAGATCGCCGACATGGACGTGGACATAGGCTACCACCACAGGGCTGCCGAAAAGATAGCAGAGCGGCAGTCGTGGCACCAGTACGTCGTGTACACCGACCGGGTCGAGTACCTCTCCGGCGTCAACAACAACCTGGCATACCTGGGCGCGGTCGAAAAGCTCCTGGGCGTAAAGGTGCCGGACAGGGCCGACTATATAAGGGTGATGCTCTGCGAGATGTACCGCATATCGAGCCACCTCGTATGGCTGGGCACGTTCGCACACGACGTGGGCGCGATGACTCCGGTGTTCTACACGTTCAGGGACAGGGAAGAGCTCCTCGAGATAGTGGAGATGATAACCGGCGCCCGGCTGCACCCCAACTGGTTCAAGATAGGCGGTGTGACGGAGGACCTGCCGGCAGGCTGGAAGGAGGCTGTGGAGGCCTTCGTCAAGAAGTTCCCTGCAAAGCTCGACCAGTACGAGAGGCTACTCACGAGGAGCGCGATATTCAAGGCGAGGACGAAAGGCATAGCACCACTGTCCAAGGAAGCGGCCATAGACTGGGGTATGACCGGGCCTAACTTAAGGGCAACCGGGCTCGAGTGGGACCTTAGGAAGAACATGCCGTACTCTGCGTATAGCGCATTCGACTTTAACATACCTACAGGCGCGACCGGCGACTGCTACGACCGCTACCTGGTGCGTGTCGAGGAGATGAGGCAGAGCCTCCGCATAATCGAGCAGGCGGCTAACGAGATGCCGCCCGGCAGGTGGATGAGCGAGGACTACCGCTACACCCTGCCCCAGAAGGGCGACACGCTTAAGGACATAGAGAGCCTGATACACCACTTCATAAACACGACGCGCGGCCTTGCGCCTCCCAAGGGCGAGGCGTATTTTTCGATAGAGGCGCCGAAGGGCGAGTACGGCTACCACGTTGTATCGGACGGGCTCAACTACCCATACAGGGTACACATACGCGCCCCGTCGTTCGCGCACATGCAGATGGTGCCCAACCTATGCCGCGGAAGGCTCCTGGCCGACCTCATTGCGGTCGTAGGGGCGATAGACTACGTACTGGCTGACATAGACAGGTAGGCGCGAAACACATGATTTCGGAAAACAGGCTGAAAGAACTGAGGGAACACGTCTCCAGGCTCGACCACCCGGAAGAGGCGCTCGTCGAGCTGATGCACGAGTTCCAGCGCGCATACGGTTACCTGACGGACGAGGCCGTGGAGCAGGCGGCGGGCATAGCCGGGGTGCACCCGATGAAGGTGGAGGAGGTCGCCACCTTCTACAACCTCATATACAGGAGGCCGGTCGGCAGGAAGGTGATACACGTCTGCGACAGCATTTCCTGCTGGACGGTCGGGATGGACGACGTATTCGCGCACCTGAAGATGAGACTCGGCGTGGAAATTGGCGGCACTACCGGCGACGGGGCGTTCACGCTGCTCCCCATATGCTGCCTCGGCGCGTGCCACGTAGCACCCTCTATGCTGGTTGGCGAGACTCTCTACGGCAACCTGACACCACAGAAGATAGACGAGATACTGGACAAGGAACGGACTTAAGGGCTGAATGTTTACACCGGTACTGACAAAAAACTTTGGCCTGGGCCATCCGGCAAGCCTTAAGGAATACGAGGCCTCCGGCGGCTACCAGGGGCTTAAGAAGGCGGTAAAGCTCACGCCCGCCGAGGTGACTAAGCTCGTGCTCGACTCGGGACTGCGAGGCCGGGGCGGCGCGGGTTTCCCCACAGGCAGGAAGTGGGGCCTCATCGAGAAGGACACCCCGGGCCCGCGGTACTACGTGGTCAACGCTGACGAGATGGAGCCCGGCACCTTCAAGGACCGGCTTCTCATGGAGCGCGACCCGCACCTGCTTGTAGAGGGGATAATAATAGGCGGGTATGCGACCGGCACAGGCCACGGGTACATTTTCATACGCTACGAGTACACTGAGGCTGCCCGAGCGCTCGGGCAGGCCATCGAAGAGGCAACGGCGGCCGGGTACCTGGGCGAAAACATATTGGGAAGCGGCTTCTCGATGGACATATCGGTGCACAGGAGTGCCGGCCGGTACGAGTGCGGCGAGGAGACCGCGCTTCTAAACGCGCTGGAAGGCAAGAGGGCGAACCCGCGCTCCAAGCCACCGTTCCCGCCGGTAAAGGGCCTATGGCAGAGGCCGACCATAATAAACAATGTGGAGACGGTGGTCAACGTCGGGCCTATTATTTCTGGCGGGCCTGAGGCATGGAAATCTCTCGCAAGGGACAAGGAAGGCGCGGGCGTAAAACTATACGGGGTATCAGGCCGGGTGAAGAACCCCGGCCTCTGGGAACTCCCCATCGGCACGCCGCTGCGCGAACTCATTGAGGTGCACGCGGGCGGGATGCAGGACGGGTATGCCTTCAAGGCCTGCCTGCCGGGCGGGGCATCCACGCCTCTTCTCACCCCGGACCACCTGGACGTGGAGTTGGACTTCGACCATGTCGCAAAGGCAGGCTCAAGGCTCGGCACCGGATGCGTCACGGTGCTGGACGACTCATGCTGTATCGTACGCGCGATGGTAAACCTGATGGTATTCTTTGCGCGCGAGTCCTGCGGCTGGTGCACCCCTTGCCGGGACGGCCTGCCGTTCGTGCTGGACATCCTCCGGAGGATAGAGGACGGGAGTGCGACGTTTGACGACATAGCGGTGATGGAAGAAAACTGCGACGCCATCTACTCTAACACCTTCTGCGCCTTCGCGCCCGGAGCAGTCGGCCCGGTGCAGAGCATGATGAAGCTCTTCAGGGACGAGGTGGAGGAGCACATAAAGCTCGGACGCTGTCCGCTAAAAGACAACGGTCCCGGGCCGTGGTTCAGGAAGTCCGGGTCTTATACCACGGACTACGGGCTCGGGGACCTGGGGCCGGGCATTGGCGGAGAGGATTACTCGGGGCCACCGTCTTGAGGTATAGAGGCAAATCCCCCTTTCATCCCCCTTTAACAAAGGGGGAAAGAGGGGGATTTACTGCAAGGCCCGGCGAATGGGCCGGCCGATAATTTGTACCCTCTGACAAATGGAACACCATTTATGCCCAGACTTACAATAGACGGTATAGCCGTAGAGGTGCCGGAAGGCACAAACGTCCTGGAGGCGGCAAAGGTGGTCGGTGTGGTCATCCCGCACTTCTGCTACCACCCGGCGCTCGGCGCTGTCGGCGCGTGCCGTCTGTGCGCGATGAAGTTCATCGAGGGCCCGGTCAAGGGCGTGCAGGTGAGCTGCATGGTCGAGGCGAAGGACGGGATGGTCGTATCCACCACAGACGGAGAGGCCGCGCGTCTCAGGCGGATGGTCATCGAGTGGCTGATGCTGAATCACCCGCACGACTGCCCGGTCTGCGATGAGGGCGGCATGTGCCTTCTCCAGGACTACACCGTGTCTGGCGGCCACGGCAGGCGCAGGTACAAAGGAAAGAAACGCGCATTCCCCGACCAGTACCTGGGCGAGTTCATCAAGCAGGAGATGAACCGGTGCATACAGTGCTACCGATGCGCGCGTTTCTACCAGGACTACGCGGGCGGGGAGGACTTCGGCCCGATGCAGATAGCTAACAAGACCTACTTCGGCCGGCACAGGGAGGGCTGGCTGGACAGCGAGTTCTCGGGCAACCTTGCCGAGGTCTGCCCGACCGGCGTATTCACGGACAGGACGTACAGGTTCAAGGCCCGGGCCTGGGACCTGGAGCGTGGCCCTTCGGTCTGCCCGCACTGCTCTCTCGGCTGCAACACGATGCCGGGCGCAAGGTACCGCGCACTGCTCCGTGTGGAGGCGAGGGAGAACCTGAAGGTGAACGGCTGGTTCATCTGCGACAGGGGCCGTTTCGGCTACGGGTACGCAAACCGTCCCGACAGGCCGCGAAACCCGAGGGTAGACGGCAGGGACGAAAGCTTCTCCGACGCATACGAGCTCGCGGCAAGGCGCATCTCACACGCCATCAGCGAGCACGGGCCAGGCTCGGTGGCATTTCTGGGCTCGCCGAGGGCGTCTATCGAGACAAACTACTCCCTCATGAAGTTCGCCCAGGCACTGGGCTCACCCAATATATGCTTCTCGCCAGACCCGGCCCGAGAGAGGAAGGTCAGGAGGGCCGCGGCAAGGCTATTGCCCGGTACTGCACGGTCGCTACGAGGTGTGGAGTTCTCAGACCTTATAATTACCGCCGGGGCCGACCCGTTAAACGAGGCGCCCATGCTTGCGCTCATGATGCGGCAGGCGGCGAGGAAGGGCGCACACATAGTAGTAATAGACCCGCGGCCGGTGAGCCTGCCGTTTAAGTTCACGCACATACCGTGCGCACCCGAAGGCTTGGCGGAAGCAACGAAGGCTGCGCTCGGTAAAAACGTCGCGGGCGCCAAGTCCCCTACCATAATAGTCGGCACTGACGTGGGCGACGAGGCGTTGATAGACACGGCCGCCGAGTCGGCTTCGCGTCTGAGGCAGGAGGGGTTGGATGCAGGCGTATTCTACATTATGTCCGGGCCTAATTCTTTCGGCACGGCGCTCCTCGCGGGCAACGGGCCGGACTTCGGAGACGTGCTCGACGGTATAATCAAGGGCCGCATAAGGACGCTTATAACTGTCGAGTCCGACCCAGTCGGCCTTTGTCCCGACGGGGATATGATTGAGGAGGCGCTCGGGAAGCTCGAAAACCTGATAGCCATTGACTACCTGCCGAGCAGTACCGCAAAGCGTGCGGACGTCCAGCTCCCCTGCACGGCCGCCGCCGAGACGGACGGCGTATACGTCAACAACGAGGGCCGGGCTCAGGCGTTCAGTAAGGTATATACGGCGGGCACCCCGATAAACGACATGGGCCCAGATGCGCACCCGCCGAGGACATTTACCCAAGCGGTGACCGGCAATGCGCCGCCCGCATGGCGGCACCTGGAGGAGATACGCGGCATCATCACCCTGGGGTTCCAGGGGCACACAGACGTGCACGGCATAAGGGAAGAGATTGCGGCCCTCGGCCCCGGCTGGGAGGCCTTGACAGGCCTCGACCCCGAGGGCGAGGGCGTTGTAATTAATCTACGTGCCGGGTACCTGCCACCCGATCCTACTACGGTGGTTGATGCAGGGGGAGGATTCGCGCTTGTGGCGACGGAGCTCACGTTCGGCACGGAGGAAATATCGACATATGCCGACAAGGCGCAGCTCAAGGCCCAGCAGCCTTACGTTACAATAAACTCGGATGACGCCGCACGCATAGGTATACTGCACGGCGGCGAAGGCCTTGTGCGAAGCGGCGACAAGGTATACGCGGCGGAGTTCAGGGTTTCGGAGATTGTAGCAAAGGGTGTGGCCGTCGCGCCAAGGATACCAGGCTGGCCTGTGGCCGGCCTTGCCGGCAAGCGGGTAAATATCACCAGGGTATAAGATATGTCCGAGAGCCTTATAATGTTCGCCATAATATTCGTGAAGCTCGCGGTCATCCTCGGGGCCACGCTGACACTTGCGGCCTACATGGTCCTCGCCGAGAGGAAGCTCCTTGGCAGGATGCAGAACCGGTACGGGCCGAACAGGGTCGGCAGGTTCGGGTGGCTCCAGCCGCTTGCTGACCTTATTAAGCTCATCACCAAGGAGGACATACTTCCCGACCAGGCGGACAAGACGATATTCTACATAGCGCCCGGGATAGTCGCAGGCACGGTGCTTCTGACCTTCGCCGTCGTGCCGTTCGGCGGCCCTATTACGGTCTACGGCCATACGGTGACAATGCCTGCAATAGACCTGAACGTAGGCGTACTGTACTTCCTCGCGCTGTCTTCGCTCGGCGTATACGGCGTGGCACTCGCGGGCTGGTCGTCCGGCTCCAAGTACAGCCTGCTCGGCGGGATACGCGGCTCCGCGCAGATGATATCATACGAGCTTTCGATGGGGCTGTCGCTCGTGCCGGTAGTGATGCTGACAGGCTCGTTCAGCCTTAGCGACATCGTTTATGCGCAGGAGCCGGTGCCGTTCATCGTGTACTCGCCGCTCGGGTTCATGATATTTTTGATAAGCGTAGCGGCCGAGTCCAAACGCATACCGTTCGACCTGCCTGAGGCGGAGAACGAGCTCGTGGCGGGCTACCATACCGAGTACAGCGGCATGCGGTTCGGGCTGTTCTTCATGGGCGAGTATATAAACCTGATAGTGCTATCAGCGCTCGCCACCACGTTTTTCCTGGGCGGCTGGCTCGGGCCGGGTACTACGTGGCTTTCGTTTCTGTGGTTCTTCCTGAAATCGGCATCCCTTGTATTCTTCTTTATATGGATGAGGGCGACGCTCCCAAGGTTCCGGTACGACCAGCTCATGCACTTCGGCTGGAAATTCCTTGTGCCGCTTTCGCTTCTTAACGTGCTGCTCACAGGGGCGCTTGCGCTACTGTTCAAGTGGAGGATGGCCTGATGGAGATACTCGCGGGCCTCTTCGAGGCGTTCATGACCACGCTCGGGCGTCTGTTCGAGCGGCCTGTGACGGTCCAGTACCCTGAGGAGAAGTTGAAGCTCCCAGCGAGGTACAGGGCGCGCATAGTCCTTACGCGCGACCCGGACGGGGTCGAGCGGTGCGTAGCATGTTACCTCTGCTCCGCCGTATGCCCGGTATCATGCATCTCGATGCAGTCCAGCGACATGGGCGACGGGCGGCGCTACGCCGAATGGTTCAGGATAAACTTCTCGAGGTGCATATTCTGCGGGCTGTGTGAGGAGGCCTGCCCGACGCTCGCCATACAGCTGACCCCTGACTATGAGTTCTGCAAGCAGGACATACTTGACCTGGTGTACGAGAAAGAGGACCTCCTGATAGACGGCACGGGCAAGTACCCGGACTATAACTTCTACCGCCACGCCGGAATAGGGGTAGTTAACAAAAAGGGCGAAAATCCGGACGAGTATGGCCCAGTTGACGTGAAGGACAACATGCCATGAACGCGACCATCTTCTACATACTGGGCGCATGCGCCGTGTCGGCCACCCTGCTCGCCGTTACGAGGCGCGAGCTGGTGCACGTCGTGGTCTATCTGGTCATGTCCTTCTTTTCGTTCTCGCTCATATTTTACATGATGGGCGCGCCGCTCATCGCCGCGCTCGAGGTCATAGTGTATGCGGGCGCAATAATGGTGCTGTTCCTGTTCATCATTATGATGCTCGAGATGGGGAAGCCGCAGACCCCCCAAAAACCGTTTATAAGGGTATGGTTCCCGGTCATCGCACTGGGCCTGGTAATACTTATAAGTTCAGTGGCGCTATTCGTGCCGGGGTCGGACATCCCGGCGCACGGCGGGTTCATCTCGCCGAGGACTTTCGGGCAGGCGCTTTACTCAAGGCATATGATAGCGGTCGAGGCTGCCTCGCTGCTTCTGCTGTTCGCGCTCGTCGGTGCGCTTTATCTCGGGAGGAGGGACTGATTATGGTGCCGTTCTCTCACATACTGATACTCGCAGGCATAACCTTCGCGCTGGGCGTGGTATGCGTCGCGGTCAGGCGCAACATACTGATGATACTGATAGGCGTCGAGATAATGCTGAACGCGGCCGGGCTCGCCTTCGTCGCTGGCAGTATGCGCTGGGGGATGCCCGAGGGCCAGATATTCGTGCTCTTTTTGATGGCCATGGCCGCGTCCGAGGTATCGGTCGGCCTCGCGCTGGTGGTTTACCTGCACAAGAGGAAGCGGAGCGTGGACGTCGACGACTTCAGCGACATGAAAGGCTGATATGGACCACCCGGTCACATACATACTGCTCCTGCCGCTTATAGGGGCATTCATCAACGCCGTCGCAGGCTGGAAGATGCCGAGGCGCGCGGTGGAGACGATTGCCTGCGCAAGCGTGGGCGGGTCGTTTATAGCCGCTTGCATGGCACTTGCTGGCATGGACGGCGCTGCAAGCGTTACGCTTTACGACTGGCTTTCCTTCGGCGGGTTCTCGGCCCCGGCAGGCTTTTATCTGGACGCTCTCTCTGTCACGATGGCCGTGATGGTCAGCGGCGTATCGTTCATCATACACCTCTACAGCGTGGGCTATATGAGGGAAGACAAAGGGTACGCCCGGTACTTCATGCTTCTTAACCTCTTCGTATTCTCGATGCTCAACCTCGTCCTTGCATCCAACCTCACGCTCCTTTTCGTAGGCTGGGAGGGCGTGGGCTTCTGCTCGTACGCCCTTATAGGCTTCTGGTACACCGTGCCGGGATACGCGACCGCTGGCAGGAAGGCGTTCATAGTAACGCGCATAGGCGACGTGGCATTCGGGGTCGCCATAATATGGCTTTTCTACCTGGCCGGTACGACGGACATACCAGCCATAAACGCGCTCGCCTCATCACGCATCCCGGCCGCTACGGCTACTTTCATCGGGTTGTTGCTTCTTTCCGGCGCGGCAGGCAAGTCTGCCCAGCTTCCCCTGACCGTCTGGCTTCCGGACGCCATGGCGGGTCCAACGCCGGTATCAGCGCTCATCCATGCCGCGACAATGGTCACCGCCGGTGTCTACCTGTTGATGAGACTGTTCCCGGTCGTCTCGTTATCCGCAACCGCGCTCTCAGTCATTGCGGTGGTGGGCTGCGTGACATCTTTCTACGCGGCTACCGCTGCGCTTGCACAGCACGACCTGAAGAAGGTGCTCGCATATTCGACTATCAGCCAGATAGGCTACATGTTCATGGGCGTGGGCGCGGGCGCGGTATCGAGCTCCCTGTTCCACCTGTTCGTGCACGCATTCTTCAAGGCGCTCCTGTTCATGGGCGCGGGCTGCATAATACAGGCTCTTGACGAAGAGCACGACATACACAAGATGGGCGGGCTTATGATCCGGATGCCGCTGGTGTTCCTCTGTTTCCTCTCGGGCGCGCTTGCGCTCGCCGCCGCACCGGGCACCGCAGGTTTCTTCAGCAAGGACGAGATACTCACGGCTACGCTTTCAAACGGCTCGGCACTTTATGTCGTATTATGGGCGATGGGAGAGCTGACTGCGTTCATTACCGCGCTTTACATATTCCGTGTCGTATTCCTGGTGTTCAGGGACGAGCCCAAAGCCAGCCCCAAAAGGCTGCCACGCATCATGGTTTATTCGCTCGTGCCGCTTGCCATGCTCGCCTTGGTAGGCGGGCTTATAAACGCGCCTGCCAACTGGGGCGGAACTGAGAGGCTGTCCGCATATCTTGAATGGGGAGGAGTCGCACCCGCCCTTAAGTTCTCCCGGCAGTGGCTGGTACAGGGCGTTTCGGCATCCGTCTCGGTATGCGGGATTGCCATGGCCTATTACATGTATGTATATAACCCGGCATGGCGGAAGAAGGCGGCCGCGAGGCTTTCCGGGATTGCAGGTTTTCTGTCCGCTGCATGGTACCTGGACGCCCTTTACAATAAAGTGGTGGTAGGCACCTATGTTATGGTATCCGGGTTCCTGTGGAAGAAGGTGGACGGGCTTGTGATTGACCGCTCGCTCGACGGAACGGCGGCCGGCATAGCCGGTGCTGGCACGGGGCTACGAAGTGCCGTCACGGGCCGGGCCTCCACATATATAATGTCCGTCATAATCGGCGCAGCCGCAATGCTGGCCTATTTCGCCTGGAGCTGATTTAATGCAGTATGCGCTCACATGCATGGTATTCCTGCCGGTAGCCTTTGCCGTCCCGGTGCTTTTTATCCGGGACGATGCCTTAGTCCGGTGGGTTGCGCTCGTGGCAACCGCTGCCGAACTGCTATTAGGCACCATGCTATTCTTCACGTTTGCCCAAGCCGGCCATAGCGGCAAGTGGCTCCTGGTCGAGGACCACGCCTGGATAGCTCAACTCGGCATACGCTACAGCCTCGGGATGGACGGCATAAGCCTGCTGCTCGTCGTCCTGTCGGCGTTGCTGTTCGTGATGTCGGTCATCGTGTCCTGGCGTTCCGTGAAGGAGCGGGTGCCTCTGTTCCATTTCATGCTCCTTTTGATGGAGACCGGAGTGTTGGGTGTGTTCCTTTCGACCGACCTGTTCCTGTTCTACCTCTTCTGGGAGGTGATGCTCATACCGATGTTCTTCATCATCGGGATATGGGGCCACGGCAGGCGGGTATATTCAGCCGTCAAGTTCTTCATATACACAGTGACCGGGAGCCTACTGATGCTGCTCGGCATCATAGGGCTGTATATCGTGCACGGCAGGCAGACCGGCATATACACCTTCGCACTCGACGCCCTTGCCGCAACCAACGTCGAGCCCTCGACCGGGCTCTGGCTGTTCGCGGCATTCCTAGTGGGGTTTGCGGTAAAGGTCCCGGTCTTCCCGCTGCACGCATGGCTCCCGGACGCACACACCGACGCACCTACCGCCGGCAGCGTCATACTTGCAGGGATCATGCTTAAGACCGGAACATACGGCCTCCTCCGCATCGGGTTCCCGCTCCTGCCGTATGCGGCCCTATCATTCCTGCCGGTTATATTCATGGTCGGATTAGTCGGCGTCTTCTACGCGTCGTGGGTCGCATTCGCGCAGTCGGACATGAAGCGGCTCGTGGCATACTCGAGCATCTCGCACCTTGCTCTGGTCGTAATAGGCATAGCCGCATGGAACGAGTTGTCGCTTGCGGGGTCTGTGCTCCAGATGGTGAACCACGGTATAACCACCGGCGCGCTCTTCATCATGGTCGGCATGCTCGACGAGCGTGCGCACACGAGAGAGATGGCGGCGTTCGGCGGGCTCTGGGCAAAAGCCCCGGCGATGTCCGCGTTTTTCCTTCTTTTCATACTCTCCTCGCTCGGCCTGCCCGGGCTGAACAACTTCGCCGGCGAGTTCCTTATCTTCGTTGGCCTGTTCCGTGAACACCCGGTTATCGCTGCGGCCGCGTTCGCGGGCGTGGTCTGGACGCTTGCATACCTGCTCCGTCTGGCCCAGAAGGTCCTGTTCGGCCCGGTCACGGACACCGGTGCACTCGCTGGCGAGTTCCCAGACCTCACGGCCAGGGAATACGCCGTGGTCGTGCCGCTGGCGGTACTCGTCATAGCGATAGGGCTTTACCCCTCCATGCTCCTCAGGCCTCTGGACGCACCCATCCAGGGCCTTATTGTCATCGTAAAGGTGGCATCCGCGGGCACGGGAGGGCTTGCCCCATGAGCATACAGGAACTATACGCCCTCCTGCCGCTCGAAATCCTCGGCATCGGCTCTATGGTCATGCTGCTTGCAGGGGCGTTTTTCCCTTCGGTCGGCAAAAAAGCACTGAACTTCAGCGGGGCGGCGATAACCCTCTCGGCCGGGCTGGTCGCCACGTTCTACAGCCCCGCAGTACCGGAGGCCGGCCATATGATAGGCTTCAGCGGCTTCAGCCTGTTCTTCACCGCGCTTTCCTGCTTTGCCGCATTCATAACTCTGCTGATTTCCGCGGGCTATTCCGAGAGGCGGCCGCTCGGCGAGGAGGAGTACCCGTCCCTCGTGCTGTTTGCCGCGTTCGGCATGGCCTTCCTGTCCTCATCCACAAGCCTGCTCGGCATATTCGTCGGCCTGGAGAGCATGACGCTCGCGCTCTACATACTCATAGCTTCAAATAAGGCCGACCCGCTCTCCGGTGAGGCGGGTGTAAAATACCTTGTGGTAGGCGCCGTCTCCACCGCGTTCTTCGCATTCGGCCTCTCGCTCGTATACTTCGACACCGGCACCCTCTCGGTTACCGCCGCGATGCAGGCTATGACGCATACCGGAAAGATGTCGCCCGTCGGCCTGGTCGGCTGGGCGATGCTTCTGGTCGGCATAGGCTTCAAGGTTTCGCTCGCCCCGTTCCACCTTTGGGCCCCGGACGTCTACGAGGGCGGGCCTGCGCCTGTCATAGCATTCTTGTCCACCGGGTCCAAGGCGGCTGTATTCGCGGCGTTCCTCAGGCTCACGCTGGCGTCTTCGTCCGGCTGGGGTTCGCTCGTACCGGTGCTGTGGACGGTTGCGGTGCTGACCATGGCCTACGGCAACATCGCGGCGCTGACCCAGGACAACGTGAAGAGACTGCTGGCATACTCATCCATCGCGCAGATGGGCTACGTGCTGGTCGCGCTGATCGCTGCGCCCGGCTCCGGCGGGACTTCTGCGGTGTTTTACCTGCTCGCATTCGTGGCTATGGACCTGGCCGCCTTCGGCGTGATAGCGTCGTTCTCGGGCAAGGACGGCGACATCGGCGGCATCGACGGCCTCAGGGGCCTGGGATATGTATACCCGTTCCGCTCCGCCGCACTCGCTTTGGCGTTCTTCTCGCTTGCAGGCCTTCCACCAACCGCGGGCTTCATAGCCAAGTTCGGGGTATTTTACGCCGCGGTCAAGTCCGGGTACGTCTACCTTGCGGTAATAGGCATAGCCACCGCCATCATCTCTGTCTACTACTACCTCAAGGTAGTGGTCTACCTCTACATGCGGCCCGCGGATTCCTCGAAGGTGGTGCCGCTCGCTATGACAGCTATTCCCCGTCCTGACCCCGCAGGCCATTTTGCGCTCGCAGTCCTGATGGCGGCGATTATTGCGCTCGGCATCCTGCCGGGGGGGATGCTGGATCTCATAGCAGGCTTCATGGCCCGGCCTCTGATATAAGCCACGTTCGGTGTGATGGGCGATTTGGCAGATTGGTTGAGGCGCAAAAAAAGCCCCGCCTGAATCCACAGGCGGGGCTTTTAGCGGGTTTATAAGTCGTGTTTAGTAGGTCTTGATGATATAGTCCGCTATTGCCTTTGCCTCCTTATCGGAGACGGCCTTCTTGTCGAACTTTGTCATGCCGGGTCCCGGTTTACGCATGAGCTTCACTATGTCCCCGGCGGTCTTCACGCCGTTGGCCGCACGGTCGGCGCTCTTCAGAGTCTTCTGGGCATTTATTATATTACCGCCGTCCTTGTGGCATACCGCGCAGTGCTCGTCAAACTCCTTTTTTCCGTCTATCTTCTGCGCGGCCACAGCCATGCCAGCCGACAGTACAAACGCCCCGCAGACGATTACCGCCCCAATCCTCTTCATGTCTTGTCTCCTTTCGAGTACGTCAGGGAAAATATAATATCGCTTTCATGTAATTATAGACGCGGCCCGCGGTTTTGTCAAAGGTCTGTGCCCGAGAAACAAAAAGCCCACTCCCTTTCGGGAATGGGCTCAATGAAAAAACCAATCAGCCTAATAACTATGAAATGCTTGATACCTTAGAAGGCTATGGCGTTAGAGTCGGGACCGTGGTCTCTTTGACTTCTATAGCCCCAAGCCTTTAAACTACTTCTTCTCCGGGGCAGCCGGGGCAGCCGGAGCAGCCGGGGCAGCCGGGGCAGCAGTGGTCATGTTCGCCGCAGGCGCGGCGGTCGGAGCAGCAGCCGGGGCAGTCTCTTCAGCCTTCTTGCCGCAGGCAGCCAGGGAGAAAACCAGAGCACCAGAAGCCAACACAATACCCAACTTTTTCACCATCTCATTCTCCTTTCGCATTTGTCAAAAAAATTAAGACCGGTCTTGCCGGACTGGTAAAGTGTAAACAAACACGTACTATTTGTCAATAGACATTTTACACCCGCATAAGATAATAAATTTAGTACAATCACGCATTAAACATATTTTTATTTCACATCATCCGCCCCAACACTTTATAGAGCCGTAATACGCGGGTGAAAAGCCTTGACAAGAATTGTCCATGGACTATAATGAACCATCTTACTAAACACTATATGAAAGGGTATGAAAAAAGATGTCTTTAGACAAGATAGGGGCCGTCGAAGAGCGTATTTCCAAGGTGATAGAGCTGGTAAAGGGGCTCAAGGCGGAGAAGGCCCGGCTGGAGGCCGAGATAGCGGAAGTGCGAGGGCAGATCGCCTCCATGAAGTCCATTGAGGACGAGGCTGCGAGACTGAGGCAGGAGCGTGACCAGGTCCGGGAAAGGCTCGAGAAGATACTCCGGGGGATAGACGAGCTGGCGCCATAACCTGATGGTGATTCGCAGCAAGAAGTCCCGTTTAAGCTGAAGGGCTGTTAGCTATGGGCAGTGTGGAAATCGACATATACGGCATGAAGTACACCATCAAAGGGGACGCCGACCCCGAATACGTGAAACAGCTCGCAAGGTTCGTCGACGACAGGATGCGTAGCGCAGCCAGGCACAGCCAGTCCGCCGTAGGTGCGCAGAGGATAGCCGTCCTGGCCGCGTTAAACATAGCGGACGAGCTGCACAAGCTCAAACGCAGGCACCAGGAAGTAGAGAACATGGTGCGTGAAAAGACCGGAGACCTCTTCGATATCCTTCAGGACGAATCCTGATTTATTTCAACCCATTTCAGCTGCTCTTGTACTTTTATATACACCGCCCCGGTCACCTGCCGTAACCTTCGTTTATTTAATTTTTCCCTTGATATTTTCCGATAGATAAAGTATCTTGAGTACAATAAGGACAGGACGGAGAATTCCCCTGCCCTGTGCGTGATTCAGGGGTTTTTTTTGACCAACGATTAAAAAACGGGAGCTGTGTACTGAAGCGCGTGTGCATGTCCCGCAATATGCGGGAAAGCCTGACCTCTTCATCATGGCACCCACCTGGTCAACCAGGTTCAAAAAATTCCCCGACACGGCAGTTTCGGCGGGGGATAATTTTCTCGGCGGACCGGCGTTGCATTTCACGCCGCAGTCAGGCCGAGGGCTACACGGTATAAGGGATTAAAGACTTACATAAGGGAAAAACTTGATGTTCTTTGGGCTTTATGTCGGTGTCATAACCTTTGTCTATTTTTTGTTTCCGGCCCTGCGGCCCGTAACACGCAAGGGTTGTCGCACCGTTTATAGCTGGGCATTCTTCCGGGCCGAGGCCCGGAAGGGCGCCCTGTATTATCACGGCCTCCAAGACGACGGAGGCCCGCCCACAGAAAGCCCTCTGAGAACATCAAGCCGGCCTTTGCTATTCACCCTTTCGTAGGCGCACCACCTTATACCTCCGCCCTCCCCTGAGATGGACGAGACGGTTTTGCCGTCTTTTACATCCGCCTTATATTTTGCTGCACTGAAAACTATCTGAACAACAGGCCAGGGGTCCAATACCATGACCGTCTTCTCTGAGCGCCAACAGGCGGACGACAAGGACTCCCCCCTCGCCTGGCGGATGAGGCCCAGGACCCTGGACGAGTTCGTCGGACAGGGGCATATACTCGGGCCGGGCAGGATGCTGAGGCGGGCCATAGAGGCGGACAGGATAAACTCCGTCATACTATACGGCCCGCCGGGCTCCGGCAAGACCGCGCTTGCTTATGTAATAGCCGGCAGGACCGAGGCGGTGTTCAAGTCGATAAACGCAGTGACCTCCGGCGTGGCGGACATCAGGCGCACAAGCGCCGAGGCTGGAGAAGAGAAAAACAGGAGCGGCAGGAGGACGATTCTCTTCATAGACGAGATACACCGCTTCAACCGCGCACAGCAGGACGCGCTGCTGCCGGACGTGGAGCGGGGCAACATCGTGCTTGTGGGGGCGTCAACCGCAAACCCGTTCTTCTCAGTAATACCGGCGCTGTCGTCACGCTCGCAGATATTCGAGCTGAAGCCCTTGTCTCCTGGCGACCTCGGCACTATAATAGACAGGGCACTCGTTGACCAGGAGCGCGGTCTGGGCAGTTACAGGGTAGAGCTTGCGCCGGAGGCCAGGGAATTCATAGTGTACAGGGCCGAGGGCGACGCCAGAAGGGCGCTGAACGCCGTAGAGGTCGGCGTACTCACCACCCGCCCGGACAAGGACGGCGTGATAAAGTTCGACATCACGGTGGCCGAGGAGTCCATACAGAAGAAGGCTGTCGTATACGAGGAGGACGAGCATTACGACACGATCTCGGCCTTCATAAAGAGTATGCGGGGCAGCGACCCGGACGCGGCAGTCTACTGGATGGCCAAGATGCTGTATGCGGGTGAGGACCCGTTGTTCATCGCAAGGCGGATAATAATAGCCGCCGCCGAGGACGTAGGCAACGCCGACCCGGGGGCGCTGGCCGTCGCGGTGGCCGCGCTCCACGCGCTTGAGCACGTGGGGATGCCGGAGGGCAGGATCCCGCTTGCGCAGGCGGTTATCTACGTAGCGCAGGCGCCGAAGTCCAACGCGTCCTACAAGGCCGTGGGCAAGGCCCTCAAGGACATAGAAGAAGGCGTGGTACTGCCCGTGCCCGGCCACCTGAAGGACGCAAGCTACAAAGGCGCCGGGAGGCTAGGACGCGGCAAAGGCTACAAATACCCGCACGACTACCCGGGACATTACGTGGAGCAGCCCTACCTCCCGGAGGACAGGACATATTACAGCCCGACCGAAGAAGGATATGAGAAGGACATCAAGAGTAGATTGGAGAAACGCAGACCCCGGAAGCCCTGACATTGTTTCCTGCACCTAAGGAGGGTGAAGCAACATGGACTATATATGGATTGCGATAGCGCTCGTGGCCGGCCTGGCTATCGGCATGCTGATAAAGCGCGGGATGGCAGAGTCCAAGATAAAAGAGGCCGAAGAACAGGCCAAAAGGATCATCAAGGACGCCGAACGTGACGCCGAGACCAGGAAGAAGGAGCTGCTGATAGAGGCCAAGGACAAACTCTACCAGCAGAGGGCCGACTTCGAGAAAGAGGTGAAGGACCGGAGGGTAGAGCTGAACGCCCTCGATAAGCGCCTCATGCAGAAGGAGGAATACCTCGACAAAAAGACCGACCAGTTCGACAAGCGCGAGAACGATATAGCGAAAAAAGAGAAGGACCTCCTGTCCCGCGAGAAAGAAGTGGTTGAAAAGGAGCAGCGGTACGAGGACGGCCTTAGGGAACAGGTCATACAGCTGGAGAAGATTTCCGGCATGAGCTCCGAAGAGGCCAAGAAAGAGCTCATGGGGAGGATGGAGGATGAGGCGCGTCACGAGGCCGCCAAGAACATGAAGCGCATCGAGGACGAGGCCAGGACCGCGGCCGACAAAAAGTCCAAGGAGATAATGGCCCTCGCCATCCAGCGATATGCCAGCGACTACGTGGCCGAGTCCACCGTATCGCTGGTCAACCTGCCGAACGACGAGATGAAGGGCCGCATAATAGGCCGCGAGGGCAGGAACATCAGGGCTCTCGAGGCTGCGACCGGCATAGACCTCATAATAGACGACACCCCCCAGGCGGTGATAGTGTCCGGCTTCGACCCGGTCCGCCGCGAGATAGCCCGCATATCCATAGAGAGGCTGATGGCGGACGGCAGGATACACCCCGGCAGGATAGAGGAGGTCGTGGACAAGGTCGGCAAGGAGCTCGACAACACCATGCGTGAAGAGGGCGAGAAGGCCGCCTTCGACCTGACCGTGCACGGGCTGCATCCGGACATAATCAAGCTTATAGGCCGCCTCAAGTACCGCACGAGCTACGGCCAGAACGTGTTGATGCACTCGAGGGAGGTCGCCTTCCTCGCAGGCATAATGGCCTCCGAGCTGGGCGTGGATACAAAGCTTGCCAAGCGTGCCGGCCTCCTGCACGACCTGGGTAAGGCGGTGGACCACGAGGTGGAAGGGACGCACTCGAGCATCGGACACGACCTTGCCAAGAAATACGGCGAAAACCCGAAGGTGCTTAACGCAATACTCGCGCACCACGGGGACGAGGAGTTCAGCTGTGTGGAGAGCGTGCTTGTCGCGGCCGCGGACGCGCTTTCCGCCGCAAGGCCTGGCGCGAGGCGCGAGACGCTCGAGTCCTACGTGAAGCGCCTCGAAAAGCTCGAAGAGGTCGCCAACTCGTTCAAGGGCGTGGAGAAGTCCTTCGCGATACAGGCAGGGCGCGAGATAAGGATAATAGTGAAACCGGAAGAGGTGAACGACATCACCGCGGCCCAGATTTCCAGGGAGATAGCCAAAAAGATTGAAGAGGAGATGGCCTATCCCGGCCAGATAAAGGTCACCGTCATAAGGGAGTCCCGGTACACGGAGTTCGCTAAGTAGATGAACATACTGTTCGTCAGCGATATCGTCGGCAGCCCCGGCAGGGAGATGCTCAAACGTCACCTGCCTGCCCTGAGGGACGAGCACTCCATATCCCTTGTCGTAACTAACGGCGAGAACACGGCCGGCGGGTTCGGTATAACACCGCAGACCGCGGGCGAACTCCTTGGCACAGGCGTGGACGTCATCACCTCCGGAAACCACATCTGGGACAAGAAAGAAACGGCGGAGTACATCGCCAGGGAAAACCGGCTTATCCGTCCGGCCAACTACCCGCCTGGCACGCCGGGCCGCGGGGACGCGCTCATCTCCAGCGGCGGCGTAAAGGTGGGCATACTGAACCTGATGGGCCGCGTATTCATGGCCAACCTCGACTGCCCGTTCAGGAAGGCCAAAGAAGAAGTCGCCAGGCTGAAAGACGAAGGGGCCAGAATTATTATAGCGGACTTCCATGCAGAGGCGACCTCCGAAAAGATAGCGCTCGGCAGATACCTCGACGGGGAGGTCACGGCAGTGCTGGGCACTCACACGCACGTGCAGACCTCCGACGAGCGCATATTCCCCGGCGGCACGGCATATATTACCGACGTCGGCATGACGGGGCCGTACGACTCGGTCCTGGGCGTATCCATGGAGAAGGCAATAGAGCGGTTTCTTACCCAGATGCCACAGAGGTTCGATACCGCAAAAGGCCCGGCCATACTGCAGGCGGTGATGGTTTCGGCCGACCCAAAGACTGGCAGGGCGACAGGCATCGAGAGGATTAATATCGGCCCGGAAGAAGTTTAAGCCACAGGGTTCCCGCATATGCAGCTTGACCTCGACCTCAAACAACCGCTTACGGTATCCGGGCTCACCCGCAGGATAAAGGGCGCATTGGAGGAAGGTTTCTCCGACGTATGGGTGGTGGGCGAGATAACCAACCTGCGCACCCCGTCCTCAGGACATATCTACTTCGCCCTCAAGGACAAGGACGCCCAGATACGCGCTGTGTTCTTCCGCTCCGGGAGCCGCTACCTTAAGTTCCGGCCCGAGGACGGCCTGGAGGTGATCGTACGGGGTTCGCTTTCGGTCTACGAGCCGAGGGGCGAGTACCAGATAATAGTGGATTACATGGAGCCCAAGGGCATTGGGACCCTGCAGCTCGCGTTCATCCAGCTGAAAGACAAACTCGGCAGGGAGGGCCTGTTCGACCCTTCGCACAAGCGGCCGCTGCCGCCATACCCGCAAAGGGTTGGCGTGGTTACATCACCGACGGGCGCAGCCTTCAGGGACATACTCAAGGTGCTCCAGCGCAGGGCCCCGGGTGTGCAGGTAGCGCTGGCGCCCGCCTCAGTCCAGGGTGAGAACGCCCCGGCCGAGATAGCACAGGCTATAGCGGATTTGAACGATTTGGGTAGGCTCGACGTCATAATAGCAGGACGGGGCGGCGGCTCCATCGAGGACCTTGCCGCCTTCAATACCGAGACGGTCGCGAGGGCCATATACAAATCAAGGGCCCCCGTAATATCGGCCGTAGGCCACGAGGTCGACTTCACTATAGCAGACTTCGTCGCCGACTTAAGGGCGCCAACTCCTTCGGCCGCGGCGGAGATGGTGGCCGAGAGCGAGGAGCACCTGAAGGAGCGGCTGACCGTGTCCGCTGGAAGACTTGGGTATATTATGGCCGGCCTGCTAAAGTCCATCAGGGCCTCGCTCGATTCAGAGATAAGGGCGCTCATCGACCCTGTCAAGGCCGTCCGTGAACATATGCTCAGGTTGGACGACCTTGCTCTGCGGCTCGGGCATGACATGGCATACGTACTGAAAGACGGCCGCACGCGGCTCGCCATGTCCGCCGCGAGACTTGCCGCCCTGGAGCCCCTTGCACCGCTCGGACGCGGGTTCGCACTCGTTTACAGGCTCCCTGAGCTTGCCCTTTTGGCGAGCCCTGCCCTTGTCGCCGTGGGAGACAAGGTGCGCGTGAAATTACGGCGCGGCGAACTCGACTGCCGCGTAGAGGAAAAACGGGATATATAGAGTACGCAGGTTTAACACTTACCACATGAGGATGCCCATGAAAAGGACCGCCCTAGTAGTGCTTGCCATATTTATGCTTACACTGTCAGCCTGTTCCAAAAACGGGGGCAGCCCCGCACATCAGATTAAGCTCCAGTCCTATAAGGTCGGTAGCGCCCCTGTCCGGTCCGCTATCCTCGAACAGGGCACTCACAACATACCTCTTTGGTTAAAGTACGGTGCGAAGGACCGCACACTTGTCCTGTTCTCTTCCACCCCGGGGCTCGCGCCAGTGAACGACAGTATAGTTGCTGAAGCAAAGAAGCTTGCGGACGAGAGGGCACTCGACGCATTGTTCAAGATGGGCGACAGCAATGCCGGGGGCACGCTTTACAACCCGGAGAACACGGTGACGCTGGCGCACCGTCTCGGGATAGTGAAGCAGTTGTACTGGGTCGTGCCGTCCTTCGTAGGCATCACGGAAGCGGACGTTTCTGGCTTTAAAGATGCACTAAAGAAGGACTACCCTGGACTTGCCGGCGACATAGACGGCCTGAAGCTGAACGGCAGGGTGGCGGAAGGCGTGATAAACAAGGTACCTGTAAAGTTCATGAGCCTCCAGGACATTCCGCAGGCCGACGATACGGTACTAGTCGATGTGGACCTCTCGTACTTTTCGGCCCTCTACAGGGATGAAAAGAGCACCAGGGTGCTGGGGACCGTGTCCGGTTTCTTCCGGCTTCTTCAGGATGCGGGCCTGAACTCGGATATAGTCAGCATAGTTACTTCAAACATGGATGGGAGGGTCCCACTAAAATTCCGCTTCATAGGACTTTATCTGACCAGCCTGCTTGCCAAGCCCGAGATGCTCAAGTCCAACCCGCCGGAACTATGGACTGAGCGCGCCGAGGCGTGGAGGGTTGAGCAGAAAGACCTCAAGGTCTCAAAGGCTTTATACAAAGGAATAACAAAGAAATTTCCTGCGGACGCGGCGACGCATTACGACCTGTCGGACGTAAGCTTCAGGCTCGGTGACCTTGAGACTTGCAAAAAAGAACTTGACGAGGCGGCGAGGATTGACAGGGGGTACGCCATCGGCTACTATATTATTGCAGACACGCTGTCCAAGTCGGGCAAGACCAAGGAAGCCGACAGCTTCCTCACGGCCGCGAAGGCCTTGCGGTAGACCTTTAAAGCACCCCGTACTTCTTCATCCTCCGGCGGAAGGCGTCTCTCTGCATACCAAGCAGATCGGCCGCCTTGCTCTGGTTCCCTGCCGCTATCGCCAGGGCCTGTTTGACGAGGTCCTCCTCCACTTTTTCGAGCGAGATGCCTTCTTTAGGTATGTTCAGCCCGGTGTATGTGGAGAATGCAGGCATCTTGCCGGAAACCAGCTCTATCGGCAGGTGCTCGTATAGGAGTATATCCTCGCTCTCCAGTATCATGGCACGCTCTATCACGTTCTTGAGCTCCCTGACGTTTCCCGGCCAGTCGTACCGGATGAGAAACTCCCTCGCCTTCTCGGATATCTCCTTGACGCTCTTGTTAAACTCCTCGTTGAACAGGTCTATGAAGTGCTTCGCGAGCGGGAGTATGTCCTCCTTGCGCTCACGCAGAGGCGGCAGATATATGGGCACCACCTGCAACCGGTAATAGAGGTCCTTCCTGAACTTGCCATCGCCCATCAGGTCCTTAAGGTCCTGGTTGGTCGCCGAGATGACCCTGACGTCGACCGATATGTCCTTCACGCCACCGACACGCTTGAACGTCTTGTCCTCCAGTATCCTCAGGAGCTTGGCCTGCATGCTGTATGCCATGTCGCCAACTTCGTCCAAAAACACGCTGCCGTTGTCGGCCAGCTCGAACAGGCCCTTCTTCTGCGCCTTGGCGTCCGTAAAGGCCCCCTTCTCGTGGCCCAGCAGCTCCGACTCGAGCAGTGTCTCCGGCAGGGCGGCGCAGTTGATGGCCATGAACGGCTTGTCTGATCGTGCGCTGTTAGTGTGTATCGCCCTTGCCACCAGCTCCTTTCCCGTCCCTGACTCGCCCTGGATAAGCACCGTGCTCGCGTCCGACTGCGCGATCTTCTGTATCATGTCCAGCACAAGCTGGATGGCCCTGCTCTTGCCGATTATGTTGTCAGTCCTGAATCGCTTCTTCTGCTGGTCCTTGAGCATCCTGACCTCGAGCCTCAGGGACACAGTCTCGAGGGCCTTCTTTATTATCAGGGTTATCTCGTCGAGGTTGAACGGCTTGCTCACATAGTCGTAGGCGCCCAGCTTCATCGCCTTGACGGCCGTTTCGAGCAGGCCGTGGGCAGTAATCATAATAACGATGATGTTCCTGTCGATCTCCTTTATCCTGCCCAGCACCTCAATCCCGGACGCCCCCGGAAGCTGGTTGTCCAGGAGCACGAGGTCCGGCATCATATCGGTGACCATTTCAAGCGCCTTCTCGCCGTCCTCCGCGGTATAGACCTCGTAGCCCTCTTTGCCCAGGTGCTGCTCGAGCGTCCACCTTATCAGGTGTTCGTCGTCTACAACAAGTATTTTTGCGGTCTCCATCGTGGCCCTCTGATTTGTACGGAAATCGTTTACACCCTCAACCCTTGTAACTCAGGACGTCCTTCTTCGTTGCCGGCATGTGTATGGCGAACGTGGTGCCGTGGCCTGCGGACGACTCCACTGTTATGCCGCCCCCGTGCTGCTCCACTATCTTCTGCGTTATCGAGAGGCCAAGGCCCGTGCCCTGCTGTCTTGTGGTGAAAAACGGGCTGAATATCTTGGCCAGGTTCTCGGACTTTATCCCCTTGCCGGTGTCGGCTATGTACACTGTCACGGTATCCTGGGTAGGCTCACCTGGCAGGGGGTGCTCGTCCCCCTCGTCGGCCGGCCCGATCCGGCTCAACACAGAGCCCGGCACCGCCTCTATCTTTGTCCTGATAGTGAGCTCCCCGCCTTCCGGCATGGCCTGGACGCCGTTAAGTATGATGTTCAGGAAGACCTGTTGAAGGAGCTCGGGGTCCCCGGATATCTCCGGCATCTCCGGGGCGTAATCCCTTATCACCTTCACCCTGTTCTTGTTGAACTGCGGCACGAGGAAGGCCGCTATCTTCTCGAGCAGCTCGTTCACGTTGACCCTGGTCAGGTTGGGCGTGGGCGGCCTCGAGAAGGAGAGCAGGTTTTTCACCGCCTTGTCCAGGCGCTCTATCTGCTCCAGTACCTCCTTCAGTATCTTCTGCCTGTGGTCTTCCGGGGGCAGGTCGCGCCCCAGTATCTGTATAACCCCCGCTATCCCCGTGAGCGGGTTCTTAATCTCGTGGGCTATGCCGGCGGCCATCTCCCCGACCGTTGCAAGACGGTCCGCCTTCTTCATCTGCTCGTAGTGGAGCCTCTCTACCTTCTTCTTGGTCTTGTTGAGCTTAATTATCATGGAGTTGAAGCTGTGCGCGAGCCGCCCGAGCTCGTCCTCCGACGAGACCCTGGCCCTGACGTCGAGCCCCTCTTCGGCCCTGGCCATGGTGTTCATGAGCTCCGTTATGGGGTTTGTCACGAGCTTGGATAGGAGCGTGGTCAGGGCGAGTGCCAGGCATGCCGTAATCGCTATTGCCCAGATTATCATCGTCTTCCTGAGGCTCTCTATCTGGCCCTGCATCTCCTCCAGCGATACGTCTACCTCGAGAACGCCGTTCACTATCTGGGCGGGCAGGTGACACCTGAAGCACTCCGGCCTGTTCAGTATGGGCCGGAGGTTCCTCAAGACGAGGTTCCCGTGCTCGTTCACGTCCTCCAGCATGACGTTGGTCTGCTCATCGATGTCCACGCCGGCCAGGTTGATGCCGGAACGCTTGCCGAGCTCGGCGGTCTTCGAGGAGCGCAGGATGGTGCCGTCCCTGTCGAGCACCCTTACGCTGTCAATCTTGTTGTGGGTGCCCACCATCTCCACTATCCTCTGCACCTCGCTGCTCCTGCCCTCGAGCATCGCGGTGGAAAGCGAGCGCTCTATGGTGTTCGCCAACATCGTGACCTTCTCCTCAGTCAAGCTTTTAAGCTGGCTGGTCTGGAAACCGATGTTCACCCATGTACCGAAGCCTATGGCCAGGACGAGTATGGCCACGGTCAGCAGGGTTATCTTTGTCTTAAGGCTTCTGAAAAAAAACATATCCCTCTAAAATCATATCCGGGTTGCCCTTGCTGCTGTTTGCCTACACCCCCACAACCGGCCGTCGTTACGGTGAAGTCGGCGGCGTGGGCGCCGGCGCCTTGGGCAACAGCGTAACCTGCGGAGGGTACTCGAACACCCATTCTGAGTACTTGGTCTTTCCCGCGAAGTTGGAGTCGTCCAGGTCGAAGTTGTCGGCCTTGAGCGGCACCGCTTCGCTTGAGCTGTGCACACCGCTTATCCTGTCGAGTGAAGCGCCCAGTTGCCCTGGGTGCGCGAAAGCCCAGTCGTCCTTGCCGGTCATCGGGTCTTTATATATCTTCCGCAGGTAGCGGTGTATGCCCGGGCTCCTCGGGTCCTTCAGCAGGTCCTTCAGCTCGGCCGGGTACATCTTGAGGCCCTGGTGCGCCGGGTCTAGCTCCTTTGCCTCGTAGTACCTCTGTATGGCCAGCCGGTACTGGTGGCCTACCCACAGGAGTTGCCGCTCCTTGTCGGCCTTGGCCATGGTCTTCCATGTCTGCCCCACGACCGCAGTTGATATGCCTATTATGGTTATCGCCACGAGCAGGCCGATGTACGTGAACCCGGCCTCGTGGGCGGCCCCCTCCTTGTTTACCATTCGCTGTATGGCACCCCATTCAGACCTACGTCTGTGCTCGCGCTGTGGACGTCGTATATGCCGCCCGCCCCCTCCCCTGACTCATCGCCAGAATATGGGACGGTCTGCCAGGTCGTGTTGGAGCCGGTGAACGGGTCTGTCGGTATGCCGCGCATGTACCCCTTCGTCACCAGGTCTTCCAGGGAGTCAGGGTACTTGGCGTTGTCTGCATAGTACTGGTCCAGGACGTTTCTCAGGTTGAAGAGGTCCTCCTTCAGCGCGGCCTCCCTGGACTTCATGACGGCGCTTTTGAACATCGGCTGTGCGAGCGAGGCCAGTATGCCGATTATGGCCACCACTATCATCAGCTCTATGAGGGTAAAACCCCTTCTGTCCTTCAAAACCTCTGGCATAAGACGACCTCCAGCATTACCAGTCCTTGTATTTCGTGCCGTCGAGAGCGGTCCCGTCGCTCAGCGAATATACGTCGAAGACGTCCTGCTCGCCCCAGATGGAGCTGTCCGGGTCATCCGCGTTGCTCCTTTTGCCCCATTCCGCCTTGCCCGTCATGGGGTCCACGGGTATTTTTCTCAGGAACTTCCTCTTCTCGGTTCCCTTGCCCGGATTAAAATCCTCCCCAATTGACTTGGTTTTGCCCCAGTCGGTACCGGCTTGCTGCGGTTGGGCAAGCTGTGCGCCGGGCTGACCAGGGGCTGCGGGCGTAACCTCCACTCCTTCCACGAGCACGTCCAAGTCCTTGGGGTAACCGGTGTCCGTGAGCTTTTTTATCCTGCCATCGTCGGACAGTTTCTTATATGCGTCTATCGCGTCCCTCATGGAGTACAGGCAGCGCCTCAGCTCTATCTCCTTGGTCCTCTTGACCGATACCCGAAAAAGCGGCATCGCCACGGCGGCCAGGACGGACAGCACGGCCATGACCACCACGAGCTCGACCAGGGTCATGCCTTTTTTGTTAGCTACACTGAACATCGCCGTAAACCTTACTATGTTCTCCCCTCTCCTCACGGGAGAGGGGGTGGGGGTGAGGGCACACTCTATTTTATATACAGCGTACCTGTCTTCATGTCGGCCTGGACGGTCTGGCCGTTTGCGTCCTTCATCGTGTTCTGTTTATACACGAGCGGGCTTATCCCCGGGGCCGCGCCCTTGAACGTCAACGAGAACAGCGTGCCCGAGCCGGTCACCCCGCCAACCTTGCCGAGCCTGGAAAGAGACACGTCTATAAGCCCTATCTTCGCGTTGGGGGCAGCCGAGAACGTCGTGGCCTTGCCGTCCGTCTTAAGGAAGCCGCCTTCCGTCGCCTTGACAAACTCTACGAGTTTCGGGTTGTATATTATCGAGAGCGGGGCCTCGTAGAGGTTGTCCACTTCCCTTACCACCACGTCCACCGTGACCTCCTGGCCCACCTCGACCGGAGTGACCTCCGGCGCGAAGCTCATAAGGCCGACACGTCCCGTAGGCTGCATGGGGAGCGTGGGTGGCGGCGCCGTCCCGGGCTGCGGGCCGGGCGTGGTTGCCGTCGGCTGTGTCGGAGTCGTTGCCGCCGGCTGGGCCGGGGTGGTTACCGTGGGCTGTGCCGGGGTTGTCGGCGAAACCGTCACCGCCACGCCCGGTGTTACCGGCTGTACCGTGGGCGAGGGCTCCTCGACCGGTTTCTCGGATATCTTTTGTTTCTTCTCCTCGAACATCGGCTTGGTGCTGTAGCTTTCCTCCGTGCCGGACCAGAACCCGCTTATGTCCCTCCCCGGAAGCTCAAGCGAACGGACCACGTGCGGCGTGAGCGTCATTATAAGCTCGCGTTTGGAGTTAGGCCCTATGTTGTTCGTGGAGAATATCTTGCCGAGTATCGGCACGTCCATCACGCCTACTATGCCGTTCATGGAAGTCGAGTTTATGTTCTCGAGCAGGCCGCCTATTATGACCGTCTCGCCGTCCTTGAGGCTGAGCGTCGCCTCGGCCGTGGTCGTGTTGAAGCTCGGCTGGCTGAAACCGCCCACGTTCACGTTGTCACCGAGCGAGCTGACCTCGAGCGTGGTCTTCAACGTGACCTCGTTGGTGAGGTTTATGTCCGGCTCGACGGTAAGCTTTATACCGACGTCCCTGTACTCAAAAGAGCTGGACAGCGTACCGGCCGTGGCCACCACGGTGCCGGTCTGGACCGGGACCCTCTTGCCTATCAGTATCTTGGCGGGCTTGTTGTTTATCGTCCTTATCTGCGGGTTGGTCAGCGTCTCTGCATGGCCCTTCGTCTTCGACCAGTCCACGGAAGCGCTCGGGTATGTAAACCACACATTGTTCTTTATCAACGTGCTGTTTTTCAGGCCGGCGTTAAAGTTGGTGACATTGGTAACGACGTTGTTCGCGAGGTTGACTGTAGATGAAATACTACTTGCGCCGCTGAAGACCGCGCCGACCGGCGGCACATAGGTCCCGGTAACGCCCTTTGGCAGGTTCACCCCGTACTTGATGCTTTCGTTCCTGTCCACCGACATTATCTCCACGTCTATTACGACCTCGGAATCCTTCCTGTCGTTGGCCTCTATGAGCTTCTCTATGAGCTTCAGCTTCTCGGGCGTCTCCCGCAGTGTAATGGAGTTCAGCTGCTCGTTTATTATTACCTTCCTGGTCTCTATCATCGTCCTAATAATGTTGACCATGTCCTTGGCCTTGTAGTTTGAGAGGTAGAAGGTCTTTATCATCAGGTCCTGGTACTGGTCGAGCTTCGACTTTGTCTTGGGCACTATGATGATGGCGTCCGAGGCTATCTTCTTCATGAAGAGGTTGTTGGTCGCAAGCAGGAGGTTCAGCGCCTGGGTGAAGGACACGTCTTTGGCAAACACGGTCACCGGCGAGTTCTTCACGTCCTCGTCGAACAGGATGCTTATGCCGGAGAGCTTGGCGAGGAACTCGAATACCTCCTTGATCTTGGCCTCCTTGAAGGAAAGCGTCACGGGCTGGTCGGACGCCAGGTTGAGGTCTTCCGACCCCTCGTCGAGGACCTTCTGCTTAGTGATGCTTTCAACGAATGCCTTGGCGCCCGTGTTTTCGGGGTCGAGGTCGAGCACCGCGTAAAACTCCTTGAGTGCGTCGGCCGGCCGGCCGGCCGCGACTAAGTTCCTGCCCGCCAAGAGCCTTGCCCCTATCTCCTTCATCCTGGCCGCGTCGTCCGCAACCCTCCTTGCCTCGTCGCTGGTAGGGGAGAACTCGAGCGCCTGCCTCGCTTCGTAGAGCGCGGCGTCCGCGTTCTTGTTGTCCATATATACCAAGGCCCGCTCCAGGTGGCTGGTCGCCGCCTGCTGTGTGGCCTTGGTGAGCCTGGTCTTGAAGGCCACGTTGTCCGGGTCCTTCTGCAGGGCCTGCCTGTAGTAGCCAACCGCCCTGTCCCAGTCGCCTTCAAGGGCGTATTTCTCGCCCGTGCTGAAGGGGACGTTGCCCGCGCAGCCTGCCAGTATGGCCCCGGCGGCCAATAACAAAAACACCCTGGCTAATAAGACCATGGTTTCCCCCTTGCGATCGTTTATCATTGCACTGAAAGGTTCTGCATAGGGACCGGGCCGGAGCCGGGCCTCTGCGGCTGTTTCCCGGCGCCCCCGCCTACCACTACCACCGAAGGCCCTCCCCTTACATCGTTCGGAGACGGCGGTATCATGCCCGACCTGTGCTTCGGTGAACCGGGAGCCGCCCCACCTGCGGCAGGGACCGGCTGCCCGGGCCTGCCTCCTCCTCCGCCCATGCCGGGCGACGGCATCGTTTTGGACGACTCCCCTTCATCGGAAGACATCTTGAGCCTTACCTCTACGCGCGTCTTGCTGTCCGATATTATTATGTAGTCCTTGCCTATATCCGACATGATATAAGTCTTGGTTATGGTGTCACCCTTGCCCGCTATAAACTGTTCTCCTGCATACGACAGGAACACGTCGGTACGCCCCTTGCGTTTCAGGAAGCCCACCGGCTTGAATTTGCCCATGTCCTCCCTCGCGTTCTCCGCCGCTATCTGCTCCGGCGGCTTGGGAGGCGGCGGGGGAGGCGGAGGCGGGGGCAACGGCGGTGTGTCGCCCACCGTCACGTTCCTTCCGCCCTGTTTTCCGAGCTCTGGCTTGCTGTACACCGGTTTGAAGATGTTCCGGCCCGCCTTCAGGGGTTCCACGGGGCGGTCGAGCAGCTCCAGGTCCACCTTCACGGGCGTAAGCTGCAAAGGCGCGGCGCCCCCCCTGGAGGCGGCCACGGCCTTACCCGTCGGGGCTTCCGGCTTTTTCACGGTGAGCGCGCGGTAGCCCCAGGTCACGGCGATAAGGCCCACGAGGACGGCGAGTATCAAGGCCTTCTTCTTGTCCCCGGGCTTCATCTCACAACCTCACGTAAGTGGACAGGCCTATAGTCAGAGATATCTCCGACGAGTCCCCGCCCGAGGAAAGCCCGAGGCTCTCTATGTTCAAAAACAGCTTCGAGGTCTCCACGTCGTATACGAACTTCCTGACCTCCGGGTAGCTGCCCGTCACCGGCATGGAGAAACTGAGCTGCTCCAGGTCGCCCGCCTGCGCGACCGCCTTCTTCTCGGTGCCGAAAGACGTGCTCTTCATGCCGTCGTCCTTGGCCATCCTGTACACCTTCATTATCGTCTGTGTATACTCAGAGCGTCTCGGGAGAAGCTCTTTGAACCTCTGGAGCTCCGAGCGGCCGCTGTCATAGGAGAGGTACACCTTGTATTCGCCCTCCCTCGCCCTTGCCTCCTTCTTCACACCCTGCAGCTTCGCATCCAGCGCGCTGACCTTTCCCCTGGCCGGGGCGGTCATAAGCAGGTAGAAGCCCAGGTCACAGACGACCAGGGCGGCCAGTCCCAGGAGGAGCGCCTGCACCTTCCGGTTTTTCTTTATAAGCTCTATAATCGTATTCAACCGCCCGGTCTCCCTTTTCCCTTATAACCTTCCGGGTAGTAGCGTATCCTCAGGTTGAACGTCTGGACGGTCTTGCCGATGTCCTTGTCCGCCACAACCTCGCTGGTATGGAACGACGGCGGTATGTCCTCGAAATACTGCGAAGCGGTCAGCCTGCTTACGAAGTCCGTCAGCGAAGCTATGTCGGACGCGGTCCCGGCTATGTCCACGTCAAGTGTAGAAAAATTCGGCGTTACCGACGTAATGGCCACGCCGTTCGGCACTACTTCCTCTATCCTGCCCAGGAAGGCGGTCCAGGAAAATGTCCTTCGTATAATAGCCTCGTTAGCGAACTCCGCCTCCTTGGAGGCCGCGGCCACTTCGCTTGCATTGACGGTCTTCTTTATCTCCATCAGCCGCCTGTCGAGGTCGGCCAGCCGCTTCTCCTCGCGGGCGACGCCCTGCCCGAGGAGCCTGGCATCGCTGACAGCCGAACGATACATGCCGAAGCAGACCCCGAAGACGGCGGCGGCAACTATAATGCACAACAGTAGGACCGCGTACGCCTTCCTCCCGAGCAGGTAGTCCCTGGACGCGAAGTTTATGTCTATGCGCATACTCAGCACCCGATGGCCGCGCCGCATGCGGCGGAGAGCGCAAGGCCTCCCGGTCCGCCCTGCACAACCTTGCCTAAATCGAGCAGGCTGGCCGAAAGCGGCAGGTTCCTGCCCACCTCCTCGGCCAGGCCTTCCAGCCCTTCAAAGTCCCCGGATATGTATACCCTGCCTACCGGGGAATCGGCGTAGTTCTCCCTGTAAAACGTAAGCGACGCGGTAAGCTCCCGCAGCACCGCCGGGATATTAAGCGACCTCTCCTGACCGGCCTGTGTCTCCAGCTTGCCCAGGTCCTTGAACCTGAAGAAGTGCAAGAGCCCCTTGTTGAATACCATGACCGTCATCCTGCCGCCAAAGATGTTCATCATCGCGAAGTCGCCTGTGTTCCCGTCCCCCGAGAGGACCTGGTCGTGGTAGAGGTTCCATATGGCGAAGGACGATATGGCTATGGACAGCGGCCTTAAGCGCGCCTCATTGAACGCGGTCTCGTACTGGGCCATTATCTCGGACTTTATAATAGAGACAAGGAAGCGGTGCTGCTGCTTATCCTTGACGCTGAACCTGCCCAGGTACTGGTAGCGGAGCTCCGCCTGGTCGAGGTCGAAGGGTATTATCTTCTTGAGCCTCCACCTTATCATGCGCTCCGTCTCGTCTTTTTTGGACTGGTAAGACTCGAAGTCGAGCACGGATACCCTCGCGACATAGTCGGGAACGGCGACGCAAACGTTCTTCCCCCTGTGCCGCACATCCGACATTAACCGCTTCAAAGAGTCCACGAAGGCAGGCATGTCGGTTATGTTCGGCTCGGTGAAGGAGTCCATCAACAGGCCCGCTGGGAGTACGACCTCGCCGTGTCTCTCAAGCGTCAGGCCGCCCTTGGACTTCTTCAGCCCAACCGCCCGAAGCGCCCCTTGTGAGACCTCAAGGCCCGCACTATTACCGAAACCGAAAAAGCCGCTCATGCTCACTCCACGAATGTAACGCGGTTTATCTCTCTCAGTGTGGTATAACCTGAGATCACCTTCTCGACGGCCGACGTCCTGAGGGTGCTCATGCCCTCCTCGACCGCCGCCTTCCGAAGCTCGGATATCGGGCGCCTGTCCAGTATCATCTCCCTTATCCTGTCCGAGAGGTCCAAAAACTCGGTTATGGCCATCCTGCCCTTGTACCCCGTGCCGTTGCACTCGGCGCAGCCCTTGCCCTCGTAGAACACGACGCCCCGTCTCATCATGTCGTCGTAGTCCAACCCCGAATCCTGGACCACCTCCCTGGTGACCTGTACGGGCCGCTTGCAGCTGTTGCATATGGTGCGGATAAGCCTCTGCGCCAGTATGCAGTTCAGGGAGCTGACGAAGTTGTACGGCTCTATGCCCATGTTCACGAAGCGGCCTATGACGTCGAACGCGTTGTTGGCGTGGACCGTGGTGAAAACCAGGTGGCCGGTCAGGGCGGACTGCACGGCTATCTGCCCCGTCTCGGCGTCCCTGATCTCGCCCACCATTATCTTGTCCGGGTCGTGCCGCAGTATCGAGCGGAGCCCCCTGGCGAACGTCAGGCCCTTCTTCTCGTTGACCGGTATCTGGACCACCCCGGGCAGCTGGTACTCCACTGGGTCCTCTATCGTTATTATCTTGTCCTCGGTGGTGTTTATCTCGCTCACCGCGGCATAAAGCGTGGTCGTCTTGCCCGAGCCGGTCGGGCCGGTGACCAGCACCATGCCGTAAGGCTCGGATATAGCCCTCCTGAAGCGCTTCAGGTCGTTCTCGGAATACCCGAGACGGTCGAGCCTCAGCTCGTGGAGGTCTACCGTTATGGACTCCTTGTCCAGTATCCTTATAACCACGTCCTCCCCGAATATGGCCGGCATTATGGACACCCTGAAGTCTATCTTCTTGTCCTTGAACCTGACCTTGAACCGGCCGTCCTGGGGCACCCTCTTTTCGGCTATGTCCAGGTCGGACATTATCTTTATCCTAGATATTATGCTGCTGTGAAAGCGGGAGTCAATCGGGTCCATGGCCTGGTAGAGGACCCCGTCTATACGGTACTTGACGACGACGTGCCTGTCGTCCGACTCTATGTGTATGTCGCTCGCCCTCTTCTGGACGGAGGAGAAAAGTATGGTGTCCACCAGCTTTATGATGGGGCTCATCTCCTCGCCGAGCTTCTCAACCGTAAGGGTCTCCTCGCCCTCCTCGGTCTCCTTCACCAGGTGGAGCTTGAACTCGTCGGTAACTTCCTTGAGCACCCTCTGGGACCCCTCGCTCCTTTTGAGGGCCTCGGTGATGGCGGAACGGGTCGCCACGCAGACGCTCAAGGGGCGGTTCAGCAGAAGTTCGAGTTCATCCACCATGATTATATTGGTCGGGTCGGATACGGCCACAACCAGGCGGCCGGCTTCCTCTTCGTACGGTACGATCATGTACCTGTACATCAGCTCGTAGGCGATGGTCTCGAAGAAACGCGGCTCTATATGGAAGTTGAAGAGGTTTACGAACTTCACCCCGTACTGGTACGCCAGGGTCCTCGCCAGCTGCTCCTCGGAAATTACGCCCTCGTCTATCAGTACCTGCCCTATCCTCTTGTCCGACTTGCGCGCCTTCTCCAGGCATGCCTCTATGTCGTTGAACGTGGCGTAATTCTTGGAGACGAGTATGTCGCCCAGCCGCTTCTTCCCGACGAACCTCGCAGGCTGGACCGCCTCCTCGCGCTCGGCGTCCTGTTTTTCCTTCCTCTCGTAGATAACTCGCCGCACCGCGCTGATTAGCCGGGAGTTCTCGAAGGGCTTCACTATGTAGTCCGCGGCCCCGAGCTTGATGGAGTCGGCGGCGGTGTTTTCGTTGCCCCGGCCGCTCACGATGATGACCGCGGTGTCTGGACGTATCTTCTTTATCTCTTTAAGGACGTCGAGCCCGTTCATGCCGGGCATCATGAAGTCGAGCAGCACCAGGTCCGGGGCGTTTTCGCGCACCTTGTCCAGCGCCTCACGGCCGTTTGCCGCCGACAGTGTCTTGAAGTTTGCCGCGGACAGTATCTTGGTGGTGACGACCAGTATGTCCCTCTCGTCATCCACCACAAGCACCGTGGCGCCGTTCTCCGTGTCTGGTTGAGCTTCCATGTCCCTAATATTTTCCATTCGCTGGTTACGTCCCTATACCTGCTACTTAACCGTGCCCGCCAGTTCGAATATGGGCATGTACATCACTATCACGATGCCCCCCACCACCACACCCATACACAGCATTATTACGGGCTCTATGAGGTTGGTCAGCCTCTGGAGGCGTAGGTTGACCTCCTCCTCGTAAAAGTTCGATATGTCGTTCAGCATGACCTCGAGCGAGCCGGTGGCCTCCCCTACCTCTATCATCCTTATGGACATCTCCGGCATCATACCTGTCTCGTCAAGGGCGCCCGCAAGGCTCATGCCGCCCCTGACCCTTTCAAGGGCGTAGCGGAGGTTGCTGGAGATGACCTTGTTGGTGATCGACCTTGCAACCATGTCCAGGGCCTGGAGCATCGGTATGCCGCCCGCAAGGATGGTCGCAAGCGTCCTGGTCATCGTACTTATAAAATACCCCCTAACGAGCTTTCCGACAAGCGGCAGGTTCAGGATATAACCGTCCACTGCGTTCCTACCCTTCTCCGTATGTATCCAGTACCTGAACAAAAATACAAGGAGCGCCATCACTACTATGAAAATCAGCAGGTACTCCCTTATAAACCGTGTGGTGTTAATAAGTATCACAGTCGGAAGCGGCAGTTGGGCCTGAAAGCCTGCATATATTTCGGAAAAAGAAGGCACCACATAAGTAAGAAGCACAACCAGAACCGCTGTGGTTGCGAATATAAGGAATACCGGGTATGTAAGTGCGTTTAAGAGCTGCCTCTTGACCGCCAGTAACCGCTTCTGGTAGGAGATAAACCTTTCGATAACCTCCGGGAGGTTTCCGGTACGCTCGCCGGCCCGAAGCGAGTTGCAGTAGAGCTCGGAGAAATATTCCAGGTGTCCGGCCATCGCGTCGGACATTGCCTTGCCGCCCTTGATCTCGTTTTTGACGTCCGTGAGCGCCGTCTTGTACGACTCGTTGGGAGTACGCTCCATCAGTATGTCCAGGCACTGCACTATAGGCAGGCCTGCCCTGATAAGCACCAGGAGTTCCTGGTTGAATACAAGGAACTCCTCGCTGGTCTGTTTCCTGCGAAGCCCGGAGAGGCCAAGCCCAATCGCCTTGCGTTTCCTCAGTTGCAGTACAAGGTAGCCGCTCTCCTCGAGCTGCCTCCTCAAAAGGTCCTCGCTGTCCGCCTCGACCTCTTTAGTAAGGACGCTTCCGTCTTCCCTGGCAACCTTGTAGTAGAATAAGGGCATCAAACCTTCCGTTTACGGTTAAAAAATCGTAACAGCCCGCCCCTTCGTGCCTGCCTCAACACGCAAGACCAACTTTTCTGTTTAAGTATATATTAAAGACGCGCCTTTGCCAAGACAAATCTCGCAAAAACGCGCACCCCTAATCCATTAAAATTTAATAATTTTTAGCATGCATAGGCGCATGAGCGCCCTGGCGCCTCCCCGATGCCTGCGCGAATTGCATCATTAACCCACCATACTGTTCGATAATGCTCAGTATGTGGGATTTTTCTTGCAACGAAGAAGGATTAAAGTGCATGACAAATACATAAATAGGCGAGACAAATAGCAAAAGGCCCCCCTCACACTACCCGGGGGGCCTTGGGGGAAGACGTCCCGTAAACCATTATTATTTCTTGGCCAACACCTCGTTTATCTCGTCGACTATGGCCTGCGGGTCCAGGTTGTGCATCATCGAGCCGAAACCTATAGACTCCATGTTAATGCCGGGGCAGGTAAAACAACCGTTTCCGAAATACTTCTCTATTATCTTCCTGACATCCGGGTTGACCTTGATCGCCTCGCCTATTATTGTGTTTTTATCTACTTTCGTGTCGATAGCCATATCCGCTCCTCCCTGAAGGCGCCTTCCAAGCCCTTCATTGTCCTGTGTGTGTATCAGCCATTATATTTGCCTTAATTCCTCCACCTTGATTATATTTGAATTATACATTGATGCCGGTAAACTACAATGACATTTGTCAGGATTAGTTCTTTTTATAAATGGGTTGACATTTTTAATCTTCTACACTAATATTTATAAACTGGCTTTAAATTTTGTTACTAATCAGCTGTTCGTTCGTCTAAGGTATAACCTGTTCTTTGTGTATTAATCCAATGCAAGAAAGGAGGTGAAACCCAAAATGAAAAAGTTGATTGTTTTAGCTCTGGCTCTCGTCCTGACGGCAGCCTTTGCCGGCCTCAGCTTCGCCGCCCCGAAGGACTATGAGTTCGCCGGAGGCGACCAGGGAAAGGTCACATTCTCCCACGCGAAGCACCTGGAGAAGCTCAACAACAAGTGCGCAGAGTGCCACCCGAAGGTCTTCCAGATGAAGAAGGGCGGCGCCGACAAGCCGTTCACCATGGCCGACATGAAGGAAGGCAAGAACTGCGGCGCCTGCCACAACGGCAAGGTCGCGTTCGACGCCCAGTCAAAGGATAACTGCGGCAAGTGCCACAAGAAGTAGCCTCCTTTTATCCTTTGTTTACATGCAATAAAAAACCGGAAGGGTCAAACCCTTCCGGTTTTTTTTGTGCCGTTTTGACAGAAAAAGCTTTCATTGCTACACTATATTATAAGTAATGTTCATGCAGCAATTCAGTGGACCCGTAAACCAAAAGGAGGGAGCGTGCGATGAAAAAGCTTTTGTCGGCTTTAGCTGTGTGTGCCTTTGTGCTTGGAACGGCTGTTGTGTCATATGCGGCCGGTGAGCAGGTAATAAAGGGCGAGGTGGTCTCCATCGATTCAGCCGGTAAGACCATCGTAATAAACACGGAACAGGGCCAGAAAACTGTGGTCTTTGGAGAGACCACAAAGGGCCTTGAAGGGGTAAAACCCGGAGCGCAGGTGGAGATGACCTGCATTGACGTGGATGGCAAGGCCTGCGCGAAGAACATCGAGGTTATATCGGTGTCCGAGGCGAGTAAGCCCACCAGGACGTTCGAGGGTGAGGTTGTGTCGATAGACCCGGGAGGCAAGACCGTGGTCATCAAGAACCCGAAGGGCGAGGAGATGACCATCAAGATAACCACGCCTTACGCCGAGGAGATGAAGGTCAACCCGATGACGAAGACCGTGGAGGGGATGGTTGCGTGCGAGCCCCTGCCTGTCACCCAGATAGCCCCCGGCTCCCACGTGCTGGTCGACTGTTTCGACAGCGGCGGCACGTTCTGCGCGACCAGGATAAGCGTGATTTCTCCCGAGAAGGCGGGCATGGCCGTGACCGGTGAGGAGGTCGCGGGCGAGGTGGTCTCGATAGACCCGGCCGGGAAGTCCGTGGTAATTAAGACCGCCACTGGCGAAAAGACGCTCTACTACCAGAAGTCCTCCGCCGGAGTCCCCATGAGCGGGATGGAGGTCGGCAAGCAGATAAAGGCATACTGTCTCGATGTCGAAGGCAAGAGCTGTATCAGGAACATCGAAGTCACCAAGTAACGCAAAAACAAAAAGGCGGCCCCTGTTTTCCAGGGGCCGCCTTCATAACCGAGTATCCCTGCATTACTCCACAACATCTTCCTTCTTGAAACTGGCGATGAACATATCCACAACGTGCGGGTCGAAATAGCTGCCGGATGAATTCTTTATCTCTGCCATAGCGTCCGAAAACCCGACAGCCGGCTTGTAGGAGCGCGCGCTTATCAGGACGTCGAACACCTCCGCGACCGCGATTATCCTTGCCCCGAGCGGTATCTCCTGGCCGGAAATGCCCCGAGGGTATCCGCCGCCGTCATACCGTTCGTGGTGGCAGAGCACGAACTGCGCCATCGGCTGCCACATGGAGACCGCCTTCATCATCTCGAATCCGAGCGTCGGGTGCAGCTCGAACTTCTTCAGGCCCCAGTAGTCGTCCTGGCTGTATTTAAGGAGGCCTATATCATGCAGGAGCGCGCCGAAGTATATCCTCTTCTGTTCCTCGTCGTTCAACCCCAGGGACTTCGCCAGCTTCACAGAATACCGGGCCACGCGCCTCGCGTGGCCTTTTTTCTCCGGTATGTGGTAGTCCATGGCAGTCAGTATGATCTCGGTAATCTGTATGAAGTCGCTGTGCGAGGACTCGTGGTTCTTGCTCCTCTGTATGGAGAGCGCGGCGTGGTCCGCCAGAGAGTAGAGTATCTTCTGGTCCTGTTCGTAGAAGGGTTCGTTGCCCAGCTTGTTGATGACCTCTATTATCCCTATGTTCTTCCCTTCTATTACCAGGGGGACGCAAAGGATAGACTTGGTATTGAACCCGGATTCGGAATCGTACTTGCCGGAAAAACGAGGGTCTTTGCTGACGTCGTTGACCATGACGGGTTTGCCTTCGAGGGCGGCCCAGCCTGTTATCCCTTCACCGGGGGTCACGACCTTGCCCTTTATCTCGGCGGAGCTTACGCCGGTGACGTACTCAAAGCGGAGGTTGCCCTGTTCGTCGTACAGCAGGATGGAACTCGCCTCGGCGTTTAATATCTTCGTGGCGGAGTTCGCTATGGAGTCGAGCAGCACGTCGACATAGAACCCCTCGCGGAAGTTTTTTGTGAGGTCCAGCAGGCTGTCCATCCTTACGTTAAGCTTCTGCAGGGTGCTTATAGACTCGGTCGCGGCCTTATTGGACATCATTAGCCCGAGCACCGACAGCGTCAGGGTAAGCACGAGCAGTATAGCTATGACTATGGAGGCGACCCCCTTGCCCTGGTCCTCCGCGAAGTAATTGAACCATATATAGGTCATTATGCCGATGGGGATGATGGAGGCCACGAAATAGGAGAGCTTGAGCTTATAGCCTATGCTGACGTCTTTGACCGACTTTAGGGAAGGCTTGGTTACGGTCATGTTTTCCTCCAACTGGTGGAACAGGGGAAAAAACTATCCCATTATCTTTAATTTATCGCCTGTTGTCAAGGACGTAATCACCGTCCTACTGCATCGAGTATCCTTCAAGGGCTGACGGCATATAACCGCCTCTGGTTGCGGACTGGCCGCCTGACGGGGGTACAGGCGAAAACCCGTTGCTGTGCGAGTGGCAGCTTGTACAGTCCTTCCCGTCATAATTTTGGCCGTCGGCATGTGTAGTCTGGCCGGAGCCGTCTCTCATGTAATAATTCGTGGCGGTATGGCAGACCTCGCAAATACCGTCGTAGGTCGTGTCGCCGTCGGCGAAGGATTTAGCGCCCGTCCGGTTGACGAACCTGACCGGCATGTCGGAGGGGCCGAATGTCCTGACCAAGCTCCTGACACTGGACTTGTTGACGGCGTTGTGGGCCTGGTGGCAGTTGAGGCAGTTAGCGTTCTGGTGGGTCTGCTGGTTGTGGCAGTCCGAGCAAAGGTGGTTTCCCTGGGTGCTTGTCCGCAAGTACGGGTAGGCAAGTGTCACATATACGTTGGTGGAGGACTGCTGAACAGAGTTGAAGGTTATTGTGGCGTTGATCTCGTCGTAGGTATATTCGGACGGGTTAACAAGATATGCCTTCTTGTCCTTAGAATATGCCGGTTCCGGCAAAGGTGCCGACGACCTGTAAACAGCGGGCGCATAGAAACCATCCGCCTGCCATCCTCCTTGCTGGAGTAAATACGTCCGGTTGTCGGCGGTTAAGGTCGCCTCCCAAGACCTGCCAATGTCCTCGGTCTTTTTCATCGTGTTGTGGCAGGTGACGCAGGCAACCTTGCCGCCGTCTTTGAGCCTCGACGCGGGGCGGTTGTTGTACTCGGCGGCGGTTATGTTGCCGTATGTCGGAAACCTGTTCCCGCCGGAAGTTACGTTGACCATTACGCTGTGGTTGCCTTTGGCGGAAATAGGTTTGTCGTGAGCCGGGGCCGTCGGGTTATGGCATGAGTAGCAGAACGCGGGCTCGGAGTCGTAGCCCTGCGGCAGGAACTTTGCCGCATCCGCATGGCAATAAAGGCAGCCCTGAGAGGAAGACGAGGCGTCCCAGTTTGTAATTGGAAGGTCCGGGGAGTCGCCGGCCACAACGGTAACGTTGACGCCAGTGCCGGGTGATTCCACGTGGCCCGCCTTATCCACAGCGCGGCACAGTATAGTACGGGCGCCACTGTCCGTCGGCGTCCAGTTGTAGCTCCACGAAGCGGTACCGGTGGCGGTGTGCCATGTTGCCCCGCCATCGGTGGAAACATCCACATTCTGCACACCGGCACCTGCATCAGCAGCTGTACCTGTGATGGCACAAAGTCTGCCTGCTAAAATCACCCCGTCCTTCGGGAAGGTGACGGAGGACGTCGGCGGGTTCCTGTCCACCGTTACGGTGATGCCGGGAACCGGAACCTCGACATTGCCTATTGTATCCGTAGTGCGGGACTTGATGTTATAATTGCCATCTGGGTTATTTGAAAGTGTCCAGTTATAGCTCCACGGGTCTGTCCCTGTCGCGTCATGCCATGAATTACCGCCGTCGGTTGACACTTTCACATTCGAGGTTGTGAAACCCAGGTCCCAGAACACCTCGCCGGTGATTGTGGCATTATTGCCCGTCAATACTTCGCCGTCTGCCGGACTTGTGATTACGGATATTTGTGCCTCTGTATCCGCATATTCCTCGGCGAACATGCTGGTTGCCGGGATATAAGTCTGTGCAAACTTGTCGGAAGCCCACAGCAGTTCAAAATAATAGCCGCCGCATGCGGCGAAATATTCGATCTTGATACGGTGCATGCCCGGATTAAGGTGCACGGGGGCGGAACTGCTGGTGCCGCTGTTTTGCACCCACCTGTCGATGAGCAGGTTGCCGTCTATCCAAAGCCGTACGCCGTCTTTAACGCTTTTTGTGGTAAAAGTGTAATCTCCGCTCTCGTCTACCAGGAGCAACCCTTCCCACCGCACGCTGAAAGAGTTCGGGTTGACGCCTGTTGGGACAACGATATTGCCCGTACCGGAATGCCATTCGTCGAAGGAGTCGCATTTGACATACGCGGGCGGCTCCACAAGTTTAGGCGCGCTGAAACAGTTGGGTGTCGGGCCGGAACACGTACAGGTGTCGTTGTAATAATGCGCCTTCAGGCCGTTAGGCCCGCCCATGCCGACGAAGGCGGACACTTTTTTATCCTCGTTACCCGACTTGTCCACGGCGGTCACTGCGTAGTAGTAGTGCTTGTAATGGTCTAGGTCGTAGTCGTAGTAATCCGTCCCATAGAAGTCGGTAATCGGAGGGGCGACAGGGTCCATGCCGCTTACGTTTGTAAACGCCGCCTCGCTGCGGTACACGTTGTAGTGGTCGAACTCGCTTCTATTCAGCCTTGAAACGGAAGGCCACCAGTCCACGTCTATCGCTGCGCCGTCTGGGCAGTCTAACGCGGCGTCCGAAACATACCACATCGTTATATCGTCCAGAGGGGGCGGCGGTACCCTGTCCACCACAACCGCAATTTTAGCATACGTATTCTGCTTCTGGTCGAGCATGTCGTATGCGTCGCTCCATACGAGGTACTTCCCGTCAACGAGGTCCCTCACCTTCCAGTCATACTCCCAAGGGGAGAACGACGCGTCGTCGGATTTGTCTTCGGGTACTGTGCTGAAATTCGTGAAAGGCTTGGCGGTGCTGTAACCGTTAAATGTAAGGGTTACCTTCTTTACGCCGGAGCCCCGCTGGTCTGCCGGGACATCCGGCCCGTCGTTGTCGTTTGCCGTGCCGGAAATTTTAATTGTGGAATTGTTTCCGAACGTGTTGTCGAAGAATTTCTTGTTCAAATATGTTACCCCGTTTTTAT
>Ga0334722_10000829_pt1 | contig 42589 bp, 58 predicted proteins | sample C3_bottom_MG_FD_207210 | JGI IMG/M metagenome (GOLD analysis project Ga0334722, IMG submission 207210) | Sediment microbial communities from Yellowstone Lake, YNP, Wyoming, USA - C3_bottom | ecosystem: Environmental > Aquatic > Freshwater > Lake > Sediment | place: USA: Wyoming | collected...
TACTGCCGCGCGCTGGGCGAGCTCGGCGAGCCCACGACGCGCGAGCTCGAGACCGACGAGCTCGACCGCGTCTGGTACGAGTGCGAGGCCTGCGCTTGCGAGATCGACGAGCACCACAAGAGCTGGATGCTCGAGCATGGCCGGCACATCCACCAGGCGCCGGGGCCCGGCCAGGTGCTGATGGATGACGATCCGGATCCGCACGCGATCTGGGCGCTGGTGCGCGGCGCGGTGCGGCGGTTCCTGCCGCGCCACACCAAGGCGCTGTCGTGGCACGTCTCGGCGCTTTATTCGCCGCTGGGGTGGTTCAGTTGGGCGAAGGCGGTCAAGCAATACCTCGAGGCGAAGAAGGGCGGCTACGACGAGGAAACGGGCGAATCGCTCGAGCAGGTGTTCTTCAACACCGTGCTCGGCGAGGCCTACGAGATCGCCGGCGAGCAGCCGAAGGTCAACCTGCTCAAGCAGCGCGTCGAGGGCTACGCGATCGGCCAGGTGCCCGCGGGCGGGCTGATGCTCGTGGCGAGCGTGGACGTGCAGGGCGACCGGCTGGAAGTCGAGGTGGACGCCTTCGGCGAGGGCGAGGAGTGCTGGCTGGTCGATTACCAGGTGATCCACGGCGACCCGACGAAGCACGGCGAAGGCTCGGTGTGGGAGGCGCTCGCGGCGTACCGCGACAAGGCATTTCCGCACGCCGGCGGCCAAACGCTGCGAATCTGGGCGATGGCCGTCGATTCCGGCTACCAGACGCACGAAGTGTATGAATTTTGCCGCAAATATGCGCACAAGCACGTCTTTGCGATCAAGGGCGATGACGGCAAAGCGGGCAAACCGGTGCTTTCGCGGCCTAATTGGGTCGACGTCAACCACCGCGGGCAGAAGATCAAGCGCGGCGTGCAGTTGTGGTTCGTCGGCACCGATACCTCGAAGGAGCGGCTTTACCGGCGGCTCGATCTCGAAGTGCCGGGCCCGGGCTACCAGCACTTCCCGCGCGGGCTGCCGGACGAGTATTTCGAGCAGTTGACGTCGGAAAAACTCGTGCGGCGGGTGGTGCGCGGGGTGGAAAAGCGCGAATGGATCAAGACGCGCGAGCGAAATGAAGCCTTCGACCTGAAGATCTACTGCTACGCGGCGGCGGTCTACGCCGGCGTGCAGCGCGTGAACTGGGCGCTCCTGCGGCAGACGATCAACCCCGAGCAACGCGATCTGTTTGCGCACGGGGCGTTGGCGACGCAGACCGGGGCCGCCGGCGCCGGAGCGAAACAAGAAGAGCGCGAGGGCGCGGACGCAGCGCCGGTGCAGACGTCTGGACAGACGGCCGATGCCGGAGCGGATGCCGCGCCGAGCGCGCCGCCGCGGCCGCGGCGCGGTAATTGGGTGACGGGCTTTCGGGGCTGATTTCAGTCAAAGGAGATGTGAATGGCGACCTTTCGCGGATTCAACAATTTCGTCGCCGACCTGTGCAACGGCGGCAACCTGAACCTGAGTTCCGACACGATCAAGCTCGGTCTGACGGCGACCTCGCCGAACGTGGCCGATACGGATCTCGACACGTCGCTATCGCCGGACAAGTTGATCTCGACTTCGAACGCGATTGAGATCGCATCCGGAAACGGTTACTCGGAGGGCGGTGGAACCGTCACCATCACCACGGCGTCGCAATCGGGCGGCACCTACACGCTTGCCGCAAACCAGGTCGTCTTCACCGCCTCCGGCGGCGCCATCACGGCGTTCCGCTACCTATATCTTTACGACAACACGGCTGGGGCTGCGGGCACGCGACCGGTGATCGGCTGGTGGGATTATGGCTCCAGCCTGACGCTGAATGCCGGAGATTCGCTGACCGTCAAGTTCAACAACGCCAATCCCGGCACCATCTTCACGATCACGTCGCCAGCGTAATGAAGGGCTGAGCGTGAACCAGATCAGAGCAGGCCAGATCAAGGAATGCTGCGAACAACCCGAGAATCGCGTGGTGATCGAACAGCGCGACAGCGTGGTGGTCGAGCAGTGCAAGGTGTGCGGCTGCAAGCACCACACGCTATATGCGGATCCCATCGTGATCGGGGTCGCCGGCACCCCGGTGTAAGCAATGGCATTCGGTGCCGGAAACACGATCGGCACGGGCAGTCGTACCGGTTCGGGGACGACCACCACCATCACCACCACGGCGGCCACCGTCGCCGGGGACCTGATCGTCGTCGCCATCGCGAAGGACAACACCAGCACCACGGACGCCGACAATAACGAGATCACGAATTGCACCGACAGCGCGGGCAATCAATATCTCGAAGGCAAGGAATTCACCAATTCATCCGGCTCCGCCGGTGATGGTGCGACGGTCGGCTGCTGGTACTCGAAAACCACGGTTGCTCTAGGCTCCGGCGGCACGATCACGGTCACGCATTCGAGCGTCACCGACGTGGCGCTCTCGGGATGGAAATTCACCACCGGCGGCACGGGTAATGGCATCAACTTGACCTCATCCGCCACGCCGGTGGTGGATGACGCCACGGCGCACGGCACGAGCATCGCGATTTCCGGTTTGACGAGCGCCGAGTACCTGTTCGTCCGCGTAACCGCGGTGGAGGATGAGGCCTTCACCGCGCGCACGGCCACCGCCAGTCATTCGTTGATCTCGCAGGCGATTTCCACCACGGCCGGGGCGAATGCCTCCAACATCATGGTGGACGGCGAATTTATCATCGCCACCGCCACGGGCGACACCAGCAATCCGACATTCACCACCGCCGCTTCAACGCAAGGCGCGACGGTATTTTTCGCGTTCAAGGAAACGATCGCAAATGCGTTGAATGCGGCGCCAGGCAGCTTCGCAATGTCTGGCGCGGATGCCGCCAACAACAGAGCGGCGCAGATCAACGCCGCGTCTGGCGCCTTCGCGATGGCCGGTAATGCGAGCACGCTGACCGTCGACCGGCCGCTGAACGCGGCAGCCGGCGCTTTCGTCTTGACGGGCCCCGATGTCGCGGACAACAAAGCAGTTGTCGTCAATTCCGAGCCCGGGACCTTCGCGCTCACCGCCCCGGGCGTGGCGAACAATGTCGGCTGGTTGTTCGATGCTGGAGCTGGCGTCTGCGAGATTGCGGGCGTCGACGCCAATCTGGTCTACGCCGCTGGCGGCACGGCCTATGACTTGAACGCGGCGCCGGGTACGTTCGCGATCGCCGGCACGGACCTGACGCTGACGTTCGGTTGGACGGCGAACGCGGCGGCCGGCACATTCACCATGGCAGGAGCGGACGCCGCAAACGCGCGGGCGGCCGCCCTCGACGCCGGCGCCGGAACCTTCGCCATCACCGGCGCAGATGCCGCAAACGAGAAGGCGGCAGTTCTCAATGCCGCTGCAGGAACTTTCGCGGTCACCGGCGCCGACACGGTGAACAGCAAGGCGGTGATCGCCAGTGCCGCCGCCGGCGTTTTTGCGATTGCCGGAGCGGATATTGCCGCCGCGGTTGGCAGGTTACTGAACGCAGGGCCCGGGGCTTTTGCAATTCTCGGCGTCGACGCCAACCTCGTCTATGACATTGCCGGGGGCGTTGCCTACGATCTGAACGCCCAGACCGGTGCTTTCGCGATGGCCGGAATGGATCTGGCGCTGCCGGTTGGCAGAGTTCTAGGCGCCGAGCCAGGGGCTTTTGTCGTAGCGGGGATGGATGCAACGCTCGTTTGGCTGATTCCGCTGATCGCTCGCGAGCCGATAGAACCATCGGCGCCTGGGCAAATCATTCCTGTGCCGCATACGCTGATCGAGCCGCAAGCAAATGGTTCGATCGGCGTCCACTGATCGAGGGCCCGCATGTCACTGGTGACGATCGTCGTCGATCCGGACGACAAGCGGACGATCTCGGTCGACTGGACCGACTTCATCGGTGCCGCTTCGATCTCGAGCACCGCCTGGTCGGCGGCGAACGGGGTCACGCTCGGCACGCCGGCCACCTCGGGCAACCTGCGCTCGGTGCCGGTCTCGGGTTTCAAGGAAGGGTGCGATTACCTGGTGAGCTGCCAGGTGACGCTCAACACCGGCGAGATCAAGGACCAGACCGTGCTGCTCAAGTGCCGGACGCTCGGCGAAGACCCGCGATTGGTGAGGTGAGCGATGAGCGCCGAGATCCCGACGATCGAGCCCGTGTCCGCGGTCTGCGGCGATACCTGGAGCTGGAAGAAAACGCTCAGCGACTACCCGGCGCCGACGTGGACGCTGACATATTACCTGCGGTCGCGCGAAGGCGAGCAGAACTTCAACGCCACGGCCTCGGGCACGGACCACCTGGTGAGCGTGACGGCGGCCGCCACCGCCGCGTATAAGGCCGGGCGCTACGGCTGGACGGCGGTCGTCACCTCGGGCGCCGAACGCCACACCGTCGGGCAGGGCGAGCTCGTGGTGCTCGCCGATCCGTCGAAGACCGGCATGGGGCAGGACCCGCGCTCGCACGCACGCAAGGTGCTGGAAGCGCTCGAGGCCGCGATCGAGGGCTCGGCGACCGGCGGGCAAATGGATCTCGTCTCGTACACGATCGGCTCGCGCGCGCGGCAGCGCGACTCGGCGAAGCTCCTGCCCTGGCTCAATCGCTACAAGGTGATCGTCGCCGCCGAGGATGCGAAGAACGGAAGCGTCTCGACCTCGCGGTTGAGCGTGCGCCTGTAATCCACCGGAGAACACCATGCACCTGAAACTGCGCGCGAAGGCGAACGGACGGCTGGAAGTTCTCGATGAGGCGGGCAAGCCGGTACGGGGCATCCAGCGGGTGGAGCTTTTCTGCGATCTCGCGCACCCCGTGCCGCAGGTTCGCATCACGCTGAGCACCGAAGTGGAGATCGATGCGATCGCCGACGCGCGCCAGGCGATCGCGCCGCAGGAGGGCGAAAGCAGCCGCGCGGCTGTCCTGGAGGACTGACCCGTGGGCCGGTTCCTCGCATGGCTTCGCGCCAAGATTGACGCGCGCGACGTTGTGGGCGCCGTTGGCCTCGTCCTGCTCGGCTTTGGCGGCGAGGCGATCCACGCCGGTGCGGGCTTCGCCGCGGCGGGCGCGGTGATGATCGCAATCGCGGTGCTGGTGCGCTGATGGGTTTTCTCGCCAATCTGCGCGCGCCGCGCCCGCGGCGCGCGGGCGCGGCGTTTCCCGCGGCCGACATCGGGCGCCTCACCTCGAGCTTCGGGCAGGAAAGCGGCGCGATCAACCGGTGGCTGCGCTACGAGCTGCGCACGCTGCGTGCGCGCTCGCGGCAGCTCGCGCGGGGCGATGCCTACGGGGCGAAGTTCATCCGCGCCTGCATGGATAACATCGCGGGCCCGAAGCCGTTCCTGATGCAGGCGAAGGCGAAGTTCAGGGACGGCCGCTTCAACACGGCGGCGAACGCGAAGCTCGAGGCCGCGTGGTATGACCACACGCGCCCGGGCGCGTACGAGGTCACGGGCAAGCTCTCGGCGGCGGCCTTTCACCGGCTCAAGATCCGCTGCCTGGCGCGCGATGGCGAGGTGCTGGTGCGCACGTACCGCGGCGGCGAGTTCGGCGGCGCCGGGAAAAAGCAGATCCTCGACATCGACCGGCTGGACGAGCAGCGCAACGAAAACCTGCGCGGCGGCGGCGCGATCAAAATGGGCGTGGAGCTCGACCGCTTCAGCAAGCCGGTGGCCTACCACCTGCTCAAGGAGCACCCTGGCGAGATGGGCGAATGGAACCGCGGCAACGCCCGCGAGCACGAGCGGGTGCCCGCCGACCAGGTCCAGCACCTCTTCATCGCCGACTGGCCCGAGCAGGTGCGCGGCTTTCCATGGATGCACGCGGCGATGCTGCGACTGTGGCACCTCGGTGCGTTCGAGGAGGCCGCGGTCATCAACGCCCGGGTGGGCGCCTCGAAGATCGCGACCCTCGAAACACCCGAGGGCAACGTCCCCGGCACGCTCGTCACCGGCAAGCAAAGCGCCGGCAACCTGCTGCAGGACATCGAGCCGGGGCAATACTGGATGCTTCCCGAGGGCACGCGGCTCGGGGAGTTCATGCCGCAGTTTCCCGACCGGAGCGTGGGCCCGTTCATCCAGGCGTGCCTGCGCGGGGCGAGCGCCGCGGTGGGCATGGCGTACCACTCGTTCGCGAACGATCCGGGCGAGGTGAATTATTCGACCGCGCGCGTGGCGCTCCTGGATGAGCGCGACATGTGGATGTCGATCCAACATTGGTACATCGAGCACGACTGCGAACCCGAGGGCATCGACTGGCTGCGCGGCGCGATTCTGGACGGGGTCTTGCCGCAAGCCTATGAGAGCCTGCGCGGCGCGCTCATCTACCAGCCGAAACGCTGGCAGTGGATCGATCCGGAGAAGGAAGTCAACGCCAAAGTGGCGGCGCTGGAGGCGAAGATCACCAGCCGCACGCGCATCGCCATCGAGGCCGGTGAAGACATCGAGGACATTTTCGACGAACTGGCGGCCGAAGAGCAGCTCGCGAAGGACAAGGGCCTTTCGCTTGCGGCCGCCCAAGGGAAGCCCGCCAATGGACAAACACCCGCTGGAACGCCAGACCCTGGATCAGGAGACGCTGTTTCGGGAGCTGAAGAGTAAGCCGCAGCGCGTCGAGATCGCGCTCGATCGCGCCGGCGTGGACGTGGAAGCGCGCACCGTCGATCTGGCGTTCGCCTCGGAAGCGCCCTATGAACGCTGGTGGGGCGTCGAGATCCTCGATTGCACGCCAAAGAGCGTGCGCATGCGCCGGCTCAACAACAAGGCGGCGCTGCTGGTCGATCACACGAGCGCGAAGCACGTCGGGGTCGTGGAGCACGCCCGGATCGACGGCGACCGCAAGGGCCGCGCCAAAACGCGCTTCGGGCGCAGCGACTATGCGGGCGAGATCCTCCGGGATATCGCCGACGGGATCCGCACCAAGGCGAGCGTCGGCTACATGATTCACGAGCTGGTGCTGGAGCGCAAGGAAGAAGATTTGTCAACCTACCGCGTCACCGACTGGGAGCCGTTCGAGATCTCTATCGTCTCGGTTCCCGCGGATGACACCGTCGGCGTGGGCCGATCGGCACAGCGGTCATTAGAAGGAAGCGCCAAGATGGACGATAAAAAGCAGGAGCAGGTTGCAGATCCGAATGCCACGGATGCGCTGGTGAGCGGTTTTCGCGAAAGCGACGCCGCCTCGCGCGCCGACGAGCGCAAGCTCGTCGCGAAGAGGAACGAACAGATCATCGCGCTCGGCGAGCAGTGGCCGGAGTACGGCGGGCCGGACCTGGCGAAGAAAGCCCTGGCCGATCCGACCATGACGGTCGAGGCCTTCCGCGCCTCGATGCTCAATCTGCTGGGCGAGAAGCACCGCGCGGCGATCGACACGGGGCGGCTGGAATCCGATCGCCTGAATCCCGCGCATCAGCAGCCCGGGGGCAGCGCGCCCTATGGCATGTCGCCGCGCGAGATGATCGCGGCCACCGGGCTGAAGGCCTTCAAGGGCATCGGCGCGCTGATGGGCAAGACCGACCAGGAAGTCGCCTACCGCGCCGGCATGTGGGCGATGGCGGCGATCCACGGCAACCCGCGCGCCATCCGCTGGTGCCAGGACGCGGGCGTGCAGTTGATGCAGGGATCCCGCGAGCAGCTCGGTTTCAGCGAGCGCACGATGACCGAGGGCGTCTTCACCTCCGCCGGCTGGATGGTTCCGGTGGAAATGGAAGCCGCGATCATCGCCAACCGCGAGGAATACGGCGTGGCGCGCCGGATCTGCAACGTCATCCCGATGAACTCGGCTTCGACGAGCTTCCCGCGGATCACCTCGGACGTGACGGCGTACTTCGTCGGCGAAGGCAATTCGGGGACGCAATCGGATCCAGGCGGCGACCAGGTGACGCTGACGCTGAAGGACCTGATGGCGTGGACCAACATCGGCAAGTCGACGGCGATGGATACCGTCATTGCGCTCGCCGAAATGGTTGCGCGCGAGCAGGCCAGGGGCTTCGCGGTGAAAGAAGACGCCTGCCTCATCGTCGGGGACGGCACCTCGACCTACGGCGGCATGCAGGGCATCAAGACGCTGCTCGACAACGCGTCGTATGCCGGTGGCAAGGTGGCGGCGGCGACGCCGCATAACCTCCTCACCGAGATCGACGTGGCCGACGTCACTTCCCTGATCGGCATCCTGCCGGTCTACTCGCGAGCGGGCGCACGCTGGCTCGCATCGGGCGTTGCGGACGCGCTCATTTTCGGGAAGCTCAAGCTGAACGCGGGCGGCAACACCGTGCAGACGGTGCAGGGCCGCATTGTCGAGGGCGATTACGCAGGGTTCCCGGTGACGGTCGCGCATCACATGCCGGCAGGCGCCGCGACGGACTACAACGCGGCCACGATCATCATCCTGGGGAACTTCAACCTCGGCGTCGCGTTCGGCAGCGGCAGCGGCATGATGATGACGGTCGATCCGTACACGCTCGCGCACCAGAACCTCACGCGGATCATCACCACCGAGCGCATCGACATCAACGCCCACGGCGTCAACAAGTCGACCACCGTGGCCGGCCCGATCGTCGGTCTGCACGGCACGACCTGAGGCTAACCAGCCGCCCGCGGATTCCCCGGGATCTCCGGACACCGCGGGCGGCTCATCGAAAAGGGAACTGGCATGTATCCTCCTCTGAAGCAAAAGTTGCTCCTCACGAGCGCGCCCACCAGCGCGCAATCGCATACCGCGGTGATCGATACGCTCGGCTACGACCGGGTGGCGATCGGCGTGGCCTTCGGCACGGTCGCGGAAACCACGCCCGAGATTACGCTGAAGCTCGGCGAAGGCGACACCACGAGCTCATTCACCGACATTGCCGAGGCGGTTGCCGGTGGCGTCGGCGGATTCACGAAGCCCACGCCTCCGACGAATACCAGCGTCGCCGACACGATGCAATTCGACGTCGACACGCGCCACCGCAAGCGCTATCTGCTGCTGACCGTCACCCCGTTCACGACGAAGCAGGTCACGAGCTGGGCGACGCTCGGCCGGCCAGGCCAAGGGCCGCTCGCCGCCACCAGCGAAGGCCTGAGCGCGCGCGTCGGGTTCTAGGCAAATCGTTTCTCCGTATCGGGGATGGGCGCTCACGGGCGCCCATTTTTTGAACCGCATCGATGGGATGCCAATGCCAAGTGCACTGATTACAGGTATTACCGGACAGGACGGTTCCTACCTCGCGGAGTTGCTGCTCGCCAAGGGCTACGCCGTGCACGGCCTGGTGCGTCGCGTATCGCAGCCCAACTTTGGCAATCTCGCCGCCGTGCTCGGCCGCGTGTCGCTTCACACGGGCGACATGCTCGACGGCCCGAGCCTCTTCAGGACGATCCAGGCGGTACAGCCCGAGGAGATCTACAACCTGGCCGCGATGAGCCAGGTGCGCGACTCCTACGATCATCCGGAAGTGACGCAGGAGATCAACGCCGGCGGTTTGTTGCGCATCATGGAGGCGGTCCGGGCGCTTGGCCTCGGTTGCAAGATCTACCAGGCCTGCTCGAGCGAGATGTTCGGCAAGGTACTCGAGACGCCGCAGAACGAGCGCACGCCGTTCTATCCACGCTCGCCCTACGGCAGCTCGAAGGTCAGCGCGTTCAATCACGCGAGGATCTGGCGCGAGGCCTATGGCATGCGGGTGTACTGCGGGATTCTGTTCAACCACGAGAGCCCGCGCCGCGGCGAGGCGTTTCTCAGCCGCAAGGTCTGCAAGGCGGCGGCCGAGATCGCGACCGGCCGTGGAGAAAAGCTGAAGCTCGGAAACCTGGACGCGAAGCGCGACTGGGGCTACGCAAAGGAGTACGTCGAGTGGATCCACGCGATCGTGCAGCACCCGACGCCGGAGGATTTCGTCATCGCCACGGGCGAGACGCACTCGGTCCGGGAGTTTGTCGAGCGCGCCTTCGCGCACGCCGGCATCGGCGACTGGGAGGCCCACGTCGAATACGACAAGGGACTCACCCGGCCCGCGGAAGTCGATCTGCTGTGCGGCGATGCAGAGAAAAGCCGCCGGCTGATCGGTTTCGAGCCGAAGGTCAAGTTCGACGCGTTGGTCCGGATCATGGTCGAGGCTGAACTGGCGAAGCTGAAGACCCGCCACAGCGATGCCAGGCGAGATCTTGTCGGCTTTCCGGAGGCGAAGGTCCTCGAGGCGAAGATGGACGCAGTGATCGGGCAGCATTATCACCTGCGCAAGGAAGAAAAATTCATTCTGAGCAGCGGCGAGTGCACGCTGCACCTGGGCGTGCCCCCGGAACCGATCCAGATGGCGATCGGGCGCATCTACAGCATCAGGCCTGGCGAATATCACGAGTTCCACATCAAGCGCGGCAGCGTGCTCGTCGGGCTCAACTCGCATGCCTACGATCCGAGCGACGATTACAGGCTGGACGCGGTGGAGCGGGTCGCCGCGTGAAGTACAACCTCGGCGCCGGGCAGCAACCCGTCGAGGGCTACGACAACAGCTTCGACGCGGCGAACGGCAAAGCGGCCCATCCGCTCGCGCTGCCGGATGGCTCGGCGGACGAGATCCGGGCCTCGCACCTCTTCGAGCACTTCAGCCACCGGGCTGCGCTGGATGTGCTCAAGGACTGGGTGCGCGTGCTGAAACCCGGCGGGCTGCTCAAGCTCGCCGTGCCGGATCTCGACTACATCGCCCGAGGCTACCTCGAGGGGCGCCAGGAGCCGTGGCAGAGCTATCTCTGCGGGGCGCACAGCGACCAGAACGACGTGCACCTGGCGCAGTACGACGAGCCGAGTCTGGGTGCGGTGATGCGCGGCGCTGGGCTGGTCGGCGTGCATCGGTGGAAGAGCGACGGCAAAGACTGCTCGAGCCTTCCGGTGTCGCTCAACCTGGCGGCGTGGAAGCCGCCGGCCGTCTGGCCGAAGGTGGTCGCGGTAATGTCGGTACCGCGGCTCGGCTTCATGGACAACTTTTTCTCGGCGATCGAGGCGGTGTCCCGATTGCGGATCCCGATCCGCAAAACGCAAGGCGCATTCTGGGCGCAATGCCTCACGCGCTCGATCGAGGAGGGGCTGAAGGAAGGCGCGGAATGGATCCTGACGCTGGACTACGACAGCGTCTACGGCGCGGACACGGTGCTGGACTTGCTCGCCACCGCAATCGCTCATCCGCAGGCCGATGCCCTGGTGGCGCTCGAGATGTCGCGCATCAGCGGCGTACCCCTGATGACGGTGCCCGGGCCCGATGGCGCCGCGATCTCCCAGATCGACCGCGCAGCGATGGACGAGACGCTGCTGCCGATCCTCACCGGGCACTTCGGCTGCACCTTGCTGAGGGCCTCGGCGCTGGCGAGGCTCGCAAAGCCGTGGTTTCTCGGCGTGCCGGCGAACGATGGCGGCTGGGGGCCGGGGCGAGTCGACGACGATATCCATTTCTGGCGGCAATGGAAGAAGGCGGGGAACAGCATGTTTTGCGCGCCCCGCTGCGTGATCGGTCACGCCGAGCTCTACATCATCTGGCCGGACCGCAATCTGGAGAACACCCTGCAGCATGCGAGTGAATACTGGCGCGACGGATCGCCGATCGGAGTCTGGAGATGACCGAGGAACGCAGGAGACCGCTCAAGCAGTTTGTCGTGCTACGGGCTCATGGTCCTTATCGCAAGGGCGACAAGATCCAGCCCACGGGGATGTACCGCGATGTCCTGCTGAAGCGCGGCCTGATCGAGGAAATCAAGGACGAGCCTGTCGATGCACCTGCCCGCATGAAGCAGCCTGCAATCGATCGCATGATCGCGCTGCCGGATCCCCCGGCGAGGTTGCCGCTCGTCACGCGCGGCCGGCGGGCTCATTAGGCTATGCCCTTCACCGAAGACCTCTCGGTGTTCTTCAACACCGAGGACTTCGCCACGGCGGCGATGGCAAGCTGGGGCGGCACGGTGAACGTGATCTTCGATGCCGAATACCTCGATCAGCTCGGCATGGCGGGCACGAACCCGGGCGCGCTCGCGATGGCGTCCGAAGTGCCGGCAAGCGCGGTGAACGGCACCATCACCATCAATGGCACCGCCTACACGATTCGCGACCGCCAGCCGCAGGACGACGGCGCGGTGGTGCTGCTGCAACTGGAGCGCGCCTGATGGCGCTGCATGTCCGCGAGCAGATCGCCGTGGCGGTGAAGGCAGCCATCACTAGCCTGACGACCACTGGGGCGAACGTGTTCCGCGACCGCGACACGGCCGAGCGGCCGCTGCAATCGGGCGAGGTGCCTGGCCTGCTGATCGACGATAACGGCGAGCCGGCGGAGACGATCACCGTGGATGCCTCGGGGCTGCTCGAGCGCGCGATGCGCCTCTCGATCGAGGCGCACGTCAAGGCAACGAGCGGCTACAGCGCGCAGTTGAACCTGATCCTGAAAGAACTCGAGATCGCGCTCGCCGGCGCCTCGCTCGGGGGCGCGAAATACGCGCACCTGGTCGAAGTGGGCGCGCGCGAGAAATCCGAAGCTGGCGACCAGCCCACGCTGCGGCAGGTCTTCGTATTCGAGCTGTTGTACTACACGGCGCCGGGCGCACCCGACACCGCCCTTTAATCACCAGCTAGAGAAAAAGGAACCGCCATGCCCAACGTGTCTTTGTGGACCAAGGTTGCCATCGCCATCCAGTCCGCGCTCGCGGCCGCCGTCACGATCAACTCCATCACCAAGGCAAATCCCGGGGTGGTGGGCTATACGGGCACCGACCCCGTGAACGGCGATTTTGTGCTCTTGGCGGCGGCCGGGATGAGCCAGGTCGATGGGCGCATTTTCCGGGTCGCCAACGTGAACGGCGCGGGCAATACTTTCGAAATCGAAGGGGAAAACACGACCGATTACGACACCTTCAGCTCGGGCACCTTCGAGGTCGTCACGTTCGGCACCACGCTCGCCACCGCCACCACGCTCAGCGGGAGCGGCGGGGAATTCGCCTACGAGGACACGACCACGATCCACGTGGACAAGCGCACGCAGATCCCGACTCTGCCCGCGCCGATTGTCTACACCTTCGAGAACATCTGGGACGTAGCCGACGCCGGGCTCATCGCGCTCAAAGCCGCCTCGGCGATCAAGGCCAAGCGCGCGGTGCGCATCACGTTCTCGAACGCGCAGAAAGTGCTCTTTACCGGCTTTATCGGCGCGAGCCTGTTGCCGGTGGGCTCGGCGCCGGGCAAGGTGACCACGCCGGTCACGATCACCATGGACGGCACGCCCACCGTCTACGCGACCTGACATGGACCTCGATTCCCTGGCGGCGCGGCTCGCCGCCGCGCGCCAGATGGAGGCGAAAGTCGATGGCGCGACCTTCAAGCTGGAGGTGCCGAGCGAGCATGCGTGGCGCGTGACCTACGAGGAGCATCGCAATACGGCGGGCGATCTGCTGTATGCGCGCGCCTCGAGGGCGATATTGGATAAGGCGCTCATCGGGTGGGATGGCGTTACCGCGAAGCATCTGTTGCCCGATGCGCCGGAGGAAGCAATCGCATTTTCGCCGGCCGCCCGTTCGATGCTGCTGGACGCCCGGACGGATATCGCCGACGAACTGAAGATCGCGCTGATCGACAAGGCGAATTCGGCGAGGGAAGCTCGGGAGGCCGCAAGAAAAAACTGATCGCGCGCCTGGAATGGGAATTGAACGGCGAGGCGGGCGCGCCGTTGATGGGCATGAGCCACGAGCAATGGCTTGCAAGCCTCCCGGCGTTGACGCCCGGCAATGAACTGGTATTTGCGGCCTGGCGGTTCTGCGGCGGCTGGAATCCGACGCTGGTGCCGGCGGCAGCGGCCTATTACGGCATCGAGGACATCGATTGCCTGCTCAGCCAGTTGCTCGCGATGCGCGATCTGATCGAGCAGCACCGCGCGGCGCAAGCGGCGGCCATTAAAGGGGGCGCATGATCCAGATCAACATCCGGCATGACCTCAACCGCCTGTCGGCGGATCTGCGGCTGATGGCGAAAGAGCAGATGGCGGCGGCGGTGCGCGCGATCAACCGCAGCATGACGACAGTGAAGGCGCAAGGGGCGCGGGACCTGGCCAAAACAATCGGTCTGCCGGTGCGCTTGGCGAAGGGCCAGATTCGCTTCAAGCGCGCGACTCAGGCCGAGGCGCGCGCCCTGCTCACGTTTTCCGGGGTGCGCATTCCGCTGCGCCGTTTTGGCGCCTCGCAGACCGCCACCGGCGCGCAGGCGCGTCTCGCGGGCAAGACGGTGAGCGTGCCCCACGGTTTCATCGCCCGGATGCCGGGCGGCCACACGGGCGTATTTCTGCGCGCGCCGACTGCCAAGGGCCAGCTTTACAACGCCTTACGATACCGCGCACAGCGCCTGCGGCAGCGCGGGCGCGATTTGCCGATCGCCGAAATATTCGCGCCGAGCCTGGGCGAGACGCTCGTCAGGACTGCACTCGACGTCGCGCTCGCGCGCCTCGCGCGCGAGCGCTTTGCCGTCGTGTTCGGGCAGGAAGCAAAGTTCCGGCTCGCCAAAAAGGGTCCCCAATGACCACCAACATCCGCGACGAACGGATCGAGCTGACCGCGGTCGACAAATTCTCGGCCGTGTTCGGGCGAATGGACACCGGCTTGAATCGCCTGCAGTCCTCGATCAACACGATGAAGGGCGTGGCCGGCGCGCTCGGCGTCACGCTCGGCGCGGGGGCGTTTGTCGCCTGGATCAAGGGCGCGATCGACGCCGAGGCGGCCATGGGGAAACTGGCCGGCCGCTCGGGCGAATCGGTCGAGACCTTCTCCGCGATGGCCTACGCCATGAAAAAGGCCGGTGAAGTCGATGCGGAGACGTTCCAGTCTTCGCTCAAGAAGCTCGACAAGGTCATTGCCGAAGCGGCTGCCGGCGGGAAAGAGGCGCAGGGCGTCTTCCGCGCGCTCGGCCTCGAGTTCAAGGATCGGTTCACGGGCGAAGTGCGCAAAGGCAGCGAGGTGATGCTCGATCTCGCGGATGCCTTCGCCAAAGCGAAAGATGATCCGGTCAAGGTCGCCTATGCGCTGAAGCTCATGGGCAAGGGCGGCGATGAGATGGTGCCGGGGCTCAACAAGGGCAAGCAGGCGCTGCTGGAATTGATGGAGCAGGCGCGGGAATTCGGCAAGATCATCACAAAGGAAGAGGCCGAAGGAGCGCGCGAGTTCAACAAGAACCTGGAGGACTTGTCCGCTTCGAGCGCGAAACTGGGGCGATCGCTCGCCAACGATCTGCTGCCCGCGCTGAAGGCGAGCACCGATGAGATCCTGCGGGCGAAAAAAGAATCCGGATTCTGGGGCGGCATCATCGCCGGCCTCGGGCAACTGCTCTTCAATGCCATGGGAGGTATTCATGAGCCGATCAATCGGGCTGCCCAGGATGTGGTCAAGCTCGACGACGAGCTCGGGAAACTCGAGGCGCACGCGAGCCAGTTGAAGGGTCTCGGCCCGGCGGTGAACGAGGGCGTCCTGGCGCGGCTCAACGCCGACATCGCCGCCAAGCGCAAGGAGCTGGAAGAAGCGCAGAAATGGTTCGAGCGGGTGCAGGCGGGCGCCCGCGCGATCGAGGCGGGGACGCCGCCGCCCAAGGTCAAGGGCGCGCTCGACGCGAGCGGCCTGAAAAACCAGTCCGAGGCGCAGGCCGAGATAAAACGCTTCATTTCGGCGCTCCAGGCGCTGGAGCGCAAGTATTTCGATCTCACCCACGCCGGCGAAGCTGCGCTCCTGATGTGGGAGACGCAGAAAGGAAGCCTCCGCGAGCTCACTCCGGCGCATAAGGCGGAACTCGCGGTGATGGCTCAGCAGATCGACGCCTACAACCGGGCCATTCTGATCCGAGATCAATATGTCCAGGCCTTCGAGCACCAAGTCAAAGCAACCGAGGACGCGCGCGAGGCGATCCAGGATCTGGCGGACGAGATGCGAGGCGAGACCCAGGACTTCGAATTCCAGATCTCGCTCATCGGCCGCTCGGCGCGCGAGCAGGAGCGCATGAACGCGGCGCGCGCGATCGATCTGGATATTCGCCGCAGAATCGCAGCGCTTCCCAAAGACGATTCGGCCGCCACGGGCGAGGCGACCGCGGAGATCCTCAGACTGGGCGACGCACGCAAAAAAAGCGCGGACGACTTCATCAAAGATCGCCAGAAGAAAGAGCGCGACTGGCTCACCGGCGCAAAGCAGGGATACGAAGAATATCTGGAGACGGTCAGGAACGCCGCGGCGAGCACGAAAGAGCTTTTCACGGACGCTTTCCGGGGCGCGGAGGATGCCTTCGTGCAGTTCGTCACCACCGGAAAAATCGAGGGCAAGAACCTCGCCCGCCAGCTCGAGGCGGACTTCGCGCGGCTTTTTTATCGCAAAGCCGTGAGCGGTGAGGGCGGGCTGCTCGAAGCCGCTAACAAGGGCCTGACCGCCCTCGTGGGTTCGATTTTCGGCGGCGGGCGCCAGCACGGCGGCCCGGTCGAAGCGCGGCGTATGTACGAAGTCAGCGAAGGCGGGCCCGAGATGCTCAGCGCCGGCGGACGCAACTATCTGATGATGGGCTCGCAGAGCGGGCAGGTGAGCCCCGCTGGCGCTGGCGGCGGCGGTCAGACGATCAATATCTACCCGGATCTGCGCGGCGCTTCGGTGGAGGCGATCCAGGCGCTGCACCGCATGGTGATCGATCTGCGCGCGAGCGTCCCCTCGATGTCGCTTGCGGCGGTGGCGAACGCGAACTTGCGCGGCCGGCGCTGGTAGCGGCGCGTGGCGATCAGCTTTCCGCTCGCGCTGCCGGCAGGGCGGGCGGTGAAGCGCATCGTATTCCGCGCGCGCTCGACCGTCGGCGTCTCGGCCTCGCCCTTCAGCGCCGAACAGCAGCTCTACGTGCACCAGGGCGAGGTCTGGTCGGCGGAAGTCTCACTCATCCCGATGCGGCGCGCGGACGCCGAGGAATGGGTTGCATTTCAACTGGCGTTGAACGGGATGGAGGGCACGTTTTTGCTCGGCGATCTGCTGAACATCAGTCCGCGCGGCACCTGGAGCGGCGGCTCGCCGCTTGTCGCCGGCGCCTCGCAGAGCGGCAAGGTCCTCAATGTCGATGGCTTGACGGCCGGCGCTACCGGCAAGAAGGGCGACTGGTTCCAGCTCGGCAGCGGCTCGGGCTCGCGGCTGCACAAGCTCACGCTCGATTTCACCGCCAACGGGGCCGGTGAGGCGGGGCTCGATTTCTGGCCGCGGCTGAGATCCTCGCCCTCCGACGATGCTCCGCTGACGCTCGCGAGCCCAAAGGGGGTTTTTCGGCTGGCCTCGAACGAGCGCGAATGGTCGATCGAGCTGGCACAGCTCTATGGGCTGTCATTCGCCTGCATCGAGGCGCTCTGACCCATGGCCTCGCGCAACCTCACCGCGCCGATGCTCGCGGCGATCGCCGCCGGCACGGTGCGCCCGGGGCTGCTCTATGAGGGCGAATTCGTCTCGGGCGGGTCGCCCGCGTTTCTCAACCTGTGGTCCGGGGTGGGACTCTTGTCGTGGGACTCCAAGACCTGGACGGGCGGCGGCCAGCTCATGGGGCTCTCGCCAATCGAAGAATCGCGCCAGATGTCGGCGGTCGGGTTCACGGTGACGCTCTCGGGCATGCCTTCGAGCCTCATCGCGACCGCGCTCGCCAACGTGCGGCAGGGCCGCCCGGGCAAGCTCTGGCTGGCGCTCTTCGACGCGGCGGGCGCGATCATCGCGGACCCCTATCCATTGCAGTCGGGCAGGCTCGACGTGAGCCTGATCGAGGATGCGGGCGAAACCTGCACGATCTCCGTGCAGTACGAATCGCGCCTGGTCGATCTGGAGCGCGCGCGCGAGCGGCGCTGGACGCACGAGGACCAGCAGATCGACCATGTGGGCGATCTGGGATTCGAGTACGTCGCGGCGCTCCAGGATATGCAGATCACCTGGGGCGGCCCGGCCGCGGCAGCCTCTCCGATTGCGAATCCGGTAATCGCCGCCGGCGCGGCAAGCGATTCCGGCAACTATTCGAGCGGTTTCTGAGCCGCCAGGCTGAGCATGAGACTCGACGGCTGGGAAATTCGGCTCGCCGCAGTGATCGAACACGCGCGCAATGCGCCCTACGCCCTGGGCGAGCACGACTGTTTTCGCGTCGCTTGCCGGGCGGTCGAGGCGCTGAGCGGAAAGAATCACTGGCCGCAATTCGCCGGGCGTTACGCGACGCGCGCCGAAGCTCTGCGGCTGATCGCGCGGCACGGCTCGAGCTTCGAAGAGGCGTTTTCGTGGCTGTTCGGCTCTGATGCCGTGGATGTGCGCCGGGCGCGGCGCGGCGACATCGTCTGCATCCAGACCGAAGAGGGCGAGAAGCACCTGGGCGTATGCGTGGGCGCCGAAAGCGCCTTTACGCTGGCAGCCGGCTCGGTCTACCTGCCGACGCTGAGTTGCCTGTGCTGCTGGAGGATCGGGTAAATGCCGACCTCGATCATCGCCGCGATCGTGGGTTCGTTTGTTGGCGAGTGGGTCGCAGCCGAATTTGCCCTCGCCGATCTTCTCGGCGGGTTCCTCACCGCCAGCGTGGTGCGCGGCGCGGTAGGATTGGTCAGCTCAACCGTCATCGGCAGCGCCCTGCGCGGCACGCGCGATGACAAGGGTTCCACGACCGTCGCCGATAGCGGCACGCCGGTCTCGGTTCGCCAGGCGGCTGCGCCCTGGCAGATCGTCTATGGCGAGCGGCGCTGCGGCGGGATCTACACATTCATCCACGTCTCCGCCGACAATCAGTATCTGCACCTGATCCTCACGCTCGCGGGTCACGAGTGCAACGCGATCGGCGACGTCTATTTCGACGACGAGGTGGTGCCGCTGGATGGCTCGGGCAACGCCACCGGCAAATATGCGGGTTTCGTGCGCATCAAGAAATCGCTCGGCGGCGAAGGCGCGAGCCAGCCGTTTCCGGATCTCGCCACCGAGTGCTCGGACAAGTGGACCGCGAATCACCTGCAGCGCGGGCACACCAAGCTCTACGTGCGGCTGCTGCACAACCGGGATCTGTTCGCGCGCGGCACGCCGAACATCACTTGCATCGTGCAGGGCAAGACACTGTGGGACCCGCGCAGTTCGACGACGGTGTTTTCCAGGAACCCGGCGCTGGCGGTTGCCGATTATCTGACGAACACCACGTTCGGGTTCGGCGCGGTCTATGCCGAGGAGATCGACGAGGCGTCGCTCATCGCGGCGGCCAATATCTGCGACGAGGACGTGAATCTGGCCGGCGGCGGCACGGAGGACCGCTACCGCGCCAACGGAGTGGTGACGACCGACGTGCAGCCCAAAGAGGTGCTCGGCCGGCTGCTCGATGCGATGGCGGGCAAGGCGGCCAACATCGGCGGGCGCTGGTTCATCCACGCCGGCGCCTACGACACGCCCACGGTGACGCTCGACGAAAGCGACCTCTCCGGGCGGATCGCGACGCAACCGCTCACCAATCGGCGGGTGAACGCCAACGGCGCCAAGGGCGTGTTCGTCGATCCGGGCAACAACTGGCAGGTGGTGGATTTTCCGGCGCTCGCCGGGGCCGCGTTCCTCGCCGAGGATAACGGCGAGCGCGCCTGGAAAGACCTCGATTACCGGGCGTTCGTCACCAGCAGCACGCAGGCGCAACGCCTCTCGAAGATCGTGCTCTACTTCCTGCGCCAGGGCCTCAGCTGCACGATGCAGTGCAAGCTGACCGCCTGGCGCGCGATGACCGCGCGCACGGTACTGGTCAACAACACCAAGTTCGGCTGGTCGGCGAAGCCCTTCGAGGTCGAGGCTTCGGGCTTCCGGTTCAATGCGGACGGCACGCTCGGCGTGGAGTTGTCGCTGCGCGAGACCGCGGCTGCGCTCTACGACTGGTCGACGAGCGATGAGCAGGCGCAGGCCGCGGCGCCGAATACGAATCTGCCCGATCCATACAACATCCTGCCGCCGACGAGCCTGGTGCTCGATGATGCGCCGCTCATCCTGGAAGATGGCTCGGTCATTCCGCGCATCAAGGCGACCTGGACAGCCTCCAGCACGCCGTTCCAGACTGGGTTCGAAGTGCGCTGGAAGAGCGGCGCTGGGGCGTGGACGACGCAGTACGTGAGCGATGCGCTCGCCTACCTGCAGCCGCTCTCGGTCGGCTCGGATTACGACATCGAGGTCTACACGCTCACGAGTATCGGGCGCTCGCAGACTGCGCTCACGGCGAGCAACCACACCGCGGCCGGCCAGGACACGGCGCCGCCGACCACCAACACGTTCCAAGGCAGCGGCGGCGCGTGGCAGAACATCCTCACGTGGGATGTGACCACCTCGCGCGCCGACATCTGGCGCACCGAGATCTGGGCCTCGCTCACCAACGATCGCAACACCGCCACCAAGGTGAGCGACAAGGCCTGGCCCGCCAAGACTTTCGTTCACCTGGGCTTGAGCGGGAGCCAGACCTGGTACTACTGGTCACGCGTGGTGGACACCTCGGGCAACTACTCGACGTGGAATCCGTCGAGTGCTACCGCGGGCCTCGCGGTGACGACGAAAGATTCCGCCGCGCTGTCTGGCGGCCAGTCGCCGAACGACTACGGCGGGATCTTCTGGGGGAATGCAACTAAAGCGCCGATACGCCTGATGCCGCTGCCCATTGCCCCCAGCAGCGGCGACGAGGGTGCTATCTACTACGATTCCGGGTGGCACTCGTTGCTGTTTTGGGATGGCAACTCGTGGGTGTTCATCTCCGGTGGGTCCCGCGCGGCATTTCCGCCGATCCTCGTCCTCGATTCACTGATTCCTGGTGTCGCCGCGCCGGTTATGGGCAATGTCCACGTCGATCCATCGACCGCGACGCCGCCAGATCTTTCGCTCGACTCCTTAATTCCTGGGGTGTCCGTGACTGCGACTTCACCGTAGAGGTGCCCGACATGGAAAAAAACAAGCTCATCGTTCCCGACGCTGAAATTTTCGTGCCCGGTACGCCGAAGCCTGAGGCCGATTATCTGGAGCTGGAGCGCCTCGGCGCGAAGCTCGGCATCCCGGTGCCAATGGTGCACGTGAAGGTCGAGGCCACCAATCCAGATGGCTCGCCGGGTGAGCGGTATGAGGGGCGCAGCCGGACGTTCAATCGGAATTTCTGGAACAGGCTACTTGCGCTTCTCAGTGGTTTTGGCACCAGCGGGACAACTTTCGGCGCCGGGTATCTGACCAACAAAAACACCAGCGGAGCTTCTGCCAACCATTCGTATAGCGGTTACATTTATTGGATCAACAACACCGGCAATTATGGTAGGGGCATCGGTGTCGGCACGGGCACGGCAGCGGAGGATTTTGAGGGGTACAACCTAAGCGCTCCAATCAGCGGTGGTTCTGGGGCGGGGCAGCTCGTGTACAACACACAAGACCCGACTACAGAATCGTACAACTCCGGGACGAAAAAATGGTCGATGACGTTGAAGATGATTTTGAACAACAATTCTGGCGGCACGATCGTTGTGGCGGAAACAGCGATCGTGGACGGTTCGTTGCCAGCGCTAATCTGCCGTGATCTGCTGGGCTCGGCTGTGTCGGTGCTCAACGCCGGACAATTAACCGTCACCTACACCATCACGTTGACGTTCCCGGCATAATCCAGAGCCGCACATGCAACAACTGATCCATGCCAAATGCCACCCCACCCGATCTAGACCTCGACTCGATGCCCCCGGGCGTCTCTGTCGGCACGGCGCTGGACGACGTGAATGCCTGCAATGCGAAGCCGCCATCCCTTGGCCTCGATGTGCCGCGACCGGCCAGCAGTGGCCGCACATCGGCAGCAGAGGGTGGGGCGATCAGTCGATCGCGGCGGATCTTGGTGGCGATAATTGCAATCGCGCTTGCCTGCGCCACGGCGCTCGTGGTTTTCTGGAATTGGGAGGCGTTCGGCGCGGGGCTCGATTAGAGCCGCAGCGGAAAAAAGAGGGGCGACCGGCGCAGTGCGCTAACACCGCGCCGGCCCGTTTGCCGGAGATGCAACCTTCGAGCAGGATAAGGCCCCTGCCACGATCGCGGGGCGGCTGTAGGGCATCGCGTTCTAAATCACACCGACCCGGAGGCCGAGGCATGACGATCCGCTCCGCTGACAACATCTGGCATGTCGTGCTCGCCATCGCCGTCGGGGTCGTGCTGGCGCTTGCGCTGAACGGCCTCGCGCGGTTGCTTGGATATTGATCGATCGCAATCTGGTTTTCGACCGCAGCATCTTGAGCGCCCGCATGCGCGAGGCCTTCATTTCCCGATTCAGGAGGATCCATGAACGTCGCCGCACGCCACATGCTGCCGGTGGAGATGCTCGCTGCGCTGGTCTCGATCGCGCTCGGGCTGGTTGCCGCTCTCGGCCGCGGGCCGCTTTATGCGGCGCTGCACGGGTTCGCGCCCTGGCTCGGCTACACGCAGAACTTCTGGTGGGGCGTGGCGCTGCTCCTCGGCGGCACGTTGCTCGCTGGGACCGCGCTGGACGAATGGCGCTACGGGCGCGGCTGGGACAAGCGGCGCCTGGTGCTCGCGGCTGACATCCGCTGCGGCGCGGCGCTCGCACTGATCGTGGCGCACTTGTCGCTTGCCGCGGCGCTGGCGGTCACCGGGCACGCGGCCGCGCTCTTCGGGGTGATGCTCATCGCTTTGATTCTCGTCCTGTTTCTCGGCTGGTCGGCGGTGATGACGCGCCGGCTTTCGGTGTGCCTGGATGCGAAGTACCGCACCTCCAGGCTGCACGTGCGGATCGGCGCCAAATGGTGAAGGCCGAAGCCGCCGCGGCGCTGGAGGCGACGCTCGTCTCGGTTGCGCTCGTCGCGCTCAAAGTGCTCGGTTGGGCGCTGGTGGTGGCGGCGCTTTCGCTCTTCGGCTGGAGCGTGAGCTCGCTGCACCTGCTCGCTGGCTGGACCGACGGCGAGCTCGCCGCGCGGCTGGAGATCGTGCGCGGGGTGCTCGCCTCGGTGGGCGCCGGCGCGGTCGCGGCGCTCGCCGGCTTCTATTACGAGCTGCCGATCGTGCTCATCTGCATCGCGGTTTTTTTCGCAGGGATGTCGGGCGAGCGGTACTTGAAGCCGATGGCCGAGCAGCTCCTCGGGCGGCTCAACGCTGCGTTCCTCGGCTTGTTCGGCCGCAACGGCGGCGGTGGTGGAGGGCCGAAGGCGTCATGACAGCCACATGGCTGGTCCTCGCCTGGCTGTTCGCGGGGATCACGAGCGTGTACGTGATTGCGCCCGCAGGGGCGCAGGTGCCCGTGCCCACGCCCGGCGCGCGCGGCGTGCGCTTCGACTGCGCCGAGCTCGCCGCCGCAATCGGCCGCGTCGCCATATACCGCGACGTCGACGCCGACCAGGCGAAGACGATCGCCATGTTCCGCGCCAAGAATCCGCAGGTGGGCATGTTGCACATGCAGGCGATCGAGCGCGAGATCCGGCGCGTGTGGCGCGAAGGCCTCGCCCCCGGGGAGGCCGAATTCGCGCTCTACCGGCGCTGCCAGGCGCAGCTCGGGGACATGGGGATGGAGGGATGATGGAACTGGTTCTGCAACGCAATTCGAGCCTTGAGCATGCGACATTAGGACGCCTGGACATCGACGGCGATTTCGAGTGCCACACGCTCGAGGACGTGGTGCGCGAGATGCCTGGCCTTTCGGTCGCGCAATGGAAGATCGCGGGGGAGAGCGCGATCCCGGCCGGGCGCTACCAGGTGCTGATCACGCGCTCGGCGCGCTTCGGCAGGGACCTGCCGCTGCTCGTCGGCGTGGAAGGGTTTGCAGGCGTGCGGATCCATTCCGGCAATACGGCGGCCGACACCGAAGGCTGCATCCTGGTCGGCCGCAAGGCGGCCGGCGACACGGTGATCGAGAGCCGGATCGCATTCCTCGATCTCTTCGAGCAGATCGAGGGCGCGATCGCCGCGCACGAAGAAGTGTGGATCAAGATCCGGAATGCGGAGGCGGCAGCATGAACCCGCTCGCGATCTTCGCAGGTCCCTACGGAATGCTCGCCAAGTGGGGCTTGATGGCGCTCCTCGTGGGCGCGTTCGGCCTGTGGTCTTGGTTCAAGGGCAACGAGCACGGCACGCAGAAGTTGATCGACTACCAGGCGAAGCAAGCGATCGAGGCTGTGCGCATCGCCAAGGGGCGCGAGACGGTGACGATACAGATGATCGCGCGCTACGTGAAAGTGCAGGGCGCGACGCAGGTCGTCACGCAGACCGTCGAAAGAGAGGTGGTCCGATATGCGGAAGCAAATCCCGGTTTTTGCCTTGATCCTGCTTGGCGCGTGCTCCACGACGCCGCAGCTCTTAACTCCATTCCCGCAAGCCCCGGCCGAGCTGATGCAGCCGGCGGAGCGCCCAAAGCCGCTGAAGCCCTCGCCGGCGTCACCGAAAACTACGAAGCCTGCCACCGCACCGCGGACCGGCTAGATGCGCTGCAGGGCTGGGTGAAGCAGCAGGCGGCAATGCGGTGAGACCTGGCGTGCTGCGGAGGGCGAGGGCGGCGTGATCGAGCTCCCAATGTGGATTCTGGTGTTCATGTTCCACGGTCGCCCCATGGCGTCCGGCCCGCATGAATTGGAGCCGTGTGTGCTGATGTCCAAGGCGCATCCTGGATCTCACTGCTGGAATCCGAAGACGCAGCAGCGCATATCCGCCGGTGCGACGGCGCCTGGTGGGAGTGCTGGCTCTGAATTTCAAGGATTCGCAGGGCGCAACATCGTAAGGCAACCCCTGTGAAGGTGCCGCGCAGGTCCTCTGCGCGGCGGGTTCAACTTCACAAGGAGCAGTGACATGAAACTGATGCGATGCAAGTTCCAGATCCACCAGGTGGACGAGACGTTCTACCAGAACCAGCCCAAGGAGGAGCCGATGGTGAAGGTGAAGATGGGCGCGGTCTACCAGAACGAGGCCGGCAATCCGCACAACGCCTGCAGCGAGAATCACATCTTCGGCAAGTCCACGCCGCAGGGTGCGTTCGAGGCCACGATCCGCAATCCGGATGTGTGCGCGCTGCTTAAGGCGCACGTGGGTAGGCAGGTCTATCTCGACTTCACCCTGGCCGACTAAATCCAGAAGTTCGCACGACAATCACATAGGAGGGGCCGCCGATGACGTAGACCGCCGACGACAGCCACGAACTCGTGGCAGCATGTTCAAACACCGAGACGCCCGGATCCCGCAAGGGGTCCGGGCGTTTTTGCGTTGTAATATGGCAACCGGGCCGCGACCGCAGGGCGCGGCCCCTTTCCTGGCCGCCCCGCGCCACGGTCCCGCAGGGACGGTGCGCCCGCAGGGCGAGCGTGGACGGCCGGGGGATCGTTTTTGTCGCTTTAGGGGTACCGGCGAGCGTGGAGGCTCGCTGCTGCTCGCGCCAGCGTCGGTCCATGCTCCGGGCCGTCGATCGCCAGCGTCGCGCCTGCGCGATCGTGGCGACTCCTGACCCGCCCATGACCCGCCCGCGAGCCCTCGATGTGGGATTTTGTCATGTTCTGCCCTCTGAGGCCCAAATGACAGGAGGTGCCACGTCGGTCTTTTAATCCGTTGGTCGGCGGTTCGAATCCGCCACGACCTACCACTCTTTAATCAATCACTTAGGCGTGTTTGCGGAGCGTCTTTGTGACCCGGGCCAGACCCGCTATTTTGCCGACTGCTTCCTCGAGGTGCGCGGTCGCCAGGTGCGCATAGCGGCTGCTTACGCCCAGGTTGGAATGGCCGAGCAGATCGCGGACCGCGGCGAGCGGCGCCCCGGCCTGCACCAGCCAGCTCGCGTAGGTATGGCGCAGGTCGTGGAAGCGGATGTGCGGCATCTTCGCCTTGGCGCGGGCGCGGTCGAAGCCGTTGCGCAGCTCGTGCACCGTGAGACCTAGGGGCAGAGAGATATCGAGCGCCTCGGGCGGCAGTGGCACCAGGCGCGGGCGGCCGCTTTTGGACTCCTGGACATAGAGCGCATTGCCGCGCCGGCTGGATTCGTCGAGCGCGAGGAGTTCGCTGCGCCGGAGGCCGGAGGTGGCGGCGAGCAGGATCGCGTTGCGCACGCGCCGATCGCGCGCAGCCGCCACAAGCCGCTGCACTTCGGCCGGGCTGAGATAGACGTGGCGGGCACGCTCGCCTGGCAGCAGTTGCACGCGGCCGGCAACCGGGTTCTCCAGCCAGCCCCATTGGCGGTGGGCGAGGTTCACAACGCGGCGCAGGATCGCCAGGCGCCGGTTGATAGTGGCCGGCTTGAGGCCGTCGGCGAGCCAGGCTCTGGTGGCGGATTCTGCAGCGTTGGCCACATCCTCGAGCGCGCGGCCGGCGATGTGCGGCAGGAGGGAACGCGCCTTATTCTGCAGATCGTGCTCGGTGCGCAGCGTGCGCGCCTCGCCCGTCAGCCAGCGGTGGAGCGCTTCCTCGAGTGAGTAGCGCGCCTGGCGGCCAACTCGACGATCGGCGATGCGGCCGCGCGTGCGGCGCTCGAAGTCGAGCGCGTCCGCCCGGGACCTAAAAGTTCTTTCAACCCGATTCCCCAAGTACTGAACACGAGCCTGCCATCCTTTTCCATGCTTGCGGACTGGCATGCGGAGACGCGGCGGGCTTCCAGGTAGCGGTCGAGATCGGCGGCGAGGATTCTAACGCAGCCCCGGATGCGCACTGCGGCGAGCTCGCCATCGGCGATCTCGCGCTTGATGGTGCGCGGGCTGACTCGGGCCTGGAGCGCGGCTTCTGGGATGGTGAGGACGGAAGTCATCGGTTGGCGAGATCGAGCAGCACGTCTGCATGGCATGGCTCCTCGAGCGCGCACCAGCAGGCAAGGTTCTTGCCGCGCAGCGACTCGAGCAGATCCGGCCATTTCGCGAGGTGCGAGAGGATGGACTGCCGGTAGATCGCGACCGCGATCGCGGGCGAAACGACGAACGTGTGGCGGTTGCCGTCGACGGCCTCGACCGTCATCTCCGCGCCGACCTTGACGATATTCCCCCATTTGCTCGGCCGCGCCACGCTCATCGTGTTCAGTGGCATGCGCCAGCCTCTGGTGCGGCGGAGCTGTACTCGGCGAGGAACGGTCATATCAAGCGCTTTTGCGTCGGATCCGGCGGCGCTGAGTGCAGTAGGTCATCTGGAATCTCGAATAGCGCTTGAAAACCGCGATAGGAAATCGGTCGCGGCAGTTCCTTCATGTTCATCGTGTCCCATGCATAGCGCCCTGGCGCAAAGTTGCCCTGGGTGCGTTCGTCTGCATCGACATGCAGGCGTTCGGTTGGAAGACAAGCGATTAACTGAGCGGTTGCGATCAGCGCACCGGCCGGAAGCTCGACCGTCCAATGGCTCCCGAATTCCTCTTCGCAAATCTCGCGCAACTCCTCATCGATCTCGGTACAAATCGTTTTCGCGGCATGCACGGCAATCGAACCACGGTATTGGGTCGCCCAGGAGCGCGTTTCGAATCGCTTGCGGCCGTTCGCCCAGAGCGAAGCCCACGGTTGCCAGAGAGAGAGGGCTTTCATCTCGGGTAATCGTCGTGCGTGCGGCCAATCTGGCGGCGCGCGATCACCATGCGGGCGAGCTGTCTCTGCGTGATCTCGCTGGCACCGTTGGTCACCGCCAGCGCCCGCTTGGTGAGGCAGATGTCGTAGTGATCGCCCTGATACCAGCGCCGCGCTACCCCGATCTGATCAGCCATCGTGTGCAACTCGGCCTCGGTGTCGGCGATCATGTGGCACATCACCATTCGGCCGTAGGGCGCTCGCATGTTGTCGACGTAGGTAGTCACGCCGGGTATTCGTCATGCGTCCGGCCGTCGAGCAGGCGGCCGGCGCGTTTTTTACCGAACCGGCGCAGCGGCGTCGCCTCAGCCTCGAGACTGGAGTGCAGGGGCCATTTGAGGATTTCGCTGCGCCCATCGCATGTGAGCATGCAGTCTCCGCCGACGACCATCTGCGGCTTGCCTGGCGCATTTTCGCGCCGCGGAACCGGCGCCCATGCACCCCACTGCTTGAAGAAGAACGGGACGTTGGCGACGGCGCATTCATCGCGCAACCTGCCTACCCAGCGCGGATGCATCGGCCTGGCCCCGGGCCCTGATTCACCGCCGGCGACGACCCAATCGAGCTCATGGAGCGATGGAACGACGATATCGCCAAGCAGCGGCTCAGCCGAGATCCAGCGCACTGCCGCCGGCATCTGCAGCAGCAACGGGATGCGCTCATCTGCGGTGGGTTGGTCCTCGCAACTCACGCCGAGCCAGATATGCTTCGGTGGCCACTTGTTGGCGGAGAACAGCGGTCCCGATTGCGGCTTCCCCATCGCCGGTTTGCCGTCGCGCGTGATCCAACCATCGCCGTCCGGACGAAACCTCGACAGGTATGCCAGCATCCGCGCCGGCCGCTTCGTGAGGATCTGAAAGGTGTGGTTCTTCGCTCGCATCATCATGCGCCAAATGCGGTCGATGAACTCATCCGGCACATCCTCGTGAAAAAGATCGCTCATGCTGTTCACGAAGATCCGCCGCCGCTTTTTCCAGTGGAGCGGCTCGTCGAGCAGTTCTGGCACCAGGCGCACATTGCCGGTCCATACCGGCCCGCCCTTCGACATCTGCGTCAAGCCTTCGTAGGCCTTGCCGGCGCCGGAGAAGCGGTGCGCCTGGCGCATCGCGTAGCAGTTGGTGCAGCCCTTGGAGACGATCGAGCACCCGCGCACCGGGTTCCAGGTGGCGTCCGTCCACTCGATGGAACTGGTGGCGCTCACGCGTACGCCTTCGTGAGCCGATGGTCGACCGCCAGCCCGCGCCGGCGCACGACCACGGTGGCGCGCGCGATGAACTTCGCGAGCTCCGCTACGGCGCGGTAGATGTCGGTGTCGCTATGCAGGCTCACGACAGGGCGGGAACGGCCGAATGGTCAAATGGGATATCTGCGGACCGCCCGCGCCCGGCCCTCGCTCGACTCGTACCAGTAGCCCTGGTAGCCGCTGCCGAAGTACTGGAGCCAGGCGAACTCGGCGTCGGACGCGTGAGCCTCGCTGGACCAGTACCAGGTCAGCTTGAAGTGCTCGGCCGCGTTGGCGAAGAGCAGCGCTTATTCCTTGCGCGTGGGCAGTTCGCCGCCCTGCTTCTTTGCCCAGGCGATCGCGTCCTTCCAGTTCGCGTTCGTCTGCCCGGGCAGCAGGACCAGGTGGTGCGATGGCTTGCCGTCCTTCAGCAGGATGCCGGCGTAGGCCTCGCCCTTGGCGAGAGCGGGAAGGGGGAAGGCCGCGGCGGGGGTGGCGACGGGTTTGCGGATTGCGGTAGTGCTGGGCATGTGGTTTCTCCGTATGGGTTTTATGCGGCGACGATGGAAACTTGCTCTTCGAACTGCGCTCTGAGAATCGCAGCGGCGAGCGGTGGGCACACGGAGTTGCCGCAGCAGCGTACCTGCGCCGACTTCGTGAACGGCTTGCCCTCGGCGTCCGTCTCGATGCGATAGGTGTCCGGGAATCCCTGCGCCCTGAAAAGCTCGCGCGGTTGCAGCATCCGCATGCCGATATCGGCGATGGCGTATTCCTCGCCGTTGACCGTCACCAGACCAAGGCGGTCCGTGGTATCGAGCGTGCTTACTGGAACATCAAGCGAGTTGCCGATGCTGCAGCCGTTGTACCGGCTCAGGAATGCGCGGACTTCGCCATAATGAATACCGCCGCGCCCGCCGCCGGCCTGAATGGTGTGTAGCGGCAGGTCAAGCTGCTGGCCGTGCTGAGACGTCCCCTTGAACTTCGTCAGGTGCGAGGCTACGACGGCGTGATGGTTGCCGCTCGTGACCGTCGGGATCGGCACTTCCATCTGCCGGCCGGAGTGTCCCGTGGTGTTGGTCATCAAGTTAGCGGCGACCAGCGCGTTGTGGTCGCAGGCAGTGATTGTGCTTACCGGTTCCCGCATGCCCGAGCCAGGGCGTTGCCCGCGATCGCCGTAGTGCTTCGCCAGAAAGGCCGATACCAGCGCATGCTTTTGCCCATCGACCACGGTACCGAGCGGTTTCTCCAGTCCAGGCACCCGCGGTTGCTGGCCGGGACGCTCGCCGTAGCCGGTCTGAATCAGGGTCGGCGAGACCAAGCCGAAGCGTGGGTCGCCGCATTGCGTGGGTAGCGGATCGTGCAAGTCGCCAGCGCGTGTCTCGTTGCCCTTGATCCCGTAGTACGGCGAAACAAACGGCGTCACCAGCGAGAACTCGCCGCCCTTCGTTTCGGCCGCGATCGTACGCAGTGGCTCGTCGATCGGGTGCACCGTGTCCCGCCCGTTGTAATGGGCGATCGGGACGATGAACGGCTGCGCTGCCTCGATGACGTACTTGCGGATGCCGCGCGCGATCCGGCGCAGCGTGTTCTCGGCTAGGGGCCTGATGCGCTCGAAAATGGACGGGCATGGTAGCGACCATTCGATGCACTCGGCAGCAGTGCGCCACGCATGCGCCCGGTGCTTCCCGTGCGTCGGCGCCGGCCAGGCGATGGCGTTTCCATCGCAGCGCGCGATCAAGAAGAGCCGCTTGCGAGTCGTCGGCGCGCCATAGTCAGCGGCAACGAGCGCCTGAACGGCCACGTCGTAGCCGCAGCGTTCGAGCTGGCGCACGAAGCGCCGGAACGTCAGCCCTTTGCGCAGTGAGCAGGGCCGGCCGTCCTCAAGCAGCGGCCCCCAGTGCTGAAACTCCTCGACGTTCTCCAGCACGATGACGCGCGGGCTGACCGCCTTCGCCCACTTCACCGCGACCCATGCCAAGCCGCGAATCTTTTTCTCGACCGGGCGCCCGCCCTTGGCCTTCGAGAAGTGCTTGCAGTCCGGCGAGAGCCACATCAAGCCCACGCGCGAGCCACCGACAGCCTTGACCGGATCGACCGCCCACACGTCCTCGCAGTAATGCAGGGAGGACGGGTGGTTGACGCGATGCATACGCAACGCTTCGGGGTCGTGGTTGATGGCGATATCCGGACTGCGTCCGAGCGCCATCTCTATGCCGAGCGAGGCCCCGCCACCGCCGGCGAACGAATCGACGATCAGCTCATCGTGATGCAGCCGCAGAACCGGCGCCCTCATGTCACGCCTCGAACTGATCCAGCACCAGGTCCGCGATCGCGAGCGACTGTTCGCGGCTGAAGGTCTGCGGCGCGCCGCCGCGGAACAGCACGATGCAGCGCTCGTGGGTGATGGCGGCGATGAATTCGCCGTTCGCGCGCGGCGCCTGGGCCGTGCGCAGGCGCCTGCGGTAGGGCGAGCGCGGCTTGCGCCCGGCGCCGGTCGCGCCCTTCGCCTTGTGCGGGCGGCCGCGCTTCATTTTCTTTACGCGTTTCGATTTGCTCTTGGGGGGGGGGCGACGCGGCCTCCATCTTCTGCTCCGGCAGGGCCCAGACGCGCTTCAGGGTCGCACCGGCAGCTTTGATCAGGCCGAGCTTACGCAATCGCACGCCACTAGCCTTGACTTTGAGCGGATCGATGCCGGCGCCATCGGCGAGCATGCGCGGCGCGGACGGGCCGAGCCTCTTGAGCGAGGCGAGGATGGCTTTGTCGATGTCTTCGTTAGTCACGGCGATCCTTTCAGCGTATGTCGTTGCAGCGCTGGTGGCTCTGGAAATCAAGCGCGAACACGGCGAGAAAAGTGCTGGCGAACAGCGCGAGCGCGATCATTCGGACCAGTTGTCGCGCAGGAGGTAATCGTTCGCCCGCTCCAGCGCGGCGCCCGCATCCGCGGTGCGCCCTTGCGCGAGCGCCAGGCGCGCGTCGACGAGAAAATCGATCAGCGCGAGAACGTGGCGCTTGTGGATGTAGCGCCCGGCATTGTCCGGAATGCGGTGCAGGCGCGGAACGCCAGGCACTTCACCAGCGTCGGTGCGGATCTCGAAGCGGTAGGCCGGGAACGGATGCCCGGGCGGCATGCTCACGACGCCCATCGCGCGGGCCTCGGCTCGATGTAGGCGAATTCATCGCGCTGGACGATGCGAAAGGCAGGCGAGCGCGGCGCGTTCGGCGTCGCCATCGGGAAGCGCGGGCGGCAGAGGCCGCGGCGCAGGCCGAAGCGCAGGCGCAGGGATTCGATCAGTGCGCGGATCATGAATGGGCCCTCATCAGGTTGAGAAGATCGGCGGCGCCGGGCTGGGCCTCTTCGTAGGTGCGCGCGCCATCACGCGCGGCATCCCACCACACACCGGCGCAGTCACCCGAGGGTATGCGCTCGAGGGCGTGCTCGATCGGCAGTGGTAGGCGGCGGCAGCGCGCGATCACGGCGCGGAACTGGCGCAGGCGCACCAGCTCGGCGAGAAGCGCGCGCCGGGCGGTGTCGTCGAGCTCGCCCTTCGCCTCGAGGTCGAGGACCTCGGCAAACTCCTGGGCGGAGAGCGGGCGCATCAGGCGGCCGCCGCGAGCCGCGCCGCCGGAACCGGCTTTGTCCAACGGCCGGACCGGGCGCTCAGCTTGCGCACCAGAAAATCGTCGCCCAGGTAGCCGACGAACTGGCAGCGCTGCGAGCCGTTGCTGCCATGCGGACAGATATAGTCACGACCATAGCGCGGGGTTTCGCAGGTCCCTGCGCGCACCCCATCGATGGTGATCGGGAACTGCCTCACGGCCGCGGCTCCGGCATGCCGTGGCGCGAGCGGCGGTAGGTGCCGCGCGAGCCGACCATCATGCACTCGGCGACGAGCTTGCCCTCGCGTGGCGTGACGACGATGTGCAGTTGTTCGCTCTCGGCTGGCAGCGGGCAGGCGGCGATGGCGACCGGCGCCGGCTTGGCCACGCGCACTTCGAGGATCCGGCCCGCCAGGTAGTCGAGTCCGACATAGACCACGAGCGCTAGAACGGCGCCCGCCGCGAGGGCGCCGAGGATTTCTGGCCAGATGCGGTCGGGCTGGACAGTCACGAGGGGCGCTCCCCGCGCGTAGAATCGTTCGGAGGAGCGTTCGATCCACCCGAAAGGAGGCCCTCGTGAGCCTTGGAAACTTCAAGGCGAAATGCCCGCGCTGTCGCAAGACAACTTTCGAAGCGCCCGCCGGGACGAAACGCAAGCCGGATGAGCGCCTCACCTGCACCGGATGCGGCCACGTCGTGCGTTACGAGGATCTCGTCGGACAGGTGCGCGCGGAATTCCGTAAGCGCACCGGCCAAAGCCCAAGAGCAAACCGGCGCGGAAGCGCGCGCGTCGGCGCAAAGCAGCTCAGCGCAAGTCATCTATATAATTCCCTAATTAAAGGCGGCGCTGCGGGGTCGCGCTGCTGCTTGGGGCTATTGGTGCTGCTGGACATCGGCCCTCCGTGGGGGACGGAGGGATGATAGAACCAAGGTTCTTAGCTTGTCAAGAACCCCGGTTCTAATCAGGCGATCAGGGCCACCTTAACGAAGCTCCGGGATCATGAGCCCTGTTTTTTACGCGTTGAGGGACTCCGCGCCCTTAGCGTTTGGGCTTGCGGGACGTCTGCTTTTGCGGCCTGGATGAGTTGAGCAATCGAAGCAATCTCTTTGATCGCGATGTCGACTGCGTAATTGGGGAGTTCCTGCATTATTTTCAGCGCCGTGATGATGCGTTGATCCTGCCCAAGCTCAGTTGCACCCATCGATCCATCTTCCAGCGCGAGCCACTCAGGACGAACGCCGCAGGCTCGTGCGTATTGCACCGTGAATTCAGAGCCTTCGGCTTCCCCGCGTTCGAGTTTTGAGACATTCTCTTGCGTGCCAACCTCTGCTTTGGCGGCAAGTGCCGACTGCGAAAGTTTGGCATGTTCTCTGGCTGCGCGGAGGCGTTCCCCATATTTCATGCTTGGACACTCTAAAACCGTGGTTCTAGATTGCCAAAGAACCATGGTACTTGACGGATTAAGAACCACGGTTCTAGACTACGCCTTCAATGAGCAAGGAAGTTCTCCAGAAGGCCGTCCAAATAGCTGGTGGCCAGGTGGCGCTTGCCGCTGGCATTCGAAGCGAGATGCCGGGCCTGAAGGTGAGCCAAGCGCACATCTGGAAGTGGCTTAACAGGGTCCAAGCCGAAGTACCTCCTGCCGAATATGTCATCGCAATTGCGAAGACCGTGGACTTTGAAGTCACGCCACATGAATTACGACCGGATATCTACCCTCACCCGCGCGACGGTTTACCCGGTCAACTGCCGGAGCCGCTGTGCGAGGAGCGCGCCGGATGAAGCCATTCTCTTGTTTTGACGACCCCTTCCCTGTACCTACGTGTACCTAAATTAGGGACAGCTATGGACAGCACACAAATCCCCCTGTTTTTTGATCGTGTTGAAGGTGCATTGGAGCATTTGATCAACGTTTGCGGCGGTCGCAAAAAGTTCGCGGCCGAGATGTGGGCCAACATGCCAGCGCGCGATGCGCATAATCGGCTCGATGCCTGCCTCAATTCGGAGCGGCGCGAGAAATTTTCCCTGCACGAGCTGATACTCATGCTCAAGCGCGGGCGCCAGGTCGATTGCCATATCGTCATGCAGTTCCTCGCCGCCGAGTGCGGCTACCGCGCCGAGCCGATCGAGCCCGAGAACGAGCGAGCGCGTCTGCAGCGGGAATTCGTCGAATCGGTGAAGCGCCTGGACGCGATCCGGGAATCGCTCGCCCGCATCGAGCCCACGCAGGTCAGGGCGGTGAAATGAAAAACTCTGTCCGGCTCACGTGTCCGATCGATCCGCGGCGTTGTCGGCCCTCCCTCGAACAATTGCTCCGGCGAGCAAGGTCGCTAGTTCCGTTGCCAGCATGTGCGGACTGCCCGGAACGGGCAGGCAAATCTCTAACAGATCGGTCCGCAACTGTTCGGCGTTCAGCGCCCCTTGGCGTCCCAAAGCGTAGGCGAACCCGCATAGTACCGTTCGGAGATCGCGGACATGCTCATTGAGCGCGGCGAGCGATACATCGGGAAAAGTCATGGAGCCCTCCGTGGTTAGAAAAGGTCAGTTCGCGCCTCCAATTCTGCCACGCAGGGGCTCCATGACCTGGGCGCGGCCGTGAAACGCGCTCTGTTGCACATCGTGGTCTGCCTCCTGGAAGGGCGGCGCGCTACGGGCTGCCGAAGGCGATGGCTGGATGAACGTCGCTGAGCCCGCGTTGGAGTATCGACAATTCCTGAAGGCGAAGGTCAAACTGGACCATGCCTGCGGCTTCGATGTCGATCCGAGGGAGCTGAATCCGGCGCTAAAAGATCACACACGCGCGATGGTGCGCTGGGCGCTGCTTGGTGGGCGTAGGGCCCTATTTGCTGCCTTTGGGCTGCACAAGACTTGCGCGCAGCTGGAGATCATGCGGCTGATAGGCGCGCGCCGCCCAGGAATTAGGTTGATCACGCTCCCGCTCGGCGTGCGGCAGGAGTTCACCAGGGATTCCGCGTTTTTCTTTACAGGCGAGCACGTCATACTACTGAAGTTCATCCGGCGCGCCGGCGAAATCGAGGACGACCGGACGATCTATCTCACGAACTACGAATCGGTGCGCGAGGGAATCCTCGATATCGCGGCAATCAAACCAGTCGCGGTGAGCCTTGACGAGGCCTCGATCCTGCGTGGTTTCGGCGGTACGAAGACTTTCCGTGAAGCTATGGCCGTGTTCGCTGGCGACGATCGCCGCGACCAAGCGCAGCGCGTATCGAGCGATGGCGTTCCCTTCCGGTTCGTTGCCACGGCAACACCGAGCCCGAACGAGTACATCGAGATCCTCGCCTACGCCGCGTTCCTCGGAATCATGGATGTCGGCCAGGCGAAGACGAGATTCTTCAAGCGCAACAGCGAGAAGGCCGACGCGCTGACGCTGCATCCGCACAAAGAACGGGAGTTCTGGCTGTGGGTCGCATCGTGGGCGCTGTTCGTCCAGAAACCATCCGATCTCGGGTTTAGCGACGAAGGCTACGCACTGCCGGCGCTCGATGTGCGCTGGCACGAACTACCGTCCGACCACAGCACCGCAGGCATAGAAAAAGACGGGCAGGGCCGGATGTTCCGCTCAGCCGCGATCGGCGTGCAGGACGCGGCGCGGGAGAAGCGCGACAGCCTGCAGGATCGGATAGCGAAGCTGCTTGAGTTGCGCGCCGAGGACCCGGCGGCGCACCGGCTGCTTTGGCACGATTTGGAAGCAGAGCGGGGCGCAATCCAGACCGCATGCCCGTACGCCGCGGCCGTGTACGGCTCGCAGGACCTTGACCTGCGCGAGAAACTGATCACCAGTTTCTCAGAGGGCGAAATCGCGGAGCTTGCCGGGAAGCCCTCGATGCTCGGCCAGGGCTGTAATTTCCAGCGTCACTGCCACCAGGCGATCTACCTCGGCATCGGCTTCAAGTTCAATGATTGGATTCAAAGCGTGCACCGCTTGCAGCGGTTCGGCCAGGCGCAACCGGTGCGCATCGACCTGATCTACACCGAGGCGGAACGCGAGGTACGGCGCGAGCTAGAGCGCAAGTGGCGCCAGCACGTCGAGCAGGTCGAAATCATGAGCGCGATCATTCTGGAGTACGGCCTGTCGGTTGCCTCGATGGCGCACGCGCTCACCAGATCCATCGGCGTTGAGCGCGCCGAGGCCTCGGGGAGGTCCTGGACGTTGCTCAACAGTGATTGTGTGGAAGAAACGCAGAGCATGCCAGCGGACAGCGTCGGGCTGATCGTTACCTCGATCCCGTTCTCCCACCAGTACGAGTACTCGCCGAGCTACAACGACTTCGGGCACACCGACGACAACGCGCACTTCTGGCGGCAGATGGACTTTCTCACACCGCAGTTGTTGCGAGTACTCCAGCCCGGGCGCGTGCTCGCGGTACACGTCAAGGATCGGATCACCCCTGGCGGGATAAATGGCTTCGGCTTTCAGACCGTCTCCAGAATCTCGGACGCCTGCGCTGATCACTTCGAGCGACACGGGTTCGCGTTCCTTGGCCGCAAGACGATCGTTACCGATGTTGTGCGGGAGAACAATCAGACCTATCGCCTTGGCTGGTCGGAGCAGTGCAAGGACGGTTCTCGAATGGGTGCCGGGTTGCCCGAATACGTGATGCTCTTCAGGAGGCCGCCAACCGATCGCTCGAACGGCTACGCCGACCTGCCTGTGGCGAAGTCGAAGGACAAATACACGCGCCCGCGCTGGCAATATGACGCGCACGGCTACATGCGATCGAGCGGCGATCGGATATTGCAACCCGAGGACCTGACCGGGTTGGCGCAGGATGCGATCTACAAAAGATTCCGGAAGTACTCGCTCGAAAACATCTATGACTTCGCGCGTGATGTAATTCTCGCCGAGCACGTTGATCGCTCTGGGTGGTTGCCTTCGACCTTCATGCTGATGCCGCCGGCGTCCTGGCATCCGGATGTCTGGACGGATGTAGCGCGCATGCGCACGCTGAACAGCAGCCAGGCATCGAAGGGCAAGGAAATGCACCTTTGCCCGTTGCAGTTCGACATCGTCGATCGGATCATTACGCAGTTCTCAATGGACGGCGAGACCGTCTTTGATCCATTCGCCGGCCTAGGCACCGTGCCTTTTTGTGCCGTGAAGCTCGGAAGGCGAGGCCTCGGCGTTGAACTGAACGCGGCCTACTACCGGGACGCGATTTGGTACTGCCAGCAGGCCGAAGCGCAGCGCGCGACGCCATCGCTTTTCGACCTGCAGGAGCTTGCCGCATGAAGCGCGCCGCGATCGCGTTCTTCTGCGGCCTGGCGCTGGTCCTTGGCACGCTCCTGGGCGTGTGCCTGGTGCTGTGGAATCTGCCGCGCTGGACGCTCGCGGCGATGCGCGAGATCTGGAAGAGCGTGTGACCGAGTCCCTCAAGCCCGGCGACCTGGTGCGCACGCCCACCGGACGCACTGCGCGGGTGGACGATCTGCGGGCCGATGGCCGGCGCGAGCTGCGCTACGTGGATCGGGATGGCGGCGAGGTGGCATTGCGCGCCGATCGCCTGACGCTCGTCGCCGCGGCGCCGCGGCGGCGCTGGACGAAGCACACGCTCGCATGAGGATGCTGCCGTACGCGAAACGCATCATGGCGCGGCGCCTCGCCGAGGACGACTACTGGCTCGCGATCGTGGCGCTTGGCTGGCTGCGCGATGCGGACATTTTGTCCGGGCATCCGGGGATCGCGCGCCTCGGCTGCCCGGCCGACGTGGATCCCGCCGGCGCGGATTGGCGAGTGATCACCGGCATGGATGTGCTCTGCGTGCCGTTTGCGCCGGCGCCAGATGCGTTCCTGCACTCGGTCTGGGCGGCGATCTGGCGCGCGCGCCCGGCCACGCTCTGGCTCGCCGATGGGCGCGGCCATGCGGGCAGGATTTACGCGACGATGCTCTGCGGCCGGATCGAGTTCGTGCAATGGTCGCCGGCGCGGGTGCGGCTGGATGCGTCCTACCGCGCCGAAGTGGAGCTGGTGCGCAGGATCGCGTTCGAGACGGGCGCAGCGCCGCTTTACTGCAATCCGGAATTTGCCGCGGCGCGCCGTTCCGGGACGGAACATGCTGCGCCGGCCTGAACCGACCGCATGCCGAGCGAACGCGAGATCGTACAGGGGATTGTTTCCGGCGCGCTCAACGACTGGCACGCCCGGTTGCGAACGAGCGAGAAGGGGAAGCTCCTGCAATGCTGGCAGAACGTGTACACGTTCCTCGGATTCCATCCGGCATGGAGCGGGGTGCTCGCGCTCGATACGTTCGCCCAGCGCGTGGTCAAGCGTAAGCCGCCGCCTTTCGAGCGCGCCGCGGTCGGCCCATGGACGCCGGACGATGACGCGGAGCTGGGGCTCTGGCTCGCCGCGCAGGACGGCGAGGACCGCTTCGTGGTCATCTCGAAGCAGACGCTCATCGATGGGATTTCGGCGAGCGCGATGCGGCACCGCTTTCACCCGGTGCGCGAATATCTGGAGGCATGCAAGCCATCCGCAAAGCCACTCATCGATTGCTGGACGACACGCTTTCTCGGCGCGCGCGCGTCGCGCTACACGGCGGCTGTGGGGCGTTATTTCCTCATGAACATGGTGACGCGCATCCTCGAGCCCGGCTGCATCATGCGCTCGGTGCCGGTGCTGGAAGCGGCGCAGGAACGCGGCAAGTCGACGGCGCTCCACGCGCTTGCGCAGCCGTGGTTCTCGGACTCGCACTTCGAACTCGCCTCGAAAGACGCGTTCGAGGTGATCCAGGGCGTGTGGCTGTATGAGATCTCGGAGATGGAGCAGTTCAGCAAGGCCGAGACGACGCGCGTGAAGCAATTTATCTCGAGCCGCGAGGACAACTACCGCCCGCCCTATGAGCGGCGGGCGCAGCGCATGCCGCGCCAAGTGTGCTTCGGCGGTACGACGAACGACCGGCAATATCTCAGGGACTGGAGCGGCAACACGCGCTTCTGGCCGTTGCGCTGCGAAGAGGAGGGCGAGATCCGCATCGAGGAATTGGCGCAGGCGCGGGACGGACTCTTCGGCGAGGCGTTTGCGTTGTGCCGGGCGCGGGCGCGGCGGCACCCGACGCGCGAAGAATCGGCGGCGCACTTCGAACCCGAGCAGGAAGCGCGCCGCCCCGAGCACCTATGGATGCCGATGGTCGCGAAGTGGCTTAATGATCCCGCGCTCGTGGTGCGCCGGAACGAGGTAATGGTCACAGAGGTGCTGTATGAGGGCCTCGGCATCAAGCCGGATCGCATGACCGCGACGATGCAGCGCGATGTGGGCCTGATCCTGACGGCCCTCGGCTGGGAGCAGGCGAGGCCTGGCGGGCACAACGGCTACCGGCCGCGCGTATATCGCAGGCCTGCGGCAGTGGGTGGCGCTGATGCTGTCGGCGCTCCCGCAATCCACGTCCCCTCGATCATCGCTCCGGGCGATATCGATCCGTCCATTGGCCGCGAACCTGGAGAAGACGATGAACTGCTGCCACTCTGAACGCAGCCTCCTGCCGCGTCCGGGTGCGTCCGGGTGCGTCCGGGTTGTGGATAAGGCACCCGGACGCGGAATCGGCGGTGCAATTCAATGCCTTACGGAACGCGTCCGGGTTGTCCAGGTGGAATCGCGCGCGCCGACGCGCGGGGGCGCGCACGTACGCGCGCGCCCCCGTGCGTTACCCGGACGCACCTGGACGCATGAGAATAATTCTCGACAAAGAGGATAAGGAGCGCCATGGGTGATCCGCGGAAACCGTGCTTGAGAGAACGGATCGGTGCAGCGGTCAACGCGCAGGACCTCGGCGAGGATATCGAGATCGAGCGCCTGAAGCACGTCGATCGTATCGGTGCCCTCGGCTGGGCAGCCGGTAAAGGGCTTAAGCCGCGCCTGTCGTCGCTTCTCTGGCGGCTACGCTACGGGATGGACAAACGCTGCCGGCACGAGGCGAGCATTGTCTTGGCCGCATGGCTCTGCAGCAAGGATGAGGTACGGAACAAATGGAACCTGAGTTCGCCCACCGAGCTGCTCGTGCGCTTCTCCACAATCGTGCTCATCGAGTGGGAGCACGAGGCCTGCGCTGCTTGCGGCGGCAAGGGTACGGTGCCGATGAATGCTGACCAGGAGAATCCGATCGGCTGGCGTTCGTACTGCAGTCATTGTCACGGTTCAGGACGGCGCGTGCTCAGCCATGGCGAGCGCGTGTCGCTCCTCGGTCTGACGTTCACAGTCTATGAGAAGCGCTGGCAGCGGCGCTTCTCTCAGGCGCATCGGTGGATGCGCGATGTTGAGTCCGTGCTGTCTGGTCATTTGCGTTTTCGGCTTTCTTAGAATAGTATGCTCGCCCAGCAGCAACGCGAGCAGGCGCAATCACCTCCGCGGCCCGAATAAGAAAAGCAAGCAGCCAGTGATACGGGGCCAGTAGCCGCGGTTGAGTCGGACGCCTTCGCTCGCTCTGGAGAATCCGAAGCCCGATCGGCGCGAGCCCTCGGGCTTCTGTATTTGTACACAGGGATCGGCATAAAGTTTTCGGGTCCTTCCTATGCTTCTCGCTTGCGGCCACCAAGACCGCGGAAAGCATTTAGTGAATGATGACCTGGGGGGTGGTCGCTCCTGGGTGGTCTATTGACCTTTGGGGTGGTCGCGATGGAAGACTGGATCGGTCTGCGGGCGTATGCCAGGCACCGTCGCGTGGCGCTCTCGGCCGTGCAGAAGGCGATTGCGACGAAGCGCGTGACGGTGATCCGGCGGAATGAACGCGGGCACGTCATCGCCATCGAGCGGCATGCGGCCGATCAGCAGTGGACGGCGAATACCGACCCGGTCGAGGCGGCGCGCAACGGCAAGCTGGAGGCGCCGCCACCGGGCGCCGCGGCACCACTGCCTGATACAGCATGTCAAGTGGACGGCGGGCTCGAGAGCCGGGCTGCTGCTGGCAATGCAATGAGCGGAGCTGCCGTGGGCGAGGTGCCTGCAGGGGTCGCTGCCGCCAGCAAAGCTAGCGCTGGCATCGAGGACCAGGGCGACTACCTGGCCGCGCGCGCGAAGCGCGAGGGCTTCCTGGCGAAGCAGGCCGAGCTCGACTACCTGGAGAAAATCGGCGTGCTCGTTGCGACCGCCGAGGTGCAGCGCGAGATGTCGGAGATCTTCACCCAGTTGAAGTCGAACGTTTTCCGGATCTCTGACCGTAAGGCGCAGATCCTGGCGGCTGAAGCCGACCCGGCGCGGGTGCACCGGCTGCTCAGCGAGGAGTTCCGGACGGTGTTTGATGAATTCTCGAATCGACTTTCAGGCGACGCTGCCGCAGGGACTGCGGAGCGCGAGGCGGCTCTGCCGTAGCATCGCGGCGCGCGCGCTCGCGCCGGAGCCCGAGCTTATGGTGTCCGTGTGGGCGGATCACCACCGGCGCCTGTCGTCGAAGGCCTCGAGCGAGCCCGGCAAGTGGGAGACCTCGCGCACGCCGTATATGCGCGAGATCATGGACGCGCTGACGCTGTCGCACCCATGCACCGACGGCGACTTCATGAAGGGCACGCAAATCGGCGGGTCGGAGGGACTCTACAACGCGATCGGCTACATCGCCGACCAGGCGCCATGCCCGGCGATGCTGGTGATGCCGACCACCGACACGGCGAAGCGCATCTCCAAGCAACGCCTGCAGCCGATGATCGACGAGACGCCGGCGCTCGCGGCGAAGTTCAGCGAGGCGCGCTCGCGCAACTCGTCGAACACCGTGTTGATGAAGGATTTCCCGGGCGGCGTGCTGGTGATCACCGGCGCGAATTCCGGCCCTGGCCTGCGCTCGATGCCGGTGCGGGTGCTGCTGCAGGACGAGATCGACGCGTATCCGGACGACGTCGACGGCGAGGGCGATCCGTGCGCGGTGGCGGCGAAGCGCACCGACACCTATTCGCGCGCGAAGCGGTTCTGCTGCTCGACGCCGAAGATTAAGGGTAAGTCGCGCATCGACCGGCGCTATCGCGCGGGCACGCAGGCGCGCTATTTCGTGCCCTGCCCGAAGTGCCGGCACGAGCAGCCGCTGCGGTGGGCGCAGATGCGCTGGGCGCTCGAGCGCCGGCGCGAGTTCATCTGCCCGGCCTGCGGCGGGATCTCGGAGATCGACCGCGGAGCCATCGGTACGCAGGCCTGCCAGCACTGCCGCGCGCAGGGCGAGCTCGGCGAGCCCACGACGCGCGAGCTCGAGACCGACGAGCTCGACCGCGTCTGGTACGAGTGCGAGGCCTGCGCTTGCGAGATCGACGAGCACCACAAGAGCTGGATGCTCGAGCATGG
>Ga0334722_10000830_pt1 | contig 42575 bp, 43 predicted proteins | sample C3_bottom_MG_FD_207210 | JGI IMG/M metagenome (GOLD analysis project Ga0334722, IMG submission 207210) | Sediment microbial communities from Yellowstone Lake, YNP, Wyoming, USA - C3_bottom | ecosystem: Environmental > Aquatic > Freshwater > Lake > Sediment | place: USA: Wyoming | collected...
GACGGTCGCCACGACGACCATCCCTCCCGCCGCCGTGAGCACGGCCGACACCGCGCGACGGATGGCTGGATCGTCGTCGGCGATGATCACCCGGATCGGCAGGGGCTCAGCCATGCTCAGCCATGACGTTCCCTCCGCCACCCTCGCCGCCGCTGGGGGTCATGGAATCCTCCGGTACCCAGGCCGTGACGATGGTCCCGTCCCCGATCCCGCTCGTGATTCGCCACCATCCCCCGGCCAGCTCCGCGCGCTCCTGCATCGACGCCAGCCCGAAATGCCCAGGAGCGTGCGGCAGCGATCCATCCGCCGGCAGCTCGAAACCGCGCCCGTCGTCGCGGACCTCCATCTCGAATCCATCGCCGTGCTCGGCGACGGTCACGACGATCCGCCGCGGCTTGCCGTGCCGAACCGCGTTCACGAGTGCCTCGCGGGCGATCCGATAGAGAAGTGCGCGAGCGGCCTGGGATGGCTCCCTCGGAAGTTTCGCGACAAGGTCGATCGACGGACCGTGCGTCGTACGCAATCGCTCGATCGTCTCCTCGAGACCAGCCATCAGCCCCGACTCTGTCAGCGACGCCGGAGCAAGCTGGAAGATCATGGTCCGAAGGTCCTCCAGGACCGCCGCGACCTCCCCCCGCAGCGGCACCAGGTCCGCCCGGGCTGCGTCCTCTGCCCGTCGGGCAACCAGCTCCAACTCCATGGCGAGGGCAACGAGTGCCTGGACCGGACCATCGTGGATGTCGGCCGCGATCCGCGTCCGCTCCGCCTCCTGCGCGGTCAGGAGCGCCGCGGTGAGTCGGCGCCGGTGGTCCGTCGTCTCCTGGAGATGGGCGAGGGTCTCCCGGAGCGAGGCCGTCCGTTCGGCCACGATCCCCTCAAGATCGGCGTTCTGCTCCAGCATCGCGAGCTCAAGAAACCGCGTCGCGAGATGGCTGCGGATCCGCAGCAGGACCTCCAGATGGTCGAGCGGCTTCGTCAGGAAGTCCGCTGCTCCGAGGTGCAGCGCGCGCTCCCGGGCGACCCGCGTGGCGTCGGCGGTGAGCACCACGACCGGCGGACGGATCCCCTGGCGGAGCGGGTCGGCGAGCTGGCCGAGGATCTCGTAGCCATCGACGTTCGGCATGTGCAGGTCCAGGAGGACGATGTCCGGTCGGAACTCCTCGTAGAGCGAGACAGCCTTACGCGAGTCGTTGGTGATGGAGAGCTCCACGTAACCCGCCTGCCGCAGCACTCGCTCGAGGATCGTCGTGTTCGCGGGCTCGTCGTCCACGATCAGGACTCGGGCGGTCGATGCGCTCCCCTCCGGGGCGGACGACGCGAACGTGCCGGTCATGATGCGTTCAGGACGCCGTTGACGAGCGTCACGAGACGGGCGATGTCGAACGGCTTGGCGATGAAGTCGAGCGCGCCGAGCTCGATCATCCGCCGCGCTTCTGATGCGCTCGGCTCCGACGAGAGGATGATCACCGGGATGTCGCGCGTCCGCGCGTCCGCCTTCAGCTCCCGAAGCGTCTCGTCCGGATCGACGTCCGGCAAGTGAAGATCCAGCAGGATCAGATCCGGTTGGTGCTCACGGGCGAGATCGATTCCGAGGCGACCCTGCATCGCCGCCAGCATCCGGATCCCGGCGTGCCGACTGATGACACGCTCGACGAGGTGGAGATTGGCCAGGTTGTCCTCGATGTACAGGATCGTGTGCCCGAACGAAGCGTCCGAGGCGGGCCCTCTGTCGATGGCGCGCGTGGAGCCCGCGCCCGCATCCGGGAATTCAGTGGCCAGCGGCAGCTCGACCGTGAAGGTGCTCCCGACCCCGAATTCGCTTGTCGCGGTCAGCGTGCCGCCCATCGCCTTCGTCAGGCGAGATGACAGGGCGAGTCCCAGGCCAAGCGACCGGGGACCCGTCCGCTGGCCGGCGCGCGCCTCGAAAGGATCAAAGATTCGCCCCAGGTGGTCCGGCTCGATCCCGATCCCGGTGTCGGCGGCGACCAGCCGCGCATGCCCATCCGAGATGAGGGCTGTCATGGTGATCGAGCCACCGGGACGGTTGAACTTCGCGCCGTTGGATAGCAGGTTCAGCAGGACCTGCCCGAGGCGACGACGATCGGCGAGGACAACGATCTCCTCGTCGGCAGGCACGAGATCGACGATCGTCACGTCATGTTGCTCAGCTTGAGGGCGGGCCAGGTCCACGGTTTCCCGCACGAGCGCGCCGATCTCGACCGGCTCGATCGACAAGGAAACGCGGCCTGCATCGAGGCGGCTGAACTCGAGGACGTCGTCGATCATCGCCAGGAGGTTGCGTCCCGCTTGGACGATCTCCCGTGCGCCCTCGCGATCGTCGCCGGCGAGTTGGGATGTCTCGAGCAGCTGACCGAAGCCAAGTATGGCGTTGAGCGGCGTGCGGAGCTCATGGCTCATCGACGACATGAACTCACTCTTCGCCCGGTTCGCTCGATCGGCTTCGGCCCGCAGCGCGACCAGTGCCTGTTCGGCCGCCTTGCGGTCGTTGATATCGATCGCGAGGCCCACGTAGCTCTCCGGAGCGCCATCCTCGGCATAGGTGATCCGTTGCGTCGTGTACGCCCAGACATACGTGCCATCGCGGCGCTGGAAGCGCGTCTCGAAAAAAAGGACCGGTGCCCCGGAGGCGAGCGCAGCCTGCACCACTGCAGCGACCGTGGCCCGGTCATCTGGATGGACCAGTTCTCGCCACCACTCGAACGTTCGTGGCACTTCGTCCGGGGGATAGCCGAGCAGCGTCTCGATGAACCCACTGACGTAGGTCACTTCGCTCCGGTCGTATCGGCCTGAGGAGACAACGCCCGGGACGAGGGCGAGGACCTGCTCGAGGAGGGACCGGGCCTCGGTCAGCTCAACCGTGCGCGCCGAGACGCGGGCCTCCAGCTCATCGTTGAGCGCGGCCACCCGGTCCTCAGCCTCCACTTCCGCAGTGACATCGATGACCACGCCCGTGACTCGCGTCAGGGTGCCCTGCTCGTCCCTGGAGGTCGATACCGAGTCCCGGATCCAACGAATCGCGCCGTCGCGGCGCACGATCCGATAGCGCTGGATCAGGGTGTCCGGGGCCGCTGGTCCGCCTACTTCCGCCGCCTCGATCCACTCGCCAAATCGCGTTCGCCACGCGGCAAGATCGTCCGGGTGGACGAGGTCCTCCCAGTTGAGCCGACGGGACAGGAAGTCCTCGACCGGATGCCCCGTGATCTTCTCGCCCGCCTCGGACATGTACTCGTAGTCTGATTCCGCCGCCCTGTGACCGGGCGTGATCCGCTCGGACCGTGTCATCGCCCCGCTGCTCTGGAGCACTGACTCGAGCACTGAGTTCAGGGCGTCACGGTCCGCGATCGTCCGCTGGTGCGTGTCGAGGTCTACGGTGAGCATGAAGACCCGAACGGCGACAAGGGTCACGATGACAGCGCTGATGATCGCGAGCAGAAAGGTGTCGTGATCTGGCTCGATCGCGTCGATGGCGGTGGCGATAGGCCCGGTCAAGGCTGCGATGCCGAGGAGGACGATCCGTCGGCGATCCGTCCCGGGCGCCGGCAGATACTGCGTCGTCACAAGGGTCATGGAGGGATGCAGCGCCGCGGCACCGAGCGCCGCGAGCGAGATCGGCCAGAGGACGAACTCGAGCCGAACCTTGTCCAGCGTCCCGGCCAGCAGATCGAGGCCGTAGAAGCCGTCAGCCGTAAGCTGCGCCACCAGGTAGGCTGCCAGGAAGGCCAATGGGACCGACCTCGCGACCCCCGAGAAGGCGATCCACGCCCCGATCCCGACCAGCGCGATATCGATGATCGGATACGCGGCGGCAGCCGCCCGGCCGAGCGGTTCCATATCCTCGGCCGGATCGAGGTATGGCGCCATCAGAGTCTGGAAGACCACGACACCGAACGCGCCTGCCACGATCATCGCGTCCACCGCGTCGCCCAGCTTTCGGAACGCGCCCCGGGCAATCGCGACGAGGACACCGGCGCTGACGATCAAGCCGTAGGCACAGAAGTAGAGCGCATCGGCGAAACTCGGGAACGGAAGCGGTTCGGTGAGCCCCGCCATGGCCGGGAAGAAGACCACGTTTGCGATCGTGTACGTGATCAGGCCCGCGGTCAGGACCAGCCACGGTCGCCGTGGTACCGGCCGATGCAACCGGACGGCGAACGCCACCGCGGCAGCAGCGGAAGTGTTCAGGATGAGGTAGAGCGCCACCCAGCCGATCCCGACCGGGAGCCCGATAAGGATGACGATCCCGACGACCTGGGCCACGAGAAGAACGACCCAGCCCCGAGCGCGGATCGCGGCCTGCGCCGTCACGGCTCAACCTTCGGCTCGCGGCCTGGTCCCGCATACAGGTCGACCAGGCGGTACAGCTCCGCGAGGTCGATCGGCTTGGCGAGATAGTCGTTCGCGCCGAGCGCCACCAATCGCTCCCGGATCTTGGTCGTCGCCTCGGCCGAGAGCACGACGACCGGGATGCCCGCGGTCTCCGGTTCGGCCCGAAGCCTTGCCAGGAGTTCCTCGCCGGACAGGTCCGGCAGGTGGAGGTCCAGGAGGACGAGGTCCGGGTGATGCTCGCGGGCCAGGTCGAGTCCCAGGTTGCCGAGCATCGCGGCGATGAGCCGGACGCCCGGGCGGCGCTCGATCGCGCGTTCGACGAGGCGCAGGTTGGACGGGTTGTCCTCGATGTACAGGAGAGTCCGCCGCGGACCTCCGGGTGCCTCGGGGGCGGCGTCGACCCTGTCCGCGTCCTCAGCCGGCTCCGCCACGGCTGCCGGCGAGGCGATCGGCAGGCTGAACCAGAAGGTCGCGCCGTGGCCGCGCTCGCTGTCCACGCCGATCGCCCCCCCCATCGCCTCGATGAGGGCCTTGGATAGCGCTAGGCCGAGACCGGTGCCCTCGACGCCAGTGCGCTCCGCCCCGAGGCGGTCGAACGGGGCGAACACCCGCTCGACCATGGCGGCATCGATGCCCGGTCCCTCGTCGGCCACCCGGACCCGCAGGTGCTCCGTCCCATCCGCCCCGGCGACCAGCTCAGCGGTGAGGACCACCGAGCCGCCCCGGCGGTTGTACTTCACCGCGTTCGACAGGAGGTTGAGGAGCACCTGGCGGAGGCGCCCCCGGTCGGCATAGACATACGCCTGCTGGGGCAATCCAGCCGGCTTCAGCTTGACGCCGGCCTCTTTCGCCAGCGGAGCGATGAGATCGAGGACATCATGGACGGCTTCGCGCAGCGAAACGGGTTCGGTCGAGATTGACAGCTGGCCTGCCTCGATCCGGCTGATGTCGAGGACCTCGTTGATCAAGTCGAGGAGGTGCCGCCCACCCGACAGGATCTGGTTCACCGACTCGCGTTGCCTCTTGTCGAGCTTGTCCAGACCGAGCAGCTGGGCGAATCCGAGGATGGCGTTGAGCGGCGTCCGCAACTCGTGGCTCATCCGGGACAGGAACTCCGTCTTGGCCCGGTTTGCCTGCTCGGCCGCCGCCTGGGCCGCGCTGATCTCACGCTCGGCGGTCCGTTCGACGGTAACGTCGCGGCTCACCTGGGCGATCCGGTCGCCTACGCGGCTGACCCTCACGGCGAGCACGATCGGACGACCGGTTGCCGGATCGTTCAGCTCGATGTCGGGCAGCGTTTCCTCCGAGCCGGTCTCGAGCACGCGCACGAACGCGGCGAATGCAACGTCGAGGTGTTCCGGCAGCGTGGTCCTCCGGAGGAGCGTCCCGACGACATCACTCAACGGGCGCCCGAGGATCTCCGCCAGCCGCGGATTGGCGTACACGCGCCGGAAGTCCGCGACGACACCCGCCGCGTCGCGGACCGACTCGTAGATGGACACTGGGGCCGTGAACGAATCGAACAGCTCGGCCGCCCAGCGCTCGGACTGCTGTCGCTCGGTAATGTCCTCTACGACGGAGCGGCTGTGGACGAAGCGGCCCTCCTCGTCGCGCACGGCGGTCGCGCTCAGTGTCACGGGCATCGTGCTGCCGTCGGTGCGGACCAGGTCATACCGGAGATCCCGAACCTCGCCGGCCTTGACGAAGGCCGGGAACTCCTCCGCGAAGAGCGCGTGGCCGTCGCCGGTGATGAAGTCCGTGAAGGGCCGCCCGATGACCTCGTCCCGCGAGCGTCCCAGCCAGCCGAGCTCGGTGTCGTTGATGCGGATGATCAAACCCGCTGCATCGACGGAGTGATAGCCGGCCGGCGCGTTGTCATAGAGATCCTCAGCTTCAGCGAGCGCGTGACGCCGAGCTGCGTCGATCGCATCGAGCGCCTGCGCGCTTCACACCAGCGAGGCGTAGATCGCGCCTACCATCGCCAGGACGAAGATAGCGACGCCGGTCTCAGTCGAGTAGAGACCAAGGTGCTCACCGGTGAGGCGGAGGTATCCGAGGGCGGGCGTTAACACGACTGCGATCGGCAGCGTGCGTCGGAAGAGGAAAGGACCCGGGCCCTGGCCGTACAGCAGCCGGCCAAGGCCCCGGTCGGGCGCTGTTGCCAGGATTCCAAAGGCCAGGACGAGGAACGTGATACCCGTGTGGATCGCGACGCCCTGGACGGTGACAAGGCCGACGAGGTCCACCCCGAGCGCGTGGCCCACGACCGCGACGTAGCCGAAGGCGCCTGTGGCGATGGCCAGCCAGCCAGCCAGCCAAAAGCCGCGTGGGCGGGCGTCGATGGCGGCGACCGCGGTCCCCGATGCCACGAAGGCGAGTGCGGTTACCAGGGACATGCGGCCCGGATGCACGGTTGCCGCGTCACGATCGATGAAGAGGAGTTCATCGATTCCCAGGTCCACCCTGAGGGCATACTCGGTCAGGGTCAAGATCGCGACGATTACGACGGCCCCGCCGAGCAAGCGTCCGGCGAGGGACGTCCGTTCTGCGCCACGCGTGCCCGAGATCAACCACAGGCCAGTTCCGGTGAGCATGAACGAGATTGCGGTGTTCGCCTTCATGCTGATCGTGCCCGGAACCAGGCTTCTGGCGAAGGGGATGTCGAGCGCCCAACCGGCAAGGACAAGGATCCCTACCACGACGGAGAACGCTGCTGCGAATCGGGCAAGCCGTAGCGCCACACCGGAGGGTGTGGTGTCGGACCATCTACCCTGCACGCTCACCGTGCCGCCTCAGGTTGAGGGCCGCGCGATGGCGAGCCCGATTGCCGGAGGGCGCCTCGAACGGAACCCCCGTACTCATCCGCGACGGCGTGTCTTCGCCGATCTCGCTCGGAGAGTCCTGCCGCGCGTCCGTCATCCGCACACCGCCCGGTACGCCGTCCGCGATCGTCGCGCTCGACGTGCGCAATGTAGCAGAGGTTTACCAGACACTGGGCTGCTTCGTGGCTCAGAGTCCATAAATGCTGTTCGCCCCAGAAGCCCGCGGAAGGCGGCCAGCAGATCGAGCGACGCTACACTCATCCCGGTGACGACAACGGACGATCCACGCTGGGAACCCGGCATGCCGGCGCTCGACCGTCAGGCGGTCACGTCCGGTGACGGGCCGCGCACCGTCCCCGAGACCGCGCCGACTCCCCTTCAGCGGCACTACGTCAACCTCTCGGTGATCGCCCTCGTCGCGGGTGTTGTCGCCATTTCCGCGCTCGAGACCGGTTCTACGCTGGCGAGCCCCCTCGTCAAGCTGTGCATCCTTGGCGGCGCGCCGATCCTCGTCCTGACGACCGCGGACACGTCGCTCCGCATCTGGCGCTCCGCCTGGGCGTGGATGCCGGTCAACCGAAGCCGCGGGCTGTTCCGGCTCTCGTGGCTCGTGGCCGCGGGGATCGGGATCCTCGTGTTCGCGGGCGCAGCGGTGGCGGCGCTCGTCGCGTGACCGAGCCTGCCGATCGCGGGCCGGACGCGCGCTCCACGGACATCGAATCCGGGCGGGGGGTCCCCGGCTGGATGGCCGCGGGCCTCCGATTCTGTTCGCGCTGCGGCGCGGAGCTGCGATTCGGGGCGATTGCTGGCGAGGATCGTCATCGGGCGAGCTGTCCCGCCTGCGGGCACATCGCATACGTCAACCCTCGGCTCGTTATCACGACGCTCCCGGTGACGGCCGATGGCCGGCTGGTTCTCCTGCGGCGCGGGATCGAGCCAGGCCTGGGCGCATGGGCCCAGCCGGGCGGGTTTCTGGAGGTGGATGAGACGGTCCACGAGGCCGCGGTACGGGAGACGCTCGAGGAGACCGGCCTGCTGATCCGGCCCGGCGAGATCGTGGGCTTCTATACGCGGCTCGAGGCCGCGGTCGTGGTCGTCGTCTTCGAGGCGCAGGTCATCGGAGGCACCGCGGTGCTGACGCCAGAGGCGCTCGAGATCGAGACCTTTTCTCCCGATGCCATCCCATGGTCAGACCTCGCCTTCAAGACGACGTACTGGGCGCTCGTGGACTGGCTTGAGCGCCGCCACCCGCACGTGCGTCCGCCGGAGTTCGCCGTCGGCCGCTGAGACGCGTCGTTCGATGCTGCCCGCATCGCCCGGCATCAGGGTTAGTGGACATTTCGTGAATGCCGGCCTTGATCCGGCCCGTGATGCCCCCAGCGTCAAATGTGGGACTGTGCGGGGACGAAGGGTGCTCTGGAGCCCACGCCAGCGGTCCTCCGTCGCGATCCCAGCGACTCGCGAATACGAACCTCCAACGGTCCTTGCTCCCACGCGGCGCCCGGCGACATCGAGTCGGCCCGATGGACCCCCAAACCGACTGCTAGCGGTGGAAATGCTGATCCCAGCATCACGGGGACCCTTACCAACGGTGGGGCGTGATCGAGCGGCCGCTCCGCCTACCGGAACATCGTCGTCAGGAAACGGCCGCGCTTTCGTGTTCCCGGCGGCGGCTCCGCGCGCTCGTGAGCGTCGCGGACGGGCTCCTGGACCGCGGCGGCGATCTCACGGAGCAGCCGTTGGACGGCCTCGCGTTCCTCGGCGGAGCCAGGGCCAGGCAGGTCGCTCGCGGCATCAAGGCCGGCCAGCGCGAGCGGATCGAGCGGCGGCAGGACGCGCAGGATGATCCGCCGCCGGAGATAGATCTCGTGCGAGCCACCGAGGATCAGCGGCACGATCGGGGCCCGATTTCGGAGCGAGATGTAGCCGATTCCCGCGCCGAGGCGCCGGATCGTTCCGGGGGGCGTGGCCCGCCCGGTTTCCGGGAAGAGGCAGAAGACGCCTCCGTTGCCGAGGACCGTCGCAGCCGCGTCCAGGTGAACAGATACCGTGCGCCGGTCGTGCGCGGCGGGGATCGGGATGACGCCGCCGAGCCGGGCCATGATCCAGCGGCGGAGCGGCGACCGGGCCATCGTCCGTGCGTCGCCGAAGAACGTCAGCCTTGGGCGGACCGGCAGCAGGATCCACGGCACGAACGGGTCGATCCAGGTCCTGTGTGGCATCCCCGCGGCGATCCAGCCACCGGTCGGCCGGCCAACGGCGTCGCGCGGCAGGTGCTCAAGGCCCTCGACGGTGAAGCGGAAGCGGAGACTCCACGCCACGGCGCGCCACACCCAGCGCAGGATCCGGTAGGTGAGCCCCGGCTCGGCGGTCGCCGCGCCGTGCAGCCCGGCGCTCAGTTCCGGCTCGGGCTGCGCTTCCGCGTCTGGCATCGCCGAGCGGCCGTCAGGCCCCTCGGGCGCGGACGTGATCGACGGTGATCTCGAAAATCTCCCGGATCTCGTCCCGATCGTCGTACGCGTGGCCGAGGTAGCGCATCGCCATCCGGTCGATGAACGCGAGGTCCACATCCGGGCGGATGGCGCTGACGTGGCCCCGAATCTGCAGGTAGCGGAACACGTTGTGATGGTCCACCACGGACAGGGCGATGGGGGCGTTCTTTCGGGTATGCCGGCCCTTGTGCGATCCGACCGGGGAGCTGGTCAGGATGTGCTCGCCGTCCCAGTCGATCCAGGTCATCGAGGGAGCAAGGGCGCCATCCGGGCGCAGCGTCGCCAGGTGGCCGATGTGGTCGGTCGTCAGGAGATCGAGGAGGGTAGGCGGGATGTCTTTGGCCATCGAGTGCGGCTCGCCCTAGGACCGGAGGTCGATGAAGACGTTCTTCGTCTCGGTGTACATGTCGATCGCGGACATCCCGAGCTCGCGCCCGATCCCTGACATCTTGTAGCCGCCGAACGGCGCTTCCGTGTGGACGCTGCTGTTCGAATTGATCGAAAGGACGCCGGCCTGGACGCCCTTGGCGGTCCGTAACGCACGGCCGATATCGCGGCTCCAGATGGACCCGGACAGGCCGTACGGCGTCGCGTTCGCCATCCGGATCGCGTCCGCCTCGGTGTCAAACGGAATCACCGAGACGACCGGCCCGAAGATCTCCTCGCGCGCGATCCGCATGTCGTTGTCCACGCCGTCAAACACGGCCGGCATCAGGTACGCGCCACCGGCGAGGGCCGCGTCATCGGGATCCACGCCGCCGACGACGAGCCTGGCGCCCTCGGACAGGCCGATCTCGATGTAGTCGCGGACCCGATCACGCTGCTTGAAGCTGACGAGCGTACCGACCTCGGTCGCGTTGTCCTCCGGGTTCCCGACCTTGACCCGCTGCGTTGCGGTCGCGAACAGCTCGACCACCTGGTCGTGGACCGGCCGTTCGACGAGGATCCGACTACGTGCGCAGCAGTCTTGGCCGCAGTTGTCGAACACGGAATAGGGGGATTCGGCCGCGAAGCGCTCGATATCGGCGTCCGCGTAGACGATGTTCGGGCTCTTGCCGCCGAGCTCGAGGCTCACCTTCTTCACGTTGCCGGACGCCAGCCGCATGATCTCCTGGCCGGTGGTGGTCTCGCCGGTGAAGGCGACCTTGCCGACGCCGGGATGCGCGGCGATCGCGGCCCCCGCCGATCCGCCGGGCCCCGTGACGACGTTGACGACGCCGGCCGGGAAGCCCGCCTCCAGGGCGAGGTCGCCGATCCGCAGCGCGGTCATCGGGGAGAGGCTGGCCGGCTTGAGGATGCAGGTGTTGCCTGCCGCGAGCGCCGGTCCCAGCTTCCATGAGGCCATGAGCAGCGGGAAATTCCAGGGCACGATCAGCCCGACGACGCCGATCGGCTCGCGCAGGGTCAAATCCAGGCCCGGCTTGGTGACCGGGATCGTCTGGCCGAAGACCTTGTTAGCAGCGCCGGCGTAGTAGTCGAAGACGAGGCTCGCGCCGGTGATTTCGCCGCGCGACGAGGAGATCGGCTTGCCCGTGTTGCGGGTCTCCAGCCACGCGAGCTCCTCGGTGTGGTCCCTGATGAGGGCCGCGAACGCCGCCATCGTGCGGCCGCGCTTGCTCGCAGCCCAGCTGCTCCAGCCGTTCGGGTCGTCGAAGGCTTTCCGGGCAGCCTCGACCGCACGATCGACATCGACCTTGCCGCCCATCGGCGCGGTGGCGATCGTCGCGCCCGTGGCCGGATTCACGATGTCGAAGGTCCCGCCGTCGACGGAATCGACGGACTGCCCGCCGATGACCATCTTGAGGTTGCTGATTCCGGCGGACGCGGTCTGGTCGATGGCCATCGGTGGAACCTCGGATCTGGGGGCGCGGGCCAGAAGCGAGGTCGGGCCCGGGCCGGTCGGTGGATTGCGCCGATGATACGCCGCCCACCCGGCGGACCCGGGTCGCCCCGAGGGCTGCTTCAGTGACGCGGCTACTTGAGCGGCGCGGCCGCGATGGCGTGGGCCATCTCCGTATCCCAGATCACGACGGTGTGATAGCCGTCCATCACGGCTGCGGCCATGTCCGCTGGGATGGCGTACGTCTGCATCCCGCTCGTACCCTTGAGTGGGCCGAGGTCGAGGAGCTTGGCCTTGTCCACATCGGCGGTCTTGGTCACGTCCGTGTTCGCGACGAGGACAACGTTCGTGTGCGCGATCGCGTCGATCGAGAAGCTGTCGAGGATCACCTCGTAGGCGCCGCCTGGGAGCGCGACCAATTCCGCGACGCCTGATGCGGCGCCGTCAACGTCATGGAGTTCACCCTTGGCCATCACCTGCATCGCCGGCTCGCTGGCGGGCGGTGCGGTCGGGGCCGCGGTGACCGGCGGGGCCGATGCGGTGACCGGCGTCGGGCTGTTTTGTGCGGCGCCGCCGCCACAGGCTGCCAGCGCGATGGCCGCCGCGGCGGCGAGCGCGATTCGCGGGCTCACTCGTGTGGTTCGATCCATCGGTCTCGGACTCCTATTCCGTGCGAAGTGGAGTCCGGAGTCTCGGCGACGTGTCGTGACATCGCGATGACGCGTTCGTGACGGCGCGGCGCCTGCGCTCGTGTGCTGCTCCTCCGCTCGCCAGAAACCTGGCTCGGGCCCGCCGCCCTCCGACGGCCGTTAGAAGTAGTTCACCGTGATGCCGCCGTCGATGACCATCGAGGCACCGTTCGTCCAGCGTGACTCATCGCTCGCGAGGTAGATGCCCATCGCGACGATCTCCTCGGGCTTGCCGAAACGACCGGTCGGGTTCCGAGCCAGGCGGATTCGCTTGGCCTCCTCGTCCTTGACCAGCCAGTCCATGAGGAGCGGCGTCTCCACCGGCCCCGGGCAGATGGCGTTGGTCCGGACCCCCTTCGGCGCGAACTGGACGGCGAGCGACTTGGTCAACGCCAGGACCGCGCCCTTCGACGCCGTGTAGGCATCCTGCGGATTCGAGCAGCCGAGGATCGCCACGAAGCTCGAGATGTTGATGATCGAGCCGGAGCCCTGCTCGACCATCTTCGGGATGGCGTACTTGCAGCCGAGGAACACGCCCCGGACGTTGACCGCCATGACCCGGTCCCAGTCCTCGACCGAGGTGTCGATGACCGAGTGGTCCGCCTCGGGCATGATCCCGGCGTTGTTATAGAGGACGTCCACTCGTCCGTAGGTCGCGATCGCGTGATCGACCATGCCCTTGGCCGAGGCCTCGTCCGCGACGTTCGTCTTCACGAAGGTCGCCTCGCCGCCGGCGGCCCTGACGAGGCTGACCGTTTCCTCGCCGGCTACCTCGTTGAACTCGGCCACGACGATCTTGGCGCCCTCTGCTGCGAACATCTGGCTCGCGACGCGGCCCATGCCGGAACCGCCTCCGGTGATGATCGAAACCTTGTCCTTGAGTCGCATGTCGTTGTCTCCTGGGCTCGTGGCCGCCCCTGATCTGGGAAGTGGCGCAATGCTAGCGGGGGATTGCGCCACAGGCGTGGCGCGCTGCCTCGTCCAGCTTCGTAGGCGCGTGCGCCAGCCTCGCCACAGGCGTGGCGCGCTGCCTCGTCCAGCTTCGTAGGCGCGTGCGCCAGCCTCGCCACAGGCGTGGCGCCCTGCCTCGTCCGCCGCGTGCGCCAGCCTCGTGGCGTCCCCTCTTCGCGCGATGCGCATCGACGTCATATGAGCGTGACGGGCGACGGCGCCGCTGCCCACACCCCCTTCGTATGACGCCGATCCGCATCACTTCGCGGAATGGTCGTGCGCGCCCTCATCCCCGCATTCGAGCGACGGCGCTGGCCCGCGGCGACGGCGCTGGCCCGCGGCAACGGCGCGCGCGCCCCCAGCGCCCCGGCCGTGGGCGCTCAGCCCCGCTCGAGATAGCGCTCGCGCTCCCAGTTGTGGACGACGGAGTCGTACAGCTCCTGCTCAACGCGCGCCGCGTTCAGGTAGTGATCCACGACGTCCTGGCCGAAGATCTCGACGGCGGCCTCGGAGCGCTCGAGCGCAGCGATCGCCTCGTACAGCGCCCGCGGCATCCGCTCGACGCCTTTCGCAATGTAGCCGTTGCCCTTGAACTCGGGCGTCAGCTCGATCCCGTGCTCGAGGCCGTAGAGCCCTGCCCCGATCATGGCCGCATAGGTGAGATACGCGTTCATGTCGCCGCCCGGGAATCGATCCTCGACATGAAGCGAGGGACCGTGACCGACCAGCCGGAAGCCGGTCGTCCGGTTGTCCCGGCCCCAGACCACGTTCACCGGCGCCCATGACAGCGACGCATACCGCTTGTAGCTGTTGATGAACGGGGCGATGAATGGGGCAAGCTCGCGCGACAGCTTCATCATCCCGGCCACGAACCGGCTGAACTGGCGGCTGATCCCGTACGGCAGCCCGTCGGCATCGCTGTGGGTCAGCGGCTTCTTGCCGTCCACATCCCAGATGCTCATGTGGAGGTGCCCGGACGAGCCCGTCCAGGAGTGGTCGGGCTTGGCCATGAACGTGATGCCCCAGCCGTTGAGGTAGGCGATCTCCTTCGCGCCGTGCTTGAAGATCACGCTTCGATCGGCCGATTCGAGGACATGGTCGTAGCGGATGTTGACCTCGTGCTGGCCGGGCGCGGCCTCGCCCTTGGAGAACTCGATCGGCACGCGTGCCGCGGTCATCTGGTTGCGCAGGAGCCTGTGGAGCGGCTCCGCCTTGGTCGCCTGGAGCAGGTGGTAGTCCTCGTTGTAGGTGCCGAAACGCTTCGGGATCCCGTAGCCGTTATCGGCGATGTCCTGCCATGAATCGCGCAGGACGTAGTACTCGAACTCTGAGCCGGCCTTCACCGTGATCCCGGCCGCGCGGGCGCGTTCGACCTGGCGCTTGAGGATCGTTCGCGGCGAGATCGGTATCTCCTGGTGCGTCTCCTCGTCGATCGTGTCCGACAGAACGAGGGCCGTCTTCTCGAGCCAGGGCAGGACCCGCAGCGAATCCCACACCGGCGAGGCGATCCAGTCGCCGTAGCCGGTCTCCCAGTTCATGAGGGCGAAGCCCTCGGGCGTGTTCATCTCCATGTCCGTGCCCAGGAGATACGTGCAGAAGTGGGCGCCGTGATCGATGACGCCCTCGAGGAACGCCTGGGCCTGGACGCGCTTGCCCACGAGGCGGCCCTGCATGTCGGTCAGCGCGACAACGAGGGTGTCGATCCGGCCGTCCCGGACCATCCCCTCCAGCTCCTCGAGACGCGGGTGCTTGCCGTGGTGTGCAGTGCTGCTCATGTGACCTCTCTCGGGCGCTGGTATCAGGTGGGAATCGGAAGGGGCCGGCCGGCGGTGCCGGCCGGCCCCAGCGTGATGCGTGATTCCGATCAGGCTCCGGCGAGCTCCTCCGCAGCCTGCTCGAATTCCTTCTCGATCTCCGACAGCTGCGCCTCGCCTCCGTGGATCTGTGGTCCCTTGAACCGGGACTTCGCCCATCCGTAGTAGTAGACGACGAGCAGCACCGCCGCTCCGATCATGAACGGGAACGAGATGTTGCCGCTGGTCGGCCAACTGAACAGGACCATCAGCACGACGACCCAGACCACCGAGATCCAGCCGATGGTCTTGGACCAGCGGCCGAGGCTCCAGACCCGATGCTGGAGCCAGTCGGTCGTCGTGATTCCGAGGTAGATCACGATCCCATATGCCGCGTACAGGAAGATCGTGGAGATCGCCGTGACGATGATCACGGCCGTGCCGGTGCCGACGACGAACGCCGCAACGGTGAACAGCCAGGCCACGACGACGATGCCGATGAGCGAGTTCGCCGGCGTGCGGTAGCGATGCGATACCTGCTTGAGCCAGCCGGCGCCCGGCAGCCCGTCGTCACGCGCGAACGCGTAGAGCATGCGGCCGGCCGCGGCCACGGAGGACAGGCCACAAAAGGCCATCGCGATCGCGATGCCGGCCGATAGGAGGTTGCCCATGAAATCGCCGAGGTTGTAGATCAGGATCGAGATCACGGCGACGCCGCCGCCGAAGTAGTACTGGCTGGCATCGGCCTGCGGCGGAACCTCGACGACCGCCGGGAAGAGGGTCGAGAGATCCGGCGTGTGCAGCGTGAGGGCGACGAGGAAGACGTAGCCGACCACCGCGGAGACGGCGACCGAAAGGAAGACGCCCCACGCGCTTGAAATGCGCGCGCCGACCGTCTCCTCGGCCACGTGCGCTGACGCGTCGTAGCCCGTGTACGTCCAGTTCGCCTGGAGGAGCGAAAAGAAGAACGCGAGGAAGATCGGGTAGCTGGTCGCCGGCCCATACAGGAAGTGCACGAACCCGAGGTTGTTGTCCCATGAACCGCCGACATCCTGTGGCGCGATCTTGAACAGATCGAGGCCCGACTGATCCGCCTTGCCCAGGAGGCCGACGAGGACGACCACCGCTGCCACGATCGCGATGTGCCACCAGACGCTCACCTGGTTGAGCAGCGCCACCAGGTTGATGCCGGCGATGTTCATCGCCAGCTGGACGAGCATAAGGACGCCCATCGTCACGAGCTGGCCGTTGACGACACCGGGAATGACCTCGGTGACGTTGAACACGCCGTTGGTGAGCTTGTCCACGATCGTCGCGTTGATGAAGCCCGCCGCCGCGTAGTTGATGCCCGCGACGATGGCGAATTGGCCGAGCAGGTTGAGCCACGCGGTCCACCAGCCCCAGTTCTTGTTCTTCATCTTCGAAGCCCAGTAGTAGAGGCCTCCGGCCGTCGGGTATGCCGACGCGATCTCTGCCATCGAGGCGGCGATACAGACCACGAAGACCGTGATGAGCGGCCAGCCGATCATGACCGCGGCCTTGCCTGCCCAGGCCAGGCCGTAGTCGTACAGGATGACCGCCCCGGTCAGGATCGAGATGATCGAGAAGCTGATGGCGAAGTTGCTGAACCCGCCCATGTTGCGGAACAGCTCCTGCGCATAGCCGAGCTGGTGCAGGTCCTTGACGTCCTGCTGGATGACATCGTCGCGGGATCGACCTTGCATGCGGACCTCCTCGCATTGGGCCGACCGGCCTCCCGCCGGATTCGACCCACCCTCCTGGTCGGTGTGCTGCCGGCCGGGTCATGGGCGACCTGGACCGGCATTCGCGTTGGACGTGGCGCGACTATACGCGCGTCAGGAGAGCGATTGAAGAGGTTTTTGCAGGGTAGTCGTACGCCGGCCGACCCCCGGAAGCCGAGGCACTCGCCTCAGAAGAGCATCGTGGTCCCGTCCGGGAACTCGAAATCGAAGGTGCCTGCCGCCAGGGGCGCATCCGGCTCGAGCGAGGTGACCATCGCCGCCCGGGTGACTTCGCCCCCGATCGTCTCGATGAGGCGGGTGATGATGCCCTCGACGCGGTCAACGGCGAGCTGGATATGAAAGTCGGGGCGATCGACCTCGTGTTCGACCGTGCGCGGGTGATCGCACTCGACCACGATGGCTTCCCGGCCGGCCACGAGATCGGTCCCGGAGATCCACGTCCGTCCGGTTGAGAGCACGTTCTGGCAGTACCCGGCCGGGTGGACGAACAGCTCCGGGAGTGTTTCAAGGGGCAAGGGTGTGACCGGCTCGTAGACGCGGGCCGTGCCGGGGAACTGGCGATCCAGACCGCGGGGGCGATTTCGAACAGGCCGTGACGTGCCCAGCCGGTGCGTCCCGGAATAGGTCCGTACGGTCTCGCCGTCGCCGATCCAGATCTCGAAGTTGCCGGCGGTCATGCGCCCGGGCTCAGTGGTCGTCACGCGGGCGTGCCCCGGGTGCTGGATCGCGACGTCCATCGAGACAACCGTCTCGCCATGGGCTGTGAACGACACCTCCTCGAGGCGCATCCGGAGTGTCTGGAAGCGGAGCTCGGCATCGCGCATGAACTCGAACAGCTCTGCCACGGTCGGGAGATTCGCCCGGAGCGCCACGACCTCCGGCACCCGACGGTCGGCGGAGGCGGGCACGAGGGCTGCGCGATCCCAGGGCCGGCTGGTCATGGTGGGGGATTGTACCGGCCGCCCGGGCCCTTGACAGCGCCGCGCATAGAGGCTATATATCGTGCTGCGATATAGCGCGGCATGTAATAGCCAGCCGCCCGGGTCGCTGTGGAGGAGGTCGTTGCCATGCCCGGTCGCTCGCGAATCGGTGTCGTCCTCCTGGGCGGACTCCTTGCCCTTGCCGCTCCCGCCGCCGCAGCCGGCGGCGAGGGCGGCGCGCTTCATGCCTCCGCAGAGCTCAGGAACGAGGGCGGCGATGTCATCGGCTGGGCCCGCTTCACCGAGGATGGCAACGGCATCCTCCATGTCAACGTCCATGTCCGTGGCCTGTCCGAGGGCCTCCACGGGATCCACATCCACAGAGTGGGCGCGTGCACGCTCGGCACGACTCCGACCTTCTCGTCGGCCGGCACCCACCACGCTCTGGCCGGCCAGCTGCACGGACTCGACGATCCGCCGGGCGCCCACGCGGGCGACCTGCCGAACCTCAGCGTGAACGGTGCAGGCATGGGTCATCTCGACGCCACCAGCGATCGGGCGACGCTCTCGGCCGGGGCCGTCTCGGTCTTCGACGCCGACGGAAGCGCGCTCATCATCCACGCGCTCGAGGACGACCAGGACAGCACGAGCTCTACCGGCAACAGCGGGCTCCGGATCGCCTGCGGCGTCATCGTCGCCGACTGAGGTGGGCCGGGTCGTCATGGGTCGATTCGCCGAGCCCGCTCTGTGGGTCCTCGTCGCTCTCGGGCGCGGCCCAGCGAGGTCCACGGCATTGCTCGACGCCGTCTGAGCGCTTGATGGGCTCGTCGGGCCGGCGACCCTGCTGGGTGCGCTTGCCCGCCTGGAACGCGGCGCACTTGTCGAACGCTCGACGGGCGATGGCACGCCGATGTATCGTCTGGCGAACTACTGGCGTGAGGGTTCTCGATGAACTGGCTCATCGGCCTCTATCCGACCTCGTGGCGGGCTCGCTACGAGGAGGAACTGCGGGGCCTTCTTACGGACCGGCCACCGTCGGTCCGTGATCGGATCGACCTCGTGCGCGGGGCCTTTGACGCCCATCTGCACCCGGACCTCGTGGGTCCGGGTCGAGATGCTGTCGTGATCCCGTGGGTACGCCGCCGGCCGGGCCTGTTCGCTCTCGTAGGCGGCGCCGTCTGGGTGGCGATGCTCCTGATCGTCGGCGTTGGCCTTGGCCGCGGCGAGGAACCGGATATCACCGGGCTCTTCTGGCTCTCGATCCTCGTCATGGCTATCGGCCTGCTCGGGTCCAACTCGGCGGCCGAAGCACGGAGCGTCAAGCGGGGGCTTGCTGCGTCCGCCCTTCTGTTCGGAGCCGGCCTCGTCCTGCCGTGGGAGGCAAAGGTGATCCCGGCGCTGCCGCTGGTAGTTCTGGTCGGTGCCGGGATGCTCTGGCTTGCGGCGACGCGAGCGGGCCTGTCGACCCGCACACGACGTCTGGTCGTAGCGATCGGCTTCCTGCTTCCAAGCATCCTGATTGCCCCGGTCGGGGGAGGCCTCTATGAACCCAGCCCCTGGTTCGCCTTGGCGATCCTGCTGCCGTACGGGCTGGCGTGGATGCTCGTCGGGGCGCTGACCACGCTTCGGGGCGTTTCAGGACCGACCAATCAACCTTCAGGCGTCCCGTCGGAGGCAACGGCATGAACAGGGGACTGACCGAGTTCGGGCGATTCGCGGAGCCGACCCTCTACATTCTCGTCTCGCTCAGCGACGGGCCAAAGCACGGCTACGCGATCATGACCGACGTGGAGGCGATGACCGGCGACCCCCTGGGGCCCGGGACGCTCTACGGCGCTCTCGCCCGCATGGAGCGGCGCGGTCTCATCGAAGCCCTTGAGCCCGAGGAACGGCGCCGACCGTACCGTTTGACCGGGCTCGGGGCCACGACGCTCCGCACGCAGCTGGAGGGCCTCGCCGGGTTCACCCGGTTGGGTCTCGATCGCTTGGGTGGAGCCACCGGATGAACTGGCTGGTTCGTCTGTACCCTCGGGCCTGGAGTGCGCGATACGGCGACGAGCTCGACGACCTCGTGCGCCTTCGACCCCTTGGAATTGCGGGGTCGATGGATCTTGTCCGCGGAGCGCTCGACGCTCATCGCCATCCGGAGCTCGTGGATCCCTGGGCCTCCGAAGTCGCGTCCGGGTCGCCCGGCGTGACGAGCCAGCGCCTCGCCGACCTGCGCGTCGCCCGTCGCCTGGGCAGGGGAGCCATGCTCGGCTCGGTGCTCTGGATCGCCGGCTGGGTCATCGCATCAAACGGCCCGCTCGTCGTCGACGGCTATGGTTCGTATCGCGACGGCTCGGCTGGTATGCCCTTCGTCCTCCTCGCCATGGTGCTCCTCTCGGCCGGCCTCCTCGGGCAACTGGTCCGCATGCCGCGGTCATCGCGGGTGGCCCGGACTGGAGCGATCGCCGCGGCATGCACGCTTCCGTTCTTCGGCATGGCACCCTGGGTCCTGCCGCTCGGCGCCGTCGCGCTCGCGGGCTTGCTGACCGTCGCGCTCGGCGCGGCGTATGCGGGTCAATGGAGCTGGGGCGCTGCGGGCGCCCTCGTCGTCCCCGGCCTAGTCGGCGCGGCCATCATGGCCTGGGCTCTCATCGGTTTCGGTGGTGACCGAGTGGACGTCTACGGTCCGATCTTCTTCGCTGTGCTGGCCTTCATGCCGCTCTGGCTCGTCGTCGGCGCGACGCTTCAGTCACTGCCTCCGGTCAACCATCTGGACGGTGATGAGCAGATCGCGCCAAGGGGACCGGTCAGGGCCTGACATGGATGGCAACGGGGTTCCGAAGCCATGACGGAACCAGCCCGCTTCCGGATCGAGGCGATCATTCCCGCTCCGTTGGCGGCCGTCTGGGATCTCGTGGTGCAATCGAACCGGCTGCCGGAGTGGAACACCGAGCTGGTCGATGTCCTCGACGTCACCGGCAACACCGACCAGGTCGGTGGCGGATACCGGCAGGTCTGGAAGATCCTTGGGCGCCGCATCGAGTCGAAACATCCGTGGCTGGTGACGGCGGTTGAGCCGTATCGGTCACGCGAGTTTCGGGGCATCCTGCCGATCGGCCTCGAAGCGGTCGGCCGCGACTTCTTTGCGGCCGTTGACGATGGCACCCGGTTGAGCGTCGAGATCGAGTACGTTCGCCCGTGGGGCATCGTCGGTCGGCTCCTCGAGCCGATGATGCGGGCAATGCTGCGACGAACGATGGCGGCCAACGGCCGCGCACTGACCGCACTCTTGCGCGACGAGGCCGGCGGCCGCTGACGCACCCGCCAAGCCCGGTGCGGACGCCGCCCGTTTCGACTTCGAGGCGCCTCCCGTAGACTCCGGGCGTGGACTTCGACAGCGAGCGTTTCCGTCAAGTGATGGGCAGGTTCGCCACGGGCATCACGGTCGTGACGACGTTCTCTGAAGGCCGGCCAGCCGGCATCACGGTGAACGCCCTTTCGTCCGTCTCGCTCGAACCCCCGCTCGTCATGGTCGCGCTCGACCGGCGCCGCTTCATCACGCCGATGGTCCGCAGACTGGGCCGGTACGCCGTCAGCGTCCTGGGCGAAGGCCAGCAGGCGCTCTCGGATTGCTTCGCTCACGCCGCGGTCAAGCCGGGCCGCGAGGACTTCTGCGGCGCGGCGTGGACGCCGGGTCCCACCGGCCTGCCGCTCCTGGATGGAGCCATCGCGACCCTGGAATGCACCGTCGTCGAGACATTCTCGGCGGGCGACCACGACCTCTTCATCGGGCGCGTCGACACGCTCGACGCAACGGGCGACGACCGGCTCATCGGGCCGCTCCTCTACTTCCGCCGCCACTACCTCCGAATCGAGCGGGCGGCCGCGGCCCCGGTCGAGGGGAAGCCGGAAGGCTGATCGTGCCGACCGTTCGGGCGAACGACCTCGATATCGGCTACGACGTGCTCGGCGCGGGGCCGCCGATCGTGATGCTTCACGGCGCGACCTCGGTCGGCCGCGAGGACTTCGCCGCCCAGATCCCGCTGGTTTCACGCACGTTCCGCGTCCACCTCCCGGATGCGCGCGGGCACGGCCGCACCCGCTGGGACGCCGCGCACGGATTCCAGGAGGGCTGGCTGGTGGACGACCTGCTCGCCTTCGTCGACGCCCTCGGGCTGCGGACGTTCCACCTCGTCGGCTACTCGATGGGCGCGATGACCGCGCTCCGCTTCGCGTCGCTTCATCCCGAGCGACTGCGCACGCTGGTGGTGGTGGGGATCACGACCCAGCGCGAACCCCGGCTGAGCGTCGCGCGCGGGCTGATGGACCCGCACAAGATCCTGGCCACGGACCCGGACTGGGCGGCAGCGCTTTCCCGCCGCCACGATCCCGGCCAGGGCCCTGGAGCCTGGCAGCGCCTGCTCCCGGCGATCGTCGCCGATCTCGCTGTCTCACCCACGATGGGCCCTGGCGAGCTGCATCGCATCAGCGCGCCGACGCTGGTGGCCTGCGGCGATCACGACCCGTTTGTTCCGGTTGACCACGCGTGGGGCCTGTCACGGCTGATCCCCGGTGGCCGGCTCTTCGTCGCGCCGGACGCTGGGCACGAGCTCATGGCGCGCAAGCCGGGCCTGTTCAACGAAGCCCTGGCAGGGTTCTACCGCTCCACCGAAGAGGACGCCCGGCGGCGCGCCGGCGGCCCGGAGTGATGGGCTCGGCCAGCACAGCCCCTCTGACGGGGTGGATACTTGCGCCCACACGCCCCGAGGAGGCCCGTGACCGCCGTCGATCAAGCAGCCCAGCCTCGCTCGATCCGGGTCGATTTTCCCGCATCAGGCGCCGCCGGCCCGGTCGCCGGCGTTGCGCTCGTCACGCTCGACCGGCCGAAGGTCCTCAACGCGCTCGACTTCGCGATGATCGCCGAGCTCACCGATGCGCTCGAGGCCCTGGATCGCGATCCGGACTGCCGCGCCATCGTGATCACGGGGGCGGGCGACCGGGCCTTCGCCGCGGGCGCCGACATCCGCGAGCTCGCCGGGCAGTCGCCGGCCACCCTGGTCCGCGACGACCACTTCCATCGCTGGGAACGGATCAAGCGCATCCGGACGCCGCTGATCGCCGCGGTGCGGGGCCTCGCCCTGGGAGGCGGCTGCGAGCTCGCGATGACTTGTGATCTCATCGTTGCCTCGGAGGATGCCCAGTTCGGGCAGCCGGAGATCAAGCTCGGCGTGATGCCCGGCGCCGGGGGCACCCAACGGCTGACGCGGGCAATCGGCAAGGCGAAGGCCATGGACATGGTGTTGACCGGGCGTACGATGGGCGCGCGCGAGGCTGAGGCCAATGGCCTCGTCACACGCGTGGTCTCGGTAGGGGAGGTCCTGTCATCGGCCCTCGAGTCAGCCGCGGCGATCGCGGCGATGCCACCGCTGGCCGTGATCGCGTCGAAGGAGGCTGTCAACCGGGCGGAGGAGTTGTCACTCGAGGACGGGTTGGCCTTCGAACGGCGGAACTTCTACCTGCTGTTTGGCAGCAAGGACCAGATCGAGGGCATGGCGGCCTTCCTCGAGAAGCGCCGGCCGTCCTGGAAAGGCCGTTGACGACGTTCCATGGTCAGTGACAACGAACTCGGAGATGAGCCCACGCCCTCCTGGCGGGATCGCGCGCCCGACGTCCTCGCGCCGATTGACGCCGAAGCCCCGGTCAGTGGCCACCGCCCACCCGGCGAAGGCGGCGCTTCGCCGGTGGATGCGCCCGAGCAGGACTGGGCCGCTGCCTCGAAGGTCCTGTGGCCGATCCTCCGACCAGCCGGATCTTCGGGCACCCGGCTGGCCGACCTCGATCCGGTCCGGCTCGCATCCGAGGGCATGAAGTCACACGCGTCGCCGCTTCAGGACGACGGCCCGGTCGGTCTGCCTGTGGGATACGTCCTGAGGGCCGGCGGCTTCGACGTCCTGGTCAACGCCGACCACCTCCTCGCATGGGGCACGACCCCCGACGCCATGCGGGCCGCGGCCCTCGCCAACCTGGCGGCATGGTCCGCCTCCGCGCCCTGGACGGACGAGGTATCGGGTCATCGCCGGCTCCTGTCGTCGGCATCCGGCGACGGCGGCGACGCGGCGCGAATTCTGCTGCCCGAGGTGCGAGGGCGACTCACCGGGGAGCTCGGCACGGGTGCCCGCGTCCTGGTCGGCGTCCCGGAACGCGACCTGCTCATGGCGGCCGCCCTCTACGCGGGCGACGATGAGTTCGCAGGCCTGTTCGCGGAGTTCGTGCGCGAGCACGCCGACGGAGCCGATCAGTCTCTCGACCGCCGCGTCCACGAGCTCGTCGATGGGGAGCTGCGACCGTTCGAGGTGTGAGGCTCGCGCGATGATCCGGCTGTGAGGCACGCGCGATGATCCGGCCAACGCTCGGGAGCCGGAGGTAGCCACGGCGGCGCCCGACTACTCGGCATTGACACTCCGGATCCTGTTCATGGCCTCGATCGTCGGGGTCATGGTCTGGTGTCTGGCACTCGGCATCGTCCTGTTTTCAGCGCCGCAATCCTTCGGCACAGCCGGGATAGCCGGACTCACCCGCCCGCGGTCGACCCCAGTATCCGGTAGTAGATCAGTCCGCCGACCTCGTTGCCGCGGGCGCCTTCCATCGGCACGAACATGCTCACGACGATGGCCGGACGTCCGCCGAACTCGATCTGGGCAACGGTCGGATTGGTGAAAGCCGTGCTGCCGGCATCGGTCCGCATGTCGAGCCGCTCGGCCAATCCCGCCTCGTTATCGGCGAGATAGACGCGGAATGTCGTCCAGTCGCCGAGCACCGCCTGGCCCTCGAGCATCGTGAAGGCGTGCCCCTCGAATGTGAACCCGTCCCGGTCGCCAACCCCGCCGCGGACGTCGTGCGCCCGGACCATCCCCTCGAGGATGGGCTGGGGAGAGGCATTCCACGATGTCCAGTCAGTCGTGCCGCGAGCCTGCCGATCGACCTCGCAGTTGTCGTAGAAGTGAAAGCCGACGTCGAGCGCGGTGCTGCTTGCGGCATACAGGCTCGGCGTTCCTTCAGCACACGTGGACAGGGTCATGGGCGGCTCGAAGGTCTTGCCCGGCGTGCCGTTGAGCAGGTCGTCCCAGGTCGGGTACCAGGCGAACTTGAGGTGGTTCGGGGGCTCTTGCTCCCAGGCCACGACGTAGCCGCCATCGGTCGCGGGCCGGATCGTGGGCTGGGATCCGCCTTTGGCGAGCCGAACGCGCCAGGTCCAGGTCAGGAGGTCCGATGACGTGGCGAGGTGGACCTCCCACATCGCGGTTGGGTCATCGAAGTCGCCGTAGACCGCCACGAATTCCCCGAGCGTCGGCGCGGCCATGATCTTGGCCCCGCCCATCTCGTGGCGCCGATCGTCCACGGCGTTGTAGCGGCGCCCGGTCGCGCCAGCGACATCCTCGATGGCCGCGCGCACCTGGTTCCGGGCGGTCGCCGACGGACCGTTCAGGGTGGCGAAGCGCCCCACGCCACCGAGCAGTGCCGCGAGGGCCCCGAGCAGGAGCGCACCCCCGCCGGCCCGCCGCGCCCACCTCCTGGCCCGGACGCCCGGAACCGGCACTGGAATGCCGAGCACCAGTTGAAGCCCGAGCGCGATCCACCCGATCCCGTTGAGCGCGATCCCGCCCAGCGCCAGCGGCCCGACGATCCACGCCATCTCGCCTTCCATGAGGCCAAGGAAGCCGCTCGCGCCGCCCAGGGTCAGGATGGATCCGATGCCGAGCGCGAGTGCAGCCGGTCGCCAGACGTGGCCGAGCCGGAGGATGGCGAACCCGAGCCAGGCATCGGCGAACCACAGGGCCACGCCAGCGGTGTTGAATGACGGGTCATAGTCCCCGGCTCCAACCTGCCCGTCCCTGGCCACGGCCCGGATGATCAGGATCATGTACCAGGCGTTGGCAAGGACAGCCGGGACAGTGGCCACCAGGGCGCGCCGCGGTGCCGTCACCGAGTGACGCCGGTACATCGCGATGGCAATGGCAATCCCGCCGGCGTTGAACGCGACGAGCCGCAGGTTGAACAGGTCCGGGGTCCATGGAATCGCGGGTAGGAATGCGGCGATGAGGAGCAGGCCGCCGACCACCCCGACGCCACCGAGCAGCTTGATGCTGCCGGACGGTTGTTCGGCGACCGAGTGAATCACGGCTCCGGAGGTCAGGCTGGGCGTGGTGCCACAGCCGCCCGATCCTGGCGAACCGCGAGCACGCCCAGCGCCATCCAGGCCAAGGTGAAGCAGAACAGGCCGCCAAGAATGAGCACGTCTCTGAATCCGCCGCCGCTGCCGCCGGCGATCAGGGGGATGGGCGCGATGGCGAGCAGCAGGGCAGCACGACGGGACAGGACCCCTGTGCGGTACGTGGCGATCGCGAACAGCGACGAACCCACGAAGAAGGCGACGAGCCCAAGGAAGAACGCCCCCCAGAAATCCGCAGTCCCGAAGACGACACCAACGGTGCCGATCGCTACCGCAACCGTGCCGAGCGCGGGGAGCGCGAATGCCGCCCACGACAGGGCCGGCGCTACCCGGGCCTGGAAGGCGCTCAGGCCGGCGAGTGCAACCAGCAGGCCGAGTGACCCCGCGACCAGCATCAAGGCCGGCGCTCTCACGTCGGCGCTTTCAAGGCCGTCATTGATGATCACGAAAGCAGCGGTCCAGAGTGGCGCGCCGACGATGGCGGCGAGACCGCCGAGGCGAAGCGACATGGTGAATCCTCTCCTTGGCGATGGTTGGCTTCCGACACCGCGCAGCCGGAGCTGCGCGTCGAGGGCGCCGAGCAGGATGTCCGCGGCGTCGAACGGGCCCAGCGGGCGCTCCTCGAGCATCGCGAGGAACTCCTCGCCGTAGCGGACCCGCCAGCGGGCGGGGTAGCAACGGATGAGCAGGGACCTCATGGCTGGTGCTCTCCCAGCTGCCGAAGACCCTGCTGGGCGAAGCTGGACAGGCCACGCAGCTGTTCCGCGAGGTTGGAGGCCCCGACCGCCGTGAGGCGGTACGGCCGGCGCCGCTCCTCGGGCGGGAGCGCCTCCACGAGGCCGAGCTCCTCCAGCCGGACGAGCGCCGCATACAGGGTGCCGGCGCCCATCGGCCGGCCGGTGCCGGACTCGACGTCCTGCATGATCGCGTAGCCGTGCTTCGGCCCATCGCTCAGGCTGACCAGGATGAGCAGCGACGGCTCGGCGAACCGTCCGAACTCGGGGACCTTGCCTGTCATCGGACCTCCGGCACTTACGATAACCGATATATCGACAGGCGATATATACGCCCTGAGGCAATGCATGTCAAGGGGGCGAATCGATGCTCGGGGCGCTCCGCGCCGATCCCGTGAGCGCCTCCGTCTGAGCGGCGAGAGTCTGGTGTCAGCTGCCCGGATTGCGGACGTCGCGCCACCGCAACCATCCAGCCGCCAGGAGTGCGGCCGCCAATACGGCGAAGGAAGGAATGTCTCTCTCCGGAACTCCGCCCAGATCACGGCCGAGCACATGGGACACGGCGTGGAGCGCAGCACCGACACCTACCCCGAGGAGCGCCACCGTCAGGCCATCCGGTCGGACGAGCAGACCTGCGAGCAACAGAACCATGCCAAGGCCGATCTGGAAGGCGCCGATGTCCTGCAGGAAGTGCTGGTTATATGGCTCGAATCGGGCGAGCACCTCAAAGAACGAATTTGGGTCGACCATCGCCCATGCCCCAAGCAGCACGAATCCGGCACCGCCGCCGATCGCGACGACACGGGGCACCGAATTGACCACGGCCGAACGATCTCGGCCCATATCGAATCGTGCCATTGGATACGTGCCTCCCGGCTTGTCGCCCCAGTCCGGCTGGGTATATCGCTTGCCGATATATACGCCGAACCCCGGCCCCGGTCAAGCGCGTGGCTGCGACAGCACGACCCTACAATCCGGGCATGACTCGAGACCTGCACCGGCCGCTGCGCGAGGCGTGGATCGTCGAGGCGGTTCGGACGCCGATCGGCCGGTACGGCGGAGCGCTGGCCGGCGTCCGGCCGGACGACCTGGCCGCGCTGGTGATCCGGGCGGTTGTCGACCGGTCCGGGATCGATCCGGCGCTCATCGAGGACGTGATCCTCGGTTGCGCGAACCAGGCCGGAGAGGACAACCGGAACGTTTCGCGGATGGCGCTGCTGCTCGCGGGCCTGCCGGTCGAGGTCGCCGGGCTCACGGTGAACCGTCTCTGCGGATCGGGGCTGCAGGCGATCAACTCGGCGGCTCATGCGATCGCGGTGGATGATGGCGACGTCTTCGTCGCCGGGGGCGTGGAATCGATGACCCGCGCTCCGTACGTCATGGCCAAGGCCGAGGGCGCCTGGGACCGCGGCAGCCGAGAGATGCAGGACACCACGCTCGGCTGGCGGTTCGTCAACCCGAAGCTGGCGGCGACGCACTACCCCTATTCAATGGGCGAGACCGCCGAAAACGTCGCGGAACGCTGGTCCGTGAGCCGTGAGCGGCAGGATGCGTTCGCACTGGCGAGCCAGCAGAAGGCGGTCGCTGCGATCGAACGCGGGGCGTTCGACGGCCAGATCGTGCCGGTTTCGGTCCCGCAGAAGAAGGGCGACCCGATCCTCATCGTCCGTGACGAGCACCCGCGGGCCGGCTCGACCTCGGAGGCGCTGGCGAAGCTGCGCCCGGCGTTCCGCGAGGCGGGCGGCGTCACGGCCGGGAACAGCTCGGGCATCAACGACGGGGCATCGGCCGTGCTGCTGGTCGAGGCGGAACGGGCGCGGGCCCTCGGGTTGCGGCCGATGGCGAGGATCGTCTCGACCGCGGTTGCCGGGATCGACCCTGCGATCATGGGCGCCGGCCCGATCCCCGCCGTTCGCAAGGCGCTGGACCGGGCGGGCATCGGGGTCGGTGACCTTGACCTCGTGGAGCTCAACGAGGCGTTCGCGAGTCAGTCGGTCGTGTGCATCGATGAGTTGGGCCTGGATCCGGACCGGGTCAACGTGAACGGCGGTGCGATCGCGCTCGGGCATCCCCTCGGGATGAGCGGCGCGCGCCTGGTGACCATGCTCGTCCACGAGCTGGCTGCGCGTGGCGGCCGCTACGGCCTCGCCACTATGTGCATCGGAGTGGGGCAGGGCATTGCCACGGTGGTCGAGCGGATCGAGGGATAGGGGCGGGCGGTGCCGCGGCCGGAGCCGCCGAGCGCCGGGGTGGCCGAGCGCCGGGGCCAGCCTGTTCCGCGGGCACCGCCGAGCGCCGGGGCCGGTCTGTTCCGAGATGTGCATGACAGGCACAATCTTCCGGGCGAACAGCAGGCGCTCTCTCTCGACGGCCAGATCGAGACCCGCTTCAAGGCCAAACGGCGGCCGATCCAGTTCCATCCGTGCCGGCCACACGCGTTTCCCGCGCTTTCCCGCGGATCACGGCGACTTTCCCGCGGATCACGGCGACTTTCCCGCGGATCACGGCGACTTCCCCGCCGATCACCGCGTTTCCCCGCCCAAATTGTGCCTGACAAACACACTGGGGCAGCGCCCTGCCGGCCGACACCAACGTTCCCCGGCGGACCGGCACGAACTCCCTCCAGCGCGGCGCGCGGGCCAGGGACCAGGCGCTAATCGAGTGACCGCATGTCAACCCACGGCCACCCAGCGCGACGTCCGGGGAGGCCGGGCCCGAATCTGACGGGGGTCCTTGTCGAAATCCGTTGACGTGCGTACGATGAGCGCCTCGGGCGCCGTGAGCGCCGGGCAACAATGCAAGGCAACCCAGTCCTCCCGAGAGGAAGACCGCATGATCGACCAGCAGCCGACCGTTCTGTCCCTCACTGACGCTGCGGCGTTGAAGCTGCGCGAGTTGACGAAAGAGGAGACGAACCCGAACGTCGGCCTGCGCGTCTACGTCTACTCGGGCGGCTGCTCGGGCTACAAGTACGGGATGATGCTCGAAGATGCGCCCACCGCCGATGACAACGTCCTCGAGGCGAACGGCATGAAGGTCTACGTTGACGGCCAGAGCATCGCCTTGCTCCAGGGTTCCTCGATCGACTACGTCGACACACTCATGGGTGCCGGCTTCACTGTCAACAACCCAAACGCGGTCACGGGCTGCGGCTGCGGCAATAGCTTCCGAACTGCGGACGACGCGGGCCAGGCCCGCTCCTGCGCTCACTGATCTTCCCGCTCGCGCCCCCCAGCGAGCCTCGAGGCCGCCGGTTCACCGGCGGCCTCCAGATTCCCGGGCCCCGATGACTGGCCCCGAGCCGCGTCGGGACGATCCGGCTCAGCCCGTCTCGAACGACCGCTTCGACAGGCCGTAGGCGTAGCCCTCGATCGTGAAGGTCGGGGCGTCGTCTGGCCGCGAAGCGGCTCCCAGGGTCACGAAGAGCGGCGCGAAGTGCTCGACCGTCGGGTGCGCGTAGGGCATGCCGGGCGCCTTCGCCCGGAAGTCAAACAGGGTGTCGAGGTCGCCTCGGACCAGCGCCTCTCGCGCCCACTCATCGAAATCGATCGACCACTGCGGGGCACCCTCCTTGCCCATGAAGTACTCGCGGATGAACGGCAGGCCGTGGGTCATGAACCCGCTGCCGATGATCTGCACGCCCTCCTGGCGGAGCGGTGCAAGTCGCTTCCCCACTTCGAACAAGTGCTGCGGATCCAGGTCCGGCATGGACATCTGGAGAACCGGGATGTCCGCGTCCGGGTACATCGCCATGAGGGGCACCCACGCGCCGTGGTCCAGGCCCCGTGACGGTCGGTCAAGGACGGGCTCGTTCGCCGGCATCAGGCCCTTGACCTTCGCGGCGAGGTCTGGAGCCCCCGGCGCGTCATAGGTCAGGTCGTAGTAGTGCTGCGGGAACCCGTAGAAGTCGTACACGAGCGGGACCTTTTGGGTCGCGCTTAGTGCCAGTGGGGCTGTCTGCCAGTGGGCGCTGACGATGAGCACGGACGTGGGGCGTGGAAGACTGGCGGCCCAGCCGCTGAGCTGACCCTTCCACTCGCCGTCCTCGAGCAGCGGCGGCGCGCCGTGTCCGAGGTAGAGGGCAGGCATCGGCTCGTCGGGTCGCGCGGCGAGGCTCGATTCGGTCATCTTCGGTGCCTCCGGGGCTCGGGCTGCTTCCACCGACCCGAGCACGGTACCGCGCCCGGGTCGGATGAGGGTTTCTCAGGCGGCAACGGGCTCAGGCCGCGATGGCCTTCTCGGGGGCACCGACGAGCACGAATGAGGAGTTCCAGCTGCCGCCCGTGCGCGCCTGCAGGGCGATATTCAGCCAGGCAAGCGACTCCAGCTCGCGAGCGCTCGCGAGCGGACCGGCATCGACCGGCCGCAGCCCGATCGACTTCATGAGGCTGGCGACCGTGGCCTTCGCCACAGCGTCGTCGCCGGCGATGAGCCCGTCGACGATCTGGCCGTGCACCGTGGTGTTGCCCTGGATCGAAGCGAACAGCGTGTTGAACGCCTTGACCAGGTGCGCACCGGGGAGGTACGCGGCGATCCGCTCAGCTCCGGACGGTCCGCCCTCGGTGGCCAGGCCCGAGAAGTCCTGCCTCACCGGGTTGGTCGTGTCGATGACGGTCTTGCCGGCGGTTGCTCCCACGATCTCCGCGGCGACGATCTCCACAGCGCCGTAGGGGATGGCAAGGACGACGACGTCCGCGGCTTCGACGGCCGCAACGACCGACGTCCCGACCGACGCACCGATCTCATCGGCGACGGTGGCAGTCTTCGTTTCATCCTGTGCCGTCAGGCTAACCTCGTGGCCGGCTCCAATGAGCGAGCGGCCGAGGGCTGATCCAACGTTGCCCGACCCGATGATCGCGATCTTCATGGTGCGTTCCTGGTCCTTCTCCGGTTCGCGTCGACGCGGACCCGCTATGCTTGTCTCCTGGCAAACGATTGTTGCCTGTGCAAATACTATGGCACGGAGTTGTCCGGAGGTCAAGTAGTTTGTCTGATGCAAAAAGTAAGCAGGCAGGTGCTCCGTCGACCGGCGCCGGCCGGCCCGACGTTGGCGGCGAGGTTCGCCGCTGGCGACAGACACGCGCCCTCACCCTCGCCCAGGTCGGTGAGCGCAGCGGCCTGAACGTCGGGTACATGTCGCAGATCGAGAATGGGAAGGCCGTGCCCTCTCTCGATGCGCTCGTGGCGATCGCGGCCGCGCTCGACGTTCCCGTGGCCTGGCTCCTCCTGGATTCGGCGCCGGCACCACGCGTGGTTCGGGCCTCGGAGCGCCCTCGCCGAGCCGGCCTCAAAGGCGGGTCAATGGAAGAAGTGGACGGCGGCACGGCACGAGACGTCCGGATTCTCGAGGCAACGGTCCCGCCCGGCGCGTCGACCGGCGTCCATGCCCACACGGGTGACGAACACCACGTGATCCTGGCCGGTCGCTGGCGGATGTCCCAGGGCGATCATGTGATCGAGGCGGGACCTGGCGACTACGTGGCCTGGGATCCCACCATCCCGCATGACGTGGAGTGCCTCGGCCCGGAAGTCGGGCGGATGCTCGTGATCTACCCGCGCCACGCCCGACGTGGGCCGGACGCTGCCCGAGAAGGCTGAACATCGACCTGCTCCTCCTCCTCGTTGGCGTCCCTGCTACTCGCTGAAACGCTCTTCCTTCCAGGGATCCGCGTCATTGTTGTAGCCGTACCGCTCCCAGAAGCCGAGCTGGTCGTGGTCGAGAAACTCGAGGCCGCGGATCCACTTTGCGCTCTTCCAGAAGTAGCGCTTCGGGACGAGGAGGCGGAGCGGCCAGCCATGCTCCTTCTCGAGGGGCTGCCCATCGAACGTGTCGGCCAGGAGGACGTCGTCGTCGTCAAGCACGCGGAGCGGCACGTTTGCCGTGTAGCCCTGCTCGGAGTGGGCGACGACGTGGGTGGCGTTCGGGCGGACCTGACCGAGGCCCAGGATCTCCTGGATGGCGACGCCCTCCCATGTCGTGTCGAGCTTCGTCCAGCGCGTGACGCAATGGATGTCCGTGCCGACCGTCTTGCGTGGCAGCGCCTTGAACTGGTCCCAGGTCAGGCTGAACGGCGCGTCGACCTGTCCGTACACCTTGAAATCCCACTTGGCGAGGTCGGTGGCGGGCACGGATCCGTAATGCAGGACGGGGAACTTCTCGGTCCGGTACTGGCCTGGAGGGATCCGCTCCATAACCGCAGGATCCTGCTCGCGATTGCCGAAGAGACGCTCGAACATTTGGGCAAACTCCGGTTGGGTGAGACCGCAACTATCGTCCCATACCGTGACCGCGATGTGACAACGCGGGCCTGACGGCTCTCGCGGCCGCGGGACCAGTGCGGTAGGGTCGCGGGGTGACCGGAATCGAGCCATGGGCGTCGGGTGCGGCCGAGACGCTCCGGACCCTCGGATTCACGTTGGTGAACAGCGATCATCCGGCCGAAACCGGGGAATCGGAGCTCCTCGTCGCTCTCCGGGCGGAGCCCACGCTTCGCCACTTCGACCCGGAACTCATCCGATGGTGGGCAGCTGCCGAGGGCCGCGGGCGACCGTTCATCGTTGACAGGGGGTTGCCGGCCGAAGAGCACGAGGTCCTATGGGGTCATATCCACGTCGTCGACCGGCTCGGGGTGGAGAATCGCTTCCTGACCTTCGGAGGCCACCTTCGGGTCGCGGACGTGACTCCCGCACTGCGAGTGGTGGAACATGCCTCGCCCGGACCGGTCGTGCGCTGGGGCGGCCACTCCCAGGGATCGGATCCCCTCGCCGGCGAGATCGGGGCGTTCTTCGGCCGGTTGATCCTGCCGGTCGATTTCGTGCCGGGCGCCGAGGCCCGGGTCTCGGCCGAACCCGCGCTCCACCTGTACGCGGCGTTTCTCCTCGATCGGACCGCTGGGCACCTTTCCCGGCCGAAGCCACCGAACGAGACCATCGACGCCACGATGTCGTGGCTGCATGCCGAGGCATCCCGGATCTCGGTCCAGCACCCCGTGGCGTGGGCCGCCGGGCAGCAGTTGCTCGGCGGCCTTGGCCTGGCGGGATAGCCCATGCCGAAGGCGATCGGCTGGGTTCTGGCGGCGAATGACGAGGCCCGCCGGTGACCCGCCTGACCGCGAATGACGAGGCCCGCCGGTCGCCCGGCGGGCCTGCCGCTTCGGTTACGACGCGGAAGCGGCTACTTGACGAAGCCGTTGGCCTTCAACCACGCCGATGCAACGTCCTTGATGTCCTTCTTGCCGACCGCAACGTCGTAGTAGAGCTGGCCGAGGGTCGGGGTGTCGATCTTCTCGGAAATGTCGTTGAGGATCTTGGAGAACGCCGCCTTGTCCACCTTGGCCAGGAGGTCGTCGCGCACCAGGGGCACGATGCTGTCGGCGGGCTGCGTCGCCCTGTCGTCATCGAGGATGACCCAGGCGTTCGTGATGATCTCCGGTTGCGTCGAGCACAGCTCTGCGACATCGACGGTCTTCTGGAGGAGCGCCTCCGCCATCGGGCCGCTGCAGGCGTCGAGGAGCGTCACGTCCTTCGGCGCGATGTCGTACGCGGCCTTGAGCGCCGCGGCACACAGCGGGTTCGTGGGACAGTCCGTCGCGAATGCCCACTTGAGCTGGTCCTGGACCGCCCCGATCTCGCTCAGTTTGGAGATCCCGAACTGGTCCGCGGTCTCCTTGCGCACGACGAACGCGTTGGTGTCCTCGCCCGGCGTGTAGTCGAGGATGCTGATCGCGAGGCCTTTCGCCTTGAGGGCATCAGCGAACAGCTCCTTGTTCGTGTCGGCGTGGCCCTCCGGCGCGCCACCGTAATAGGCCAGGCCACTGCCGACGTATTCCGGCTGCAGGTCGATCTGCCCGCTCTCGAGGGCGGGCAGAAGCACCTTGCGGTTGCCGAGTCCGATGCCCGCCCGGTCCACGGCGTAGCCGTTCGCCTCCAGCGCCTGGGCGTAGATCTCGGCAACGACCCGAGCCTCGTCGAACCCCACGGATCCGATCTTGATGGTTGGCTTGCTGCCCCCTCCCGTCGAGCAGGCGCTGAGCAGCACCAGCATCGACGCCCCGAGGGCGAGCATGCGGGAGAACCGCATCTGGGTCTTCCTCCTTGTCTCCTGGCCGCTTGAACGCGGCCTTGCCCGGGAACCATAGCAGCGGCCAAGGAAAGGCTCGCCGGGTTCCCCTAGGTGGGTACGCTCGCGGCCGCCCGGCGGTTCGTACCCGGGTGCTCGCGGCCGCGCCATGCCGCGGCTCGCTCGATTGTCACGAAGGCCGCCTCGGTCAGGAGCGCAAGCCCGGCGACGAGAACGACACCACCGAAGATCTTCCCGTCATCGTTCTGGGCGATGCCCTCGACCAGGAAGCGGCCGAGGCCACCCGAGCCGAAGATCGCCCCGAGGGTCATGGTCGCCACGATCTGGGTGGCTGCCGAGCGGACACCGGCGAGGATGACGCTGAGCGCCACAGGGATCTCTACGGAAATGAGGACCTGGGTCTCGCGCATCCCCATTGCCCTCGCCGACTCGACGAGATCTCGGTCCACCCCGGCGATCCCGGCCTCGGTATTCACGAGGATCGGCGGGATGGCCAGGATGACCATTGCCACGAGCGTCGGGTAAACCTTGAAGCCAAGCTGGGGATCGATCGCAGCAGTGATGGGCAGGACGATGCCGATCACGGCAAGAGAAGGGATGGCCCGACCGATGTTGGTCAGGCTGGCCGCCACGACCTTGCCACGCCGGGTGTGGCCGATGGCGAGGCCGGCCGGGAGCGCGATGGCGACGGCGATCAGGAGCGAGACAGCCGACAGCCCGATGTGCTCGAGCAGCCGCTGCGGAATGGCGCCCGCCCCGGACCACTGGGCCGGGTCGGTCAGCCAGGCAACCGTGGCCGTGACGACACTCACCGGGCGACGCTTCCGACGCTCCAGGGTGTAAGCCGCGCCCCGGCCCCGACGAGCAGGCGGTCCACCGAGAGAGCCAGGACGGCAGACGGGACGGCACCGGCCAGGATCTCGGTGGGGAAGGCGTGCCGGTACCCCTCGAAGATGAAGAACCCGAGGCCGCCGAAGCGGTCACCGAGGATTCCCGAGATCGTAACCAGGCCGATCGTCGACACGCTCGCGAGGCGGAGTCCGGCGACGATCAACGGCAGCGCGAGCGGCAGTTCCACGCTAAGCAGTCGCGTCCGCCTGGAGTAGCCCATCGCGTCGGCCGCCTCGAGCACGTCCCCGGGCACTCCGTCGAGCCCGGCGACGATGTTGCGGACGAAGATCAGGAGCGTGTACAGGACGAGAGGCACCTCGGCCGTCAGGATCGACAGGCCGGTCACCGGCACCAGGGCCGCGAAGAGCGCGAGGCTCGGGATCGTGTAGAGGATCCCGCTCAGGGCGATGATCGGCGCGAGAGCCGGCCGGACCCGTACGGCGAGCACCGACAGGCCCATCGAGAGCACGAAGCCGCTTCCGACTGCGAGGAAGGCGAGCCCGAGGTGCTGGATGGTCCGGAGCCCCAGCTCGTCGAGGTGGGCCAGGATCCAGGACGTGTCCATCAGTCGACGGCTGCCCGGGCGGGCGTCGTGGGATGCAGTCGCTCCGCGATCATCTCGGCCGTCACGAGGCCTCGGAACGCCCCGGCCTCGTCGACAACCAGGCCGGCCTGAACGTCTGCCGCGAGCAGCATCGAAAGCGCGTCCTTCAGGGTTGTTCGCACGTCGAGAAGTGGGGACATCGCGGTCGCCATGGCCTCCTCGAGGATGCCCGACGCCGGAACCTGAGTGGCGCTGAGCCAACCGATCGGCCGGCCGTCCGCCTCGAGCAGCAGAAGGTACGGGAAGGGGTCCGCCAGGGTTCGGTCGCGAGCCGCGCTCGCATCGTCGCCTGGATGGGCCGTCAGTGCGGGTGCCGGCTCGAGATCGCCGACCCGCGCCAGCGCCAGCCGTTTGAGCCCACGATCCGCGCCGACGAACCGTGCGACGAAGTCCGAGGCCGGGTTGGCGAGGATCTCGTCCGGTGTCCCGAACTGGGCGAGGCGCCCGCCGATGTCGAGGACGGCGACCAGGTCACCCATCTTGATCGCCTCGTCGATGTCGTGGGTGACGAACAGGATCGTCTTGGCGAGCACCTCCTGGAGTCGCAGGAACTCGTTCTGAAGGCGTTCGCGGACGATCGGATCGACCGCCCCGAAGGGCTCGTCCATGAGCATCAACGGCGGATCGGCAGCCAGGGCCCGGGCCACACCCACGCGCTGGCGCTCGCCGCCCGAGAGCGCCGCCGGATACCGGTCAGCGTGAACGGCCGGGTCCAGGCCGACGAGGCGAAGGAGCTCGTCCACGCGCCCGCCGATCCTGTCCGCCGACCAGCCGAGCAGGGTCGGCACCGTCGCAACGTTGGCGCGGACGGTCTGATGAGGGAAAAGGCCGACCTGCTGGATCACGTACCCGATGGACCGACGTAGCTCGGTGACCTCGCGGGTGGCGACGTCGACGCCGTCGACGAGGATGCGGCCGCTCGTGGGCTCGATGAGCCGGTTGACCATCTTCAGGCTCGTCGTCTTGCCGCACCCGGACGGGCCCACGAGAACGCAGATCCTGCCCGCGGGGACTTCGAGGGACAGGTCCTCGACCGCGCCCGTGCGGCCGAGGTCGAGGCCGGGATAGCGCTTCGAAGCGTGGTCGAAGGCGACGAGCGCCCCGCGGGAACCAGCCACGGACACCGACCTAGCCGCGATCGACGAGGGGCTTCACCTCGCCTGCGAGGCGTTCGAGCGTTTCGAAGTCGAAGGGGGCCGGGAGTTCCACGATCGTGGACTCGAACCCTGCCGCGACATGCTCGAGGAGCTTCTCCGCGACGTACTCGGGCGGTCCGAAGAACATCCGATAGCGGTCTTCGTCCTTCAGGTCGGAGTGGTTACGGGCCATCTGGTTCGCCCACACTCGCTCCGCCTCTGCGATCGAGTCGCGGACGACGATCCACGTGTTCGAGCTCCGGGAGATGGTCGCGGGATCGCGCCCGACGGCGGCGCAATGCTCGGCGAGGATCGCGTTCTTGCGGGCCATGGCGTCGGGGGCCGCGTTCACGTTCCAGTAGTCGGCCACCTTGGCCACCGTCCGGAGCGTCTTCTTCTCGCCTCCGCCGCCGATCATGATCGGCAGATGCGCCTGGATCGGCAGCGGCTGCTGCTCCAGGTCCCTGAACGCGTAGCGTCCGCCGGGGGGCGAGGTCACCAGACCGCCGTCGAGGAGCGTCCGAATCGCGCCAGCGGATTCATCCAGCCAGGTCAGGCGCTCGCCGGGGCTCGCGCCGAACTCGAGTCCGTGGGCCACGTGCTCGTACTCGAACCAGGCCCCACCGAGGCCAAGGATGGCGCGGCCGGAGCTGATGTGGTCGATGGTCGTCACCATCTTCGTCACGACCCCGGGATTACGAAAGGTGTTCGCTCCCACGAGCAGGCCGACTTTCGTGCGCTCGGTCAGCGCAGCCCACGCCGCGATGATGGTGTAGCCGTCGTAGATCGGCTGGAGTGGGTCGCCGACGATGGCGTGCAGGTGGTCCCAGGTCCAGAGGTGGTCGTAGTCGAGCTCGTCAACCCTGCGGGCGGCCGCGAGCAGTTCCGGCCAGGTGGCCGCCTGGCTGTAGAGGAGGATTCCGAACCGGAAGTCGGTCATGCGAGGGGAGACTCCAAGCTGATACGGGTGGTCTGAACCGCCAGTATCCACCCGCCGTCCGGCGGCCGTTGCGGGCGCCGCGCGGACGACGCGAGCCAAAGCCGGGCGAGCCGAAGCCGGGCGGACCCGAGCCGGGCGAACCCGAGCCGGGGGGACCCGAGGCGAGGCGGACCCGAGCCAGGCGGAGCGCGCGGTCAGAGCGGAGCGCGCGGTCAGAGCGGCAGCGTGGCGAGATCGCCCTCGATGAGCTCGCGGTCGGCCGGATCGGCGATGCCGGCCAGCGCCGTGCGCGCCCGGTCCCGCCAGGTCGTCGCCTCGGCCCCGTCCCCGGCGATCGCGTGTGCACGTGCCATGGCTTCGTATGCCGCGGCGAGGTCCCAGTCCTCTGCCTCGCCGGCCGCAGTTGCCGATTCGACATGGGCGAGGCATCGGGCGGCGTGCCACTTGGCCGGCTCGCCTCGACCCAGGACGGTGTACACGCGAGCGATCTGCCATTCGCCGCGGCCGAGGTTGACGGTCGTGCCGGCCTTCGACCAGTGGTAGCGCGAAGCGTGCGCCGCGTGGATCATCTCGTCGGTCTCGGCGGCCGAGCGGTCGGGCTTCTCGATGAGCGTCCACACGTGGTTGAAAAGATCGACCCCGAGGCGGCGGTGGGCGGCGGTGTCGAGGTCGACGGTCGCGGTTGGAGCGTCGTTCGGATCTGACACGAGCGGTTCCTTTCCTGCGCTGAGCTGTCCGAGCACGTGAAGGACGCGTTGGAGGCGATTGATCCGCGCTTCGATGCGGGATCGGTGGTCGGCGATTCGTCGGCGTTGGATGGCTGGGTCGTCGGCCGTCAGGACGAACCTGATCTCGTCGAGCGGGATCTCCAGGTCGCGGAGCCGGGCGATGGCCCGGGCGGTCTCGACCTGCTCAGGGCGATAGCGGCGGTACGACGTAAGCTGGTCGACTGCCACCGGGCGGAGCAGGGCAAGCTCGTCGTAGTGCCGCAGGGCCCCGATCGACACGCCCGTCAGTCGGGCGAAGCGCCCGATCGGGATCAGTTCATCGTCCATTTTCGCCATGGTGGACCCTCGGGCAGGTCGAGAGTCAAGGGGTTCGCGGCCCGCTGGCCTCGCGGCGGGCTGCGGCGACCCGGTGGCCTGTCCGGCATGTAGCGGGCTGCGGCGACGCCAGTGGCCTGCCCGGCAGGTAGCGGGCTGCGGCGACGCCAGTGGCCTGCCCAGCACGGAGCGCCTCGTCGTCCCCGATGTCGCCAGATACTCCTGGGGGTGGTGGTAGGCGGACCCAGCCCCGACGTGAACGCCTGGTTGGTGCCTCTGAGCGTCGGTGGAACGGCTCATATGAGGTCTGACACGCATCACGGCTCGTCGAATGTCCGGCGTGGCCGGGAAGGATTTCAACTACTACCACCCTGGAGAGTAGGTAGCAGGATCGCGCGGGTCCGCCGCGCCTCCAGTCGCCGGACGCTGGTCAGGCGTTGGCAAGCTCCCGCGAAATGGCTCGAAGGATGAACCGGGCCGCCTCGGCGCTCTTGCCGCCGAGCTTCTGGCCCTCGTCGTGTTCGAGCGCGAGCATGAGGTCGTCGAGCATCTGGTCGAGAAGGGGTGTCCGCTGGAGGGCACCGCTGGCAAACGCCGCCGTGAGGCCGGCCACGGCGGCCCGCGCGTTGTCGACCGCGTGGCCCCTCGCGTTCATGAGCTCGGTGAAGGCCGCTCGCGCCGCGTCTGCGGCCGCACCCGTCGATGCCATCCTCACCTCCCGAGAAGCCGGGCGCCGATCCCGCGCCGCGGAGATTTCCGCGCCTCCCGGGCCCGCGGCGTGGTGGCCGATGTGGACGCGGATCCAGGCACCTCGCCCGCCGCCGCGGCCCGTTGGAGCTGCCAGTCGGCCTGGAGGATGCTCATGGACACCTCGTCCCACCAGCGTCCGTCGCGCCAGATCGCCTCGCGGGCCCGGCCCTCGGCTACGAACCCGCAGGTCGCGTAGGAGCGGATCGCCCGCTCGTTGAATTCGAAGACCGAAAGCGCCACCCGGTGCATACCCAGCGTCCCAAAGGCATGATCGACCATGAGCCGCGTCGCTTCCGTGCCGTACCCGAACCCCCAGGCATCGTGCTCGCCGATCGTGATGTGGTACGTCGCCGATCCGTTGTCCCCGTCGAACTGGCTGAAGGCACAGGTGCCGATCAGCCGGTCGCCCTCGCGAAGGTGGATCGCCATCGCCAGCGATTCCGGCCCGACGGCCCGCGCCTGGAAGAAGCGGTCGACCTCGTCAACGCGCATCGGGCCTTCCTGGTACCGCGCCAGCCGGGCGATCTCCGGATCCGCGTACCACCGCCGGAAGGCGGCGAGGTTTTCCGGCACGTGCCGCCGCAGGACGATCAGCCGTCCCTCGATGGACGCTGGGAACCACGCTCGGCCAGCCACGGAGGCACGGTATACCATCGCCGCCATGCGTCGCTGGAGCGAGCTCGCGGAGCGCGTCGCGGCAACCACGCGGACCTCCGAGAAGACGGCGCTCCTCGCCGACTACCTCCGAACGCTCGACGGGGAAGCGCTGCCGATTGCCGTCGTCTTCCTGACGGGCCGGGCATTTCCCGAGGCGGACCAGCGTTCGACCGGACTCGGCTGGGCCACGATGGCCGGCGCAATCGCCGGCGTCGCAGGCACGGATCAGGCTGCTCTTGGCGAGGCTTACGACCGGTTCTCCGACCTCGGCCGGGCCATCGAGGACGTCCTCCTTCGCGCCGGCCACGGCCCGGACCGCGCCGCGTCACCGTCGCTCACCGAGGTCGCGAACGCGTTTGCCGCCATCGAGGCATCGGCCGGCCCTGCCCGCAAGGGCGCCCTCTTCGCCGATCTCCTCCGGCGCTGTGATCCGGCCACCGCGAAGGGCGTGGTCAGGGTGCTCTCGGGGGACCTCCGAATCGGCCTCCGCGAGGGTCTCGTGGAGGCGGCCATCGCGCAGGCCTACGACCGCTCGCTCGATGCCGTCAAGCGGGCAGGCATGCTCACGGGCGACCTGGGACGGACGGCGCTGGCGGCACGGGACGGCACCCTCGATGCCGCCGAGCTGACACTCTTCCACCCGCTGAAGTTCATGCTCGCGTCGCCCGCGGAGGACGCCGCGGAGATCCTGCGCCGTCTCGGGCCTGTCGTCTGGGTCGAGGACAAATACGACGGGATTCGCGCGCAGCTCCACAGGCGGGGCACGGAGGTCCGGCTCTTCTCGCGCGACCTGCACGACATCTCAACCGGCTACCCGGAGGTGATCTCGGCGGCGCGGGACCTGCCCTGGGACGGGATCCTCGACGGTGAGCTCCTGGGCTACCGCGACGGGACCGTGCTCCCGTTCGTGTCGCTTCAGGCCCGGCTGGGCCGGAAGAAGCCGTCGGCAGCGATCCTCGAGGAGGTGCCGGTTGTGTATGTCGCATTCGACGTCCTGGGATTCGGGCAGGGCGGCGGAGCGCGCGTGGAGCCGCAGCTCGACCTCAGCCTCGAGATCCGCCGCCGGCGCCTGGAGGCCCTTGGGCTGCCGCTCGCCGATAACGGCGGTCGGTTCGCTCTCTCCCACCTCGTGACCGCGGATTCGACGGATGCCCTCGAGGTGGCCTTCTCCGCTGCTCGCGCCCGTCGCAACGAAGGCCTGATGGTCAAGGATCCAGGCAGCACGTACTCGCCCGGCCGGCGCGGCTACGGCTGGCTGAAGATGAAGAAGGCGCTCGCCACGATCGACTGCGTGGTCGTGGGCGTCGAGGTCGGCCACGGCAAACGCCATGGGGTGCTGTCCGACTACACGTTCGCGGTCCGAGACGAGGCGAACGACGGCCTCGTCACGATCGGCAAGGCCTACAGCGGCCTGACAGATGCCGAGATCGCCGCCATGACCCGCTGGTTCGAAGACCACACGATGAGCCGGCACGGACGGTACCGGCTCGTGGAGCCGAGCGTGGTCGTGGAAGTGGCGTTCGACGTCATCCTCCGCTCGGCCCGTCATCGGTCGGGCTTTGCCCTGCGGTTCCCCCGGATCGCGCGGTTGCGGACGGACAAGGCTGCCTCCGAGGCCGACACCCTCGCAACGGTCGAGCGACTCTTCATCGAGCTCCAACCGGGCGCGGAGCGCCTCGTGACTGCCGACCACCGCGAGAAGTCGTTGCGCCCGGGAGATCGACCGGCGGAATAGGCGCGCCCGCGGCGAGACGGTTCCGCAGAGGGCGCGTTCCGGCGGCTAGACTGGCGCCATGTTGTCAGGGTGGGGAGCCGAGGAACTCCGCGTCGCGATGACGCTCTATACGGACACCTTCGTGATCCGGGGCACGCTGGCAACCCGCCACCGCAGGTTGACCGACGTGG
>Ga0334722_10000831_pt1 | contig 42555 bp, 38 predicted proteins | sample C3_bottom_MG_FD_207210 | JGI IMG/M metagenome (GOLD analysis project Ga0334722, IMG submission 207210) | Sediment microbial communities from Yellowstone Lake, YNP, Wyoming, USA - C3_bottom | ecosystem: Environmental > Aquatic > Freshwater > Lake > Sediment | place: USA: Wyoming | collected...
CCACGAGCAACACCTTTCCGACCATGGAGGTCGAATCGGAGAAAGTGTCGATCGAACACGAGGCTCGGGTGAGCCGGATCGGCGAGGACCAGCTCTTCTACCTGATGGCCAGGGGCTTCACCGAGGCCGAGGCCTCCCTCCTCATCGTGAACGGTTTTCTCGACCCCCTCGTGAAGAGCCTGCCGATGGAATACGCCGTCGAGCTCAACAGGCTCATCGAGCTCGAGATGGAAGGGACGGTGGGATGATGCGGACGAACGGCGCGCCCTCCTGGTTCCGCGAGATCAGGGCCGAGGCCCTGAGGCTCTACAGGGAGCTCCCCTGGCCCACGACGGCCGAGGAGGAGTGGAGGCGGAGCGATCTTTCCAAGCTGGGCCTCGATGCCCTCGTCGGGGCCCTGGACCGTGGCTCCGTGGACGACCTGCCCGCCTCGACCACCCAGCTCTCGGCCGACATCCCGACCGCCCTGGGAGGGAAGGGACTTCGCTTCCTCGACCTCGAGGATGCCGCTTCGAGCGAGGCGGGCCTCCTCCGGCCCCTCCTCGAGGCCAGGCTCGCCTCGGTCGGCGACCGCTTCGCGGCCCTCTCCCTGGCCTTCGGGGAGGGCGGCCTCCTCGTCGTGCCGGCGGGGTTCGGGGCGGAGAACCGCGGGGCCTCGCGGGTCGATCTCCGCACCTCGGCCCGGGGTCCGGCCTCGGCCCTCCTCCTCTTCGTCTCGGCGGGAGCGGACTCGGAGATCGAGATCGCACAACGCGTGAGCGGCGCCGCGGAGGGGGGACTCTTCGTCTCCTACACGGGCCTCGGGCTGGCCGACGCTTCGAGGGTCTCCTTCAGGGAGGTCCAGGAATTGTCCGGTACCGCCCTCTCCCTGCGCGAACTCGGCTCGACCCTCGGCTCCGGCGCGAGGCTCGGGCACCTCGACGCCGAGCTCGGAGCCCGCTTCGCCCGTTCCCGCGCCCTCTGCTCCCTCGCCGGCTCCGACGCGGAGGCGAGGCTCGACGGCATCTTCCACTGCCGGCCCGGCGTCCGCTTCGACCTCTCGACCGTCCAGCTCCACGGGGCGCCCCGCTGCACGAGTCGCGCCCTCTACAAGGGCGCCGTCGAGGGTGGGGGGCAGGCCGTCTTCAGGGGCCTCATCGAGGTGGCCAAGGGAGCCTCCGGCACCGACGCCTTCCTGGCCAACCGCAATCTCCTCCTCGGCGAGGGGGCCCGCGCCGACTCACTGCCGACCCTGCGCATCGGCGACAACGACGTGCGCTGCAGCCACGGCTCGACGACGGGGCGTCTTTCCGAGGACGAGCTCTTCTATCTCGGCACCCGCGGCTTCGGCCGGCGGGAGGCCCGTGAATTCCTTCTGCTCGGCTGGTTCGAGGAGGCTCTCGCCGCCTCGGGCCCGGAATATTCCGAAGCCCTCCTCGAGGATCTGCGGGGAAGGCTCGGCGACATCGAGGAGGCGGCGTGATGGGAGAATGGACGAGGATCTGCGACGAGAGCCTTCAGTTCTCGGCCAAGGCTTTCAAGGTGGGCGCCACGAAGGTGGCCGTCTTCCGCACCGAGAGGGGGCTCTACGCCATCGACGACCTCTGCTCCCACGAGGAGGAGGCCAACCTCTCCGACGGCGACGTGGTCGTCGACGAGAAGGGCTGCGGCGTCTACTGCCCGGCCCACGGCTCGCGCTTCGATCTGGCCACCGGGGCGGTCGAGGGCCTGCCGGCCACAGAGCCCGTCGCGGCCTGGAAGGTGAAGGTCGAGGAGGGCGGCATCTGGCTCGCCCCCGCGGGGGCCGGGACATGAGGGACGCGGTCCGGGCCTCGAGCCCCGCGTCGGCCTGGTCCCGGGACGACTTCCCCATCCTTTCGCGGAAGGTGAACGGGAAACCCCTGGCCTACCTGGACAACGCGGCGACCTCGCAGAAGCCCCGGGCCGTCATCGAGGCGATTACCAAGTATTACGAATCGTACAACGCGAACGTCCACCGCTCCGTGCACAGCCTCGGCGAGGAGGCCACGGCCGCCCTCGAGTCCGCGCGCGGCAAGGCGGCGCGCTTCATCGGGGCGCCCAGCCGCTCCGAGGTCGTCTTCACCCGGGGCACGACGGAAGCCATCAACCTGGTGGCGACGGTCTGGTCGGAGTCCTTCCTGCAGAAGGGCGACCTCATCCTCCTGTCCGGGATGGAGCACCACTCCAATCTCGTGCCCTGGCAGCTCGCCGCCCGGCGCCGCGGAGCCCGCCTCGCCTTCCTACCGGTGGACGAGAAGGGCGAGCTCGACCTCGAGGCGGCCGAGGAGAACTGGGACCCGAGGACGAGGCTCGTCGCGGTCACTCACATGTCCAACGTCCTCGGCACCGTCAACGATGTCGCCGCCCTCGCCCGTCTCGCCCGCGCGCGGGGGGCTCTGATCCTCGTGGACGCCGCCCAGTCGGCGCCCCACCTGCCCCTCGACGTCGTAGCTCTGGGCTGCGATTTCCTCGCCCTCTCGGGGCACAAGGTCTTCGGACCCATGGGCATCGGCCTGCTCTGGGGCCGTGAAGCCCTCCTCGAGGCCCTGCCTCCCTACATGGGCGGCGGCGAGATGATCTCGACGGTGCGCCTCGAGGATTCCACCTGGAACGAACTGCCCTGGAAATTCGAGGCGGGCACGCCCAATGTCGAGGGCGCGGTCGGCTTCGCGGCCGCCATCGACTACCTCGAGGCCGCGGACCGCGGTGCCCTCGGCGAGCGGGAGGAAGCGCTCTCGCGCTACGCGCTCTCCCGCCTCGAGGCCGTCGAGGGCCTGGTCATCCACGGGAGGGCGGCGAGGCGGGGGCCGGTCTTCGCCTTCAGCCTCGGCAAGGCCCATCCCCACGACATCGCGCAGTACCTGGACCGCGAGGGCATAGCCGTGCGGGCCGGCCACCACTGCGCCCAGCCCCTCCACCGGAGCCTCGGCCTGACCGCGACGACGCGGGCCAGCCTGGCCTTCTACAACACCGAGGAGGAGATCGACCGCCTCGTCGCCGCCCTCGAGGGGGCGAGGGACTTCTACCGATGAGCGAGGCGGGACAGGCGGTCTTCGACGAGCTCTACCAGGAAATCATCATGGACCACTATCGCCATCCCCGCGGGGCGGCGAGCCTGGACCGGGTGCCGGATTCCCGCCTCATGGAGAATCCGACCTGCGGAGACGCTGTCAAGCTGGAGGTGCAGCTGGACGGGGAGGGAAGGGTCAGGGAGGTCCTCCACGACGGGCACGGCTGCGCCATCAGCACGGCCTCGGCCTCCTTGATGACGGAGGCGACGCGGGGCCTCGAGAAGGGAGAGGTCCGGGACATGGCCGAAAGGGTCATCGCCGCCCTGCGCGGCGACGAAGGTCCCGAAAAGGTCTCCGAGCTCGACGATCTCGGCGACCTCGCGGCCCTCGGCGGCGTGCGCGGCCTCCCCCTGCGCGTCAAGTGCGCGACCCTCGCCTGGAGAGCCCTCCTGGCCGCGCTCTGAGCCCGGGGGAGAAGACAAAAGGCCGTCCGGAATCCCGGACGGCCTTTATTCACAATTGAGACAATAGTCCGCCGCGGCCCGGAGGCCGGCCGGCGGTTCGCGGCTTTAAGCCGAGGCGCGGCGCGTACCGCCCTCGGGCCGGCGCGCAGGGGCTCCGGTGCGGGCGCCGGCCTGGCGCTGGCGCGCGCCCTGTCCGGGGCCGGAGGGGCGCTCGACGCGGACGGGTTTCCTCTCGCCGCTCCTCGCGGGACCTGCGGCCCGGTCGGTCTTGGCGGGGCGCTTCGAGGCGCGGCGTTCCTGCATGGCGCGGCGGGGGTCGCGATATCGTTCCTCGCGCTCACGCTCCGCGGGCGGGTTGGCGGCGGCCTCGATCCGCGCGAGGCGGGCGGTCTCGAAGGCCGCGGCGTACTCGGGACCGGCGGCCACGGGCACGTCCTTGCGGAGGAGACGCTCGATGGCCTTGAGGAGGGGCTTCTCCTCGGCGTCGCAGAGGGCCACGGCCTGGCCGCTGGCTCCGGCGCGGGCGGTGCGGCCGATGCGGTGGACATAGGTCTCGGCGACCTCGGGAAGTTCATAATTGTAAACATGGGTGATGCCGTCCACGTCGATGCCGCGGGCGGCCAGGTCGGTGGCGACGAGGACGCGCACCGAGCCCGAGCGGAAATCCTCGAGGGTGCGGGTGCGGTGGCCCTGGCTCTTGTTGGCGTGGATGGCGGCCGCGGGGATGCCCGTCGCGTGGAGCGACTTCGCGAGTCGGTCCGCTCCGTGCTTGGTGCGGGTGAAGACGATGGCTCGTCCCGCCTCCTGGGCGTGGATGAGGCCGCCGAGGAAGGCGCGCTTGTCGGCCTTGTCCACGAAGACGACCTTCTGGTCGATGAGCTCGACCGCGGGTTTCTCGGGAGATACCGAGACCCTGACGGGGTTGTGGAGGACCTTGGCGGCGAGGGTGGCGATGTCCTTGGGCATGGTGGCCGAGAAGAGCATGGTCTGCCTGCGCTCGGGGATGAGGGCGAAGATGCGTTTCACGTCATGGATGAAGCCCATGTCGAGCATGCGGTCGGCCTCGTCGAGGACCACGAACTCGACGTGGTCCAGGCGGAGGCTGCCCTCGGAGTGGAGGTCGAGGAGGCGGCCGGGGGTCGCCACGAGGACATCGAGGCCCCGTCCCGCGGCCTTGGCCTGGGGGGACTTGCCGACGCCGCCGAAGACGCAGGCGTGCGAGAGGCGGGTGTTCCTGGCATAGGCGGCGAAGGAGGCGTCGATCTGGGCGGCGAGCTCCCTCGTGGGGGCGACCACCAGGGCGGTCACCGAGCGGGGCGCGGGCCGGGACTGGCGCGAGGAAAGAAGCTGGATGATGGGAAGCGCGAAGGCGGCGGTCTTTCCGGTGCCGGTCTGGGCGGTCGCGAGGAGGTCCTTGCCCTCGAGGAGGGGCGGGATCGAGGCGGCCTGGATGGGCGTGGGCGTGATGTAGCCTTCGGCGGCGATGGCCGAGAGCAGGGACTCTCCGAGTCCGAGGGATGCGAATGCGGGACTGTTCATTGTGTTCCTTGTGGAGCCGGGCGAGGGGGCGGGGAGGCTTCTGCCGTCCCTCTGCGCACCCCTTCGTCTATCCATCGCCCGACAGGCCAAGGGCCGGGGCCCAGGAACTTCGACGATGGGCGCGCCAAACCGACGCGCGTGTGCCGGAATATACGCCGAAAGGGCCCCGAGCGGATAGGGGTGGGCCGGGGCGCCGAGTTCCGCGAATTTGACAAGGGCCCTCTGAGGCGCGAAATTAAGTGGCGCCGCCGCGGCCGCCCGGGAGGGAGCCGGTCCGCGAGGGCGAGTTCGGGCCGGTCAGTGACCCACCGGGATGCGGGGCCCCGCCCGAGGAGGCTGTCAATTGCAGGTCGTCGAAGAGAAGGGCATCTGGACTCCGCGCTTCGATATCGTCGCCGCGCGGGCCCTCGAGGCCAAGGACGAGCTCCGCTCCCGCGTCGCCTCCACGTCGGGCGAGTTCACCATCGACCTCTCGGAGGTGCGCATCATCGACTCGCGGGGTCTGGGCATCCTCATCTCGGTCCTCAAGTCCCTCGAGGCCGCCGGGCGGAGCCTGAGACTCCGGGGCGCGAACGAAGACCTGATCGACGTTTTCCGCCTGATCCGCCTCGACCGCCATGTCCTCCTCGAAAGAGAGGAGCGATGATCCGGCCACCGCCTTGCTTCCGTCCCTTTTTTCGCTATCCTTAGCTGCATGAAGCTGCAAGGCGAGCGGGCGGGAGGCTGGCATGGCCCGTGAGTACATCCTCTGCGTCGATGACGAGGCCATCATCCTCAGCGCGCTCAAGGTGGAGCTGAGGGCCGAATTCGGCCGCGACATCGAGATAGAGACGGCCCTCTCCGGTCCCGAGGCCCTCGAGCTGGCCGAGGAAATGGCGGCCGAGGGACACGATCTCGCCCTCGCGGTCTCCGACCAGCGCATGCCGGAGATGGACGGGAGCGAGTTCCTCTCCCGGCTCCGGAAGCGATTCCCCGACACCCAGTGCATCATGCTGACGGGCTATTCCGAGGTGGACGCCATCAAAAGGGCGATCAACGAGGCGGGACTCTTCCGCTTCCTCTCCAAGCCCTGGATCTCCCTGGACCTCCGCCTCGCGGCGCGCCAGGCCGTCGACCATCGCCGCCTCGAGCTCCTCAACCGCGGCCTCATGAAGCAGCTCGAGACCATGAACCGCACCATCCTGGCGACTCTCGAAAGCATCGTCGACGCCAACGACCCCGAGACCTACGACCATGTCCGGCGAGTCTCGGTCTACGCCACCGCCGTCGCGCGGGAGATGGGCCTCGACGCGATCTTCCAGCGCAAGATCTTCGTGTTCTCGCCCCTGCACGACATCGGCAAGGTGGGCATCCGCCACGAGATCCTCTCCAAGCCCGGCCCCCTCACCGATGAGGAGAGGGAGGTGATGAAGACCCACGTCTCCATCGGTTCGCGCCTCATCCGCGACATCGACGTCGATCCGATGCTCCGGGAGATCGTCGGCTTCCACCACGAGCGCTGGGACGGCAAGGGCTACCTGGAGGGCCTCGCCGGTCCGGCCATCCCCCTCTCCGCCCGCATCGTGGCCATCGCCGACGTCTTCGACGCCCTCCTCTCGGACCGGCCCTACAAGAAGGCCTTCCCCTGGGACGCAGCCGTCGAGATCATGCGGACCGGCCGCGGCCAGCACTTCGATCCCGAGCTGATCGACGCCTTCCTGGGCTGCGCGGACGAGCTTCGCGGCATCGCCGACGGGGACCTGAGCTCCGATTTCCTCGGCGACCTCCTCAAGGAAGGCACGATGCCGAGCCTCATCAGGAAGGCCGCCCCCTAAGGATCCCCCATGGCCATCGACACGCCGCCCTCGCTCAGGTCCTCGTCGATCTATCAGGTTTTCGTCCGCAACTGGTCGCCCGAGGGGACCTTCGACGCGGCCCTGCCCGCCCTCGACGCGGCCGTCAGGCTCGGCTTCGACCTCGTCTATCTCACGCCCATCCACCCCGTCGGAAAGGCGGCGCGGAAGGGGAGCCTCGGCAGCCCCTACGCCATCGCCGACTACAGGGCCGTCGATCAGGGGCTCGGAGGAGAGGCCGGGTTCAGGCGCTTCCTCGACGCCGCCCATGCCAGGGGCCTTCGCGTCCTCATCGACGTGGTCTTCAACCACACGAGCCCCGACTCCGTCCTGGCGCGCGCCCATCCCGAATGGTTCCACAGGGGGCCGGAGGGCCGACCCGTCCCGCGCGTCGCCGAATGGTCGGACGTCGTGGACCTCGACCATGCCTGCGCTGGCCCGGGGCTCCGCGACGACCTCATCGAAACCCTCGAGCTCTGGGTCCGCTTCGGCGTGGACGGCTTCCGCTGCGACGTCGCGAGTCTCGTCCCGGTCGATTTCTGGATCGAGGCGCGGAGACGTTGTGCGACCTTAAGGCCCGACGGCCTGCCTCCCCTCGTCTGGCTCGCCGAGAGCGTCCACCAGGGCTTCGTGGACTTCCTCCGCGGGCGGGGGATCCCCGCCTGGAGCGACGGCGAGCTCCACGAGGCCTTCGACCTCAGCTACGACTACGACGGCAGGGGCTATCTCGAGGAGGCCTGGGCGGGCCGCGGGGCCCTCTCGGCCTACCTGGCGCATCTCGCCGTCCAGAGGGCCATGCTGCCCGCCCACGCGATCAAGGCCCGCTTCCTCGAGAACCACGACCAGGAGAGGGCGGCCGCCCGCTTCGGGAAGGGAGCCCTCCTCCGCAGCTGGACGGTCTTCGCCATGCTCCTCGAGGGCTGCTTCTTCGCCTACGCGGGACAGGAGGCGGCCCTCGCCGAGAGGCCGAGCCTCTTCGACGCCGCCCCCCTGCCCTGGGAACTCGGGGATCGGTCCTTCGAGCCCTGGTTCGGTGTCGCGCAACGCGCCACTCGCGCCATCCGCGGGCGGGAGGATCGCTTCGCCGTCCGGGAGCTGGGCAGGGGCATAATCCTCGTCGAGCGATCGGGGGGGCCGAGGCCGGTCGCGGCCCTCCTCAATCTCGAGGGAAGGAGCGGAGAGACCACCTTGCCCAGGCCGATCGCCGGGACGGAGCTTCTCGGCGGGAGGCGCCTCAGCCTCGGCTTGAAGGCCCCCATCCCCCTCGAGCCCCTCCTCATCGAGGAGGGCTGAGGCGGGAGGCCATCGGGAGGGATCAGGCTTCCGAGGCTTCGGCGACCTTGAAGCGGGCGACGAGAGCCCCGAGTTCCCCCACGGTCGCCTTGTTCCGCTCGGCCAGCTCGAGAAGCGAGACGGTGGCGGACTGGATGACCGAGGAGGAGGACTCGATGGCGCCGATGCCCGAGCGGAGGTCCTCGGAGGCCCCGGCGAGGCTTCGCATCTCGTGCCCGATGGACTTGCTGCCCTCGTTGATCTCGGCCGACCCGTTCTTCACGTGGGAGGTGACGGCGTTGATCTCCGAGATGGCCTCGAGGACCTGCCTGGAGCCCAGGCTCTGTTCGTCCATGGCCTGCTTGATCTCGCGTTCGAAGCGGCTCACCGTCTCGAGGTTCGTCATCACCACGGTGAAGGCGGCCTCGGCCGCGCCCGAGGAGGCGGAGACCTCGTCGATGAGGGCCTTGATCGTCCTTATGTCCTCCTCGATCTCCTTGGAACGCAGGGCCGAGTTCTCGGCCAGGTTGCGGATCTCGTCGGCGACGACCGCGAAGCCCTTGCCCGAGTCGCCGGCGTGGGCCGCCTCGATGGCGGCGTTCATCGCCAGGAGATTGGTCTGGCTGGCGATGGAGCTGATGGCGCCGTTGGCCTCGTAGAGCTTCTCGGACTGCTCGGCCACGCTCTTCGTCATCTCGACCATGGCCACGAGTTTGCCGCGGCCGTCCTCGGAGGCGGCCTGGAGCTTGACGAAGTACTCGGCCATCTGCTCGATGGTCCGGGTGACCGACTGTATGCTGGACACCATCTCCTCGATCGAGGCCGAGGATTGGGTGACGCTGGCGGCCTGGTTCTCGACCTGCTGGTTGAGGCCTTCGATGTTCTTGATGATGGTCTCGACCGTGGCCGAGGTCTCGGTCACGCTGGAGCTCTGGTAGATCACGCGCTGCCGGGCCTGCTCGACGGCGGCGACGATGTCGCGCACGTTTCCCGAGGTCGCCTCGGTCGCCTTCTCGAGTTCGGAACCCATGGCGTCGAGGCTCTTGGAGCTGGTGTCGATCTGGCGGATGTTGTCGGCGAGGTCGAGACGCATCTTCTCGATGGCGCGGCCGAGGGAGCCGAGTTCGTCGCCCCGCCTGTGGACCCGGGCCTCGACGCCGCGGACGAGGTCACCCTCGGCCACGGCATCGGCCGCCTTCGAGAGGGCGAGGAGGGGCCGGACGATCGACCGCGTCGACAGGAGACCGAGGATGACGGCCATCACCACGGCCAGGATCATGATGGCCGAGGTCTGGTAGAGGGCTCCGCTGGTCGCCTTGTCCGAGCGGGATACCGCCTGGTCGGAGCTGCTCGTGTGCATCTTGAGGAGTTCGGAGAAGAGGCTGTCGAGGACGTCGCCGAGCTTGGTCACGTCTCCGTTGGCCATGGCCATGGCCTCATCGTGGCGCTTGTCCGTCGAGAACTTCACTGCCGCGGTGACCGCCTTCATAAACTCAGGGAAGACCTTTCCTATCTCATTGGCTAGGGCTTCCTGCTCCTTGTCGTCCGCCAGTTTGCGCAAGACGTTGATGCTGCGGCCGAAGGCGGCTTGGTCGGCGTTCATGTCGGAGGCGACCGTGCCTTTCCTGTCGTCGGCGGCCAGGATGTGCTCGAAGACCCCTCCTCGGATGTTGAGGAAACGCGAATGGCTCTCGTTGAGGAGGGTAACCGAGCGGAAAAGATGGTTACTGAGGTAGTTCAGGTCGGCTTTGACCTTGTACAGGTAGGAAATGCTCAATCCCCCAACAGCGAGGGGGAGGAGGGCGAGGGAGAGGAAGCCAAGCATGAGTCTGGTACCGATCCTGAGCCTGGTCTTCATTGAACCTCCGAGCTGCCCAAAAAGGTAAGTGCGAATTATTTTACAGGATTTTCGCCGACTTGCGCGAGGGGAAAGCGAGAAAAGCTCGGTGTGAAGATGACATAACATTGCTTCATGTCATTTTCGCTGATACCCTCTACTCATGCAGATTGCCTATCTCGACGGCGACCGGATCCGGCGGGCCCTGATCGTCGGGGCCGAAAGGCTGGCGGAACGGGCCGCCCAGCTCAACGCCATCAATGTCTTTCCCGTCCCCGACGGGGACACGGGCACCAACATGGCCTCGACCGCCCGCAGCATCGCCTTCGATCTCCGGGGGCGCCGCCGTCTTCCCCTCGGACAGGCCCTCAGGACCGCGGCCGACTCGGCCCTCTCGGGGGCCCGCGGCAACTCGGGGGCCATCCTCGCCCAGTTCATCCAGGGCCTGGCCGAGGAACTCGGCGAGGACATCCGCGTGAACGCCAAGCGCTTCGCCGAGGCCATCCGCCGGGCGAGCCGCCGCACCCGCTCGGCCCTCTCCCAGCCCCGCGAGGGCACGATCCTCACCCTCCTCGACGACTGGTCCGAGGCCGCGTCGAGCGCTGCCGAAGGCTCCGACGACTTCATGGTCGTCCTCTCGCGGGCCCAGGAGGCGGCGCGGGACTCCCTCGCGCGGACCCGAGAGATCCTCCCCGAGCTCAGGAAGGCCGGTGTCGTGGACGCCGGAGCCCAGGGCTTCCTCCACGTCCTCGAGGGCATCATGGCCTTCATCGGTTCGGGCAGGTTGCGCGATCTCGGAGTCGATGGCGCGGCTTCCCGGGACGGAGGGGGCGACCCCTTCGGCGACCTCGCCGACCTGCCCCACGCGGAATCCTTCGTCGACTTTTCCTTCGAGGGAGCAGAGGGCTCCGCGGGCCACCGATATTGCACGGAGTGCTTCGTCGCCGGGGCCGATCTCGACCTCCCCGCCCTCCGCGCCGCCCTCGAGCCCCTCGGCGACTCCCTGGTCCTCGCGGGCTCTTCGAGCAGGGCCAAGGTGCACATCTACACGGATCGGCCTCCCCTCGTGTTCCGGGCCGCGGAGGCCCGGGGCGAACTCTCGGGCCAGAAGGTCGACGACATGGATCTGCAGCGGCGCCTCGTCGGCCGCGGGGAGCTGCCCTGCGCCCTCCTCGTCGACTCGGCCGTCGACCTCGCCGACGCGGACCGGCTGCGGCTCCTCGTGGAACGGGTGCCCGTCCAGGTCGAGCTCGGCGGAAGGCGGCACCTCGACCGCGACGGGCTCGGCTCCGAGGAGTTCTGCTCGATCCTGCGCTCCTCGCCGGAGCTCTCGCTCTCCACCTCCCAGCCGGCGCACGCGGATTTCGCCCGCAAGTTCGACCTCCTTCTCGCCTCCGCCCGCGAGGTGGTCTACCTCGGAATCGCCGGGGTCCTTTCGGGCACCCTCGAGGCCGGCCGCCGCGCCGGGGCCGAGAGATCGAAGGCCGCGGGAAGGCCCGGGGCGGTGCAGGTCGTCGACTCCCGCTCGGTCTCGATAGGCGCGGCCCTGGTCGCCCGGAAGGTCGCCGAGGCCGCGGCCTCGGGCCTCCCCGCCACCGAAGTCGTCCGGGTCGCGGAGGAGGCGGCGGCACGGACCCGCCTCCTTGTCGCCGTCCCCGACCTGTCCAGTCTGATCCGCTCGGGCAGGCTCGGGGGCGTGAAGGGCCAGGTCCTCAGGGCCTTCGGCCTCCATCCCCTCATCACCCTCGATCCGGAGGGTCGGGCCGTGGCGGGCGGCATCTACCTCGGCAAGCGAAGGGGGGTGGCGGCCATCCTCTCGAGCCTCGCCCGCCTCGCCCCCCGGGGATCGAGGATCGACGCCATCGTCGGCCACGTGGACTCGCCGCGGGAGGCGGAGGTCCTGGCCCGCGCCATCGAGGCGGGTTGGCGCCTCGAGCGTCCCCTCGAGATCTCGGACATCTGCCCCGCCCTCGCCCTCCATGCCGGCCTCGGCGCCGTGGCCGTCGCTTTTTTCGGCGCGCCGCGCGAGCTCCCGACCGGGGCAGGAACGAAGGAGAAGGGGTCGAAGCCATGAGCCCCGCCCTCTCCCTCGGGGCCCTCGTCCTCCTCTCCTATCTCGCGGGCTCCTTCCCGACCAGCATCGTGATCGGCCGCCTCTTCTTCGGCCTCGACATCCGCTCCAAGGGCTCGGGCAACGCGGGGGGGACCAACAGCTTCCGTGTCCTCGGCTGGAAGGCGGGGCTCGCCGTCGTGGTCGTCGACGTGGGCAAGGGGGCCCTCTCCGCCCTCCTCATCTCGAGGCTCGGCCTGCCCACGGGCCTTCCGCCCCTGGCCCTCGGTCTCATCGCCGGAGCGGCGGCCGTGGCCGGCCATGTCTGGACCGTCTTCGCCGGCTTCCGCGGGGGCAAGGGCGTCGCGACGGCCGCGGGGGCCCTCTTCGGCATAGCCCCGGCGGCTTCGGGCCTCGCCGCCCTGGTCTTCGCCCTCGTGCTCCTGTCGACGGGGATCGTGTCGCTCTCCTCGATGTCCGCCGCCCTCTCCTTTCCCCTCGCTCTCCTCGCCCTCCGCGCGGCCGGCCAGGAGGTCTCGCCCTGGCTCCTCGGCTTCGCCAGCCTCGTCGCCCCCCTCATCGTCTTCACGCACCGCTCCAACATCCGAAGGCTCATCGAGGGCCGGGAGAACCGCTTCGAGCACCTCAGACTCTGGAAACGCCTCTTCCGCGGCCGCGCGAAGGAGGGGAGGGAGGAGGAAGGGAAGGGGAAAGACTGAGGCTCAGCCCCTCCGGCGCCGCGCGAGCCGGTCGATGAGCAGGGTGAGGAGATGGAGGGGAGCGGCCATGGCCGCGGCCAGATTGCCCGAGGCCGAAAGTCCGAGACTGAAGCCCGGGAGGGGATCCTCGTCCACCTGATAGGTCCAGGTGCTCGAGGGGGTGTCGATGCCGGCGCGATCGAAGGCGGCCGCGTCGGGAAGGCCGCCGTGGACCCTCGCTGCCTCGGCCACCAGGGCCGCCGTCGCCGCGCCCAGTCCCGCGATTCCCTCCTCGTAGCGTCCGGCGACCCGCTCGAGGTACTCGCGATCGGGATCCCTGCCTCCGAGCGCGACCAGGCCGATGCCCTCGGCGACCTCCTCGGCGAACTCGAGATGGCCGGCCCAGAAGCGGTCGAGGGCGGCGAGGAAGGCCCGGAGGGCGAGGGGGGCGGGCAGGCCGGGTCCCAGGGCTTCCGTCACCTCGGGAGGCGGACTGAGATCGCGCAGGGCCTCGTCGCGGAGCTCCCTGACCCGGCGCCGCTCGTATTCGAGGACGAGGGAACGCCGGCGGAGGCGCGTGCGTAGGCGGTGGTTCTGCGCCTCGATGAGGGACTGGGCCCGCCGGATCTCGCGGTGGACCCGCGGATCCTCGATGGCCTCGCCGTCCCCGGCCTGAAGGTCGGCGGGGAGGAAATCGCGGACCCCGTGGGCGACGAAGAGGGGATCCTCGAGAGAGACGAAGAAACGCGAGAGTCCGGGCTCGCCCTGCCGGCCCGCCCGACCCCGGAGCTGCTGGTCGATGCGGCGGGATTCGTGGCGGTTCGTGCCGATCACGTAGAGCCCGCCCAGGGCCTCGACGCGGGCCCGGTCGGCGGCCCCGCCCCGCGAGCCGCCGAGGCGGATGTCCGTGCCGCGGCCGGCCATGTTGGTCGAGATGGTGAGGGCCCCGAGGGCCCCGGCCTCGGCGATGACCTCAGCCTCCTCGGCGTCGTTCCGCGCGTTGAGGACCCGCGGCGCGAGGCCGGCGCCAGCGAGGGCGGCGGCCAGCCTCTCCGATTCCCGCACCGAGGCGGTGCCCACGAGGACGGGCCTGCCCGTGGCCGCCGCCCCGGTTATCTCGGCGAGGAGGGCCCGGTCTTTGGCGGCCGCCGTCGCGAAGAGCCTGTCGTCGGCGTCGACCCTGCGCGAGGGTCGCTCGGGGGGGACGACGACCACCCCGAGACCGTAGGCCTCCGCGAGCTCCTCGGCGGCGGGGACGGCGGTGGCGGTCATGGCACCGAGGCGGGGATAGAGGGCGAGGAGGTGCTGCACCGCGATGCTGCCGTAGATGCGGCCCTCGACCGTGGGCTCCAGTGTCTCCTTGGCCTCGAGGGCCGCCTGGACGCCCCAGGGCCAGCGCCGGCGATCGGCCACGCGGCCGGTGAAGCCGTCCACGAGCTCGATGCGGCCGCCGCGGACGATATAGTCGACGTCCAGCCTGAGGAGATGGCGCGCCACGAGGGCCGCGTGGACCCGGGCGACCCCCCGCTCCAGGCCCTCCTCGAATTCTGCCTCGGGGCTCCGGGCGCCCTCTCCCGGCAGATCGTCATAATTATGTACAAGTCCGCTGACCTCGGCCCACCCCGCCGCGAGACGGGCTTCGACCCTCTCCCTGCCCTCGGCGCCGAGGGGCGCGCGACGGCCCTCGCGGTCGATGGAGAAATCGCGGCCGGGGACGAGGCCCGAGGCGAGGCGGTCGGCCTCCAGGGCCTCGGCCGGATCGAGGTCGGAGGCGCCCGCGATCACGAGGGGAATCCTCCCCTCGTCGATGAGCACGAAGTCGGCCTCGTCGACTAGGGCGGCATGGAAGGGGAGTTGCACGAAATCGGCGGCCCTCCGCCTGAGCCCGTCGCGGAGGAGGTCGAAGCCGCACTCGCGCGCGGTGAGGTAGGTGATGTCGGCCTCGTAGGCCGCCCGCCTTTCCGCCTCTCCCGTGGCCTGGCCTATGGAGGCGCTGCGAAGTCCGAGGGCGCGATGGAGGGGACCCATCCAGGCGGCGTCCCGCGCCGCGAGGTAGTCGTTGGCGGTGAGGACGTGGACCCGCCCCTCGAGGGCCAGGGCCGGAGCGGCGAGGGCGGCGGCCAGGGTCTTGCCCTCGCCGGTCTGCATCTGCACCGCCCTCCCGTCGACCAGGGCCAGGGCCGCGACGAGCTGTCCCTCGAAGGGCTCGAGGCCGAGGGTCCGGCGGGAGGCCTCGACCGCGAGGGACAGGACTTCGAGGACCAGTATCTCTCTTTCGGAGGGAGAAGGGTCCCCTCGTCCCTCCGCAGTAGCGGCGGACCGCGCGCGAAGCTCGGCATAGGAGGTGGCCAGGTCTAGGCCTTCCACCGGGAGGGCTGCCAGGATCCCGACCCTGCGCAGGTAGGATCCGAGCTCGTATTCTATGGGCAGGCCCTGGGCCTTGGAGAAGGCGCGGGAGAGGCGTTCACGGAGCCCGGGCCGCGGGCCAAGTTCATGCATGAAAGGAAAATAGGGGAGGGCGGCGAAGAAGGCAAGTCTCATCCTCCTAGCTCGCGAGCAGGACCTCCTTTCCGTCTTGTGAGCCTGATATATCAGTGGTATATTAGGCCTATGCGCTCCCTCGACGACATGAACGGCGGCCTCGAACCCTGCCCGGACGAGGGACTGTCCCTCGCGGCGAAGGTCTACACCGAGCTCAAGCGCAGGCTGAACCAGGGGGAGCTCCGCCCCGGCGACTTCATCGATCAGGCCGCCCTCGGCGAGGAGCTCGGCATGAGCCGGGCGCCGCTCAGGGACGCCCTCCTTCGCCTCGAATTCGAGGGCTTCGTCTCCATCTTCCCGAGGCGGGGTGTGATGGTGCGCCCCCTCGACCTCTCGGCCATCCGCGACCTCTACGAGATCATCGGCGCCCTCGAGGGGGCGGCGGCGGAGCAGGCCGCCCGGCGCTTCGGCCCCGCGGAGGCCGCGAGAATGGAGGCCCTCATCGTCGCCATGGACGAGGCCCTCGACCGCGACGACTTCGACGCCTACTACGCCGCCAACCTGGCCTTCCATGACGTCTACCTCTCCCTCTCGCCCAACGCCGAGCTCAAGAGGCAGGCGCGCGTCCTGAAGGAAAGGCTCTACGACTTCCCGCGCCGCTCGGCCTTCGTGAAGGAGTGGGAGCTCGCCTCCATGGTCGAGCACCGGAGGCTGGCCGCCCTCCTGGCCGCGGGCGACTTCTCCGGGGCGGCCGACTGGATCCGGCGCACGCACTGGAGCTTCGAGGTGCAGGAGCGATATATTCGCAATTATTATCTTTCCTCCGCGGCGAGGGGAGAGGTCGCGCGATGAGGACGGGCCTGGTCTTCGACCTCCGGAGGAACTCGGCCCACGACGGACCCGGTATCCGCACCTCGGTCTTCCTGAAGGGCTGCCCCCTGGCCTGTCCCTGGTGCCACAACCCCGAGGGCAGGGCGGCCCGGCCCGAGATCCTGAAAAGGCCCGACCGCTGCGTCGGCTGCCTCTCCTGCGCCGCCGCCTGCCCCCTCGGCCTCGATCCCCGCGCCGCAGCCGGCTCCCCGGCCTGCGCGGCCTGCCCAGACTTCGGCGCCTGCGCCAGGGCCTGTCCGGCCGAGGCCCTCCAGGAGGTCGGCAGGCGGATGTCGGTCGAGGAGGTGATGGCCGAGATCCGCGCCGACCGCGCCTTCTACGAGGCGTCGGGGGGAGGGGCCACCTTCACCGGCGGCGAGCCCCTGGCTCAGGCCGGCTTCCTCGGGGAGCTCCTCGACGCCTGCCGGGCCGAGGGCATCCACAGCGCCGTCGAGACCTCGGGTTATGCGACCGAAGAGGTCGTCCTCGACATCGGCCGGCGCGCCGACCTCCTCCTCTTCGACCTCAAGCAGGCCGATCGCGCGCGGGGCTCCGCCCAGACCGGGGTGGACTACGGGCTCTGCCTGGACAACCTGGCCGCTCTGGCGGCCGCCGGGGCCGAGGAAGGCGGCTACGCCCGGCTCGTCCTGCGACTGCCCATCGTCCCCGGCATGAATGACGACGCCGAGGAGCTTCGGGCCGCCGCCGAGCTGGCCGCGGGCCTTCCCTCCCCCTTCTCCGCCGAAGGGCGCAGGCGCGGAAGGGAGGTCCATCTCCTTCCCTATCACGACTCGGCCCGGGGCAAGTACACGCTCTGGGGTCTCGACTACGCCCTCGAGGGCAGGGCTGTTCCCGAAGCGGGGGCGATGGCCGCCGCCCGGGACCTTTTCGCGGCGCGCGGGCTCGAGGCCCGCATCGGAGGATGAGCATGAACGAGAGGATCAGGCGGCTCAGAGAAGAGAGCTTCTCCACCAAGCCGAGTTTTTCCGCGGAGCGGGCCCTGCTCACCACCGAGTTCCACGAGGAGTGGCTCGGCCGCGTCTCGACCCCCCTGCTCAGGGCCATGAATTTCAGGTACCTCTGCCAGAAGAAGACGATCTGGATCGGCGAGGGCGAGCTCATCGTCGGCGAGCGGGGTCCCCGGCCCCGGGCCGTCTCCTCCTTCCCCGAGCTGACCTGCCACTCCGAGGAGGACTTGCGCATCCTCGACAGCCGACCCATGACGAGTTATGCGGTCGCCGAGGAGGAACGTCGGGTCTACCGCGAGCGCGTGATCCCCTACTGGCGCGGCCGCAGCATGCGGGAGCGCGCCTTCGCGGGGATCCCCGAGGCCTGGAAGGCCCTCTACGAGGCGGGAGTCTTCACCGAATTCATGGAGCAGCGCGCCCCCGGACACACGGCCCTCGACGGCAAGATCTACCGGAAGGGAATGAGGGTCTTCCGCGAGGACATCGCGAAGGCGCGGGCGGCCCTCGACTGGAGCGCGGACCCCGACTGTCTGGCCAAGGACGAGGAGCTCAAGGCCATGGACATCGCCTGCGAGGCCGTCGTGATCTTCGCCGAGCGCCATGCCGAGTCGGCTGACGCCAGGGCCGCGGCCGAGAGGGATCCGGGGCGGGCCGCCGAGCTCCGCGGGATCGCCGAGGTCTGCCGCCGCGTGCCCGCCGAGGCTCCGCGGAATTTCCACGAGGCCCTGCAGATGTACTGGTTCATCCACCTCGGCACCATCACCGAGCTCAACGGCTGGGACGCCATGAGTCCGGGCCACCTCGACCAGCACCTCGGACCCTTCTACGCCGCCGACCTCGCCGCGGGGCGCCTCGACAGGGAGGGGGCCCGCGAGCTCCTCTCCTGCTTCTGGATCAAGGTGAACAACACCCCGGCCCCGCCCAAGGTAGGCGTCACCGCCGCCGAGAGCGGCACCTACAACGACTTCACCAACATCAACCTCGGGGGCCTCGACCGCGAGGGCCGCGACGCCTCCAACGAAGTCTCCTATCTCTGCCTCGAGGTCCTCGACGAGCTCCAGCTCCTCCAGCCCCAGGCCAATCTCCAGCTCAGCGGGAAGACTCCCGAGGCCCTGCTCACGGCCGCGGCCCGCGTGATCCGGCGGGGTTCGGGCTACCCCTCCCTCTTCAACGCGGACGAGGTCGTAAGGGCCCTGACCGGCATGGGCAAGAGCGTCGAGGACGCCCGCGAGGGCGGCACCTCGGGCTGCATCGAGACCGGGGCCTTCGGGAAGGAGGCCTACCTCCTCCACGGCTACCTCAACCTGCCCAAGATCCTCGAGCTGGCCTTGAACGACGGCGTCGATCCCCGCTCGGGCAAGCGGATCGGAACACCGACGGGCGGCGCGCTCACGGACTACGAGGCCGTCTGGGCGGCCTTCGTGAGGGAGCTGGAATACATCGTCGACATCAAGGTGAGGGTGTCGAACTACCTCGACCGCCTCTTCGCCCGCGACGCCCCGGCGCCCTTCCTCTCCGTCCTCATCGACGACTGCGTCGCTCGGGGCCGGGACTACTACGACGGCGGGGCGCGCTACAACACCGACTACATCCAGTGCTGCGGGCTCGGCACCGTCACCGATTCCCTCTCCGCGATCAAGAAGCACGTCTTCGACTTTTCGAAGTGCTCCCTCCCCGAACTCATCGGGGCGATGGCCGAGGACTGGGAGGGTTTCGAGCCCCTCCGCCTCCAGATGGCCAACAAGACCCCGCGCTTCGGGAACGACGAGGAGGCCGCCGACTCGATCGCCCGTCGCGTCTTCGAAACCCTCCTCGAGACCATCGACGGTCGCCCCTCGCCGCGCGGAGGAGGGCGCTGGAAAATCGATCTCCTGTCGACGACCTGCCACGTCTACTTCGGCCTCCGCACGGGCGCCACGCCGGACGGGCGCCTCGCGACCCTTCCCATCTCCGACGGGGCCTCGCCAGCCCAGGGGGCCGACCGGAAGGGTCCGACGGCGGTGGCCAAGTCCCTCGCCAAGCTCGACATCGCACGGACGGGAGGTTCCCTCCTCAACCAGCGCTTCCTGCCGGCGGCCCTCGAGGGCGAGGAGGGGCTCGGGAGGCTCGCTGCCTATGTGCGCGCCTACTTCGGCCTGGGCGGCCACCACGTGCAGTTCAACGTGGTGGACTCGGCCACCCTCCGCGAGGCGCAGAAAAAGCCCGAGGACCATCGCGACCTCCTCGTGCGCGTGGCCGGCTATTCGGACTACTTCGTCGACCTGGACCGCAACCACCAGGAGGAGATCATCTCGCGAACGACGCAGCAGGTTTTGTAGCGTCGTTCGCGACGGGCGACGCAGCAGGTATTGTAGCGTCGTTCGCGACGGGCGACACAGCAGGTTTTATAGGGTCGTTCGCGACGGGCGATGCAGCAGGTTTTGTAGCGTCGTTCGCGACGAGCGACGCAGCAGGTTTTATAGGGTCGTTCGCGACGGGCGACGAAGCAGGTTTTGTAGCGTCGTTCGCGACGGGCGACGCAGGAAGTTGTATTGCGTCATTTGCGAGGGACGACTAAGGAGGCGCTCTAGCTTCGCTCGCGGGGAACGGAGCGCGGCTTCAGAGGGGGATGTCGAGGAGGAAGCGGGATCCACCTTTCGGGGCGGGACCGATCGAGAAGGATCCGTCGAGCTGTTTCGCCAGGCTGTCGATGAGCCTGAGGCCGAAGCCCGTGGTAGCCTCCGGGTCGAAGCCGGTCGGCAGGCCGATCCCGTCATCGCGGACTTCGAGCTTGAGCCTGCCGTCCCTCACCCGGGCGACCAGGTCGAGCCGGCCCGCGGCGCGCCCCGCGAAGGCGTATTTCACCGCGTTCGTGACGAGCTCGTTGACGATGATCCCGAGGCTCGACAAGCGCTTCGCGTCGAGGCGCGCCTCGTCGACCTCCATGACTAGGTCGATCGGGAAGGCACTGGGCAGTGCGGCCACGATCTCTCGCGCGAGGGAGGGGAGATATTCGGCGAGGGAGAGGGCTCCATGGTCCTGGCTCTGGTAAAGGTGCTCGTAGAGCAGGGCCATGCTGCGAAGGCGTCCGGAGGCCTTCTCGAGGGCCTCGGCCACCGCGGGCTGCGGCGAGAGGTTGGCCTGAAGGCTGAGCAGACCCATCATCACGGCCATATTGTTCTTGATCCGGTGATGCACCTCACGGAGGATGAGCTCCTTCTCCTCGAGGAGGGCGCGCACCCGGTCTTCGGCCATTTTTCGCCGCGTGATCTCGCGGAAGGTACATATTACGTCGCGGACCGCTCCATTCGGGTCGAGGCGGGGCACGGCATCGACGAGGATCCAGACGCGGTCTCCCGGAACGGGTCGCCAGACACCCATGACCGCGTCGAGGACGGGTCGCTTCTCGGCGATGCAGCGCGGCACCGGGTGCGTGCTACCCGGAAACTCGCTGCCATCCTCGTGGATAACGTTCCAACTCGGGTCGAAGGAGGTCACGCCGAGGAGCTGGTCTTTCGTGAGACCGAGGAGTTCGAGGGCCTTGTCGTTGCAGAGTAGAATCTCGGCCCCCGGTCCCTGGAGGACGAGGCCGACCTGCATGTTCTCGACGAGGAAGCGGAAGAGGTCGCCGCTCTCCCTGAGGGCCTCCTCTTTGGCCGTCTTCTCGAGACAGTCGAAGCCTTCTTCGTCGCCGAGGATCTTACGTTTCATGCCGAGGAACCTCCCGATCTGGCGAACCGTGGCCATCGCTCAACTATAGGTCATGCACCGGAATTCACAATGCGAATTCAGGGAAGGAGCGCCCTTCCTTCACCTGGGATTCACGGAAGGGCGCTACGTTCCTTCCGACCCCCCCCGGAGAGTCCGGAGGGAGCCGGTTCATGGATGATTGACGCTCGGAGCTGGCGGCGTTATCTTTAGCGGACCCCCCCCACCCCGGGGGAGGGTCAAGCAGAGATCAGGAGGTTCACGGTGGATCATTGCAGCGGCGAGAGCGCCAAGGCCCTGGCCACGCTCAAGACGGCACGCGGGCAGATCGACGCCATCATCCGCATGGTCGAAGAGGACCGCTATTGCATCGAGGTCTCGAAACAGATTCTCGCCGCGACGGCCCTTCTCAAGAAGGCCAATCTCACCATCCTGAAGCAGCACCTCGCCACCTGCGTCGTGGACGCGGTCAAGGCCAAGAACGGAAGCGAGAAGATCGACGAGATCTCGACGATTCTCGAGACCTACATCGGGTAGAGGAGAAGGATATGGTCCAGGCTCTCCAGCTCAAGATAAACGGCATGACCTGCGCTGCCTGCGCCGCGGCCTCGGAACGCGCGGTGAAGAAATTGCCCGGCGTGGCCGAGGCCGCCGTGAATTTCTCCACGGAAAAACTCCTCGTCAAATTCGAGGAGGGCGCCCTCAGCGTGGAACAGATCAAGGCTGCCGTCGCCAAGGCCGGTTACGAGGCGGTCGACGATCGGGAAAAGAAAGAGGTGACCATCCCCGTCGGAGGGATGACCTGCGCCGCCTGCGCGGCGTCCATCGAGCGCTCGGTCAAGAAGCTCCCGGGCGTCGACTCGGTCTCGGTGAACTTCGCCACCGAGAAGGCCTCGGTGAGCTACGATCCCGCCGCGGTCCGGCTCTCCGAGATCAAGGGAGCCATCACCAAGGCAGGTTATACGCCCCTGGCCATCGCCGACGCGGCGGTGGCCGTGGACGAGCACCGGGCGGCCAAGGAGAAAGAAATCAGGGTGCTGTGGACGAAGTTCACCGTCTCGGCCATCTTCTCCCTCCCCCTCCTCTATCTGGCCATGGGCGCCATGTTGGGCTGGCCCGTGCCGGGCTTCCTCGCTCCCATGAACTACCCCCTTCAGTACGCCTTGGCCGAAATACTCCTCGTGATGCCCGTCATCGCGGCGGGCCATCGTTTCTACCTGGTCGGCTATAGGGCCATTCTCAGGCTCGCGCCGAATATGGATTCCCTCATCGCCATGGGGACCTCCGCCGCCATGCTCTACAGCCTCTGGTCGGTTTTCCAGATCGCGGGCGGCGAATTCCGCGCGGTGGACAACCTCTACTTCGAGACCGTGGGCATCATCATCACCCTCATCCTCCTCGGCAAGTCCCTCGAGGCCGTCACGAAGGGCCGCACCTCCGAATCCATCAAGAAGCTCATGGGCCTGGCGCCGAAGACGGCCACGATCGTCCAGGAGGGTACGGAGATCGAGATCCCCATCGACGAGGTCGAGGCCGGCGACATCGTCATGGTCCGCCCCGGCGAGAAGATCCCCGTCGACGGCGAGGTCGTGGGCGGAAGGACCTCGATCGACGAGTCCATGCTCACGGGCGAGAGCATCCCCGTCGAGAAGGGCCCGGGCGACGGCGTCATAGGCGCCAGCATCAACAAGAACGGCAGCATCACCTTCCGGGCCACCAAGGTCGGGGCGGACACGGTGCTCTCGCGGATCATCAAGCTCGTCGAGGACGCCCAGGGCTCCAAGGCCCCCATCGCCCAGATGGCCGACATCGTCTCGGGCTACTTCGTGCCGATCGTCTTCGCGATCGCCGTCCTGGCCGCCGGCACCTGGCTCCTTCTCGGCCACACGCCCGTCTTCGCCCTCACCGTGTTCGTCGCAATACTGACGATCGCCTGCCCCTGCGCCCTGGGCCTGGCCACTCCCACGGCCATCATGGTCGGAACGGGCAAGGGCGCCGAGCACGGCGTCCTCATCAAGTCGGGCGTCGCCCTCGAGACGGCCCACAAGATCGACACCATAGTCTTCGACAAGACGGGCACCCTCACCAAGGGCCGCCCCGAGCTGACCGATCTCATCGTCGCCCCCGGTTTCGCGGCCCTCGAGGGCGGCGCGGCCGCCGGGCTCAGGCTCCTCTCCTTGGCGGCCTCTGCCGAGAAGGCCTCGGAGCACCCCCTCGGCGAGTCCATCCTCAGGGCGGCGGCCGAGCGCGGAGCGGCGATTCTTCCCGCGACGGATTTTTCCGCGGTGCCGGGCCACGGCATCACGGCGACCATCGACGGACACCGTCTCCTCCTCGGCAATGCCCGGCACCTGGCCTCCGAGGGGATCGAGGCGTCGGCCGGAGCGCCAGAGGCCGACCGTCTGGCCGGCGAGGGCAAGACGCCCATGTACATCGCGGTGGACGGCGCCTACGCCGGCCTCGTCGCCGTAGCCGATCCGGTCAAGGAATCGAGCGCCAGGGCTATCGCCGCCCTCCACAAGATGGGTGTCAAGGTGGCGATGATAACCGGCGACGCGAGGAGGACGGCCGAGGCGATAGCCCGCCAGGTGGGCATCGACCGCGTCCTCGCGGAGGTCCTGCCCCAGGACAAGGCCGCCGAGGTCAAGAAACTCCAGGCCGAGGGCCGTCGGGTCGCCATGGTCGGCGACGGCATCAACGACGCCCCGGCCCTGGCCCAGGCCGATGTCGGCATAGCCATCGGCTCGGGCACCGACGTCGCCATGGAGAGCGCGGATATCGTCCTCATGCGGAGCGATCTCATGGACGTGCCCACGGCCATCAAGCTCTCGAAGCAGGTCATCCGCAACATCAAGCAGAATCTCTTCTGGGCCTTCGGCTACAACGTCCTCGGCATTCCCGTGGCCGCCGGCCTTCTCTACGCCTTCGGCGGACCCCTCCTCAATCCCATCCTCGCCGCCGCCGCCATGTCCATGAGTTCGGTCTCGGTCCTGACCAACGCCCTTCGTCTGAAGGGTTTCAAGCCCTCGAAGTAGGGCGCATCCAACCTTGCCCTTGCAAGGAAGCCTTGGGAGGCTATCATGAAGAAGACACTTTCGGTGGAAGGCATGACCTGCGGTCACTGCGTCATGCACGTCAAGAACGCCCTGCTCGAGGTGGCCGGCGTCGAGAGCGCCGAAGTCGATCTCGCCGCGAAGCGCGCCGTCGTGAACGGCTCGGCCTTCGATGACGAGGCCCTCAAGGCCGCGGTAGCCGAGGCCGGCTACGAGGTCGCCGCGATCGCCTAACTTTATTCGGAGGGGGAGGAATCCGCATGGGCCAGAAGATACTCGTCGCCGACGACGAGGAGAAGATCGCCCGCATGGTGGGCAGCTATCTCGAGGCCTCGGGGTTCTCCCCCCTCCTCGCCTTCGACGGGGAGAGGGCCCTCGCCCTCTTCCGCTCGGAGGCGCCCGACTGCCTCGTCCTCGACATCAACATGCCGGGCATCGGCGGCCTCGACCTGGCCCGCGAGGTGAGGCGGAGTTCCAAGGCTCCCATCATCTTCCTCACGGCCAAGACCGACGAGATGGATCGCGTGATCGGCCTGGAAATCGGGGCCGACGACTATGTCTCGAAGCCCTTCAGCCCCCGCGAGCTCGTCTCCCGCGTCCGGGCCGTCCTTCGGCGCAGCCCCGGGGGCAGCCTGGCCTCCGGCCGGCCCGAGGAGGAGGCCCCCTCGCTCCTCGTCCGCGGCGAGGTGCAGCTGGATTTTCGTAGGCGCACGGCCGTCGCGGCTACGAAGCCGATAGCCCTGACCACGACGCAGTTCGAGATCCTGGCCCTCCTCATGAAGGAGCCGGGCAGGGTCTGGACCAGGCTCGAGATCCTCGAGAGGGCGGTCGGCGCGAGTTACGAGGGCTACGAGAGGACCATCGACGCCCACATCAAGAACATCCGGAAGGCCCTGGCCGACGACAGCGAGGACTCGAAGTACATCGGGACGGTGCGTGGCGTGGGCTACAAATTCATCGAAACTCCGGCCGCGGACAGGTAATGCGCCTTCGTTACAGGCTCTCCCTCTTCTTCCTCGTGGTCATCCTCGCGGGCTCATTCACGAGCTTGGTGCTGACACGATCCACCACCGAAAGGGTCTGGCGCTCCTTCGTCTTCTCGGGTGACTCCGCGAAGGCCAAGATCTATGCCACCATCCTCGCCGAGTACTACGCCCAGAACCGCGACTGGGAGGGCGTCCAGGCCTTTTTGGCCGAGATCCCGCGCCAGGTGGCCCTCACCCTCGATCTCAAGATCCATGGCGGCGAGGACATCCCCAATATCACCAGCTATTCCTACGACACGATCCAGGCCCTTCTGGCCGACCGCATCGCGGTGGCCGATTCCGACGGCGTCATCGTCGGGGACAGCTCGGGCAAGCTCCTTCGCACCGTCCATCCCGCGATGCACCTCGCCCACGGCTATCCCATCCTCTCGAATTTCAAGCGGGTCGGCACCGTCCTCGTGGGCTCGATGATCGACTCTTCCCTGACCGGCATCGACGAGCGGTTCCTCTCGTCGATCACCTCTTCACTTCTCTGGGCCACCCTCGTGTCCGGCCTGATCGCCCTGGTCCTGGGTCTCGTCTTCGCCGGGCGCGTCACGAGGCCGATCGGTCAGCTCCACGATGCGGCTCGACGCGTGGCCGAGGGGAACTTCTCGGTACCGGTGCCCGTGGCGGGAGGCGACGAGTTGGCCGAACTATCCGTCTCCTTCAACACGATGACCGAGGAACTCAGGCGCCTCGAGGAGGAGAAAAAACGCATCATCGCAGATGCCGCCCACGAGCTCAGGACGCCCGTCACCCTCATCCAGGGTACGGTGGAGGCCATGCTCGACGGCATCTATCCTCTGGACCGGACCAGCCTCGAGTCGGTGCACGAAGAGACGATCCGCCTGTCGCGCCTCATCGACACCCTGCGCGAACTCGAGCTCATCGATTCCGGGGAGCTCGACCTGGAGTTCGGGGAGGTGGACCTTCTCGAGCTGGCGCGGAAGGCCCTGCCCCTCTTCGCCTCCCAGGCAGCGGCAAAGGGCATCGACCTCGGCGTGGCGGGCGAGCTGCCCGTCCTCGTCAAGGGCGACTACCTGCGCCTGGGGGAGGTCCTCTACAATCTCCTCTCGAATGCCATCAAGTACAGCCCCAAGGGAAGCGTCGTGCGGGCGAGCGTCGGCGAGAGAGAGGGACGGCCCCTCCTGGTCGTCGAGGATTCCGGCCCGGGAATCCCCCCCGCCGAGCGGCAGCGGGTCTTCGAGCGCTTCTATCGCCTCGACGCCTCGCGGGCCCAGGACAGGGGAGGCCGTGGCCTGGGACTCGCGATCGCCCAGGAGATCGTGAAGGCCCACGGCGGGAGCATCGAGGCCGGCGACTCCGGGCTGGGCGGCGCGGCCTTTATCGTTCGCTTTCCGCCCATGCGGCCGTGATCGACTTAGCGCTTCCAGCGCGCGAAGTAGGGGGACACCTTGGCCAGGTAGGGCTTGGGGATGCCGATCGTGCCGCCGAGGTCGGTCTTCTCTCCAGCCATGATCGGGACGGGGTTGCAGCCACCCTTGATCTTCTCGATCTGGTCCAGGCTGAAGCGGTTTCCGCAGTTCTGACAGACGAAGACGTTACCTTCCTGCTTGTAGAAGCCCCGTCCCGAGTCGTAGCAGACCTGGCAGGTGTTGAGGGCCGTCCGGATCGTCCCGTCCGAGGCCCTCACCGCGAAGACCTCCATGTAGATCCCGTTGACCGTGTAGGGATAGAACTTGGCCGTCGTGGTTATGTCCTTTTTCTTGATGAGGATGCCGAAGTCGGGGGCGGCGGCCGCCGCCCCCGCCGCGAAGACGAGGGCGACGATCGCACCCGCCACGAGCCTGCGGAAGGACGACTCGATTCTGATTCCGGGCATTGCCATTGGATATCTCCTTTCGAGGGGCATGGGTTTCTCTTAACTAAGAAGACCGGAAACGGAGACGGTCGGCGCCGGCGAAGGCGGAGACCGGGCCGCCGAACGTAGTCGGTGGACAGCCAAGAGCCTAGGTGAGGAGTGTGAAGCCCGTATGAAGGGGGGATGATTCTTCCGCGCTCTCGAACTCCATGATATGCGCATGGAAGACGCTTAGCGCCTTCACCCTGCATTCACATACCGCATTTATGGTTCAAGCCGAGCCTGGATACAGGCCAGGGAGACAAGAGCATGGTCGTCAAAGAGAAGCTGTTTCACGTAGAGGGAATGACCTGCGCCTCCTGCGAGGCCCGGATCGGGCAGGCTCTCCGAAGGCTCGACGGCGTCGTTTCCGCCAAGGTAAGTCAGGCCGGGGGAACCGCCATCGTCCGATACGAGGAGTCCAAGGTCGGTGACGCCGCTCTCAAGGCTACCATAGAAAAGGCCGGCTATGTGGTGAAAGATCGCGCCGGAGGCGCCGCGACGATGATCGCCCTCGGCATCGGCGTGTTCCTGGCCGCCGGATATCTCATCGCGAGCCAGGCCGGCCTCTTCAATGCCCTTCCCAGGATCGACGCCTCCCTGGGTTACGGAATGCTTTTCGTCGTGGGTCTCTTGACCTCGGTCCACTGCGTCGCGATGTGCGGGGGCATCGCCCTTTCGCAGAGCGTCGGAACAGGGAGCGTCGGCACCGGTACGAAGGTCCCTGCCATCGAAAGGGCCGCCGCGGGCCTCTTCGCGGAAAGAGTTGCCCGCCTCCGCCCCGGCCTGCTCTACAACGGCGGGCGGGTCCTGTCCTACACCCTGGTCGGCGCTCTCGTCGGCGCCCTCGGTTCGGCCTTCAGCTTCTCGCCCGTGATCAAGGGGATCATCGCGGCCGCGGCCGGTCTTTTCATGGTCCTCCTCGGACTGAAAATGCTCGGGCTCCTGGCCCGTCTGCCCAAAATGGGCGGGTTCCTTCCCGCCGGTCTCCGGCAGTCCTTCGATCGCCTGACTTCGAGCTTCAAGAAGCGAGGGCCCTTCGCCGTCGGCTTCCTCAACGGCTTCATTCCCTGCGGCCCCCTTCAAACCATGCAGCTCTACGCCCTCGGAACGGGGAGCGCCGCGGCCGGAGCCCTGTCGATGCTCATCTTCTCGATCGGCACCGTGCCCCTCATGCTGGTCTTCGGCCTGGCCGCGGCGCTCCTGCCGCGCAAATTCCTGCCCATCATGGTCAGGGCCAGCGCGGTCCTCGTCATGTTCCTCGGAGCCATGACCTTCGCCCGGGCGGCGGCCCTCGCTGGCATCGACCTGCCGAGCCTCTCCCCCCCCTCCCTCGTATCGAGGGCCGACTCCGACGCCGAGAGGCAGAGACTGCGCCAGGCCCTTGTCATACCGGTCGCCGGAGCTCCGGGAGCCGGCGCTTCGACCGCTTCCGGACTCATCACCTCGGTCGTGGAGGATGGCTTCCAGACCGTCCTCACGGAATTCGGTCCGAACGGTTATGTACCCTTCGTCGTGCAAGCCGGCCTGCCCCTGCGCTGGACGATCCGCGTGAGCGCCGACAATCTCAACGGCTGCAACAACCCCATCCAGGTTCCCGCCTACGGCATCGAGAAGACCCTCGTGCCCGGGGACAATCTCATCGAGTTCACTCCGACCAAGGAAGGCACCATAGCCTATAGCTGCTGGATGGGCATGATCCGGAGCCGCATCACCGTCGTGAAAGACGTGGCCGGCCTCGCCACCCTGCCCCCGTCCCAGCGCGACGCCCTCGCCCTGCCCCCCGATCAGGGCGGGGGAGGCGGCTGCTGTTCGGGCTCCTCCAATGCCGCCTTCGCGGGAGGCAAGGTGCCGGTGGACATCATCGGTATTCCGATGATCGATAACGGCGTGCAGGTCATCGAAGTGACGGTGGACGGTCAGGGATATTCCCCGGCGGCCTTCGTCGTCCAAAAGGGAAAGAAGACTATCGTCAGGTTCAAGGCGACCTCGCTCAACTCCTGCAACAATCCCGTCTTCTTTCCCGACTACAACGGCGGGCTCGATCTCGAGAAGGGCCAGTTCGAGACACCACCCCTCGATATCACCCAGGACATCACCTTTCAATGCGGCATGGGCATGCTCCACGGCTATGTCAAAGTCGTCGACAACCTCGACAAGGTCGACCTCGCCAAGGTCAGGGCGGAGATCGGCGCCTGGAAGGCCCCCGGCGGCGGAGGCTGCTGCGGAGGCTGAGAGGTGGAAGCCGACTCCCTCGAAGCAGAGCTTTCGAAGCCGAGTTGTCAAAGTCAGTGTCGGAACATGGAGAGTCTCTCCATAATCATAACTGTAAGGAGTTTGTATGAAGCGTAGTGCAGTGGCAGTCGTCGTCCTCTCGGTTCTGGCGCTCTCGTTCCTGGCCGCCTGCGGGTCGACCGATGTCGTGGCCAAGGTGGCCAAGAGCTCCTTCGCTGCCGTGGCGGCGGCTTCCAAGGATCGGGTCTCCGACCAGGTCAAGGCGGGCGCCTGGACCCTCTCGTCGGCCGCGGGCGACCTCGTCTCATTCTCGAAGGACTTTTCCGCCGCGGGATCCGACGTGGAGTTCTCCCTCGACGTCCGCCCCTTCCTCGATGCGGGGCTCGATGCGACGAAACTCTCATTCCCCGCCGGCATCTCCTATTCGATCGATTCCGGTCGCCTCCTACTGGGCTTCGAGCTCGGCGCGGATAAATTCCCAGAGGCGGCCGCCACGACCTTCGCCTCCGATTTCGCCCAGATCGTCGGGACCCAGCGCACCCGCGTCGGTTACCACGAGAAGCTCGACCACTACGGCATCAAGCTCGGCGGCGGCAACATGTTCGAGTGGGCCAAGGACATGACGAAGAACGACAAGGACATCGTGTGGGTGCTCAACCCCGAGCCCTTCATCGCCGCCGGCGTCGATCCTTCCAAGGTCGGGAGCTGGATCTTCGCCAAGGTCGAATCCAAGGACCCGGCAGGCAAGACCGTCCTCGAGGACAAGCTGCTCAAACCCTTCGACCTTTGATCGGGGCGGACGGGAGCCAGCGCCCGAGTCTCCGCGGCCCCTGCCGCGGGGGCTCGTGGATGATCGTGGGCCTCGAGTCTCTATAGCTGCGTTTCAGCGATGAAGGCGTCGTAGGCCTGATTGAGGGACTCGATGTCGTCGGAGGCGTTCCCCGTTTCGGTGGGGGAGAGGTCGAGGCTCTTGAGCTTGGCGCTGCGTTGAAGGGGCGACTCCTCGGCGAGGATGTTCCTGGTCGAGGTGATGAGGCTCAGCTTGATGATTTCGTCTATCTCGCCGAGAATTTCCGCGTACTGCCTCTCCAGCGCCTCGTGCCCGCTCGCCCTGGACTTCGATTCGATGTTCCTCTTTTCGATGCCGATGAGCCCCTTCGCCTCCACGACCTCGTCGATCCTATCCTGGTGCTTGCAGGCGTCCAGGATGGTCTCGTAGCGGATGCGCAGCAATTGGGCCTCGTATTTGTCGAGGTACTCGTTCAAGTAGCGCCTGATCTCCCCCTGTTTGCGAAGGAGGTCTCCGATGAGGGGATCGCCCGCCTGGGTCTCGGCGATCGACTCGAGCTTGCGGATCTGGGCGATCTTGTCGGCTATCTCGGCGACTCGTTCCTCGATGGTGGTTTCCGGATTCGTGGCGGCACTTCTGCCGTCCTTCGTCGTGTACGAATACCAGGTAACCCCGACCGCCGCGGCGATCAAGGCGAGGGCAAGAAGGACAAAGAGCAGGATGCCATCGATCATGTCGACCTCCCCGCTTCCATAGCCTCGTAACTCGAATCACGCTCCGGCCATCACGGGGGCGAAAAATCCGCCAGATGCCGATCAGGACGGCGAGGAACTCCCCTTGTCCGCCCTTCGAGGGCAAGAGCAGCGGCTCGGTTCCTCCGCAGAAAGCCCGAGAACCAGGCTGCCAGGAACATCCTACAGCAGTCGGTGAGGGCTTGCCCTCCTCGCCCTCCTGTCAAGACAAAAAAGGTCTATGAGCAATATCGTAGCATACAGAATGCGATAAAGGAACCATGACGGATTCACGCACCTCATTGTTCGGAAGGGTGGCCCTTCTCACTCTTGTCCTTGGCTTCGCGCCTTTTCTAGCGGCGCAGAACAGCCTCGAAGAACTCAAGAAGGGGGGGTGATAAAGATCGGAACCGAGGGAACCTATCCGCCCTTTACTTTTCACGACACGACGGGGAGCCTGGTCGGCTTCGATATCGAGATCTCCCGCGAGGTCGCCGCGCGCCTCGGGCTCAAGGCGGAGTTCGTGGAGGGCAAAAGGGACGGGCTCATCGCCGGTCTCGACTCCAAACGCTATGATTTCGTCGCGAACGAGGTCACGGTCACCGAGGCACGCAAGGCCAAATACGATTTTTCCACGCCCTATATAGTGTCTAAGGCGGTCCTCATCGTTCGTGAGGACGAGGCCCTCATAAAGGCCTTCGCCGATCTCAAGGGAAAAAGACCGCCCAATCCCTGACGAGCCGCTTCGGTCGGCTGGCCACGGGAAAGGGAGCGTCCCTCGTCGGCGTCGACGGCTTCGCTCAGTCCGTCGATCGCCTCCTATCGGGTCGGGTGGACGCGACGATCAGCGACAGTCTCTCCTTTTTCGATTTCAAAAAGCAGCGCCCCGGCGCCAAGGTCAAGATCGTGGACTCGTTCGTCGCCGCGGACTATCAGGGTTTCCTGCTCCGCAAGGGCAATCCCGAACTCCTTGCGTCCATCGACAAGGCCCTCGCGGACATGAAGGCTGATGGTGCCTATCTCCGTATCTCGCGGAAGTATTTCGGCGAAGACGTCTCGAAGTAAGGCAGAGGAAGAGCGGAGGGATGATCGACACGCGGATACTGGGGATCGTGATCGATTCCTTCTGGCCCTTTCTGGCCGCCTGCCTGCTCTTTGCGGTGCCCCTGTCCCTGCTCTCCTTCTCCCTGGGGCTTGTCCTCGGTTTCGGCACGGCCTTGGCGAGGCTCTTCGGCGGCCCTCTCCTCGGCCCTGATCGGCTTCAGCCTCAACATGGGAGCCGACAGCTCCGAGATACTTCGGGCCGCGATCGCCTCCATTCCCAAAGGACAATGGGAAGCTTCCTATTCCATGGGCATGAGCTGGTCCCAGGCCATGAGGCGGGTAATCGTTCCTCAGTCGGCCCGCGTGGCGACGCCTCCCCTGGGCAATTCCTTCATCGGCCTCGTGAAGGATACCTCCCTGGCCGCCGCCATCACGGTGCCCGAGCTCTTTCAATCGGCCCAGCGAATCGCCGCCGTAACCTACGAGCCCCTCGTGCTCTACACCGAGGCGGCCATCATTTATCTGGCCTTCAGTTCGGCCCTCTCCCTTCTTCAAAGCCGCATGGAAGCCAGGCTCGGCGGGCACACGAGCCCCCTCGAGGTGACGCGATGATCGAACTCAGGGGTATTGTGAAGAGTTTCGGCGGACAAAGAGTCCTGGACGGCGTGGACCTGATCATACCCGAGGGATCGGTGAGCGTGCTGATCGGGCCTTCCGGCGGGGGGCAAGAGCACCCTCCTTCGCAGCGTCAATCTGCTCGAACTTCCCGAGGCGGGGACCTTGCTGCTCGGCGGCAACGCACTCCGCTTCGGCCAACGAGGCGGGCCGCATCATGACGAGATACTCAAGGCGAGACGTCGAACGGGGATGGTCTTCCAGTCCTTCAATCTCTTCCCGGATCGCAGCGCCCTGCGCAATGTCATGGAGGGGCTCAGGACCGTCCTCGGGTGGTCCGAGGCCAGAGCGAGAACGCGGGCCATGGAGCTCCTCGACAAGGTCGGCCTCGCCCATAAGGCCCATGCCTGGCCGGCCGCCCTCTCGGGCGGTCAACAGCAACGGGTCGCCATCGCCAGGGCTCTCGCTCATTCGCCCGAGGTCCTTCTCTGCGACGAGCCGACCTCGGCCCTCGATCCCGAGCTGGCCGGCGAGGTCGTTGAAGTCCTCAGGTCCCTGGCGGCGGAGGGTGTGACGACGATCCTGGCTACCCACGATTTCAGGTTGGCCGCCTCCATCGCGAGAGAGGTCGTCTTTCTGGAGGCTGGACGCATCGTCGAGATCGGCGGCCCGAGGGAACTCTTCCTCGAACCGAAGATGGAACGCACGGCCGCCTTCGTGTCGAGTCTCGGGGGTGGCATCCCTTCCCTGGCGTCAGGTCCCACGAAAGATGTCGTCGCCGGCGACGATCACCAAGTCGGGCAAGGGTGGGGCCCGTCTTGATGGGCGGAACACTAACTTCCGCGTCTCTGTCAACGACCTATGCCGAATGACTCGCCGCAGGTAATATCTCCCTTGAAACAGACACCTTCGTAATTATGTCGATCAAGGCATCGAGATCGATCGACTCGGAATTTCCCGGAGCGGTTCCATCATAACCCGAGGTACTCCGCGCATAGCGCCCGCGCTTGAGCCTCGTCCCTGACCCCCGTTATCATCGCCCGCCCGTCCCTGAATACGCGAATCTCCCCATCCTTCATGCTCAGTACAAGCATGAAGGGACTCACTCTGAGATCGCCGAGGTCCTTCAGACGCTCGCTTAGGATGTCGAAATCGACGGGTCCGGCTGTCGCGGGGTTCACCTGCATCGCATCGCGTCCGCAGAGATGGATGGCGGTTGCGCTCTCTCTTCCGAGGAGAAAGTCGTAACGCCCGAGGGCGCAGGCGGGGCAGTCGGGATCGCGCTCGAGTCTTCCCTCGTGGAAGGCCGGGGGCCAGAGACTCAGGGACAGGAAGGTCTTCCTGACCTCGGGACTGCCGAGCGCGATCTTCATGGCCTCCGCCGCCTCGATATTGCCGATGATGCCGGTGATCATGTTGAGTACACCTGCGCTCGCGCAGGTAGGTTGGGATCCGGGCGAGGGCGGTGAAGACAGGAGACAGCGAAGACAGGGCCCCTCGCCCGGCAAGATGTTCATCGTGACGCCCGAGTCCCCGAGGGCGCCACCGTAGATCCAGGGCTTCTTGAGTCGAAGACAGGCGTCGTTGACGACAAAGCGGAGCGTGAAATTATCGGAGCCGTCGACGATGACGTCCATGTCTTTTTGGAGTTCGACCGCATTGCCTCCATTGACATGGACCACCACCGGCTCGATGGAGACGCTCGAGTTGGCGAGTCCCAGGTGGCGCGCCGCGGCCTCGGCCTTTGGAACGCCGAGTCTGGCGTCCTCTTCTGTATAAAGTATCTGGCGTTGGAGATTGCTCGGCTCGACATAGTCGCGGTCGATGAGCCTGAGCCTCCCCAGGCCGGCACGGGCAAGCGCGTTGGCAACGACGGTACCAAGGGCCCCGACCCTCACTATCGCGACACTCGTCATCACGAGCCGCTTCTGCCCCTCCTTGCCGATCCTGGTGAATGCCGTCTGTCAGGAATAGCGCGAGGCGAGTTCCATCGATGGATCCCCGATCAAAGCGTGGCCGCAATCGAGAACAGAGCCTCGACTCCTCGTTCGAGAACGACCCCGAGGCCGGCGGCTAGTCCCGCTATGCCGGGAGTGTTCGGCGTTCCGCTTTCGAGGCGCCAGGGCAGGTCCTCAGGTTGCTCCGGGGAAACCGACTCGATGCCAGTGCCTCCCTCGACCAGAGTCGCGAGGCAAATGCCCGGAGCGACGAAGAGGCGGCCGGTGCCCTGAGGTCCGAGAAGGCCCTTGTGTCCGGGAAAGGCCAGCAGATCGATGCCCATGGAGGCGACGTCGATGGGCAAACTTCCCGCGTTCTGGGCCGCGTCGAGGATGAAGACTATGCCGTTTTCGCGACAAAGAGCCCCGAGCTCCGCTATCGGGCTTATGGCGCCGCTGACATTGGAGGCGTGGCAGGTGACCAGGGCTCTCGTGTTTCGTCGAAGTGCCGCGCGGATCTTCTCGGGGTCCAACCCGCGGGTGGAAGAAGCGGGCACGGTTGTGGTTTCGACCCCGGCCTTCTCGAGGGCCCGGAGGGGCCGCGCCACCGCGTTGTGGCCATCGATCCCCTTATCACGTGATCGCCGGGACCTAGCAGACCCTTGAGGGCGATATTGATCGCATGGGTCGCGTTGAGCGTGAAGACGATGCGGGATGGATCCTCGATGTCGAATAGAATCGAGAGCGATTTGCTCGCAGCGCGCAATTCGGCCTCGGCCCTCATGGCGAGCCCGTGAGCGGAACGGCCTGGATTGCCTCCAGCCTCTTCTATCGTTCTCATGACTGCGTCGCGGACGGACGGCGGCTTCGGCCAACTCGTGGCGGCGTTGTCGAGGTATATCATTCCCTGGCCGCTCGACCCTCTCGGAAGGCGCCGATCTTTTCAGCCACCAGGTGGCGCAGATTCCCTTCAAGCGAAACCGAGGCCTTCTCGAACCTGGCTAGAAGATCATCCGCGAGGGTCGCCTCTACGGGAGCGAAGATGGCGGTGCCCTTCATGCCGCGATCCCGCCCCTCGCCCGAGTCCACGAGGTAGTGGGATAGGGCATTCTCACTTGTCCACATGAGACAGCGTTCCGTCTGGCCCTTGTCGTAGCAGAGCTGGAATCCGGAGATCGACCCGTTTCGGTACCAGGCATAGAGGGAGAAGTAGTCGTCAGTGAAGAGGCGACGCGGGTCCTCGTTCTCGATCTGCCTGAGCCCCTCGAATTCGATCAGCATTATGGCAACCTCCTGACATGGTTTCGGTCGGGAATCCTATCCGACGACCTTGTTTCTGCCCTCCGCCTTGGCCCTGTAGAGCCGATCGTCGGCCATTTTGAAGAGACCGGCATAGCCGACTGTTCCGTCCTCCGGAAAGGATGCGAGCCCGAAACTCGCCGTGACCCTTTCGGTGACTCGTCCCTGTCCTTCGAACCGCGTCACAGCCAGATGTTCCCTGACCTTGTTCGCGGTGATGAGGGCGGAAGTCTTGTCGGCTCCCGGGAGAATGGCGAGGAATTCCTCGCCTCCGTAGCGAATCAGGATATCCGACTTCCTTAGGTCCAGTCTGAGCCGCTGGGCCACTTCCTTCAAGGCTGCGTCGCCAGCTTGGTGCCCATAAGTATCGTTGAAGCGCTTGAAATGATCGATATCGACGAGGATGAGTGAGAAGGGTTCGCGGGAACTCAGCATCTCCCCGATCTTTTCCATGACCGGCCCCGCCAGGTATTTCCTGTTGTGCAATCCGGTAAGGCTGTCGGAAAAAGCGCCCAATTCGGCGACCTTGAAGCCTTTTAGGAGGACTTGGTTGGAGAATATGACGGCGACGATCGCCGCCGCGAGGATGATGGCAAGTTGAAGGTAGAAGAGCAGGTCGCTTCGCTCCGTCTGGCGATGCGCTTCGATCTTAAGTGCTTCGAGGCGATTCTGGTGATAGGCGTGTAGTTCGTTGAGATATTTTTCGAATAGTTCATCGAAAATGGTCCTGGCCTTAGCCGCATGTGTGGCCGCTTCGCTTGGGGCCGCCCCGTATACAGCCTCGGTCTCCACCAGGATCTCTTCGAAATGGAGTCGAATATCATCGACCAGGCTCGGGTTATTTCGGATATCAAGATGGTGATCGAGATCCTTGCTTCCTTCGATGGAGGATATCAATCGTCGGAAGGACTCCACTGTTCCCTTCTTCAAGGAACGATACTCCGCTTGATCGGCCGGGGAAGGTGCCGCAGCCGATCGGGATACGATCGTCAGCATCATATGCAGGGACGAATGGAAATTCTCGACAGCGTGAAGGGTCTCGAAACCGTCTATGGTCGACGAGAGCGAGGCATGGAGCGTGGAGATGATGTTGCGATAGACGAGCTGGGAACTCACCGATGCCAAGGCTACTATCGCGAGCAAGATGCCCAACTTGAACCTGAACGACACCAACGAATCCTCCTCGTAGAAAGCGTCCTGGGCGAATCGCGATTTATCCGAACACCGATTCGAACTTCGAGTGTCGGCAGAGGAACACCGAGACGATCCTGGGATCGAATTGGGTTCCGGAACCTTCTTCGATGGCTTGTACCGCCTCGGCATGAGTCATCGCCTTCTTATAATAGCGCTCCGATCGGAGGGCGTCATAGACATCGGCGACGGCCATGATCCGCGCGGACAGCGGAATGTCCGAGCCCCGGAGCGATTCCGGATAGCCGCGACCGTCCCAACGCTCGTGATGATGGCGGGTCAATTCGACGGCCAGGGTGAGCTGGGACTGAAAGGGCAACCTTTTCTGGGCGGAGTGGAGTATCCTGGCCCCCAATTCGCAATGACTCTTCATCGCCTCGAATTCCTCTTCCGTCAATCGGCCGGGCTTGCGGAGGATCGCATCGTCTATGCCGACCTTCCCGATGTCGTGAAGCGGTGCGGCGCTCGCGAGGTTGCGCACATATTCGTCGTCGATATACGATTTGTACTCCTTCATGCCGCGTAGCCAGGATGCGAGCAACCTGACATATTCGCTGCAGCGCTCCAGGTGGCCGCCCGTCTCCTGGTCGCGGAGGCTGGAAAGACTGGACATGGCGAAGATGATGCTGTCCTGGCTCAGCTTGAGGCGCTCGGTGGCGGTTCTTTGGCGGCGATAGGATCGGTAGTAGAGGAGGAAGAGGGATCCGTAGATGGCGCCGCCGGCGATCGCGACATAGATCGAGATCACCCTCGCGGCTTCGTCAAGGTCATCGATGAGGGAATCGTCCGATTCGCGAAGACCGATGACTCCGACTACCCGGGCCGAGGCGCTTTTCACGGGAAGATAAAGGAAGATGTCGCCGCGAAAGGGGGCCAGAATCGAAGCCCGGGCCCGCAGATCGTAGACGAAGTGGACCGATCCTTCGCTGGCCGTGCTGATCGGATCGTTCCCCGTCCTTTCTGGAAAATGGTCGGTATTGCCGTAGAGTTTTTCCCCCGCCGCGTCCCAGACCGCCAGTTCCTTTATGTGAGGGATCTCGCCCCTTCGTTCGAGTTCGTCGAAAAGCGAAGTCAGGGAAGCGGCATCTCCCGCGGCGATCCTCTCGCCCAGGTTGACCGCGAGGCTCTCCGCGTAGAAGGCGCCATGCATCCTGATGACGTGACCTCGGACAAAATCGGAGAGGACGAAGCCGAGGGCGAGGGCGATAAAGGCGACGACCAGGAACATGAAAATCGAGAATTGAAGGAGCACATTGCCATCCCGTCCGTGACGTCCGGGACCCACGTTTGGCTGGCTGTTCATGAGGTCTTGAAGGTCCGCGTGACCTTGGCGACCGCTTCGATGCTATCCCGGTTGAGCCGAGTCAGTCCGGCCGCCGCCAGCACCGACCGGTCGATCTCCGCGGCGCCTTCGGCGATCTCCCCGACGCCGCGCTTCCATTCTTCGCTCGCGGCGACGAGAGAGGACATCTCGTTCACCACCTGCGCGCAGGCCTCTCGCATGTCCCCGGCCGCGCCGTCGACCTCCACGGTGGCATCCTTGATCGCGACGAGGGACTCGAGGGTCGACGAGGACCCCTGCTTCTGCTCGACCATGGCCCGCTTTAGTTCATCCTGCAGCGAGTACAGCGAGGTGATGCGATCGCGGACGTCGGTGAAGGTCGTCTCCGCCCGCTCCGACGAGGATACGACCGATCTGATGGAGGACTGGATGCCCTTGAGACTCTTCCCGATCCCCTTGGACTGGTCGGCAGAGCTCTCGGCCAGATTGCGTATCTCGTCGGCCACCACGGCGAATCCTTTGCCGTAGTCCCCGGCATGCGCCGCCTCGATGGCCGCGTTCATGGCGAGAAGGTTGGTTTTCGAGGCGATGGCGGCGATGATCGCGTTGGCCTCGCTCAAGGACTCCGACTGCTCGGAGATCGCCTGGGAGACCCGGGTGACCTCGGCGATGACCTCCGTGCCGTTTTCCGAGGCCTCGACGAGACTCGCGTAGTGGGTTGCCGCCGCCTCGGCATTGACCGCCATGGCGGCGATGTTCGCGATCATCTCCTCGACGGAGGCCGAGGACTCCGTCACGCATCGTGTCTGCTCCCTAACGAGTCCCTTCAGGCGCTCGATCCTCCGGAGGATGAGTTCGGTCGCCTCCGAGGAGGAGGCGAAGCTGCGCGCCTGACGGCCCGCACCCTCCTTCATCTCGTTGACATTCGCCGCAATCTCCGTGACTGCGGCCGAGACATCGGACATGGTTCCGTCGAGTTCGAGTCCGATTTTGGAGAGCCCCTCGGTCGAGGTTGCGATGCCGCCGATCGTGGAAGCCAGGGAGGCGCTGAAGTGGTTGAAGTGCTCCGCGAGCAACCCAATCTCGTCTCTTCTGCCAGAGACGATGGTTTTGGTGAGGTCTCCGCCTCCCTTGGATATGTCCTTGAGCGCCGAGACGGTGGCGTTCAGAGGACGAACCATTCGCGTGATGATCACAGTGATCATCGCCACCATGAAAAGGAGGGAGACGAGACCGATGCCAATCGTCACGGTGATGAGGCTATAGACCTTCGACATGACCTCGGCGAGGGGAACGACGACGAGATAACTCCAGGGCAGTTCGCGAACGCCCGTATCGACAGGGCTCAAGACCTTGAATGCGCTTGACCTATGTTCGTCGCCCCTGGAGATGAGAGAGTAGGGACTGCCCTCGGCGATCGCATTCTTGACCTCCGGACCGAATTCATCCACGGTCTCGTGGGCCATCTCCCCGATGAGGGCAGGATTCTTCGCGGTCGCGATCATCGCGGCGTTGGTCAAGAGTTCGCCGTAGCCGTTCTGGAAGACCTTCGTGTCCTTCATCCTTTCCTGGAGGTAGGCAAGACCGAAATCCGCCCCTACGATGCCCCGTACTTTTCCGTCCTCTCCCATTATTGGGGCGGCGATGCTGCTCGCGAGCGCGGTTCCCTGGGTTTGCATGTCCATACCGCCGGCAATGCTACCGATCGTGTAGGGCTCGGAGATCCGCACCCTTCCCGACGAGACGACCTCTTCGAGGATCGCGGGCAAGGGGGATCCCGCATAATCCTTGCGGAAGATCCTTCCGTCCATGCGGTGCATTCCCAAGCGGACATAGGCTGACGGATCGAGGGTTCCGGGCAGGAAGATCGCCCAGGTATTGATGATCCGGGGTTCGTTCGTGAGGGTAGAACGGAGCATTCCCTCGATGAGATTCCCGACGCCTGTCTTGGGGAACATTCCGGACATTCCCAGAATATTCGAAAGCTCGGTCACCGATGAGCGAACGAGCATCAGTTCCGTCGAGACGGAGGCTGCTTGAGTGGCGGCCAGCCCCCGGGCCTCGCTGAAAGACGCCTCCCGGGTCGATTCCCGGATCGTCAGGATGATAAAGGCGATCGAAGTCGAATAGGCGATCAGGACGACTCCCGCGACGAGGAGCGCTATCCGGATCCCAAGCCTGCTATTGCGCATATTCCCCACTCATGCCCGGTCCACCCTGGGAAGGTCGAACGAAAACGGGCAGTTATTATCACATTCGGGAAAGTAAGCATCTGCGACCCTCTCACTGCCTGGCGACGAAGGTCCCGTGCCATGAGTGGTACCACACTGCGCCGTCGCTGGAATTGACGCTCAGCATACCGAGGATTCTTCCGTCCTTGATCACGTCGATCGTGTAGTAGCCATAAAACTCATCAAGGTCGAGATCATAGGCGCCATTGTTCCCGTAGGAGTCCAGGAATCGACGGGCGGCGGCCTTGGCATCATCGGCGGAGATCTGCCTTGCGGAGAGTTCGGCTTTCCAGAAGGCCATGGGTCCATATTTGGCGTTCCACATCATGTTGGGGCCGAACTCGGGGGAAATGGAACCGGAGTAGGGGTCGATGAGGAGTTCCATGGCGCCCTTTCCCGAGTCCCTTTCCTTGACGAGGGCGTAGAAGCCGTTCGAGAACTGGAGGAGTTCGTCGAGAAGAAGGTTCTTGTCTCCGCGATCCGCGAGGGCTTTCGTGACGATGCCCTTTATCCGGTCCATGCCGAGGGGGCTCACGTTCGGCGCTGTACCCTGGGGGACGCCGCCCATCATGCCGTAGCCGCCGCCCATCATGCCTTGGGCGGTGATGACCACCAATCCGGCCAAGGCTAGAGCAGCCAAAAACCCAAAACGCAGGTGCTTCATGGTAGCCTCCGATCATAGTTTCGCCATCACCGTTCCCGATCGATGGGATTCCGCGCAGGGCCGTAGCTCTCCGCGACGTTACAGATCAGAGGATAGATGGCCCGCATGAAGTCACCGTGAATTTGCCGAGGCATCGAGGTGAAAGGGAGGGTGTTGGCTTCCTGCGCACTCTGTCTGGTGAACTAGCCCCTGGGTTCGCGTCAAGTTCGCTCTGCTCAGACGCTGGCGGCCACTGCAGGGATCGACTTGCAGAAATCACGAGTCCGCGCGCGGCGTTCCATCGCCGCGTCGCTATCTCGTGGCCAATTCCTGCACAAGGGCGACGAGTTCCGGCGAGTCGTATTCGAGGGAGCCCTTCCTGCCCGCGATCGCCCTGCCGGTCTTGTCGATCAGATAGGTCGTGGGGATCGAGCTCGCGTCGAAGGCGGTGGCCAGTTTCTTGGATCGATCGTAATAGATAGGGTAATCATAATTGTTGGTTTTTAGGAAATCCCGGATTGTCCGAAATTCGTCGTCGATGCTTACCGCGACGATCGTGAAGGATCCGTCCTTCAGCTTGTTCCAGAGCGCTTGGATCGAGGGCATTTCCGCCCGGCAGGGAGGACACCATGTGGCCCAGAAATTGAGGAGGACAATCTTTCCCCTCGTGGCGGAGAGCCTGAAATTCCCGCCGCCCAGGTTCTCCGCCGAGAAGTCCCCTACATCGACCGGTGTCGGAAAGACGTGGAATCCGAGTTTTTCGAGGCGGTCGGCGTACCAGCGGCGCGACGCAGTCGTCCCGCCTCCGGCGGCCGCCGGCCCGCCCGCCGCTCTCCCTCCCCCTTCCGGCGCGGACTTTGCCGCGGTTGTCGTGCCGGCATTGGAGCAGGCGCCGAGCAGGGCGAGGAGGCTTGCGAGGACCGCGAGGCGGCGGGCGGCGTTCATGTCTATTCCTACATCCTCATCGCCATGGGCATGGAGAAGAGATAGATGTTGATGACGGCGAGGAGCACCATCAGGAGGGCATAGGGAATGAATGTCCGCATCGTCCCCTTTGTCGCCGGACTTCGTCCAGCATCACCCTTGGTATTCTTCGATAGTCTCCAGGCCGTGTAGAGAGAGGCTATCATGCCGAGGACGATGAGGGCGTATTGCAGGACCTGGATGGTGGCCGAGTCGACGATGGCCGCCGATCCCTCGATCTCCTTGCCGAAGAGCCCGAGGGCCGTGAAGCCGATGGCCTTGCCCTCCGCGAGGAGGTGGAAGAGGTTGTGCGCGATATGGCCAGCCATGTCGAGGGGGATGATGGCGTAGCCGAAGCGCGCGAAGTTCTCGACCACGGTCTTGCCGTTGCCGGGCTTGGCCAGGGCGCTGGTCCCGAAGAGGAGGCCGACGGGGATGGCCATGAGGGTGAGGAAGGCGATGGTGAAGGCCACGGGATAGGAAGTTATGCCGAGGCTCGCCTCGAACCAGGCGAGGATGCCCTGCCAGACCTGGAGCATGGTGATGTTCTGGACGAAGACGATGCCCATGATGACGCTGGCCAGGAAGGCGACGGGAAGCTGGGGGTTCCGGACGAACCAGAGTTCCTCGCTCGGCAGGCGCGTCGTGATGCGGATGGAATTGTTGGGGCAGTTCTTGACGCAGTTGCCGCAGAGGTTGCAGTCGGCGTTCGTGTCCATCGTGCGGGGAAAGACGAACATGGGACAGCCGGGGGCCGCCTCGCCGCCCTTGTAGCAGGACTGGGTCTTGCAGGTCGCGCAGATGTCCGGCGTGGCCGAGAGGCCGATCATGCCGCCGCGGGTATAGTTGCCGGAGAGCCCGCCGAGAAAGCAGAGGTAGCGGCACCAGGTGCGGCGCTCGAAGAAGGCTCCGGAGACGACGACCCCGAGGGTGATGAGGAGGA
>Ga0334722_10000832_pt1 | contig 42551 bp, 32 predicted proteins | sample C3_bottom_MG_FD_207210 | JGI IMG/M metagenome (GOLD analysis project Ga0334722, IMG submission 207210) | Sediment microbial communities from Yellowstone Lake, YNP, Wyoming, USA - C3_bottom | ecosystem: Environmental > Aquatic > Freshwater > Lake > Sediment | place: USA: Wyoming | collected...
CTTTCCATACGCTGCGGGCTGCAAGACATCGTACGGCAGGTGAGGATAACCCCGCTGCGGTGGCCCGTCAAAGGGAGGGGAAGACTTCTTGAGTCCCGAATTCGCCAGGTACCAGTCGCGAAGGATCAGAAATCGGAGGAAAACCGGCCTTTGATCCGCGATAATTCGTGGTCAGAATCTTGTTAGTGTCCGGTTACACGGTATAATCAATCTGAAGGTTTCTAGGTTACATGCCTGGTTCATTTTTATCGGTTCGTCGCCGAATAGGTTGTCTTGAACCGAGACTTTGATGCGGAGGTTTTCATGGCAAAGGCCCGATTCTCCAAGAGTAAATGGATACTTATTGGACTGGTCGTGATGTTGTCGGTCAGTCTGACAAGTTGCGACATGATCCTTGGCTTGATCGGCAAGGCTCCGCCGGTCGCGGACGCGGGGGGGGACCAAACCGTCGCAGTCGGCGACCTGGTCACCCTCGACGCCAGCGGAAGCACGGGAGGGACGCTTACGTATAGCTGGACCCTCACTCCGCCGGCCGATTCGACCGCGGTCTTGAGCTCGAAGACAATGAAACGCGTGACCTTCCGGCCCGACGTGCCAGGCGACTACTTCATCGACCTGACAGTGAAGGACGAGAACGGCCAGGCCTCGGTGTCGATAGTCGTGACCGCGGGCATGCCGGCGGGCTTCTATACCGAACCGATCATCAGTACCCCCATCACGGTCGCGGGCGGTACCCTGACGATGACCTGGGCCCAGGCCCACGACGGTCTCGACAATCCGGCCGATAGCTACAAGGTCTACCGGAGCAACAGCCTGACCGGCACCTACCTTGAAGTGACGTCCAAGGACGCCGATCCGACGGACACCAGCTATAGTCAGACAATCGCCGCCACCTCGACCTACTATTTCAAGGTCAAGGCGGTTTATGGCGCCAATCTGAGCGCCTTCAGCGCCGCCGTCTCCGTCACCGGCACCGCCTTCACGCTTTCGGCGCCGACCGGCTTCATGGCCGGGACCACTACCTGGAATTCGATTCCCCTGACCTGGACGGCCGTTACGGGAGCGACCGGCTATGATATCGAGAGGTCCGCCACCTCGGGAGGCACCTTCACGACGATAGCCACCGGATTGGCAGACACCACTTACACCGACAACGCCGGTCTCTCGCCGAGTACGAGCTACTTCTACAAGATCCGCTCCGTGGCCACCGGAACGACGAGTTCTTGGTCCGCCGAGATCAGCGGGACGACCGCCGCCCAGCCCACCGCGGTTTCCGTGCCCGCGCAGCCGACCGCGGTCAGCGTCTTTTCCGCGACTTCGAACTCCCTGCTCGTTTCCTGGACCCTCTCCGATACTTCCATCCTCTACTTCGAAGTCCAGATGAGCAGCGATGCCGGGGCGACCTGGACGACCATCGCCTCCCAGACCGACGCGATCACGGCCAACAGCTTCGTCGCCAAGAACCTGCTTTCGAGCATGAACTACGCGTTCAAGGTGCGGGGCGTCAACTCCAAGGGTGCCGGGGCCTGGTCGGCCAATGCGACCGGGATGACCCTCGCAGCGACGACCTCCACCAATCCTCCTGCCAGCGCCCCTAGTCTCCAGCCCGGCCTGATCACCCAGACCTCCATCGAGGTCAAGTGGCTCACCGTCGCCGACGCCAAGACCTACCAGCTCCAGTACAAAGGCGGCGCCCTGACCACCTTCACCGACGTCCCCGGGGCGAGCGACACGACCTCCACGAGCGCAATCCTCACAGGGCTCTCGGCCTCCACCTCCTATTCCTTCCAGATCCGAGCCAAGAACACCGCCGGCTACGGACCTTGGAGCGCCACCGCGACCTGGACGACTTCAGCCGCGACCACGCAGCCCGCTCCGACCGGACCCCTCAACATCTACTTCGACAACCAGACCTCGAGTTCCTTCCATGTCTATTGGAACCAGGTCAGTTACGCCGACTACTACGTGGTGACCGTGAGCAAGAGCGATCCGATGGTCAGCTCCTTTGATTTCAGCCAGACCACGAGCATGTTCGACGCGACCCTGTCCGGTCTCCTTGCCGACACCAACTACTATGTCAAGGTCACGGCGAGAAACAGCTCCGGCAGCTACTTCAACACCAGCCAGACCCGGACCAACCCGGTGGCGACCCAGAACCTGCCTCCGACCTCCCCCAACGGCTTGACCGTCTCCAACGCCGGCGGCACGACAGCCTACCTCTCGTGGAGCTCTTCCTTCGGGTGGAATGGCACCTTCGGCAATTACTATGCCATCTACCGCCTCGGTCCCTATGATTCCCAGTGGCAGTGGGCCGGCCAGGTCGACCAGAACAGCACCTACTTCTACGACACCAGCTACCTCACCCCAGGCTGGAACTATCAGTACAAGGTTATCGCCGTCAATGTCTTCTCCGGCAGCAACCTTTCGAGCGGGGATTCCAATATCGCCTGGTACACCGTGCCCAATGGGATAGCCCCCGTTCTTCACACCTACGTGGACCCGTTGGGGAATATTGAGCTCTACTGGGACTACAACTCGCAGCAGTACTCCTTCGACATCTACCTTTCGAGCGACAATGGGATGAACTGGAGCTACGTAGGCTATTACTATGCCTACAATGGCAGCTACGTCTGGTTCTACAAGAACGGGACCCCCTCCCTGCCGGCCCTCAGCGCGGGCCAGTCCTACACCTTCAGGGTGATCGCCTACGACCAGTACTACAACTCGGCGTCGACCGAGATCAGCTACACGCCGCCGAGCTCCTCGGCGTCCGTGACCATCTCGGTTCATTGATGGAGGATCGAAAGATGAAGATACGAAGCTATCGAATCGCCGCGGTCGTCCTTTTCGTGACGGCGGGAATCCTCCTTGCCGGTTGCGCCCTTCCCGGCGGTGAACCGGCCGCCAAGGCGGCGGTGAGCGGGACCGTTCCGGTGAAGCTCTCGCTCGCGAGCGTGAATCCGAGCCTGACAAAGGCCCTCGCCGCGCGGACCGCGGAGGTCACGACCTCCGCGGGACGGGCCCTGATGTTCATGACCAAATTCTCCCTCTCGATCAACGATGTCACGACGGGGGCCTGGCAGTACCCGGCGGACGTATACATCACCGACTCGGGTCCGGGAGGCGGCAATAATACGACCACCGTGGACCTGGTCGCGGGTGACACCTACACGATCTATGCCTATGGCTACAACGCGGGCATGTCGCCCTATAGCGCTGTAGTATCCGGAACGCGGGAGGGCGTCGTCGTCCCAGCCAATACCACTAACTATTGGATCGACATCACCATGGCCCCGAGCAATCTGCAGTATGTCAGTTTTGGTAGTTCCCTGTCCGGGCCTACCAATGTGTGGACGGATTACTGGTATAAGAATGGGTATTATGGCAACCCCGATGGCTATACCCTCTATCCGGCCGTCTATGATCTCAGTGCGCAGAGCAATACTGCCATCCCCTCCTTCCCGGTCGTCGGCGGGGAGCGCTGGCTCGCGGTCACCCTGCCCTATGGCCAGAATACCCTCACCCTCCAGCTGACGCCTACCTATAACAATGGAGTCGCCTGGGTCGTGGACAACAATGCCCTTATCTTCGTCGGCACCTACGACCAGAAGGGCAATGAACTCGGCGGCTTCGCCCTCAGTCCGAACTTCACGGGGACGGGCAGCACTCCGCAGGTGACGATTTCCTGCGGCGGAACCCCCGGCAGCTATGTGTATGTCGGCTATACGGTGATCCAGGCGACCAACGATAACAGCCTCGGCGTCACGAACCCCATCCAAGGCTATCCCTACGACATGGTGGATGTCTCCGTCCTCCCCCCGACCTTGGCGGATGACAGCTACGAATACAACTATGGATCCGAGAACGACACCTCCGACACGGCCGTCTATTTCGACAGCTATAACAACACCTCGATCGACGCGAAGGCCTACGATCAGGATTGGTACTACTTCTACGCCTACAAATCCGGCAACTACACCTTCACCCTCTCCGAGCTTTCGGATCTGGGTCCCTGGGTGGCGAGCGGACAGGTTCAGATTCTCGATTACTACAGCAAGCAGAACATGGGAAGCCTCTGGGGTTCGGGGAGCAACGGTGCCTTCCTGAATCCTGAGAGCACATCGGTCTACCTGCAGGCCGGGTCCTACTACAGGATACAGGTCGACATCAGGGGCCAGGATCCCACCATGGGGTTCCCCGTTCTGGGCGGCCATTACCGATTGGACGTGGCCAACCCCTACTGATTCGCGGAATACGACTCCGCACGAGCCCGCGGCCCCAGGCCGCGGGCTTTTTATTGGCTGATGACGGAATGGGCGACAAAGGTGGGGTATTAAGTTGTTCGAGCGCAGTTGAGTGAATCGGGGCCGGCGAGAAGCCAATCTCTGCCCTCGTTTTGCATCGCTTTACGCCGCGGTTTCGTGATGGGCAATCGAGGAAGTGACGTCACGAAGGTGATGTCAGCCGATGAGTTCCCCCAACTCCGCCAGCACCATCGCCGTCGCTCCCCAGACCTTGTGGCCCCCTACCTTCCAGAAGGGCACGAGAGAGCTGCCTCCCCCGATAATCCACTCTTCGACATCCCGCGCTTGCGGGTCTTTCAGCCTCATGAGGGGCAGCTCGATGAGCTCGGCGACCTCCTGGGCCTCGAGGACGAAGTGGGGCCGAGCCCTGGTCCAGGCTACGACGGGGTCGATCTCGAAGCCCGAGGGCGGGATGCGGAGGGGCGAAAGTCTACCGAGGATCTCGAGGCCCGGTGGTGGAAGGGCGGAAGGATCGAGGCCGATCTCCTCGCGGGCCTCGCGGAGGGCGGCCTCTTCGACCGTCTCACCCTCTTCGAGGGTCCCGCCCGGAAAGCTCACCTGCCCGCCATGATGCTTGAGATCGGGAACCCTGAGCGTAAGGGGTAGGGTGGGGCCTTCGGCCCCGGGGTAGATCAGCACGAGGACCGCCGCCCTCCGCCAGACTCTCGCAGCCCCACCTTCCTCGAACTCCCTCCGCCTCCGCTCCGGCATCATCGAAGCCTGGGCCCGGATCCCCGGCAGAGGCATCGCCAGCCGCGCCCTCAAGTCCGCAATGAGTGCGCCTAACCTCTCCCCTTCGTCCACCCTCTCACCCCTCCCTCCCTGCCCTCGTCTCTCTCCTTTTTTCTTTCTTTGCGTCCTAGCGTCTTTGCGTGAGGCCTTCTCTCCCTTCGCGCCTCATTTTCCCTTTGCGCCTTTGTGCGAAATTATCCTCTTCTTCTTCTCCTACTGCGCTTCCCTCTCCCCGAGGAGCTCCCTGAGCTCGCGGATGTCCTTCACGAGCTTCGTGCGGTCGAGGTTCTGGAAACGTTTCGGCACCATCTCCTTCGACGTGCACTCGAGGACGGCCACGAGATTCTGGAGCTCGATCTCGTGGGGATAGGCGGGGGGCACGAAGTCGGCCATCGTCTCCTCGATGTCCTCCTTCGTCACGAAGGTGCGGGCCTCCATCGCGGCGCGGAACTTCGCGCGGATGAGGACGGCCTCGAGGTCGGCGCCGGAGAACTCGTGGCGGAAGCGCTTGAGGAGCTCGGGGACGGAGAATTTCCTTATAGAGAGGTCCAGTTTCCGTACGAGGGTCTCGAAGAGGGCGGCCTTTTCCTCGTCGCCTTCGGGATAGAAGAGGGCGAGGTGCTCCTCGGCGCGGCCCTGGCGCTTCAGGTCGATGGGGAGGAGGTCGGGGCGGCTCGTGATGAGGAACCACACGATCTTGCCGCGATATTCGGTGTTGCCCATGAAGGTCGCGATCTGCGAGAAGACGCGGTTGGAGGTGCCCGAGTCCCCGTCCTGGTTGCGGTTCCCGAGGAAGGCGTCGGCCTCGTCGATCATCACGGCCACGGGCGACATGGCCTTCAGGATCGACAGCACTTTTTCCAGGTTCGACTCGGTGACGCCCTGCCATTTCGAGCGGAAGTTGCGGAACTTCACCATGGGCACGCCGATCTCGCCGGCGAAGGCGGTGACGAGGAAGCTCTTGCCCGTGCCGACGGGGCCGGCGATGAGGTAGCCCATGGGGAGGACGTCGAGCCGGCCCTGTTTGATGGCGCGGGCGGCGCTCTTCAGGCGCCGCTTCACGAAGTCGTGGCCCGAGACGTAGGAGAGGTCGTGGTCGGTCTCGAGGAACTCGAGGAGGCCCGCCGCCTCTCCCTCGATGATCTCCTTCTTCTTCTCGCGGAGGAAGTCCATCGAGATCGGCCGGTCCTCCTGCCAGCTCTCGGCGGCCAGGCGGTTCAGGTTGGTGAGGTTGAGGCCGCTCGTCTGGGCGGCCACCCGCGCGGGGTCGAGGCCCTGGTCGAGGAGGAGGGTGTCGCGGGTGGCGAGGAAGCCGAGGAAGCTCGCGCGCACCGACTCGTCGGGGATGGGAATCTCCACCTTGATCGTCGAGGGGCTTGCGACGATGCGCGGGTTGAGGTCGGAGAGGTTCTCGGTGAGGAGGACGACGGAGACGTCGCCGCGGGTGAATACGGGCTCGTGGGACCAGCGGTTCAGGGTGACGAAGGCGTAGCGGTCCTCCTCGGAGAGGCGCGAGACGTCGCTGGCCGGGGCCAGGGTCTCGGCGTAGTCGGCGATGAGGACGATGCGCTTCTTCTCCGGTATGCGGAGGAGGAAGTACTCCTCGAGGAGGGGGAAGGCCCGCTGGGTGTCGTTGACGAGGAGTTCGGCGTCGGTGATGTCGATGTGCCGTTCCTTCATCGTCCTGAGGTAGTCCTTGCGCATCTCGGGGGCGCAGAAGGACACGCCGCTCGAGCGGTCGTAGAAGACGATGACGTCGCGGTTCCCGAAGAGGACCTCCGAGATGTACTCCTGGATGCGGACGAACATGAACTCGCCCTCGTTCATCTTGTGCGGCAGGAAGTCGCGGATGTTGCCGTGGACGATGTAGAGGTTGGCCGTCTTCGACAGATACTTGTAGGAGAGCTCCTGGGCCCAGGTGGGGAGGATCTTGATGAAGGGCAGGTTCTTGAGAATCAGTTGCTCTTTCATGCGACCCCCTACCTGACCCAGCGCGAGAGAAGCTCGAGGTAGCGCTCGCCGGCCTCGCGCACCACGTCCTCCCAGGAGCGGCAGAGGGTGGCCTGGGCGCCGAAGCCCGCCTTGTGGAGGCCGTCGCGGTCGTCGAGGGCCGCGATGACGCGCCTCGAGAAGTCCCCGCCGTCGTGCTCGGCGAGGAAGCCGTTCTCGCCGTCGCGGATCACCTCCGCGGCGGTCGAGCCGCGGAGGAGGATGGAGGGGGTGCGGAAGGCCGCCGCCTCGCGCACGACAAGGGGGGCGTTGTCGTAGAGGGAGGGGAAGAGGAAGAGGTCCCCCCGGGCGTAGATCGCCTTGAGGAGCTCGCGGTCGTAGACGACGTCGTGGAAAAGGACGCGTTGCGCGATACCGAGTTCGTCGGCCAGGGAGCAGAGCCTGTCCTTGGCGTAACCCTGTCCGACGAAGACCATGGTGAAGCCGGGCACGGCCTCCATGACGGCGGGGAGGCTCCTGATCAGGAACTCGAGGTTCTTCTCGAGGATGTGCTGGCCGACATAGAGGCCCACCGGTCTCTCGTCCGCGATGCCCAGCTCCTTGCCTCCGGCCTTTCGCAGGGGCTCCAGGGAGGCGGGGGGCTTCAGGTCCACGCCGTTTTCGACCACCTCGTAGGGGCCGCGGTAGCCGTACTCGCGCAGGGTGGCGGCCACGGACTCCTGGGGCACCCAGACCTGGTCCACCGAATGGTAGAATTCCACGATGCGCTTGATCTGCTCGTCGACGACCGCCTTCCAGGGCAGGACGCGGTGGAGGTCGTCACGGTACTTGGAATGGAAGGTGGCCACGATGGGCACGCCCTTCTCGCGCGCCGTCTTGAGGGCGATGCGCCCGGCTCCGAAGGGCGAGTGGGCGTGGATGATGGTGAAGTCCTGCTTCTTGAGGAAGGCCTGGAGCATCACGTCGACGTCGGGGATGCCGAGGCGGTAGGGCGGCCGGATGATGGTGGGGATGGAGAAGAAGCGGACGACCTTGAAGCTCTCGGTGTCGCGGTAGAAGGGCACGTAAGGCGTCACGACGATGGCCTGGCCGAGGGTCTGGTTGAGCCAGTGGGCGTAGTTCTTGACGGTGAGGGTCACGCCGTCCATCACCGGCAGGAAACCGTCGTTGAAAAGGCCGATGGTGATGTCTTTCATCGGCCCCCATGATAAGGTCAGCGGCCCGGGTCGTCAATGAAGGGCCTTGCGGGAGGCCATTCCGCGCCTATAGTTGTGGGGGGGGGACTGATGAACATCGGCCGCGACCTGCAGACGGACCACATTTTCCCGAAGGCCCGGGTGGAGCTCAAGTTCGGCATCGAGCGGAGGCACTTCATCCTCGAGGCGGGCGAGGACCCGGGGGGCGGGATCCGCTACGCCAACGAGCTCCTCGAGCTCGTCGTCCGCCGGCGGGAGCTTCCCGACGGCTGGGGTTACAGCCTCAGGCTCCGCAGCCTCACGACGAAATCGATACGGCTCACCCGGCTTCGCCTTCCCATCGAGGGCGGGCTCTCGGCCTTCCTCGGCGACTACGATTCGCGCCAGGTCTCCTTCCTCCGGAACGGCTACCAGTCCTGGTCGACGGTGCGGAGCTACCGGATTTCGGACCGCCCCCTCCGGCCGCGGCTCGGCCTCGTCTCCCTGGCCACTTCCAACATGGCCAACCTCCCCTCCAACATCCCCGGCATGCTCTCCTCCGAGATGTACTCCATCATCACCGATCTCCGCACGGGCAATTCCCTCCTCGTGGGCCAGACCCCGCCCTTCGACCAGTTCTTCTACATCAACCTCAACATCGAGCGCGGCTCGGGGCGGAGCTTCTTCGAGCTCACCTGGGACTTCGGGCGCCAGATGGTCGAGCCCCACCGCGCCTTCGACCTCGACGGCATCGTCTTCATCGAGGGCACGAGGCCCGAGGTCGAGCAGTCCTACTTCCACGGCATCCGCGAATCCACGGGCTATGTCCCTCCGGAGAAAAACCTCCGCGGCTGGTGCTCGTGGTACCAATACTACGATCGCATCACGCCCGAGATCATGTATCGCAACATCAAGGCCCTAAAGGAGCGGGGCCTCGGTTTCGACTTCTTCCAGATCGACGACGGCTATCAGACCGCGGTCGGGGACTGGTTGGAGGAGAAGCCGGCCTGGAAGGGGAGGATGAAGGAGATGGCGGACGCCATCCGCGCCGCGGGCATGAGGCCTGGCATCTGGCTGGCGCCCTTTTCCTGCGCGGCCAGGTCGGAGATCTTCAAGATGCATCCCGAGTACGTGCTCCGCAACGAGTACGGCAAGGTCCTCGACGCGGGCTACAACCCCGTCTGGAAGGGGATGTACCACGGTCTCGACATCACCCATCCCCGTTTCGCGGAATACCTCCGCGAGGTGATCCGCACCATGGTCCAGGACTGGGGCTTTGAGTACCTGAAGTGCGACTTCCTCTTCTCGGCCTGTCTCCGCGGCGCCAACCACCACGAGCTCGATCTCTCCCGCAGCATGATCCTGAAGAAGGGCATGTCCATCATCCGCGAGGAGGCGGGACCCGAGGCCACCATCATCGGCTGCGGCATGCCCCTGTCCTCGGGCATCGGGCTCGTGGACGCGATGCGGGTCGGGCCCGACACCGGAGACTTCTGGACCAAGTTCGCCGGCCGCCTTCTCCGCATGGGTTCCATGGTGGGGGCGCGCAACTCGATCCGCAACTTCACGGTGAGGAGCCCGATGCACAAGCGCCTCTGGCTCAACGACCCCGACTGCGTGATGATCCGCGACACGGACACGGGCCTGAGTCCCGCCGAGCGCCTCACCCAGATGGACGCGATCGCCCTCTCGGGCGGCCTTCTCATGTACTCCGACGATTTCTCCACCCTCTCCGAGAGGGCCTTCGCCGACCTCGCCCTCATCGACAAGGTCTCGAGCGACTGCTTCGACGGCCGGGCCATCGCCGTCGACGTGATGTGGAACGAGATCCCCGAGATCTATCTCAACACCTCGGGCTATGTCGGCTTCTTCAACTACGGCTGGCGGCGCACGAAGCGCTACGACCTCCGCATCCTCGCGACCTACCAGCCGGGGCTCAGGGCCCTCGTGGATGTGCGGAGCGGCGAACGGATCCCCGTCGGGAAGGAGCTCGTCCTCGAGAACATGCCCAGGCACGGCTCCCGCCTTTTCCGCATCGAGCGCATGGTCTGAAGCGGTGGACAAGGTCGCGCCCTCCCCGATATACTCCCCGCACCACCTTATCAAGCGAGGTTTTTTATGGCCTACAAGGTTACCGATGCCTGCGTGAATTGCGGCGCCTGCGAGCCCGAGTGCCCGGTCGAAGCCATCTCCGAGAAGAACGGTCTTCGCTGGATCGACCCGGCCAAGTGCACCGATTGCGGCACCTGCGCCTCGGTCTGCCCGACCGAAGCCATCCTCCCGGGCTGATTCAAGGCCCGCTGGGCCTTCCGACCAGGATCCGGTGAAATGCCGCCCGACGCTCGTCTCGAGTGCCGGGCGGCATTTTCTTTCAGGACTCGATAAAAAAGGAATGCGATGAAGGCGCGCTTCGGCATCTACGGTCTCGGTCTCGTCGGTTCGAACCTCGCGCGGAACGCCCTCGGCAAGGGCCTCTCCCTGGCCCTCTACAATCGGGGGGCCGCGAGGCGAGAGGCCTTCGCCGCAGGAGTGCCCGAGGCCGCCGCCGCCCTGCACCCGGACCCGGCCGTCTTCGTCGCCGCCCTCGCCGCGCCCCGGATCATCCTCCTGTCGATAAGCGCCGGCCCGGCCGTCGACGAGGCCCTCGCCTCCCTTCTTCCTCACCTCGAGGCCGGGGACCTCGTAGCCGACGCCGGCGATTCCTTCTATCGCGATAGCGAGCGCCGTTCCGTGGCTCTCGCCGAGGCCGGCATCGCCTTCGTCGGCCTCGGGCTTTCGGGGGGGGCCGAGGGCGCCCTGACCGGTCCCTCCTTCATGGCGGGAGGCGACGAGGCCTCGCGTCTCCGACTCTCGCCCATCCTCGAGGCCCTGGCCGCGATCTCTCCCGACGGGGGACCCTGCGTCTCATGGACGGGACCGGCGGAGGCCGGGCACTACGTCAAGATGGTCCACAACTCCCTGGCCTACGCCGATCTCGAGATCCTCGCGGAGGCCTACCACCTCCTCAAGGCCAGCCTCAGGGTGAAGCCCGAGGAGATGCGCTCCCTCTTCGAGCGCTGGGAGCGCACCGAGGTCTCGAGCCATCTCCTCGCCCTCGTCGTCGACATCCTCGGCATGAGGGAGGCCGACGGTCAGCCCTTCATCGACCGGGTCCTCGACCGCGCGACCCAGAAGGGCACGGGCATCCGCGCGATCGAGAGCGCCTTCGAGCTCGGCGCCCAGGCGGCGACCCTCGCCGAGGCGGTCTTCGCCCGCAATCTCACGGCCCTCAAGGACGAGCGGGTGAGGGCCAGCGCCCTCCTCGGCGAACATCGCTCGCGGCCCAACGGCGATCCCGAGGGACTCGGCGAGGATGTGCGCCGCTCCATGCTCGCCTCGAAGATCATCGCCTACGCGGAGGGCTTCACCCTCCTCGGCAAGGCCGCCGAGAGCCACGGGTGGCGGCTCGACCGCCACGCCATCGCGCGGGCCTGGAGGGCCGGAGCCATGATCCGTTCGCCCTTCATCGACCGTGTGGCCGAGGCCCATGCCCTCGACCCGGAGCTGCCCTCCCTCCTCCTGGACGCGCGGATGAAGATCCTCCTGGACCAGTCCCTCCCCTCGCTCAGGCGGGTCGTCGCCCGCTCCATCGAGTCGGGCCTGCCCCTGCCCCTGTACACGGCCGCGGTCTGTTCCTACGACGGGCAGCGGAGCTCATGGCTTCCGGGCAACCTCATCCAGGCCCTCCGCGACCGCTTCGGCGGCCACGGTTTCGAGCGAGTGGACAGGCCGCGCGGCGAGATCCACCACGCGGCCTGGGAGCTTCCCGGCTGAGGTCCCTCCGCGAGCCGGACCCTCGATGGGCTAGTGGTCGAGGCGGAGAAGGTGGCCGAAGCGCTCGCGCTTGGTCTCGAGGTAGCCGCGGTCGTGCGAATGGGCCGGCAGCTCGTGCTGGACGCGCTCGACGACGCGCACCCCGTTCTTTTCCATGTGCTCGACCTTCTCGGGATTGTTGGTGAGGAGGCGGACGCTTTTCACGCCGAGTTTCTTGAGCATCTCGGCCGGGATGCGGTAGTCGCGCTCGTCGGCCTTGAATCCCAGGGCGATGTTGGCCTCGAAGGTGTCGTAGCCCTTGTCCTGGAGGGCGTATGCCCTGAGCTTGTTGACGAGGCCGATGCCCCGACCCTCCTCCTGGTGGTAGAGGACGATGCCCCTCCCTTCCTTCTCGACGAGGCGGAGGGCCTCCCTGAGCTGGGGGCCGCAGTCGCAGCGCATCGACCCCAGGGAATCGCCCGTGAGGCAGGCCGAGTGCACGCGGACGAGCATGCCCTCCCCGTCGCCCACCTCGCCCTTCAGCACCACGACGTGGTCCTTGCCGTCCTTGTTGTTGACGAAACCGATGATCCGGAAATGCCCGAACTCGGAGGGAAAATCCGCGATCGAGACGACGTTGACGCAATAGTCCGCCGGGCAGCCCTCGCAGGCCGCGGCGCCCTTCTGGCCGAAGCCGGCGGGGCAGTTCCTCAAGGCCTCGAGATCCTGGGCGATGACTTCTTCGACTGTCGGTGTGTGCACGATTCCTCCGCGGGGCGCTCTCGCCCTCGCGGACTCAGGATATCCGAGTCCGGGTCGCCCCGCCAGAAGTCTCGCGCGGCCCCTCCCACTCCGGTCTGCCCCTCACGACGAGATCGCGGCCGAGGACCTCGTAGCCGGGTTCGGCGAGGCGGAAGGGGAGGGCGGCGAGTCGGATCCCGGAGGAGGGGAGGGCGAAGGGGTTGAGTCCTCCGAGGAAGAGGGGGGCCAGGGTCACGTTCACCTCGTCGACGAGGCGCGCGGCGAGGAAGGAGAGGAGGACGGCCGCCCCGCCCTCGACCATGAGGCTGTCGATTTCCTCGAGGGCCAGGGCCTCGAGGCAGGCGGGGAGGGAAAGGCGGCCCCCTACGGCGACGGGGACTTCGATGACCCGGGCTCCGGCCCTTTCCAGGGCAAGGCGTCTTTCGCGATCGGCTCCGGGGCGCGCGAGGACCAGGACGCCCCGCTTCCCTCCGGCGAGGAGGCGGGCCCGCGGGGAGAGGCGGAGCTCCGAGTCGAGGACCACGGGCCGCGGCTGCCTCCCCTCGGCGTGGCGGAGGGTGAGGGAGGGATCGTCCGCGAGGACGGTGCCGATGCCCACGAGGAGGCCCCGATGGGCGGCCCGGAGGGCGTGGGTCATCGCGAGGGATTCCTGCCCGCTCAGGGAGCTGCGGAGTCCCGGGGCCGCGGCGATGGAGCCGTCGAGGCTCTGGGCCCAGGCCAGGGTGATCCGGGGCCGTCCGCGCGGAGCCTCGGGAGGCCGAGGTGAAGGTTCGCTCATCGGGATCGAGGGCTCAGCAGGGTTCGATGAAGAGTTTCGTACCGTCATAGCGCAACACGGCCATCGAGGGCTTCCCGAGACTCTCGTAGAGGCGCAGGGGCAGCTCCACGCTGGCCTTGGGGCAATCGTTGCGGAGGCGGAGCTGGGCGTGGACCGATCCCTCCAGCTCCACCTCGTAGCCCGTGGTCATCAGGCCGAGATCGAAGCCGTCGTTGGGATGTATCGAAAGCTGATTGGGGCCGAGGTCGGCCCGACAGAGCGCCCGCAGCGCGGAAGTGCTTTTCATCATCCCTCCCGGGGCAGCGCGATCCTTCGCGCCGCGACCTCGCCCGGGAGTATAGCCCCGCCGCGGGAGCCGCGCAAACCACCCCGCCGGGTTTCGGCCGGCTTGATGCGCCCGCGGCTTCCGTGGCATCATTGCCCATGCCGACCAGAGACATCTTCTCCAACCTCTCACCCCTCGACAACAGGTACTGGCTCTCCAACCCCGAAGTCTTCGAGGCCCTCTCGGGACGACTTTCGGACCGCGCCCTCACCCTGGGCTGCGCCCGCGTCGAGGCCGCCCTGGTGGAGGCCCACCTCGCGCGAAGGAGACCGGGCGACGCGAAGGCGACGGCCCTCGTCATCGACGCGGCCTCATCCATCGATCCCGCCGAGGTCGCCGCCGAGGAGGAGAAGACCCGGCACAACATCCGAGCCCTCGTCAACGTGCTGCAGCGCGCCCTTCCGGCCGAACTCGCCCCCCTGGTCCACCTCGGGGCGACCAGCGCGGACATTCTCGACACGGCGCGGGCCCTCGCGGTCAGGAGCGCCGTCCTCGAGGTCCTCCTTCCCCTCCTCGCGGAGGTCGAGCTCGAGCTCTGCCGCTTCGCCGTCGACGAGGCCGAGACCCCCCAGGTGGGCCGCACCCACGGCCAGCACGCGGTTCCGATCACCTTCGGCTTCGCGATGGCCGAGTACGCCAGCCGGCTCGGCTCCTCCCTGCTCCGGGCCCGCGACCTCGCGACCGACCTCCGGGGGAAGCTCGCGGGGGCGACGGGATCGTACAACGCGCTCTCGATGATCTATCCCGATCCGGAGGCCTTCGAGCTGGAGTTCCTGGCCCGCCTGGGGCTGAAGCCCTCGGCCCATTCCACGCAGATCGTCGAGCCCGAACCCATGATCCGCCTCCTCCTCGAGCTCGACCTCTCCTTCGGCGTCCTCGCCAATCTGGCGGACGACCTCAGGAACCTCCAGCGGAGCGAGATCGCCGAGCTCCGCGAAGCCTTCGGCCGCGACCAGGTGGGCTCCTCGACCATGCCGCAGAAGCGCAATCCCTGGAATTCCGAGCACGTGAAGAGCCTCTGGAAGGCCTTCGCGCCCCGGGCCACGACCTTCCTCCTCGACCAGATCTCCGAGCACCAGCGCGACCTCACGAATTCCGCGAGCGAGCGCTTCGTCGCCGACTGGCTGGCCGGCCTCGCGGCGGCGGCCAACCGGATGCTCTCCGTGCTCCGCGGCCTCGAGGTCGACCGGCCCCGCATGCTCGCGAACCTCGGCCTGACCGGCGCCTCCCTCCTCGCCGAACCGGCCTACATCCTCCTCGCCGAGTCGGGCCGGGCCGACGCCCACGAGATCGTGCGCGGGGCCACTCTCGCGGTCGAGAAGGAAGGCCTGGATTTCGCCGCGGCCCTGAAGCGCGAGAACGGGGCCTGGGAGGCCGTGTCGAAGCGCCTCGCGGCCCTCGGGCACGCGGACGCCGCGGCCTTCTTCGCTGAGCCGCGGGTCTACCGGGGCCGGGCGGCGGAAAAGGCCATCGCAATAGGTACCGAATTCAGACTGCATATGGCGGCCCTGAGGGCCGGAGGCGGTGGAAGATGAACATAGTCGTGATGGGCGCCCAGTGGGGCGACGAGGGCAAGGGCAAGATCGTCGATTACCTCGCGGGAGACGCGGGAGTGATCGTCCGCTTCTCCGGGGGCGCGAACGCGGGGCACACAATCGTCATCGGCAACGAGCGCTACGCCCTCCACCTCGTGCCTTCGGGCATCCTCTATCCGGACAAGATCGTCGTCCTCGGCACGGGCATGGTGATCGATCCCGAGGCCCTCTTCTCCGAACTCGAGGGGCTCTCGCAACGAGGCGTCGACTGGCGCGGCCGCGTCCTCATCTCCGACCGGGCCCATCTCGTGCTCCCGAGCCACCGGCGCATCGACAAGGCGCTCGACGCCGCACGGCGCAAGCCCATCGGCACCACGGGTCGGGGCATCGGCGTCGCCTACGGCATGAAGTCGCACCGCGACGGGATCAGGTTGGCCGACATCGACGACCCCGACCGCCTCGTGAATCTAGAGCCGGAGGATCTCGCCTTCGTCGAGAAGCACCGTGACCGCCTCCTGCCGATGAAGACCGACCTCGTGGCCTTCCTCCGGAGACGGCGCAACGCCTACGCCCTCTTCGAGGGCGCCCAGGGAGCCCTCCTCGACCTCGACACCGGCTCCTATCCCTATGTCTCGAGCGGCATGTCCTGCGCCGCTGGAGCCGCCGCCCAGGGCGGGATCGGTCCCCGCCGCCTCGATCGCGTCCTCGGCGTCTTCAAGGCCTACACGACGCGGGTGGGCAACGGACCCTTCCCCACCGAATTCGACGACGATTCCCCCGGTTCCCTCCAGGCCTACATCAGGGACACGGGCAACGAGTACGGGGTCACGACGGGCCGCCCCCGGCGCGTCGGCTACCTCGACCTCGTCGCCCTCCGCTACGCCTGCGCCGCCAATTCCATCGACCGCCTCGTCCTGACCCACCTCGATGTCTACGACGAGCTCGACGAGTTCGAGACCTGCGTGGCCTATCGCCTCGAGGGAAGGCTCATCGACGACTTTCCCGCCTCGATCCGCGACCTCGAGGCCTCCGAGCCGGTGCTGAGGAAGTTCCGGGGCTGGAAGAGCTCGATCAAGGCCGCCCGTTCCTGGGACGAGCTTCCCATGGCCGCCCGCGATTACGTGCAATTCATAGAGGAATTCACCGAGACGCCCGTGTCCATCATCTCGGTCGGCTCGGACCGCAACCAGACGATCGTCAGGGAGAGCCCCTGGATCCGCGCGTGAACAAGGTCCTGATCCTCGATTTCGGCAGCCAATACACGCAGCTCATCGGCCGTCGCCTCCGCGAGGCCGGGGCCTACGCCGAGATAGTGCCGGGCGAGACCCGCCTCGAGGCCCCCTTGCTCGAGGAGGTCCGCGGCATCGTCCTCTCGGGCTCTCCCTTCTCGGTCTACGAGGAGGGCGCTCCGCTGCCCGACTCCAGGCTCTGGGACCTCGACCTCCCCCTCCTCGGCATCTGCTACGGTGCCCAGCGCATGACCGAGGATCTGGGCGGCAGGGTGGAGCGGCTCCCCGGGCGCGAGTACGGGCGCATGGGGGTCGAGCTCGCGCATTCGCGCTTCGCCTCGGCCGATCCCCTCCTCGCCGGTCTGCCCCATAGCCTTTCCACCTGGATGAGCCACGGCGACTCGATCGCGACGGTCGCGCCGGGCTTCGAGGTGCTGGCCAGCTCCGAGGGCGGCATTCCCGCCGTCGTCCGCCGGCGGGGCAGGCGCCAGTGGGGCGTGCAGTTCCATCCCGAGGTCAGCCACTGCGAGGGCGGCACGACCCTCTTCGCGAATTTCGTGCGGGGCGTCTGCGGCCTCGAGCGGACCTGGACCATGGAGGGCTACCGCGCCGGCATCGAAGCCGAGCTCCGAGAGAAGGCCGGCGATTCGGAGGTCCTTCTCCTCATCTCCGGAGGGGTGGACTCGACCGTCGCGGGCGCCCTTCTCCTCTCGGCCCTAAGGCCCGAGCGGGTCCACCTTCTCTACATCGACACGGGCCTGATGCGGAAGAACGAGAGCGAAGAGGTTATGCGAAACCTATCCTCCCTCGGCGCCACCCATCTCGTCAAGGCCGAGGCCGGGGACGAATTCCTCTCCTCCCTGGCCGGCGTCGCGGATCCCGAGGAGAAACGGCGGATCATAGGCGACCTCTTCATCCGGGTGCAGGAGCGCGAGGTGGCCCGCCTCGGCATCCCCGAGGCCTTCCTCGTCCAGGGCACCCTCTACACCGACCTCATCGAATCGGGGAAGGGCGTGGGCTCGAAGGCCAAGGTCATCAAGAGCCACCACAATGTGCGGAGCCCCCTCGTCGAGGCCAAGCGCCGCGCCGGTCGGGTCCTCGAGCCCCTCGACCGCCTCTACAAGGACGAGGTGAGGGCCCTGGGGAGGCTCCTCGGTGTCGCGCCCTCCATCCTCGGCCGTCATCCCTTTCCGGGCCCCGGCCTCGGGGTGCGCATCCTCGGCGAGGTCACGCCCGAGGCCTGCGACCTCCTCCGCGAGGCCGACGCGGTCTACCTCGAGGAACTCCGGAACCGCGGACTCTACGACCGCATCTGGCAGGCCTTCTCCGTCCTCCTTCCCCTCCGCACGGTCGGAGTGGCCGGGGACGAAAGGCGCTACGGCCGCGTCCTCGCGCTTCGGGCCGTGGTGTCGGAGGACGGCATGACGGCCGAGCCCTTCGCCTTCGACATGAAGGACCTCCTCGGCATCTCCGCCTCCATCACCAACAAGGTCCCCGGCATCGGTCGCGTCGTCTACGACATTTCGTCGAAGCCGCCTGCAACAATTGAATGGGAATAAAAGAGACAAGGTCAGGCCGTAATCGCGGGCTCAGCGACGGGGGCTTGACCTCCGCGGGCGACTCTTGCTATACACGCCCATGGAAAGCGCACTAGATACGTATCGCTTCGAGATACGGAGCCGGGAGGGGGACGGACCGCGATGCCGGTCCCTGACCGGCGACGCGCGCGCCCTCGGCTTGTGCCGGATCGCGCGCGTCCGAAACGCGAGGCTGTACTTCGTCCAGGGGACGATGGCGCCCGAGGAGCTCAAGCTTCTCGGGCGTTTTCTTTTTTCCGACCCTGTGGTCGAGGAGGTCCTCTGGCGCCGCCTCGAGAGGGGAGGGGTTCCCGGAGGCCCGATGCCCCCGGGGAAGGTCCGGGTCGTCGAGGTCCTGCCCCGTCCCGGTGTGACCGACTCGGTGGCAGCGGAGATCCTGAGGGCGGCTCTCGAGCTCGGAGTCGAAGGACTCGTCGCGGCCTCGACGGGGCTCCGCTGGGAGCTCGAGGGCGAGGACCTGGACGAGGCGAACCTCGATGCCATCGCCGGCAGGCTCCTCGCCAATCCCCTCGTCGAGCGCTGGGCCCTCGGGGAGATCGATCCCCATTTCGCGGCGCGGAGCCCGGCCGGCGCGGAGAAACCCCCGGCCCCCCTCGAGCGCTTCGACCTCGCGGGCATGGACGAGGAGTCCCTCGTGAGACTCGCCGCGGAGCGGCGCTCGGCCCTCTCCCTCCCCGAGCTCCTGTCGATCCGCGAACACTACCGACAGGAAGGCCGCCCGGCCACCGACGTGGAATTCGAGATGATCGCCCAGACCTGGAGCGAGCACTGTGTCCACAAGACCTTCCGCGCCCTGGTCTCGGTCGAGGCCCCGGGGCGGGTAGAGGACGGCCTCGAGATAGATGGAATACTGAAGACCTTCATACGGGCGCCGAGCGAGGAGATCGCGGCGCCCTGGGTCCTCTCGGCCTTCGTGGACAACGCCGGCATCGTCGCCCTCGACGAGGACCACGAGGTCTCCTTCAAGGTTGAGACCCACAACCACCCCTCGGCGGTGGAACCCTTCGGCGGGGCCAACACGGGCCTGGGTGGCGTGATCAGGGACATCATGGGCGTCTCCGCCCGACCCATCGCCGCCACCGACGTACTCTGTTTCGGGCCGACCGAGGGCGAGGCCGGGACCTTCCCCGAGGGGAGCCTCCATCCCCGCCTGATTGCCCGGGGGGTCGTGGCGGGCATCGAGGACTATGGCAACAAGATGGGCATACCCACCGTGAACGGGGGCATCCACTTCGATCCCGACTACACGGCCAATCCCCTCGTCTATTGCGGCTGCGTCGGCCTCGCGCCCCGGGGCCTGCATAGACGCGAGGCCAGGAAGGGGGACCGCGTGGTCGTCCTCGGGGGAAGGACCGGTCGCGACGGCATCCGCGGGGCCACCTTCTCCTCGATGACGATGGACGCGGCCACGGGCGAGGTCGCCGGGGCCTCGGTCCAGATCGGCGATCCCATCGCCGAGAAAAAGGCCCTCGATGTCCTTCTGGCCGCGCGCGACGCGGGTCTCTACGACGCGGTTACGGACTGCGGGGCCGGGGGCCTTTCCTCGGCGGTCGGCGAGATGGGCTCCTCGCCCGGACCGGAGGGGGCCGCCCTCGGCGTCGAGGTCGACCTCGCCCTTCTCGGCACGAAGTACGAGGGCCTCGCTCCCTGGGAACTCTGGCTCTCCGAGGCCCAGGAGAGGATGGTCCTCGCGGTGCCTCCGGGGAGGCTCGCCGAATTTTCAAAGTTATGCGAACTCTACGGCTCGGAATTCTGGGATATCGGCGAGTTCACGGGACGGAGCCGCATCGTGGCGCGAAGGGGTGGGGAACTCGTCCTCGACCTGCCCTGCGCCTTCCTCGACGAGGGACTGCCGAGGCGGAGGCTCCGCGCCTCGCCTCCCGCCTCCCGCGCGTCTCGGGCCTCGAAGGCTCTCCCCCCGCCTCCCGCCGAGAGGCTCCTCAAGCTCCTTTCCTCTCCCGGCATCGCCTCGAAGGAGGCGGTCGTCAGGCTCTACGACCACGAGGTCCAGGGGGGGACGGTGACGAGGCCTTACGCCGGACCGGAAGGCGATGCGCCCCAGGACGGGGCGGTGATCAAGCCCCAGGGTACGAAGGGCGAGGTCGGCATCGCGATCTCGAACGGCTTCAGGCCGGCCTATGCCCGCCTCGATCCCTACGCCGCGGCCATATCGGCCCACGACGAGGCCCTGCGCAATCTCGTGGCCGTGGGCGCCGACCCGGAGCGCGTGGCCGTCCTCGACAACTTCTGCATGGGCGATCCCGAACGTCCCGAAGTCATGTGGGACCTCGTCGAGTCTGCGAGGGGCTGCAGGGATGCTGCGCTCTACCATCGGACGCCCTTCATCTCCGGCAAGGACTCCTTCAACAACGAGTATCTCGGCGCGGACGGAAGGCGCCACGCCATCCCTCCCTCCCTCCTCATCTCGGCTCTCGGTCTCGTGCCCTCGGTGCGGGGGCTTCCCAGCTCCGACCTCAAGGCCGGGGGAAATCCCATATATCTCGTAGGATATTTTAAACCCCGTTTCGGAGGCTCCTCCCACGCCGGGCTCTGGCGGAACCCCGGGGGCGCCGACGAGACCGTGCCCGGCCTTCCCGAACACGCTCCCGAGGTCTATCGCGCCCTCCACTCCGCCTCGACAGGGGGCCTCGCGATCTCGATGCACGATCTCTCCGAGGGTGGCCTCGCGGTGGCCCTGGCCGAGATGTGCCTGGGAGGGCGGCGGGGCGCCGACCTCGCCCTAGGGAGGCTCGCGCTTTCCGGCCTCCCCGGCGGCCTCGAGGCCGCCCTTTTCGGCGAGACCAACGGCTGTCTCCTTGTCGAGGTGCCTGCGGTCGGGGCTGGGGACTTCGAGGCCCTCCTCGCGGGCCTCCCCTTCGTGCGGATCGGAGAGGTCGCCCGGGGGCGGCGGCTCGTCATCTCGGCGGCTTCCGATTTCGCACAACCTTCTGGAAGTCCCCTCGTCGACCTCGACATCGGGGAGCTGCTCGCGGCCTGGAAGGCCGTGGCGGGGGAGGCATCATGAGACCCAAGGCCCTCGTTCTCCTGGCCCCGGGCACCAACAGGGACCGCGACCTCCTCGAGGCCCTCGAACTCGCGGGGGGCGAGGGGGCAATCCTCCCCCTCGCCGAGCTCTCCGCGAGGAAGGGGACCTTCGCGGACTTCGGCCTCCTCGTGGTGCCCGGGGGCTTTTCCTACGGCGACGCCCTCGGCGCGGGCTCCCTCCTCGCCCTGGATCTCCGCAAGCGCTTCGCCGGCGAGGTGGCCGCCTTCGCGGCCTCGGGCCGGCCCGTCCTGGGGATCTGCAATGGCTTCCAGGCCCTGGTCAAGGCCGGTCTCCTGCCCGGCGCCGATTTCCAGGAGCCCGAGCGGACAGTCACCCTGACGGCGAACGAGGGCGGACGCTTCGAGTGCCGCTGGGTGGAACTCGTCACCGCCCCCTCGCCCTCTCTCTGGACCGAGGGACTCGAGGAGGGCCTCTCCTGCCCCGTGGCCCACGGGGAGGGGAGGGTGGCGGTCCTCTCGCCGGCGGTCGCGGAAAGACTCCGCGCCTCGGGGCGGATCGTCCTGCGCTACGCCGGGGCCGGAGGAAGGCCCGCCGGCGGCTCCTGGCCCGCCAACCCCAACGGCTCCCTCGACGACATCGCGGGGCTCTGCAACGCCGAGGGCAACGTCCTCGGTCTCATGCCCCACCCCGAGAACGCCCTTCGCGACCGTCAGGTCGCGGGGCTGCCCGGGAGGAGGAGCGCGGGAGCCCTGAGGCTCTTCGTGAACGGCCTGGGCGGCTGCGGTAGCGGCCGAGGCCTCGGGCGCCGCGGCAAGGAGAATTGAAGATGGCAATTGTGATGAACAAATCGGGAACCGCTCTCGAGTTGCCCCTCCCCCGCGCCGGCTCGGGGAAGGTGCGGGAGTGGTGGGGCCTTCCGGAGGGGCGCAGGCTCATCGTCACGACCGACCGCCTCTCGGCCTTCGACCGGGTCCTCGGCGAGCTGCCCTGGAAGGGGCAGGTCCTCAACGAGCTTTCGGCCTTCTGGTTCGGCGTGACCTCCGACATCGTGCCCAACCATCTCCTCTCGGTTCCCGATCCCGCGGCCCAGGTGGTCCTCGAGGCGGAACCCTTCCCGGTGGAGGTGATCGTCAGGGGCTACATCACGGGCGTGACCTCTACCGCCCTTTGGCGGCGCTACGAGCTCGGGGAACGTCGCATCTACGGCCACGACTTCCCCGAGGGGCTCGTGAAGAACGGGGCCCTGCCCAGGGCCATCATCACTCCCACCACGAAGGGCGGACCCACGGGGCATGACGAGCGCCTCACGCCCGCGGAGGTCGTGGACCAGGGCTACCTCGATCGCGCCACTTGGGCCGTGGTCACGGAGGCCGCCCTCGCCCTCTTCGCCCGCGGGCAGGAGCTCGCGAGGAAGGCGGGCCTCGTCCTCGTCGACACGAAATACGAGTTCGGCAGGGCTCCCGACGGTCGAGTCCTCCTCATCGACGAGGTGCACACGCCCGATTCCTCGCGCTTTTGGAGGCTGGCCGGTCTCGAGGAGCGTCTGGCCGAGGGCCTAGAGCCCGAGTCCATGGACAAGGAGAGAATCCGCCTGGCCTACGCGGAGCGGGGCTACCGAGGCGAGGGGGAGCCGCCCGAACTGCCTCCTGCGATCTGGGAGGAGACGAGCCGCCTCTATCGCGACGTGTACGAGGCCTTGACCGGGGAATCATTCCGGCCCGCTCCGGGAAGCCTCGCCGAGCGCCTTCCCGGAAATCTCAGGAAGGCGGGGATACTCGCATGAAGGCCCCTCTCCTCATAATTATCATGGGTTCACGCTCCGACGAGGCCCACGCGCGGAAGGTCGAAGAAGCCGCGGAGAAACTGGGACTCAGGAGCGCGCTGCGGGTCGGCTCTGCCCACAAGAGCCCCGGCCGGGTCCTCGAGCTCCTCGCCGCCTACGAGACCGAGGGCGGACCCCGCGTCTACGTGACCATCGCCGGGCGCTCGAACGCCCTCTCGGGCCTCGTGGACGGGGCGGTGGCAGCCCCGGTCATCGCCTGCCCGCCGCCGGCCGAATCCTTCGGCGGGGCGGACCTCTGGTCGAGCCTCAGGATGCCCTCGGGCATCGCGCCCGCCTTCGTGATGGAGGCGGCCAACGCGGCCCTCCTGGCCGCCAAGATCCTCGCCCCCTTCGACCCCTCGATAGCTGATCGCATCGTATCGTCCCGGAGGGAGGCTTCCGAAGCCCAGCTCCGCGACGACCGCGAGCTTTCGGGAGGGTCGGTGATATGATGGACAGGTTGTGCGAACTCGACGACCTCGACCGGCCGCGCGAGGAATGCGGGGTCGTCGGCCTGGCCCTGCCCGGGCCCGAGGGGGAGGGTCCGGGGACGACCGAGGCGGCGCGCACCGTGTTCTACGGCCTCTTCGCCCTCCAGCATCGCGGCCAGGAGGCGGCCGGGATCGCGACCACCGGGGGCGGAGCCATCCATCTCCACAAGGACCAGGGCCTCGTCTCCCAGGTCTTCCGCGGCGGGAGCCTCGATCCCCTCGCCGGCCACCTCGCCATAGGCCACACACGCTATTCGACTACGGGCAATTCCTCGGCGAGGAACGCCCAGCCCTTCGTCATCGACACGAGGCACGGGCCCGTCGCCGTGGCGCACAACGGCAACATCACCAACGCGGCGGCCCTGCGGAAGGGCCTTCTCGAAAAGGGCATCGGCCTCTCCTCGGCCTCGGACAGCGAGCTCCTGGCCATGAACCTCGCGGGAGCCGAAGGCCCGGATTGGCCCTCCCGCCTCGCCTCCTCCATGGAACTCTGGGAGGGCGCCTTTTCCCTCCTCGTGCTCACGCGCGAGGCGGTCTACGCCCTCCGCGACCCCTGGGGCTTCCGGCCCCTCGCCTTCGCCGCCCTTCCGGGCGGGGGCCAGGGCGCCGCCTCCGAGAGCTCGGCCCTTCGCATCCTGGGTGCATCCTCGACCACCGAAGTCCCTCCCGGTTCCATTGTGGAGCTCTCGCCCTCGGGTGTGCGGGTCTTCCCCGGCGTGAAGCCAAGGAGGGAGTCGGCCTGCAGTTTCGAATACATCTATTTCTCGCGGCCCGACAGCGTCTGGAAGGGTAGGAGTGTGCACGCGGCCCGCCGGGCCCTGGGCGAGGCCCTCGCCCTCGAGGCGCCGGCCGAGGCCGACCTGGTCATCCCCGTGCCGGACTCGGCCATCCCTCCGGCCATCGGCTATGCCGCGGCCCTCGGCCTGCCCTACGAGGAGGGTCTCGTGAAGAACCGCTACATCGGCCGCACCTTCATCGAGCCCACCGAGGCCCTGCGCCGCCAGGGTGTGGCCCTCAAATTCAACACCCTGCCCGAGGCCCTGCGCGGGAAGCGCGTAGTCGTGGTCGACGACAGTATCGTGCGCGGCACGACGACGGGTCCCCTCGTCGCCATGCTGCGCTCGGCGGGCGCCTCGGAGGTCCACCTCCGCATCGCCTGTCCTCCCATCAAGCATCCCTGCTTCATGGGCGTGGACATGGGAAAGAGGGAAGAGCTCATCGCCTCGAGGCTCGAAGCCCGCGAGTTGGCCGCCGCCCTGGGCGCGGATTCCCTGGCCTGGCTCAGCCGCGAGGCCCTGCACCGGGCCATCGGGACGGGCGGACTCTGCGACGCCTGCTTCTCGGGGGACTATCCGGTCGCCGTCGACGAGGGGGGAACGAAGACCGCCTTCGAGGGAGGGCCGCGATGAAGCTGCTCGTGGTGGGCTCGGGAGGACGCGAGCAGGCCCTCGCCCTGGGCCTCGGGGCCTCGCCCTCCCGTCCGGAGCTCCTCTTCGCCCCCGGCAACCCGGGCACGGCGGCCCTGGGTCGCAACCTCCCGATAGGCGTCCTCGACATCGCCGGCCTGGTGTCGGCCGCGAGGCGCGAGGAGGTCGGTCTTGTCGTCGTCGGACCCGAGGCGCCCCTGGCCCTCGGCCTCGCCGACGCCCTCGCCGGCGCGGGCCTTCCCTGTTTCGGCCCCGGGGCCCGGGCCGCCCGCATCGAGTCCTCCAAGGCCTTTTCCAAGGCCTTCATGGCGCGGCAGGGAATCCCGACCGCCGAGGCCAGGATCTTCCGCGAGGCCGGGGCGGCCCTGGCTTATGCGAAGAGTCTTCCGCGCCTCCCGGTCATCAAGGCATCGGGCCTCGCCGCGGGGAAGGGCGTCGTCCTTCCCGAGAATGATGCCGCCCTCGAGGCCGCGGTCGTCTCCCTCCTGGCCCTTGGCGGCCCGGGCTCCGAGCTCCTCGTCGAGGAGCGCCTCGAGGGCGAGGAGCTCTCCCTCATCGCGGTGTCAGATGGTCACAATTGGGTGCTTCTGCCCCCGGCCCGCGACCACAAGCGCCTAAGCGAGGGCGACCGGGGGCCCAACACGGGGGGCATGGGCTCCTATGCCCCGGCTGCTTCGATGGAGAGTGCGCGGCGCCTCGCCGAGCTCGTGATCGGGCCGGCCATCGAGGGCCTCGAGGCCGAGGGGACGCCCTTCGTCGGGGCTCTCTTCGCCGGCCTCATGCTCACGGCCGCGGGACCCAAGGTCCTCGAGTACAACTGCCGTCTCGGCGATCCCGAGGCCCAGGCCATCCTTCCCCTCCTCGAGGACGACCTCCTCGATCTCCTTCTGCGCTCCGCGACCGGTCGGCTCGGCGGCCCTTCTCCGCGCTGGAAGGGAGGGAGCGCCGCCTGCGTCGTCCTCGCCTCCGAGGGCTATCCCGAGGCGCCCGGGCAGGGCAGGGCCATCGGCCTGCCCCCCGAGCTTCCGCGGGAATCCTGGCTCCTCCACGCGGGCACGAGGGTGGAGGGAGGGCGCCTCCTCTCCGCGGGGGGCCGGGTCCTCAATGCCGTGGCCCTCGGCGCGGACCTCGACGAGGCCCTGTCGAAGGCGACGGCCCTCGCGGGCCGGGTCGACCTCGAGGGTTCGGTCTTCAGGCGGGACATCGGGGCCAAGGGCTCCCTCCAGGCGGCGGCCCTCGCCTCCCTCGAGGCGGCGGGGGAAAGAGTCTCCTCCGCCTACGCGAGGGCCGGGGTCGACATCGACGCGGGCAACCGCTCCGTCGAGCTCATGAAGGAGGCCGTGCGCTCGACCTACGGCCCCGAGGTCCTCGCGGGCATCGGCAGCTTCGGCGGACTCTACGAGGCCTCCGCCCTAAAGACCATGACGGCCCCAGTCCTCGTAGCCTCCACCGACGGGGTCGGCACGAAGACGAGCCTCGGGCTCGCCCTCGGAAGGCCCCGGGGACTCGGCATCGACATGGTCAACCACTCGATCGACGACATCCTAGTCCAGGGCGCGAGGCCCCTCTTCTTCCTCGACTATGTCGCGGCCTCACGCCTCGTTCCCGAGACGGTGGCCGAGATCGTCGCGGGCATGGCCGAGGCCTGCAGGGCGGCCGGCTGCGCCCTCCTCGGCGGCGAGACCGCCGAGATGCCGGGCACCTACCGCGAGGGCGAGCTCGATATCGCGGGGACCATAGTCGGCTCCGTCGATAAAGGTGCCGCCCTTCCGCGCCTCGACCTCGCGGAGGGCGACCTCGTGGTGGCCTTCGCCTCCTCGGGCCTTCATACGAACGGTTACTCCCTCGCGCGGCGGGCCCTCGAGGGCCTCGACCTCGAGGCCTTCCATCCCCTCCTCGGCGAGAGCCCCGCGGAAGCCCTTCTCCGGCCCCATCGGTCCTATCTCGGTCTCCTCGGGCCCGCCCTCTCCGCGAAGGCCCCGCCGATCAAGGCCCTGGCCCACATCACAGGGGGAGGCTTCGTCGAAAACATCCCCCGCGTCCTGCCCGCCCATCTCGACGCGGTGATCGAAGGCACAGGTTGGGCGATACCGCCCATCTTCCGCCTCATCCAGGAAAGGGCCGCCGTATCCGCCGGGGAGATGGCGCGGGTCTTCAACCTCGGCGTCGGCATGATCGCTCTCGTGGATCCCGGGCGGCTCGGCGAGTTCCTTAGCCTCCTCCCTCGGGAAGAACCCTATGCCGAGTTCGATGGCAGGGTCATCGGAAGGCTCGTGGCCGGCAGGGGCAGGACCCTCCTCGCATGAGCCGCGAGAACCTTGCCGGCGGGGAGGGGGTGAGGATCGTCGTCCTCGCCTCGGGACGGGGCGGGACCTTCGCCGCCCTGGCCTCGGCCCTCGCGGAGCGGGGGGTGAAGGCCGCCATCCCCGCCCTCGTAACCGACAGGCCCGGCGCCCCCTGCGTAGGCCTCGCGGAGAAGGCCGGCGTCCCCGTCCTCGCCCTCTCCCCGAAGGGGCTCACTCGTCATAACTATGACCTTCTGCTCGCCGAGAGGGTGGCCGGGCTCCGGCCCGACTGGATCTTCCTCCTCGGCTGGCTGCGCCTGCTCTCCCTGTCCTTCCTCGAGCGCTTTCCCGGCCGCGTGGTCAATCTCCATCCCGCCCTCCCGGGCTCCTATCCCGGGGTCGACGCGATCCGGAGGGCCTGGGAGGCCGCAGGAGGCAGGGAGGCCCGGACCGGCGTGATGCTCCACCTCGTGCCCGACGAGGGCGTGGATTCCGGCCCCCTCCTCGCCAGCGAGGAGCTCGTCATCCGGGAGGGCGAGAGCCTCGAGAGCCTCGAAGGCCGGGTCCACGAACTCGAGCGCCGTCTGGTAATCGATCTGGCCACCCGCTTCGCGCGGGGGGAAAAGGAGTGAACCCATGCCCCTAGCCCTCGTATCGGTCCACGACAAGGCGGGCCTCGCCCCCTTCGCGCGGCGCCTGGCCGCCCTGGGCTGGAGTTTCCTGGCCTCGGGAGGGAGCGCCGCCGCCCTCAGGGCCGCGGGCCTCGAAGTCACGGAGGTGGCCGACCACACGGGCTCGCCCGAGGCCCTGGGCGGCCGCGTGAAGACCCTCCACCCCAAGATCCACGGGGCCATCCTCGCACGCTCCGAGGAGGCCGACCTCGCCGAGCTCGCCTCCCGCGCCTGGCCTCCCATCGACCTCGTCGTGGTCAACCTCTATCCCTTCGAGGCCACGGCGGCCAGGCCCGGCGCCACCGAGGCGGAGATCACCGAGGAGATCGACATCGGGGGCGTGGCCCTGATCCGGGCGGCGGCCAAGAACCGCGAGCGGGTCTGCCTCCTCTGCGATCATGACAATTATGATGAAGTAGCCCTCGAGCTCGAGGGGGGCGGGATCTCGGCGGCCACGCGGGCCCGCTTGGCCCGGAAGGGCTTCGCGATGACGGCGGCCTACGACGCGGCCATCGGCGCCTGGATGGAGGCTCTTGACTCCGCGGGCGCGAAGGCCTCCCTGCCCGGCCTCCTCGAACGGGAGCTCCGCTACGGCGAGAACCCCCATCAACGCGCCTCCTTCCGCTCCGCCCTCCGGGACGGGGAGGGCCGGCCCCTGGGACCCTTGGGCGGCCGTGTCCTCGGCGGCAAGGAGCTCTCCTACAACAACATCCTCGACCTCGACTCGGCCTGGCGGGCCGTGAGCGTCTTCGAGGGCAGGGCCTGCGCCATCGTGAAGCATCTCTCTCCCTGCGGCATGGCGCGCGCTCCCGATCCCGCCGGCGCCTGGGAGGCGGCCCTGGCCTGCGACCCCGTCTCGGCCTTCGGCGGCGTCGTAGCCTTCAACTCCAGGGTCGACGGGGCTACGGCGCGAAGGATGGCCGAGCTCTTCCTCGAGTGCGTCGTGGCCCCCGCCTTCGACGCGGAGGCCCTCGAGCTCCTCGCGAAGAAGAAGAACCTGCGCCTGGTCGAGGCCGACCCCGTCCTCCTCGGCGCCCCGTCGACGGAGCTCCGCTCCGTGACCGGTGGCTGGCTGGTCCAGGACAGGGACCGCGGCGATCCTCCGGGCACTGAATGGAAGACAGTCTCGAAGCGCGCTCCGAGCGCCGGAGAGCTCGAGGCCCTGCGCTTCGCCTGGCTCTCCGTCCGCGAGGTTCGCTCGAACGCGATAGTCCTCGCGAAGGCGGACGCGACCGTGGGTATCGGCGGGGGACAGACCAACCGCGTCGACGCGGTGCGCCAGGCTCTTGAGAGGGCGGGGGAGAGGGCCAAGGCTTCGGTGATGGCCTCCGACGCCTACTTTCCCTTTCCCGACGGGGTCGAAGCGGCGGGGACCGCCGGCGTGACGGCTCTTGTGCATCCCGGCGGTTCGATCCGCGACGCCGAGGTCCTCGCCGCCGCCGACCGACTCGGCCTCGCGGTGGTGACCACCGGCATCCGGCATTTCAGGCATTGATCAGGGAGGAGGACACATGAGAAACGACGAGCTCTTCGAGGGCGGCACCGCCCTCACCTTCGGCGACATCCTCGTCGTCCCCGGCTACAGCGAGGTCCTCCCCTCCCAGGTGGACACCTCGGCCCTCCTGGTCCCGGGCATCTCGCTCCGGGCTCCGATCTTGTCCGCGGCCATGGACACGGTGACCGAGGCCCGCCTCGCCATAGCCCTTGCGCGCATGGGAGGCCTCGGCGTGATCCATCGGAACCTGAGCCCCGAGGCCCAGGCCGCCGAGGTCCACAAGGTGAAGCGCTCGGAGTCGGGCATGATCGCCGATCCCGTCTCCGTGCCCGTGACGGCCACCCTCGCGGACGCGGAACGCGTGATGGAGACCTATCGCGTGAGCGGCGTGCCCGTGGTCGATCCCGCGAACGGCCGTCTCGTCGGCATCATCACGAACCGCGACCGTCGCTTCTGCGGTCCCGAGGATGCGGGCCGACCCGTCACGGAGCTCATGACCGGCACCGGCCTCGTCACCGCCCCCGAGGGGACGGGCCTCGAGGAGGCCAAGACTCTCCTCCGGAAACACAAGATCGAGAAGCTTCCCCTCGTCGACGCGGCGGGCAGGCTCACCGGCCTCATCACGGTGAAGGACATCCAGAAGAAACTCGACTATCCCGAGGCCGCGGTCGATTCGCGGGGCCGACTCCTCGCGGGGGCGGCTGTCGGGGTCGGCGCCGACCTCGAGGAGAGGACGAGGCGCCTGGCAGCGGCCGGCGTCGACCTCCTCTTCGTGGACACGGCCCACGGGCATTCGAAGAGTGTCATCGAGGCGATCCGCCGCATCAAGGCGGCGGCCCCGGGCCTGCCCGTGGTGGCGGGCAACGTCGTCACCGCCGAGGGCACCCTGGCCCTCATCGAGGCGGGGGCCGACGCGGTCAAGGTCGGCGTCGGCGCGGGTTCCATCTGCACGACCCGCGTCGTCTCGGGGGCGGGCATGCCCCAGATGAGCGCCATCCGCGCCTGCGCCGGCGTCGCGAGGCCCCGCGGCGTCCCCCTCGTCGCCGACGGCGGCATCGCCTACTCGGGCGACATCGTCAAGGCCATAGCCGCGGGGGCGGACACCGTCATGCTGGGGAGCCTCCTCGCCGGTCTCGAGGAGAGCCCCGGCGACCTCGTCCTCTTCGAGGGCAGGCAGTACAAGAGCTATCGGGGCATGGGCTCCCTCGGCGCCCTCGCGGGCTACGGCCGCGATCGCTACGGGACCGGACAGGATACCGGCCGCGGCCGGAACGCTGGCAGCGGCCAGGGCGGGGGGAAGCTCGTCCCCGAGGGCGTCGAGGGCATGGTGCCCTACCGTGGCACCTTAGGCGACTACGTCGCGCAACTTCTCGGCGGTCTCCGCTCGGGCATGGGCTACGCCGGAGCGGCTTCCCTCGAGGACCTCCGCCAGAAGAGCCGCCTCGTCCGCATCACGACCGCCGGCCTCTACGAGAGCCATCCCCACGGCGTCACCATCACGCGCGAGGCGCCCAACTACCAGCGGGGGGAATGAGTCGAAGCGGGCGCGATAAATGGGGGTGGCGGGTCGGGGGCTGTTGAACAGGGCGGGCCTCCCGCGGCAGAATGAGGCATGGTTTCGAGCCTCTCCCGCCTCGGGCGATTCTCCGCCCTTCTCGCCCTCGCCCTCGCCCTGTCGTCACAGCTTTTTCTCGGCGCCCAAGGCGGGAATTCCGTCCTGTCCCTCCCCCCTTCCGCGACAGGGATCGAGACGAATCCTGTCCGCGCGGAGCTGGCCTTCGACATCGAGGGCCTGAGACCCGGCTCGAATTTCGAGGCCATCCTCACCCTCACGCACGAGGCGGGCTGGCACAGCTACGGCATCGACTCCGGCTCGACCGGTCTGCCGACCACCATCACCTGGACTCTCCCCCCCGGCCTCGAAGCGGGAGCCATCCGCTGGCCCCCTCCCAAGCGCTTCGCCGACCGGGGCGTGACGAGCACGGGTTACGACGGCCGCCTCGAGCTCCGTATCCCGATGCGGGCCTCGAAGGACCTCGTCCCCGGCTCGACCTTCCAGGTCTCCGCCCGGGTGAGCTGGCTCGTCTGCAAGGAGGCCTGCATACCCGGCGAGGCCTCCTTCGATTTCTCCCTCCCCGTCCTTCCGGCAGCGACCTTCGATGCGGGGCGGCTCGCCCTCATGCTCCTCTTCGCCCTCCTCGGCGGCCTCGTCCTCAATCTCATGCCCTGCGTCCTCCCCGTCCTCTCCCTCAAGGTCCAGGGCCTCGTGGTCCAGTCGGGAAGGCCGAAGAGGGAAATCGCGCGCAATGCCTTCGCCTATACCCTCGGCATCCTCCTCTCCTTCTGGGCCCTCGCCGCCCTCCTCTCCCTCCTCGCCGCGGGGGGCCGACGCCTCGGCTGGGGCTTCCAGTTCCAGGAGCCGGGCTTCGTCGCGGGCATGGCGGTCTTCCTCTTCGTCTTCGGTCTCAACATGCTCGGAGTCTTCGAGATCGGGGCCGGCCTCTCCGGCAAGGCCGCCTCTCTCGATCGCGGCGAGGGAAGCTTGCGCTCCCTCCTCTCGGGCTTTCTCGCCACCCTCACCGCGACGCCCTGCTCGGCCCCCTTCATGGGCACGGCCCTGGGCTTCGCCCTCGCGGCCGATCCCCTCTCCTCCTTCCTGGTCTTCAGCGCCCTCGGCCTCGGACTGGCCGCGCCCGTCCTCCTTCTCGCGGCCTTCCCGCATCTCCTCCGCGGCCTGCCCAAGGCCGGACGCTGGACCGAGAGCCTCCGTCAGGCCCTGGGCTTCGCCCTCCTCGCCACGGTCCTCTGGCTCCTCTCCCTCCTCGGCGGAGCCGGCGCGGGGAAGGCCCTCGTTCCCGTCCTCGCCGCCCTCCTCCTGGCGGCCCTGGCCTCCTGGCTCCTCGGCCGCTGGGGCGGCTTCGAGGCCCCGACACGCCGTCGCCGCCTCGTCCTCGCCCTCGCCCTTGGCCTCATCGCCTTCGCGCTGGGCTCGGCCGTCTACCTGGCCTCGAAGGCCGGAGGCGAGGGTCGCGCACTCGACTCGGCCGCGGGCGCCACGGGAGGCGGCCTTCCGGTCGGCTCGAGTCCTGCCAAGGACGCGGCACCGGCAGGCGGCCCTCTGTGGGAGGTCTTCAGCGCCGAAACCCTGACCTCGCTCCGGGCGGAGAACCTGCCCGTCCTCATCGACTTCACCGCGGACTGGTGCCTCACGTGCAAGGCCAACGAGCTCGCCGTCCTCGACCGGCCCCGGACGGGCGAACTGTTTGCGAAGGCGGGGCTCAGGCTCCTCAAGGCCGACTGGACGAGGGCCGACCCCGTCATCACCGCCGCCCTCGAGGGCTACGGGAGGCGGAGCGTCCCCCTCTATGTCCTCTACCTGCCCGGCGCCGCGAAGCCCCTCCTCCTCCCCGAGGTCCTGAGCTACTCGAGCCTCGAAGGCGCCCTGGCTCCCCTCCTGAAGTGAGGGAGCGAGGAAGAATCGGCCGCCGCGGCTTCTCGCGGGGGCCATGAATCGCTATATTCCACCTGTTTGCGACAATCCCCCCGGCATCGGAGTGACCATGGAATGGCTCGTCGACCCCCAGATCTGGATCGCCCTCATCACCCTCACAGCCCTCGAGATCGTCCTCGGCATTGACAACATCATCTTCATCTCGATCCTCGCCGGGAAACTCCCCAAGGAGGAGCAGGCCAGGGGGCGGCTCTACGGCCTCGCCTTCGCCATGGTCACGCGCATCCTCCTCCTCCTCTCCCTCACGGCCATCATGAGGCTGACCGCCCCCCTCTTCCACCTCGTCCAGGACATCTCGGGCCGCGACCTCATCCTCATCGTCGGCGGCGTGTTCCTGATCGGGAAGAGCACCTTCGAGATCCACGAGAAACTCGAGGGGGCCGAGCAGGAGCACGACGTAAGGTCCAAGGGGAAATTCTGGGGCACCATCGTCCAGATCGGCCTCCTGGACATCGTCTTCTCCCTCGACTCCGTCATCACGGCCGTCGGAATGGCCAACCAGGTGGGGGTGATGATCGCCGCCGTGATGATCGCCGTCATCTTCATGATGCTGGCCTCGGGCTCCATCAGCGAATTCGTCAATCGCCATCCCACCGTCAAGATCCTCGCCCTCTCCTTCCTCATCCTGATCGGAGTCTCCCTCGTCGGCGAGGGCCTCGAGCAGCACATCGAGAAGGGCTACATCTACTTCGCCATGGCCTTCTCGGTCATCGTCGAGCTCCTGAACCAGCGCCTCAGGGCGAAGACCGACCGGCCCCTCCACCTGCGCGGCGAGGTCGCCCTGGACGAGTGGGAGAGGAAATAGCGAAGGCGGGCCGGGCCTCCATTTGACAGGGCCGACGGGCGAGGGCACTATGCTCCCTGTCAGCCCTGGAAGGGAGGCCCTATGCCCGAACTTTCCCTCGACGACATCGTCGACCGCTTCCGCTCCAATCTCCGCGCCGCGAGCATCGCCCTCCCTCCGGAGGACTTCGAGGCCCTGATCGCCTCGGGCCAGCTCAAGTCCGTCTTCGCCTTCGAGAAGGCCGTGGCCGGAGCCGGACCCGGGGACCTTCCCGAGTATCCGGGGGAGTCCGTCCCGGACCCCGGGGCGGGGAAGGGTCCGGTAGGTCCGGTTTCGCGCAACGCGAACTTCGGCGCGGTCGAAGGGTCCCCTGTTTCGCCTAACGCGACAATGCCTTCGACCGCGGCCTCGGCCGCGGTCGCGGCCCTGCGCCTGCCGATCGGGGAGGTCGCCGGCCTCGTCGCCCGTCGCGAGCTCTCGCCCCTCGAGCTGGTCCGGGCCTCCCTCGAGACCGTCGCCGAACGCGATCCCGCCTTCAACGCCTTCCAGTACCTTCGCCCCGAGGAGGCCCTCTCCGAGGCGCGGGCGGCCGAGACCGAGATAGCCGCGGGTCGAAGCCTCGGTCCCCTCCACGGCCTTCCGATCGCGGTCAAGGACCTCTTCGACCTGGGCGGCCTGCCGACGCGGGCGGGCTCCGCCCTCCTCGGCGCCGAGCCGAAGACGAGGGACGCGACGGCCGTAGCGCGGCTCCGCGCGGCCGGCGCCGTCGTCGTGGGCAAGACGCGGATGTCGGAGTTCGCCTGGTCCCCGGGCTCGAACAACGACCACTACGGCCCGACGCGCAATCCCCTCGCGCCGGATCACGACACGGGAGGCTCGAGCTCGGGCTCGGCCGCCGCGGTCGCCGCCGGTCTCGTCCTCGCCGCCCTGGGCAGCGACACGGGCGGCTCCATCCGCATCCCCGCCTCCTTCTGCGGCCTTGTCGGCTTCAAGCCGAGCAGGGGCAGGATCGGCCTCGCGGGCGCCTTTCCCCTCTCCTGGTCCCTCGACCACGCCGGTCCCCTCGCGCGCTCGGTAGCCGATGCCGCCCTCCTCGCCGCCATCCTCGTCGGTCCCGATCCCGCCGATCCGCGCAGTGAGAAGGCCGGGGCCCTGGACGGAAGGCTGCGGCCCCCCTCCAGCTTGAGGGGAAGGCGGATCGGCTTTGTCCGCGAGGAAGCCGGGGGCAAGGCCTCGAGTTTCCCGGAAGTGCTCGCCGCCTGGAAGGGCGGGCTCGCCCTGCTGGAATCGGCCGGGGCCGAGCTCGTCGAGGTCGACCTGCCCGAGTTCGCCGCCCTTCGGGCCCTCAACTCGGCCGTCCTCGGCATCGAGGCGACCGCCATCCACGGCGACTTCCAGCGGAGCCGCCTCGGCGACTACGGCGCCTTCCCCCGCCTCGGCCTTCTCGGAGGCTGGGCCTACGGTCCGGCCGATCTCGCTCGCGCCTCCCAGGCCCTGCGCAAGATCCGCGTCGCCCTCGCCGCGAAGCTCGCGGGCCTCGACCTCCTCTCGACGCCGACTATGGTCGCGCCGGCCCCCCTCCTCGGCCAAGTTCCCCGCCTCACCTATACCTCTCCCTTCAACATCCTCGGCTGGCCGGCCATCAGCCTGCCCGCCGGCAGGACCCCCGCCGGCCTTCCCCTCGGTATCCAGCTCATCGCCGGCCCCGGCGAGGATGAATCCCTCCTCGGCTTCGCCGCCCTCCTGGAGCAGGCTTTGAACGACTCTGGATCGTGACAAGTACCCGCCATTTGTCATTGACGATTCTCATAATCCGTTTATTATTCTTAGCTGCCTGAGGCCCCTTCCTGGCCAGGCGGCATGACAGGGAGGATCTCGTGAAGCAGGTGAGGATCCAGAAGGATTCCTATTTCGACTCCGTGTTCCTGATGTCCTTGGGCGGCAAGCTCAAGGGCAGCGCGGGTCTCGTCGAGGCGACAGTGACCATGGGCACGCCCATGAACCTCGAGCTCCTGCAGGCCCAGGGCTGGAGCGCCGCGGAGCTGGCCGAGGCCGGGCCCAACGATCTGGTGATGGCCCTGGACTGCCTCGACGCCGCCTCGATGGAAGGGGCCTTCAAGGACGCGGCCGCCCTCCTCGCCGGCAGCTCGCGCCGTGCCGCGGCCGGAGGTCGCGAGAAGGCCCCCTCCCTCGACTCGGCCATCGCCGTCCTCGAGGGCGCCAACATCGCCCTCATCTCGGTCCCCGGCGCCTGGGCGGCCCGTGAGGCGCGCAAGGCCCTCGAGCGCGGCCTCCACGTCATGCTCTTCTCCGACAATGTCTCCCTCGAGGACGAGATCGCCCTCAAGAAGATCGGCAGGGAGAAGGGCCTCCTCGTGATGGGGCCCGACTGCGGCACGGCCATCGTCTCGGGCCTGCCCCTCTGCTTCGCCAATGTGGTGAGACGGGGGCCGGTCGGCGTCGTGGCCGCCTCGGGCACGGGCCTCCAGGAGGTCACCTGCCTCGTCGACCGCCTCGGCTCCGGCGTTAGCCAGGCCCTCGGCACGGGGGGGAGGGACCTCAAGAACGAGAAGGTGGGCGGCATCACGATGCTGATGGGCATCGAGGCCCTGGCCGCCGATCCGGAGACCAAGGTCATCGCAATTGTGTCTAAACCGCCGGCTCCCTCGGTGGCGGCGAAGGTGACCGCCGCCCTGGCCGCCGCCGGCAAGCCCGCGGTCCTCCACTTCGTGGGCATGAAGGAGAGGCCCGCGGGTTTCCCCGCCTCCCTCCGCTTCGCCGCGAGCCTCGAGGAGACCGCCACCCTGGCCGTGGAACTGGCCGGAGTCGGGAAGGCCTCCATAGGCGGGGAGGGCGCCGACCTCGGGGCCCTGGCCGCCCGGGAGGCGGCCCGTCTGGCCCCCGCCCAGCGCTTCCTCCGCGGCTACTACACCGGCGGCACCGTGGCCGACGAGGCCATGTTCATCCTCCACGATCTGACCGGCTCCGTGAGCTCCAACAATCAGACCGATCCCGCCTGGCTCCTCGCCGACCCCAGGGTCTCCAAGGGCCACACCATCGTCGACCTGGGCGACGACACCTTCACGGTGGGCCGTCCCCACCCGATGATCGACCCCAGCACGCGCACCGAGCGGATCCTGGCCGAGAAGGACGACCCCTCCGTCGCCGTCGCCCTCGTCGACGTTGTCCTCGGCTACGGCTCCCACGAGGATCCGGCGGGGGCCCTCGTGCCGGCCCTCCTGGCCGCCCGCGAGGCCGCTGCGGGACGGGGAGGCTACCTCCCCGTCGTCGCCTCGGTGATCGGCACGCCGGGCGATCCCCAGGGCTTCGCCTCCCAGGTCGCGAAGCTCGAGGCCGCCGGCTGCCTCGTCCAGCCCTCGAACCACCGCGCCGCCCTCCTGGCCGCCGAGATCGTCAAGCTGGCCGCAAGGTCGAAGGGAGGCCGGAAATGAGCGCCATGGAAACGAAGACCGGCCCCTCCTCCATCCTCGCTCTCTTCGCCGCCGGTCCGAAGGCGGTCAACCTCGGCCTCGAGTCCTTCGCCGACAACCTCCGCGCCGAGGGCGGGGAGGCGGTGTCGGTCGACTGGAGACCGCCGGCCGGGGGCGATCCCGCCCTCGCGGCAGCCCTCGATCGCATAACCTCATCGTCCCACGTCGACGTCGGGGCGGCCAACGGCGAGGCGGTGAAGCGCATCCTCGCCGCCCGGCCCACCCTGGTCGACGTCGGCATCGCGGGCGAGGTCGTGCCCGACATGGACCGGCACACCATCCTCCACGCCGGCCCCCCGGTGAGCTGGGAGCGCATGTGCGGACCGATGCGGGGCGCCGTCATCGGCGGCCTGATCTACGAGGGACTTGCGGCAGATCGCGCCTCCGCCGAGGCCCTGGCCGCTTCGGGCAAAATCCGCTTCGATCCCTGCCACCATCACTCCGCGGTGGGTCCCATGGCGGGCGTCGTCACCTCGCGCATGCCCGTGTGGATCCTCGAGAACACGGCCTTCGGCAATCGCGCCTACGCCACCTTCAACGAGGGCCTCGGCAAGGTGCTCCGTTACGGCGCCTTCTCCGAGGAGGTCCTCGAGAAGCTCCGCTGGCTCGAAACGGATCTCTACCCCGTGATGAAGAAGGCCCTGGCCCTCCACGGCCCCCTCGACATGCGGAGCATCCTCGCCCAGGCCCTGCAGATGGGCGACGAGGGCCACAACCGCAACCGGGCCGGCACCTCCCTCATCATCCGCGAGTTCGCCCCCTCCCTCGTCCGCCTCGTCGCCTCGGGAGAGGATCCCGAGAGGATCGCGAAGATACTCTCCTTCATGCACGCCAACGACCACTTCTTCCTCAACCTCTCGATGCCCTCGAGCAAGTGCTCCGTCGATCCGGCCGCGGGCATTCCTGGCTCGACGGTCATCACGACCATGGCCAGGAACGGCACTGATTTCGGCATCCGCGTCTCGGGCCTCGGCGAGCGCTGGTTCACAGGGCCGGCAGGCGTGGTCCAGGGTCTCTACCTGCCCGGCTTCGGCCCCCAGGACGCGGCCCTCGACATAGGCGACTCGGTGATCACCGAGACGGCCGGCATCGGCGGCTTCGCCATGGCCGCGGCCCCCGCCATCGTACAGTTCGTGGGCGGCAACCCCGCGGATGCCCTCGCGATCACGCAGAGGATGTACGAAATCACCCTGGCCGAGAGCGAGCACTACCGCATCCCCGCCCTCGATTTCCGCGGCACGCCCACGGCCATCGATCTCCGCCTCGTCGTCGAGACCGGCATCCTGCCGGCCATCAACACCGGCATCGCCCATCGCGAGCCCGGCGTCGGCATGGTCGGCGCGGGTCTCGTGAAGCCCCCCGAAAACTGCTTCAAGGACGCCCTACTCGCCTTCGCGAAGGAATACGCGCCCGAATCCACTGGAGGAAAGCCATGAAGATGATCGACCTCACCATCCCCCTCGGCATCGGCACCCCCGCCTGGCCGACCTACGAGCCCCTCGAGGTCAAGTACTTCAAGCGCCTCGCGCCCAACGGCGCCAACGGCCAGCTCGTCACCCACTCGAACCACGTCGGCACCCACCTCGACGGCGAGATCCACTTCTACACCCCCGGCAAGGACATCGCGAGCCTCGACATGGACTTCCTCGTCCACGAGGGCGCCGTCGTGGACCTTTCCGACTGCGCGGGCGACTACGACGTCTACACCTCGAAGATGGTGGAGGAGCGGGTCGAGGTCAGAGAGGGCGATATTCTCATAATTCATACTGGTTTCCACCACTACGGCTGGGACCAGCCCACGGCCGACGAGATCCGCTACATGATCAAGCACCCCGGGCCGGATCGCGAGTTCGCCCAGTGGGCCCAGAAGAAGAAGCTGCGATGGATCGGCGTGGACTGCGGCTCGGCCGACCATCCCATGAACACGAAGATCAAGGAATGGATGCCCCGCCAGGCCAAGGAGTGCGACGCCCACTTCCGCGAGAAGTACGGCAAGAGCCTCGACGAGTTCTACACCGACGACAAGTACCAGCTCATGCATATCGAGATGTTCGACAAGCACATCATCCACGCGGAGTGCCTCGGCGGCGACATGGATCTCCTCCTCAACCAGAGGGCGACCATCGGTTGCTTCCCCTGGCGCTTCGTCGACGGGGAGTCGAGCATCGCGCGCATCGTGGCGATGGTGGACGACGACCGCCACGCGGCCATGATGGCCAAGAAGGCCAAGGCCGAACTCACGAAATTCGGCGATGTGGCCGGAGGGAAGAACCCCTGGCTCCACGAGGAAGCCCGGAAGGGCTGATGAATGGCCCGGAAGGGCTGACGGGCGGAGGACTCATTCCCGCCTTCGGGGTATTGACGATGTTTCGCTTACGCGACCGGCCAAGGCGCCTCCCGACGGAGGCCGGCCGGGGCGGATTACGAGGAGGGTACGGATGGCACAAGCCGCGGTCAGAGAGATCATCCAGGTAGAACAGAAAGTCCCGATCCTGAAGGGCATTCCTCTCAGCCTCCAGCATCTTTTCGCGATGTTCGGGGCCTCTGTCCTCGTGCCGATCCTGTTCAACAGCTTCGCCGGCAAACAGGTCGTCGATCCCTCCCTCGTCCTCCTCATGAACGGTATCGGAACCCTCATCTACCTCTTCATCTGCGGCGGCAAGGCGCCCGCCTTCCTCGGCTCGAGCTTCGCCTTCCTGGCTCCGACCGCGGCCTGCATCGCCGCCGCCAAGGGCGCCGGCCTCGACACCCAGGTCGGTTTCTCGCACGCCGTCGGCGGCTTCGTGGTCGCCGGGTTGGTGTTCGTGATCGTGTCCTTCATCATCCGCTTCGCCGGACGCAAGTGGATCTCCATCGTCCTCCCCGCGGCCGCGATGGGTCCCATCGTGGCCCTCATCGGCCTCGAGTTGGCCCCCGTGGCCGTGGGCATGGCCTTCTACAAGGACGCGAGCATGGGCTCGGGCGTCATCGTCCCCGTGAACGTCGGCATCTCCCTCTTCACCCTGGGTGTGGTCGTCGTCGGCTCCATGGTCTTCCGCAAGTTCCTCGCGGCCATCCCCGTCCTCATCGGCGTTCTCGCGGGCTACGCCCTCGCCGTCGTCCTCGGCGTGGTGAATTTCGGCAATATCGCGAGCGCCCACGTGTTCGCGGTGCCCAAGATCGTCCTTCCCGTCTTCGATTGGCCCTCGATCCTCATCATCCTGCCGGCGGCCCTCGTCGTCATGTCGGAACACATCGGCCATCTTTTCGTGACGAGCAACATCGTCGGGCGGGATCTCCTCAAGGTTCCCGGCCTCCACAACTCGATGCTCGGCGACGGTATCTCCACGATGCTCTCCGGCTTCACCGGTTCCTGCCCCACGACGACCTATGGCGAGAACATGGGCGTCATGGCGATCACCAAGGTCTATTCGGTCTGGGTGATCGGCGGCGCCGCCGTCATCTCCATCCTGATCGCCTTCTTCGGCCAGGTGAGCGGCGCGATCAGCTCCATTCCGACGCCGGTCATCGGCGGTATCTCGATGATGCTCTTCGGCGTCATCGCCGCCTCCGGTCTCCGCATGCTCATCGAGGCCAAGGTCGATTACTCCAAGTCGAAGAACCTCCTGATCTCGGCGATCGTCTTCGTCGTCGGCATCTCCGGCGTTCCCATCAATATCGGCGGGACCCAGCTCAAGGGCATGGTCCTCGCGACCGTTGTCGGAATGCTCATGAGCCTCGTGCTCTGGATCTTCGAGAAGCTCGGCTGGGCGGCCGAGGCTCCGGACATTCTCTCCGACGGCGAGTGATCGCGAGCTGAACAGGGGAGCCCCGACCGCCATCCGGCGGCGGGGCTCCTCGCTTGCGGGAGGACCGTCCGCGAAAGCGCCACCAAGGAGAAAGCCATGCTTCACCAATTCGAGTACGCAGGCCCGACCACGAGGGCCGAGTTGCACGAACTCCTCGCCCGGAAGGGCGGCGAGACGCGCCTCCTCGCCGGGGGCACCGATCTCCTCGTCAACATACGCGGGGGCGTCATCAAGCCCGCCCTGGTGGTCGACGTCAAGAAGGTCAAGGACCTCCCCGGCCTCGCCTGGAAGGAGGGCGAGGGCCTCTCGATCGGTCCCTCGGTCACGATCAACCAGATCCTCGCGAGCGCGGCGGTGAAGGAACGCTTTCCCCTCCTCGCCGAGTGCGGTCACGATCTGGCCTCCTACCAGGTCCGCAACCGGGCCACGGTGATTGGCAACGTAGTAAACGCCTCGCCCTGCTCCGACATGGCCCCGGCCCTCCTCTGTCTCGAGGCGCGGGCCCTCATCTCCTCGAAGCGGGGCACGAGGGAGGTGGCTTTCTCGGAATTCTTCAAGGGAGTCAAGAAGACCGTCCTCGAGGCCGACGAGGTCCTCGAGCGCATCCTGGTGCCCTCGAAGAGCGTCGGGGCCCGGGGCGCCTACCGCAAACTCAAGCGCATCGCCGGCCACGACCTCGGCATCGTGGGCGTTGCCCTCATGCGGAAGGACGGCGAGGTGAGGCTGGGCATCAGCTCCTCGGCGCCGACACCCGTCCTCGTGGCGGGCCTCGGGGAGGGGGACGGCGTGGAAAAGGCCGTCGCCGCGGCACGGGCCGCCACGAGCCCGATCAGCGACCTGCGTTGCTCGAAGGAGTACCGCGAATTCATGATAGAGACCTTCGTGCGGCGTCTCTGGGCGGAGGTGAAGTGATGCGCGTCAAGCTCAAGGTGAACGGCGGGACCTACGAGCGCGAGGTCGAGTCCCACAAGACCCTCCTCCGCTTCCTCCGGGAGGACCTCGGTTTCACGGGGACCAAGGAGGGCTGCGGGGCCGGCGAGTGCGGGGCCTGCACGGTCATCATGGACGGGAAGACCGTCAACTCCTGCATGGTCCTGGCGGTCGAGGCCGACGGCTCGGCCATCGAGACCATCGAGGGACAGGCGGCGAAGGGCAAGTTGTCCGCCATCCAGGAAGCCTTCGACCGCCACCACGCCGTCCAGTGCGGCTTCTGCACGGGCGGCATGGTGATGTCGGTGCGCGACCTCCTCGTCCGCAACCCCAAGCCCTCGGTCGAGGAGATCAAGGAGGGCATCGAGGGCAACTTCTGCCGCTGCACGGGCTACCAGCAGATCATCGAGGCTGTCCTCGACGCCTCGGGCCAGCTCGGAGCGCCGGGCTCGACCGGCGAGGGCCTGGTGCCCGAGGGGAGGCTCGAACATGCTTGAAGAGACGCGGAACGAGGATCTCAAGCGGGTCGGCAAGCGCGACCGCAGAGTCGACACCCTTCCCAAGCTCACGGGCGAGGGCCTCTATGTCAGCGACATGAGCCTGCCGGGGATGCTCTGGGCCAAGGTCAAGAAGAGCCCCCATGCGCGGGCCAAGATCATCAGCATCGAT
>Ga0334722_10000833_pt1 | contig 42529 bp, 36 predicted proteins | sample C3_bottom_MG_FD_207210 | JGI IMG/M metagenome (GOLD analysis project Ga0334722, IMG submission 207210) | Sediment microbial communities from Yellowstone Lake, YNP, Wyoming, USA - C3_bottom | ecosystem: Environmental > Aquatic > Freshwater > Lake > Sediment | place: USA: Wyoming | collected...
GTCAACGCGGAGACGCTCAATGCCAAGCCCATCGCGCCGATGAGTGCGGGACGCCTGCCCCCTGAACGCCACTGATACAACCCTCCTCCGAGGTTCATCACACTAAGAACGAGGAGCGATCCAGAGGACATCGTCTCAATAGTCATCGCTGATCTCCACTCTTCAAACGGGATTCTATCCCCGCATCACGTCCGATGCCACGGCTTCGATTGGAGTTCCCAGGATTCAGTGGACACCCGGGATAGGCGGCGCTTTCCGGATTGGCACCGGGCATCGTGCTGCACGTCGGCGATTGGTACGCGGTGCCCGCTGACGTGATTCGCCCGTGTGCGCTTCGTGTGTAACAGGGCCATCAGCAAAGAGCTCCGCGCACAATCCGCCCGAGTCATCCTGCCGGCAGCCGACGTCCACTCCGCGGCCGCCTCACCAGAGCGGTGAAAATCCCCACGGTGGCTGCCACCAGCGTCGACGCAAGCAGCAGCCAGACGATCCTGACTTCCGCCCTGTGCTCGACCGGATGGCCGTACTTGGCCGCATTCACGGACGCGTCAAGCGTGGTCAGGAACGAGAGGCTCCAATCCGCGGTTCCCAGCTTCCAGATCACTGCGGCACTGGTGTAGAAAGCGACGAGCATGGCGGCCGCGACAAGGAAAGCCGTCTTCGATTGCGCGGCTCTCCGGTACTTCCTCGCAAGAACGACCACGACGATTGGCATTCCGGCCAGGAACCACAGGCCGCAGAGAAGTGATGCCAATCCCAGGAGTTGTCCCATACAGCGTCCCCCTGCGGCGTCGACAATAGGCTCATCGGAACACGCCAGGCAAGGCCCCGGACGGATATTCCAGTAACGCACACCCCCGGTGCGGGTTCGATTCCCTCCTCGGGCACCGACCTCTCAATCACTCACCACGGCGACGGCCGACGTGGGCTGCGGCTGTCGAGCTCGGGACCCGAGACAAAACAGCATGGCAGCCACACGCCGCGAATCTAGTCAGTGAACGGAAATACCGGGGACAGATCGAACAACGCCTCGGTCAGGCAGAACTCGTTGAGCGCGGAGAACTGGCGCTTGCGGGCGTGCCGGATCATCGAGCTGACCAGGCGAATGGTCGCATCTCGTGCCTGTGCGAGCCCCGCGTCATCCGTCACCAGCGGAATGCGACCTTCGATGAGCGTGAAGATCGCGTCGCGCCCGCCGTCGATCGGGAAGTTGCAGGCGTCGGCCGTCTTTTCGGCGGCCTCGAAGAGCACGAACACCCGCCGACGCACGTCCACCGGCATCGTTTCCAGTCCATCCGCTCCTAACCCGATGGCCTTCTGCTCATCCTCCTCGGTTTCCACGGAGCACGTGTCGGGCGGACTGGTGAATCCTTCAATATCCACCACCGTGTGGTGTCGACGATCGACGGCCGACACGTGGCGGATCGCGAGTGGCAGCTTCCTGTCGAGGCGAGGCGGCGCACTCGGGTTCGGCGCGAGCGCCGCGATGTCAGCGTCTGAGATCGGAAGGCCAGCCGCCCTGGCCTTGCGCATCATCCACTGGAGGGTGACGTCGTTCAAGCCGCGATTCCCGTTGCCCCCGCCGACATCCGAGTGGACGCCACGGAACCAGACTTCGCATGCGCCGCGGAGCCGTGTGGGCAGGAACGAAGGCCTTCGTTCGTCCAGCGCGAGCGCGTGGAACGCGTACTGGAGGCCCGCTTTCGGCAGGGACAGATGATGGAAGAGGTTCAAGTCGGTGAACCCGACATTGGCCAGCCCGAAAGCGGCGACGATGTCCCAGACTCCGAGGAAGCGAATCCGGGGAGTCGCCTCCACCACGGTCTCCGTTCCGGGCGCGTGAATCCCCCGCTCCTGAAGGACATGGCAGAAGTCGAGCGTGGTGGCGGCGCCACGGCTGAAGCCGACAATGTCAATCACGCGGTCCCCGGCCGCCCAGCACGCACACAGATGGTCGTACGCCTCGTTGATTCGCGGAAGTTCGCCCAAGCCAAATACCCCACCGAGCACCTTGCCCGCGACGCCGAATCGCGTACCAACGCCCGGACGGTAGAAGTCCGTTGTGCCGGAGTGACTCCTGTAGGCGGTGTAGAAGTCGAACACATTCGTGTTCTGTTCCTGGAAGTCATCGGTCTTGCCCGCGTTCCAGGTTCCGTCAAACGCGAAGAGTGCCATCACCTTCTCCTCGTGGACAGGGCTGGCGGCGGCGGGAACTTCACCAGCCCGACGTACTCGGAGCGGTAGGACGCCAGACGCGCCGCGACGGACTCACGCAGCTCCTTGAGGGCCGCTTCGTAGATCGTGGCCTTGCCGGCTGCGTACTGAAGGCTGATGGAACTCGACGCGCACTTGAAGAAGAGCACGTGGGTGAGCGTCGACGTCGCCTTCAGGGAGAAGGCGCACAGGGCGATCTGCAGCAGACCGGCCTCATCCAACTGCGCGGTTGCGACCTGGAAACGGGCCGATCTCGCCGTCGTGCTCTGCCGATCGAAGAGCGTAATCCACGGGGTGTTCTCGCTCATGGACTGCAGCGCCTCGAAAGCCGTCTTGACGACCGCGATCGCCGCTGACTTCGGCCCGACCAGTGCCGCGACTACCTGCACGACGGCCTTGTGCGCCTCCGCCGTCTTGCTGTCGAAACTGTAGTCTTCGAACTGCGTGGCGCTCTGGGCCCATCCGAGCGCGGTCAACGCCCGGAAGTACGCGTCGTACCACCGCCCCACCTTGGTCGGGTCGCCGACCTCGCCGCTTGCCGCCAACTGGGCGAAGAGCGTGCAGTTGACGAGGTCTTCGCGAGTCTGGACGGGCACCCGCTCGGCGGCGACGATGAGACTGGAGCCCACAACCATTGTCTGGGCCTCCGTCCCATCGATCGGGACTGGCGGGGTCGTGGCCTGTCCGCGCCCGCGCCGTCGCGGGCGTCGGGGGGCGGCTGGAAACCTGGCCTTCGCTATGTAGGCACGCGAGTCGCGTGGAGTGATGACGGTCATCGCAGGTATTCCTCCTATGCCCGGCTTTGAGCCACTCACTCGAGCGGCACGGCACCCACGCCGCGAGGCGTCGCCTCGTGCTTCGTCTCCGGGCACTTCTACTTCCTCACTCGTGTGCCCGAGGATTTGGCCTTCAGCTTCGGGTAGATCAGCGAGATGAACTCGCGGTCCCACTTGTCGATGTCGGTCCCCCCCACGATCGGCTCGCCGGTCTTGGTGACTTCGCCGGGAATCTGGTAGCACATGACCGAGTGCGCATCGGCGGCCGTCGTGGCCAGCAGTGAGCGTTCCTCGAGGGACGTCAGCACCTGATCCCGCACCTCCGCCTCCGACCACCCTTGCGTCCTCATGAAATAGGCGATCGCCTTGGCCTCGTCGATCTTCGCGACCAGCGCCTTGCGCATGTGCTCGTGCGGGAAGCCAAGCGTATGCCCCGTCTCATGGCGGACGACCCGCTTGTACTCGGACTCCGGGGTCCGCATCGTGAAGCTATCCAGGTTCATGGTCGGCTCGGTCCGCTTGATGTGCAGGACATCGGTGCCGAGGTACGACCAGTAGCCGTCGTTCGGGACGCGCGCGATGCGCACCTGCGGGTCCGTCTTTGCCGCCACGAAGGTGACGTTGGCGGTCTTCGCCCACGCGTTCATGTGCAGCAGGATCCGCTTGCGCAGGTCCGCGGGCGCATTGTCCAGGAAGCCGACGGTCAGGCGGACGCCTTTCGCGCCCCAGTACTTCGTGGTCAGCACCGCGAGATGGGCCCTGGTCGGCGCGAACCCGGGCATGATCCGCATGAGCCGGTGAACCGGGGCACGATTGACCGGATTGATGGCCGTCGCCGTCTCGGCGGCCTTCTCCCACGACTCCGGCGGGAGCCGCTTCGGTGTGCATGTGATGCGTGTGTCCACTTGGGACCTCCCTCGGTTGATGGTCGAACAACGACCGCCCGTGTCAGGACCACTCACCTACAATTCCATGGTCATCGATTCGCATAGTTCGTTCGCGGCAAAATCCTCGGTGTTCTTGAGATCACTACCCTCGCGCAGCGCATTCAGCAGTGTCGTTCGCGGCACCTCCGTCTTGCGGTCCGCGCTGCCGTACACGCCCGCCTTGGTCGAAAGCAGCGTCTGGAGGCGGCCCGGGCCGCCGCTGACGGACTTCTTCGCGAAGCCGTTCCACAGGGTCTTGGGCGTGGCGTTCAGACTGCCGTGATGGCCGACCTTGTAGAGAGAGACGCCGGCCAGCTTGCTGCGGATGCCGGGCTTGCTCAGCGCGTACGCCCAATTCTCGAACTGCGCGTCACCCGGGAACAGGATCAGCTTGCCGTTCACCTCGAACAGCAACACCACGCTGGTGTTGTTCATGGCTTTGTCGAGCATGCGCACGATTGACAGGAGCGAATCCGACTGCTCCCGCATCGCGTAGTACTTGAACCACCCCGCGGAGCGTGGCAGACGGCCGGTTGGATGCCGCGGGAACAGGGCCTTCGACGAGGCGTCGTGTGCATCCCCGGTCGCGGCCAGCCTCTGCCAGAAGCGCGCCGAGAGGTGCCAGAACTCATCCGCATCGGTGGTGCGCTGACGTGCAATCGTGTTCGACTGGTCGACGGTGGGTGGCCCCAGCACCGAGACTCTCACGCCCGGCAGAATCCGGCCGAGGCCCGCGTTGCTGCCGTGGTACACGAACCGATTGGGCGCCATCGACTGCAGATTGGCGACGGCGTCCGGATTCGCGATGTTCTCCATGCCGATTGCCTGCAACTGGGCCCGCACGGCCCGCAAGCGCTCACCGCGCAGCCCGGCCGCCGCGGCGACGACCTGGCCGGCCACGGCCTGCATCGACAGGAGCGACCTGGCAAATCCGCGCCCCAGCGGCGCGGTGGCATCCCTCGGCAACTGCGGCTGTTCCGTCCAGGGCTGGATGACGAGCGAGGGCCTCAACGAGCGGATGATCTCGCCAGGCCCCTTGCCGTTGCGGCGGGCAAACCCGTTGATATGGTCCTGGTGTCGATGCGTGGCCACCACCGCGTCGAGCTTGCCTCCGCAGTCCGCCCTTATCGCTTCGGCCACCCGCGTGAGGTAATCGCCCTTGGCCGTCTTGCGGGCGGGCAGTTGGACCGAGCCGAAGTCGATCAGCACGTGGCGGTCGCGGGCCGCGTAGTGAAAAGAGAGCAGAAAGCAGTCTCCGAGGCCCACGTCATAGGTGCGAACGGTGAGGCGGGTCGGGGCATTTCGCGGCATGGTTACCACTGCTCCTCCGGGCGGCCGGCACCGCCCAGGATGCGTCGGCGGTGAAGGTCGGCGAAGCGAGTAGACGCTCCCGCGTCGCGGTTGAAGGCGCCACGCTCGTACAAGCTCCGGATCCGCGCGCCCTGACGCGAACTGCGAACCCCTGTGCCGACGTGGAACTTCACCCGTCCGAATTCGTCGAACACCAGCGTCCCTCCACCGTAGAGCGGCAGAAACGTCTGCCCGGAGAGGCCCTTCGGGCGCTCGATGCCAAGGCCGTCCAGTTCGCGGGCGAACACGCGCAGCGTCTGCACGTACTCGACGATCGTCTCCCGCAGAATCAGGCCGTCGGTACTGACCCGCACGCAGGGTCGAACCGACGTGACCCTCGTGAAGGCATCGCGGTCGATCTCGAGCAAGTCGCGGTTCTCCCACAGAAAGCGAAACGACATATCCGGTTCGCGCTGCATCTGATCGAAATGCACGCCGCGGTACCGGAACCCCAGCGCGTCGGCGGGCGGATCCCAGGCGCCATCGGGACGGCCCTGATTGGCCGGGGCGATGCCGAATGCCGCGAACGCCTCCCGCAGGGTCGTCCGGTAGCCGAACCGGGAGTCGTCCGGGTAGAGTTGCAGGTCCGCCGTGAGGATCGCGCTCAGGTAGTCTGCGAAGGTGATGTCGACGGGAGGCAGGTAGTCCAGCGCACGGATGGCAATGTGCAGGAGTTGCGCCGCGGCGGTGGCCGCTTCTCCGGCAACGACCGAGCGATTCAGCGACAAGCCGCGGTCGGTCCCGAGCGGCTCAAGCCGCTTGCACCAGACCTTGAGGAAGGCCTGTGTGATCGCCGCCACGAGCACCTCGCCGCGCTTGTGCGGTTCCTGGTACTCGGGCTTGTCCAGCAACGCCGGAGACGGCTTCAGCGTCACCGAATGGCGCAGGGCGTCGCCGCGAACAAACGCCTGTTCCCGCCCGAACTGCTTGGCGAGCTTGAAGAGCACGTTTTCTCGCAGCGAGTCGAACCCCAGGTCCTTGCTCCTGATGAGATTCGCGCGATCCGCAATCGCCGCCAGGCCGAGTTCGATCCACTCGGCCGACTTGAACACCGAGAACAGGGCGATGAGGTCCGCGAAGCCCTCGTGGAACGCCGCCTGGTCGGCATGCGACGGCCGCAGGAAGAACGCGCGCAATCCGTCGAGGATCGCGTGGGCGACCTCGTGGGCGACGATGTCGTGGGAGAGGCACGTGAACACGTTGGCGCCGGTGCCGCCGGTGAAGTAGCCAAACGAGACGCTCTCCGATTCGCGCGCGTAGTAAGCGTTGGCATCCGCAAATGCGTGGGGCGCGATCTTGAGATGGTGAGCGGGCTTGTCGAACCCCCAGGACACCGGGCGCCCGAGCGCCGTCTGGAAGTCGGCCAGCGTCGCCATCGCGATCGCATAGACATTCTGCTGGTGGAAGTACGGGTCCCGTACGAGCCTCTCGATGTCGGTGACCTTCTCGTAGCGGTCGGTATACAGGTCGCGCCGACGCGGCTTGTAGTACGTGTTGCGAGTCGCGTCGTAATCGATCACATCGATCCGGTGCCCCTTCGGCCCGGGCTCCAGTCGCTCGGCAGGCGTCGAGACCCGCGTCACGAGCGCATGGCCTCTGGCGCCCAGGACCGACGGGTCCTGAGCAAGCACGGTCCAGTCGCGCGTCGGCACGTCCTGGGCAACCGGATCGAACTTGTCACGGCGGAGCCGGGACACCTTTGCCATGATTACACCCCCGCATCCGGATACGGAAAACCGGCAGGCGCAGGCAAAGACGTGTCCAGGTAGGAGCGAACCGAGGCATCGCACACGGCGTAGCCCCAGTTGATCAGGCGCTCCTGGACCGGGGCATCCTTCTCGCCGAGATCGGTGTCGACACCCGCAAGCTCGAGCGTGTGAACATGCGGACACGGAAGTGTGCCCGGTGCGGCAAACGAGTCGATGTCCGCGTCGATGTCCCAGAAGGCACCAAGCCGGGTTCCGGTCTTGTACGCGTTCACGAGCAGGCGCTTGCGCTGGGACCGGACCTGGTTGTCGACGACGTCGATGACGCGCTTGCCCAGCCCCGCCCAGTTGCGGGGCACGTCCCCGGCCGGTTGGAACGGCGCGCCCGCGTCGCTCACGAGCAGCGTGCGATAGCGCTTGTAGGCGGTTTCGAGGCCCAGATTGTCGTAGACGCCGCCGTCCGCGAGGGACACGTGCGTGGTGAACGGCGGCCGCTGCAGGTTGTACTCGCCCGACCCGCCGGTATCGGGCGTGAAGTCGGCTTCCTCGAACTCGAACGTGGCGGGTGCGAGCACCGGCGGAAAGGCCGAGGACGCCGCCACGGCCTGGGCGATCGACACCTTGTCCGTCCGTTTGCTTTCCCCCACCTTCCAGTCGCGCATGTAGGGGGCCATGAAGCGCCAGAGCGCACCAGACTGCAGGTTCGAGGCGTTGATGACCCAGCGGGGACTCGCGGGCAGCGTGTTCAGCGCCGCCCTTTCGAAGAGATGCTTGTCGTAGGCCCTGGCGAGGTGCTCGTTGACGGAACCGGGCAGCACGATGTCCGCGAGCACCTTGACCGCGCCCTCGAGCGTCCCGGCCGCGAGCGTGGTGCTGGCCAGGTCGCGGATCGGTTTCACGACGGCTTTCTTGTACGTCGCCAGCAGCGCCGTGGGCGAGGAGAAGTCAAGGCTCTGCCATTTGTGTCCCAGCATGCCGGAGATGATCGAGCCGCCGGAGACGCTCGAGATGCGCTGGAACGTGCCGATTGGCTTCTGGACACCACCCGGCAGCGTGGCGGTTCGGGCAATCGGGCTCAGGAAGCCGAGTTCGAGGAGACGCCACAGGACGCCCGTGTGGAACAGCATCGCGCGGTACCCGCCGCCGGAAAGACAGACGGCAATGCCGTCCTCGACCGGAGCGGCCGCATCGCCGGGGATCATCAATACCGGAGACGACAAATCGGAGTCAGGCATGGGATTCCTCGCACGATCTCACTACCGAGAGAAGGCACTGCTTCCGCCGGCCCACGAACCGGGAGACGCGCAGCGGATCATCGAGCGATTCCTTATCGACGAACGTCCGTCAATCGGCCCGGTCATGCGTTTACCAATACTGTGTGTGCCCCGCAGTCACCCGCCAGTCGACCGCGCAGAGACGGCTCGGTGCGCAGAGACGAACCACAGGCGACGCTGGGAACGCGCACGCCTTGCGGTTCTGGATCGACGCGGACAGCACGATCGACGGCTGGAATTAGCGGGGGTCGTGTGCGGCAGCTGCAGCTGGGCGCAGGTGGGCGGAGACAACTGCCATTCACGCAGCCTGAATTGGCGCGTTCGACGCAGCATCGTCGGCCTCACCTTCCAGCAGACGCCAGCGCGTGGGGGCAGTTTGGGGGGAGTCTACCACGTTTCGAGCGGTTGGCTGGGCCCGCGGCACCGCGGCACCACGCGCGTGCCTGAAGTGAGGGTCAACGTCGCCGGAGGACGGCCCTCCGGCTCACGCTTGACGTCGGCGACGAATTGAAGAGAGCCTACAGGTGTGGAGCGTATGGGACAAGACGACCAGCCGAATGATCCGAACCTGCCGCCGATGAGGGCGCAGGACTATTCCGAGCTGCAGGACTGGCCCGGCTACTTCGGGGCCGTCCTGGGCAAGGGGGCACGCGAGACGCTGGTCGCGGCGCTGGAGTCGTTTGAACGGGAGGGCTTCACCGGAGGGCTGGCCGTCGATCTGGCCGCGGGCGAAGGACGGGACACGCTCGAGCTGCTCTACCGGGGCTGGCGGGTCGTGGCGACCGATGGCCACCCGGACGCATTCTCGCACCTGTGGCCGCGGGTGCCGGAGGCGTTGAAGCCGAAGGTGACGACGGTCGAGGTGAACTTCGTAGACACGCTGCTGCCCGACTGCGACCTGGTGAACGCGAGTTTCGCGCTGCCGTTTTGCGAGCCGCGGCATTTTTCGGAATTGTGGCGGCGAATCGTTGCGGCGATTCGCCCGGGGGGCCGGTTCGCCGGGCAGTTCTTTGGGAAGCGGGATTCCTGGGCCTCGCTCCCGGATCGGATGCACCACTCCAGAGAAGAGGTGCTGGAACTGCTCGCGGAATTTGAGATCGAGATGATGAACGAAGAAGAGAAGGACGACCCGCCGGACGTGCGGAATCCCAAGCACTGGCAGCTGTTTCACGTGGTGGCGCGGAAGGACTGAGCGCGGCGGCGGTCACCGTCCCGGTTTGCGATTCCCGACGGACGGTCCATTATCAGCCCCGCCACGGGAGCGACGCGCGGATGACCGATTCCAGGCAAGATCCCACTCTTGGACGGCAGGACTCGGCGGAGGCATCCGCGACGCCCGCGAACCGGACAGCCGGGACGCCACGCACCAGCGAGGAGCGCCTCCGCGCCCTCCTCGAGATCAGCCAGGCGCTGGCGGCCCCCTTTCACCTGGACACGATCCTCCAGCTGGTCGTCGACAACGCAACGAAGCTGCTCGACCTTGACACGGGCGCGTTGTATCTCACCGACGGCGATGACGTCGTCCTCGTGGCCACATGTCCCCCGCTTCCGCCGGCATTTCCGGACCCCCTTCGGCGGGCGCCGCTTCGGGAACATCCCCACATCCGTTCCTCCCTGGAGTCTGGAACCGCGGTGGTCCTGTCAGACACGCAGACGGAAACGCTCACGAGCGCTGAGCGGCAGGTCGTCGATGCGCGCGGGCTTCGCACCATTCTCTACCTGCCGCTGATGGTCGGGACGCACCCCACGGGCACCCTGATCCTGGCCTCGACCGGCACACCACGCACATTCGAGGCCGATGACATCGCGGTGTGCCAGGGCTTCTCGGGCCACGCGGCGCAGACCATCGAGAACGCCCGGCTGTACGAGTCCACCAGGCGGTTTGCGGAGGCCCTCGAGCGGGAGGTGGAACAGCGCAAACACACCGAGGAGGAACGCCACGCCCTCCAAGCCCGCCTGACGCAGGCCGAGAAGATGGAGTCCATCGGCCGCCTGGCGGGAGGAGTCGCGCACGACTTCAACAACATGATCCAGGCCATCATCGGGAACACGGGCCTGGTGCTGGAGGACCTCCCGCTCGACAGCCCGTTCCGAGAGAACCTGGAGGAAGTCTCCAAGGCGGCCGAGCGGTCGGCGGACCTGACGCGCCAGTTGCTGGCGTTCGCGCGCCAACAGACGATCGAACCCACGGTCATCGATCTGAACGCGACGGTAAACGGCATGCTCAGGATGCTGCGCCGGCTCATCGGCGAGGGCATCACTCTGGCCTGGCTGCCTGGCACACACCTCAGCCCCGTCAGGATGGACCCGTCGCAGATCGACCAGTTGATCGCCAACCTCTGCGTGAATGCGAAGGACGCCATTGGTGATCGGGCCGGCCGAATCACCATCGAAACCCGCACGGTCACCGTCGATGACTCGCTCCCGGTCGGCCCGGACAAACGGGCGCCCGGCGAGTACGTCGTGCTGTCGGTCAGGGACGACGGCTGCGGCATGGACGCCGACACACTGGCACACATCTTCGAACCGTTCTTCACCACCAAGGGCATCGGCAAGGGTACCGGGCTAGGCCTCGCCACCATCTACGGCGTCGTGGAGCAAAACCGCGGTTTCATTACCGTGTCGACCGAACTGAACGTGGGCACCACGCTTTGCGTGCACCTGCCGGCGTTCCAGGGAGACGCGAGTCCGGCCGGACGGCGGGAGACGGCCCGGCCAGCGGCGCGTGGCGCGGGAACGATTCTCCTGGTCGAAGACGACCCCTCGGTGCTGCACTCCACGAAGATCATGCTCGAACGCATGGGCTACCGGGTGTTGCCGGCCGGCTCCCCCGGCGATGCAATCAGGCTGGCGGAGGAACGCAAGCAGCCGATCGACTGCCTGCTCACCGATGTGGTCATGCCGGAAATGAACGGACGGGACCTGGCGACACATCTCCTCCGCCTGTGTCCGGGCCTGCGTTGCCTGTTCATGTCGGGGTACACCGACGACGTCGTCACCCGGCGCGGCGTGCTCAACGAAGGCCTGCGCTTCATCCAGAAGCCGTTCTCGTCGCAGGATCTGGCGGCCAAGCTCGCGGGCATGCGCACGAACGGCCGTCCGCACACGTAGCACCCCACGCCGATGATTCCTGTGCGGCAGGAGCCCGGCGGCCGTACAATTTCCGCACCGGCACAATTCCACCGCGGTCTGGTCCAACGTGGCGAGTCCATCCGTTTGCTCTTCGAAAGAAGGCGGGTCTAGATGACGCGACCGAATCTGGCGTGGCGCGCAGGCGCCACGATCGTGTGCTCCGCGCTGTTCGCGGTGTGGACGTTGGCCCAGTCAGTCCCCTCCCCGCTTGGCGCGATCAGGGCGACGCCGGCAGAGAAGCTGACGGTCAACCTCGGGTTCAGGGACTGGGGGCCGACGACGGTCGCCGGCAACACGATCCTGGCTGGCAATTCGTCGGGTTCGGGCGGGTTGTTCGCGATCGACGCGCTCACAGGCAAGCTGAAGTGGACGTCCCGCCCAACTGGGATGCCCCGCGGCAACCCGTTCGTCTCCACGGCGCCCGCTGTTTCGGGCGACCTCGTCATCACGCCGATGGGCAACACGCTGGTGGCCGTGTCGCTCTCCACGGGCAAGGAAGTGTGGAGAGGTCCAGCCACCGCGCTCAGGGCCACGGTTGCCGCCAGCGCCGGGCTCGCCTACGTCCTCGGAGAAGATGCCAGTTTTCACGCGCTGGATGCGGCCACGGGCCGTGAGAAGTGGACGCTGGCATTCGCTCGCACGTCCTGCGAGTCCATGCCAGTCGTGCGCGACGGCACGGTCTACGTGACACGCAACGTTCTCGTCACGGCCGCGGACGCGAACAGGGCGGCGAGCTACTACCTGCATCTCGTGGCCCTCGACGCGAACACCGGGCAGGAACGGTGGCGGTACCCGTCGGCGCCGATCGGAATCACCGGCGGCGTCTGCTTCGGCCAGCCCATCGTCACCGCCGACTCCGTCTTCGCCGTCGCAGAACAGACCCTCTACGCCGTCAACCGGGCGACCGGACGTGAGACGTGGAAGCCGGTCGAGGTTCGTCGGCCGGTCGAAGGGCAGGTCCGGGCGGTCCCGGTGGGCGGGCTGGTCGATGCGGGTTCTGTACTGGTGGGCGTCACCCCGGGTTTCGTCGTTGCCTTCGACAAGGCCTCGGGCAAGACGGCATGGGAGGTTCCCGGTCAGTACCGGGAGTCGTCGCCTTCGACCGCCGTTGCGGGCCGTGTTCTCTATTTTCAGGGCCACCCGGGTGCGATCACGGCAGCGGGAGCCGCCACCCTGCCGCCCGGCCGGCTCAACGCGCTCGACCTCGACACGCGCGCGATCCTGTGGTCGTTTTCGCGTCCGACCGCCGAACCCAACTGGCCCTTCGGCGTCGTAACTCCCGTCGACGGCGGGCTCTGGGTGAGTTCGTATCAGGCACTCGTCAAGCTGCAGTAACCGGGGCCAGACGTCTCGCGGACGACCTTCGCCAGATCGCCTGTCGGGAATGGCCCCCTCCGGCGGCTTACGCCATCGAACTGCCGTCCCAGGCGTGTTCCGGGTCGGGCACGAACACGAGCAGCGGCGCGCCGTTGGACGCCGTCCCGTAGACCAGCCACCCGCCCTGGATCTTCGTCCGCGACAACGATGACGGGACAGGCGCGTAGCCCTGTGTCCTCGGGTTCAGGCTCGTGAACGTGAGCGGCGGAAGGTTCGTCATGGTCGATGTCCTGTGATGAGGAAGACCGGGTACTCGCGGCCGTGCCGTTGATGCAGGAACGCCGTCGTGTCGGCCAACTGATCGAATCCCGCGGCCGCCAGCGTGGCTTTCAAGACCGCGCGATCGAATCCCAGGTGAAACACATCGGTGATGTCGGCACTGTGAAACGTGCCGTCCTCGCGGTCCAGGTCGGCGAGCGCCACCATACCGCCCGGGCGGAGGTGGTTGCGGAAGCGGGAAAACAGCGGCGGAAGGTCGGCCACGTGGTGCAGCGCCATGCTGCTGACAATGAGATCGTAGTGGCCGGTGATGGAGTAGTCGTCTTCGGCCTTCAAGTGCAGCGTCGAGACGCCGGCTGACGCCTGCCCGCGTGCTTTCTGCGCCAGCACCTCGAGCATGCCGGTCGAGGTGTCCGCGCCGGTGACGCTGCGGACCCGGGGCCGAAGCGCAAACGTCAGCAGCCCGGTGCCGCACCCATAGTCCAACACGTCGAGCGTCGGCCCGAGTACGCACTGGCGGCCGATCGTGGAGGCCACGGCCTCCGCGAGCTTGACGCGCGCGGTGTCCGCGTCCCACGTGGCGGCAATTTGATCAAACCGGTGTGTGTCGGTCACAACCACTCCTAGAAGCCGAAATCCCGATCCGGCGATCTCCGATTACGAACGGTGCATACAACAGTACCATGCACGCGACGCCCATCACCTCCATGCCCACGATGTACCAGGGCCATGGACCGAGCGCGTCCAGCACCGTCGCCGTCTCGGGCTTACGCGCAAGGTAGACGTAGTTGCTGCCGGTGAGCCAGTTCACCACGCCCACGAACACCAGGTACAGGTTCGCGACGAGGACGGTGCGCCAAAGCGATGCCCAGGTGGGACGCATGCGCTCCACGATCGTCAGGTAGATCGGCGCCGACAGAATCAGGCCGTGCGAAATGAACGACGAGAGGAAGCGGAAGTGCGGGAAGCCATACGGACCGAGGTTCGGCGTCATCAGTGCCTGGAACGCGCCGCTGATGCCGAGGAAATACAGCGGCTCGTAGAGGGCCTGGCTCTTCGTGATCAGTGCCGCCGCTCCCACGTAGACCATGACGCTGCAGAGGTGCAGCGGGAGAATCGTCTGGAGGTTCCACTGGCCGGTGCTGTAGTTCCACGCGAACCACAACACCTCGTTGCCCAGCAGCAGGCCCGCCGCCGCGTAACGGAAGGTCACCCTGGTGCGGACGGTCGCCCGTCCCCGCCAGGCCGCGAACAGCAGGTTCAGGCCCAGCACCAGCGCCAACGCCCCGACATGTGCCGCGCCCAGGAAGACAAAGGGACGGCCCGAGTAGTCGAGCCCCCAGATGTTCACGCCGGCGTCCAGACGCATGCCCCCAACGCTCCCCCTTTTCGAAGCCGCCCTCTACAGCCGCGCCGTCATGTGCGCGCACGAGCATACCAAACCTCGCCCGGCCGGGATAATCTCGTGGCATGCAGAATGTCGAGGTAAAGGCCGCCCTGGCGGGGAACGAACAGGTCCCGCGCCGGTTGCCCGACCTGGGGTTTACCCGGCAACGCCGACTCCTGGAGCAGACGGACCGGTACTTCCAGGTCCCGCGCGGACGACTGAAGCTGCGTCAGCACAAAGGCGACCGGCACGCGGAGCTGATCTTCTACGTCAGATCGACTCGCAACACGCCGCGCGCCAGCGACTTTCAGAGGCTCACGGTCGACGACCCCGCCCACCTGCTGCGGCTGCTACGCGGCATGTTCACGCCTGGGGTGTGTGTCCGGAAGAAACGCGAACTCTGGCTGAGAGACGACGTCCGCGTGCACGTGGACGATGTGGCGGGCCTGGGCCGCTTCCTGGAGATTGAAGTGCCCGTGCGAACCGGCCGCACCGCTGCCGCGGCCAGGCGCGTGATGGCCGCGCTCGTCCGCGAGCTCGACATCACCAGGACGTCGATGCTCGCGGACTCGTACGCGGATCTACTGGCCCGGCGCTGATGCGCGGGGGGCGCTACTTGAGGTTGCCGTCCTTCTTGAACTTCTCGATCTCGGCCGGCGTCAACGTCACGACGACGATCGCCGGGTTGCTGCCGCCCTTGGCGCCACGCTCCGTATCCACGCCTCGCGAGCCGCCAGACCCGGTAACCTGAGCCGACTTCTTCTCGTCACCGCCGGGCGCCAACAGGCTGCCGAGCCCGAAACCCCGCTTCTTGGGCTCTTCCTTCTTCGGCTCGTCCTTCTTGGCGTCGTCCTTCTTCGGTTCCGCGGTGCCCCCCCCCGCCAACCCGGACGTCCCTTCGGCCACCGGCGTGATTTCCGTCTGGGCCACCGGCTGATACGTGACGATGGCGCGATAGCGCTCGCCGAGCGTGATGGTGGACACCAGCTTCTTGTCGGCGATGGTCTTGGTGAGCTTGTCGAGCCGCTCCTGCATTTCCGGATGCGACGCGAACAGGCCCTGCTTCTCGCTCGCGCTCTTGTTGCGCGCGGTCAGGGCGGCCAGGAAGCCCCCCAGGCCCTTCGGGTCGTAGCCGGCCTTGTCGGCCAGTACCACGCCCAACTGGTCGGACTCGAGCTCTTCTCCCCGCGAGTAGCCGGCGTAGATCATGTTGTAGGCCTCGGCCGCGATGGCCTTGATCGCTTCCTTGCCGAGGCTGCCGTCAGGCGCCAGTTCCAGGCCCACGTCCTTGAGCCGGCTGTTCTGGATGGCCTTGATCGTGTGCTTCTGGGTGACGTGCGTCACCTCGTGCGCCAGCACCCCGGCCAGTTCCGCCTCGGTGTTCATCAGCGCCAGCGCGCCGCGCGTGATGTGGATGAACCCGCCAGGCGCCGCGAAGGCGTTGACCCCGTCCGTATCGAGCACGATGAACTGCCACGAGAGCTTGGGTCGCGTGCTGATCTGCGTGACCATCGCGCCCACCAGGCTGACGTACTTGTGGATCGCCGGATCCTGCACGACACCGTAGCGCTGCCGCACCCGCTCGCTGACGTCAGCGCCAATCTTGCGTTCGTCCTCGTCGCTGATCTTCACGTCCGACAGCTTCTTGCCGACGTCGGCCACCTTCCCGGCCTTGCCCAGGATCCCGCCCAACTGCGCCGACGCCGGCGCCGCCACGGCCAGCGCGACCGCCAGCACCAGCACGACCGCTATCAGAGCCTGCTTCATCTCGTCTCCTCCTCCGGCGTCCCTGCCCCTGCCGAACCGGCCGGCCTCACTTCGAAAATCTTGACGGCGATGCTCTTGCCCTTGACAACCACTTCCCCGAGCGCACGCAGATCATACTGTTGTTTGAGCCGGGCGGCCGTGTATTCGCTGATCAGCACCGTCGTCCCGTACTGCTTGTTCAGTGACTCGATGCGCGAGCCCAGATTCACGTTGTCCCCGATGACCGTGTAGCTGCGCACCTGGTTCGATCCAATCGTGCCGGCGATCATCTCGCCCGAATTCACGCCGACGCCCGTCGCGATCGGCGGAAATCCCCTGGCCTGCCAGTCCACGTTCAGTTCGGCGAGTTTGGCCTGCATCGCCAGCGCCGCCTGCACGGCGTGATCGGCGTGCGCGTCGTCGGTGAGCGGTGCGCCGAACAGCGCCATCACCATGTCGCCCACGAACTTGTCGAGCGTCCCGCGATGTTCGAACAGCACGTCCACCATCGCGGAAAAGTACTCGTTGAGCTGTTCGACGACGGCTTCCGGCGACCCCTTCTCGGTCATCGTGGTGAACCCGCGGATGTCGGAGAACAGGACGCTCATCTCGCGGCGCTTGCCGCCCAGTTCCGCCAGGGCCGGGTTGGCCAGCACCAGGGCGTAGACGTCGGGCGAGAGGTACCGCGAGAACAGCCGCTTCACCGCGCGCTTGTCCCGCCCCTCGATGAAGTACTGGTAGCCGAGGCCGCCCACCACCGCCAACACCCACCCGAGGCCCGGCTGCGCGAGCGGCCAGAGTGAGCCGCGCGTGAAGGCATAGACAGCCGAGGCGGTGGCCGCGGCGAGCACGACCAGCGAGGCCGGCACCGCCCAGCGCAGCGGCAAGAGCACGATGACCAGCGCCGTGACGAGCGGCACGCCGACGGTCAACAGGGTGTGGACGGTCCGGTTCACCGGCACGATATAACGGTTCGAGAGCAACTGGTCGATGACCGAGGCGTGGATCTGCGGGCCCGGCATCTTGCCCCCGCTCGAGAACGGCACGGTAAACACGTCGTGCAGGCCGGATGCCGTTGTCCCGAGCACGACGATCTTGTCGCGGAACGTCGCCGGGTCGAGGGACGGCTTCACGCCCGCCAGTTGCTGTTGCCGGGCGTAGAACACGTTGTAGTACGAGTAGCGCTTGTAGACCGTGCTCGTCCCGTCCGCCAGCACCGCGGGGCCGTTGAAGTTGATCAGCAACCGTCGCGCCGTCTGTCGCGGCTGCGTCTTGTCGAACGACGGAAGCACGTCGGTGACGAGCGGCACGTCCTGCGATCCAAGCAGGACGCCGCGGCCACCGGCTCTGATCGCGCCAGGATCGACCCCAGCCGCCACCAGCATGCCGGCCATCGAGAGCGACGGCACGATGCTGCCGTTGTGATCGATGAACGTGACCGCACGCCGGACCGGCCCGTCCGGATCCAGCACGAAGTAGTTGTGGCCGATCATCCGCGCCGCCTTCGCCAGTTCCTCGTACGGCAACTGGACGTCGGGCCGGGCTTCGAACGGGCTCCGGGCGGCAGCCGCCGCCGGCTTGTCACCCACCAGGCCCTCGTACGTGGCGTCGGCCAGCACCACGACATTGCCGGCCTTCCTCACCGAGTCGGCAAGCGCCTTGTCCGACTCGGCGCCCGTCCACACCGTGCCGCCGACGTCGAACCCGGTGCGACGGTCCCGCTCCGTGAACAGGACGTCGACCACCATCGCCTTGGCGCCAGCTTCCGCCAGGAAGTCGATCACGTCGGCGTGGACCAGCCTGGGCCACGGCCAGCGCCCCACGAGCGGATCCAGCCGGCGGACGCTGGTCTCGTCGATCGTCACCATGACGATGTCCTTGCGCGCCGCTGCCGGGTCGGCCGCCCAGCGCACCCGCTGGTCGTACAATTTCCACTCGAACATGTCCACGAGCGACACGTAGCCGGACGCCCACGCCAGAGCCCCGGTCAGAATCCCGAGCGCCAGCGCCATCCAGACTTTTCGCGGAATCATCAGGGCGAGCATACCACTCGGCCGCTCGCCCGGTTCACCGGAGCCGCGCCGGTCGCCGCGCGTTGGTAGTAGACTGGACACCCCGCCGACGGGACGGCGGGCCCCAGGTGCAGTCATGAAGCAGAACTTTCATATCGGGATCATGGGCAATCTGTTCTCGGGCAAGACCACGCTGATGCGTGCGGTCGCCCGGGATCCCTACAAGAAAGACCTCGAGGCGCTGCTCGGCGGCGCCGACCTGCACGCGTTCTCCGAACGGGTGGACAAGGGGTCGCTCATCGACGAGTGCCTGGCGCTCTTCTACCACGACCGCGTCGCCAACATCTTTCCCACCGAACTGGCGTTCCTGCACATGCGGACGATGCAACAGCGCGAGATCCGGCACCTGATGACGCGCGAGAGTTCGAAGGGCGTCATCATCCTCGAGGACCGGCCGTTCATCGACGGCCCCGAGGTCTTCGTGGCGCGCATGATCGAGTCCGGCGAGATGCCGCCGGCTCATGCGAAGCTCTACCGCACGCTGTTCCACCAGACGCTCCGCGCGGAGCACATCCGGCTGCCCGACCTGACGGTCTACCTGCGGACGGAACCGGACCTGCTCGAACGCCGCCGCGCCAAGCGCGCCGCCGAAGGCGACGCGTACGCCGAGACGATCAAGGCGGATTACCTCGAAGAGATTCACAAGAGCTACGAAGCCATCGCCGCCGATTGGCGGCGCACGCTGCTGCGATACCAGGAGCACGCCATCGTGCCGCCGGATGCGGATCTGATCACGCTACCGGCCGAGATCGACATGATCGACCATCCGGACTACGTCCACGTGGCCGCGGGGACGATTCGCGAGAAGGTGCGGCGAATGGTCATCGCCCGGCAGCGCGCCGCCTGAAGGCGGTGAGGCGTCGCGCCTTTTCCCGAACGCCTCACGCCTTATAATGCGCTTGCCCCACCGGCTGACTTCTTCGGCCCCCCTTTCCTGACGGGAGGACAGACACGTGAACCGTCGCCACTTCGTCACCCGGACCCTGGCGTCGGCGGCCGCGCTGGCGCTGCCGCTCGACCGGTTGCTGGCGCAGCAGACCGCGAAACCGCCGGCCAGGTCGGTGGCCCCCGCCACCGCGCCCGCCAGCACGCCGTTCAAGAAGTTCCGGCTGAACTACGCGCCGAGCTTTGGCCAGTTCAAGGCGCACTCCGGCGCCGACCTGCTGGGCCAGATCCAGTTCGTCTCGGACCAGGGCTTCACCGCCATGTTCGATAACGGCCTGATGGGTCGTCCCACGATCGAGCAGGACCTGATCTCGAGCGAGCTCGCGAAGCGGACCATGAAGCTCGGCCCCTTCGTGCTGGAGGCCGAGTTCGGCAAGAAGACGCTGGTACTGAAGGACAAGGACGTTCGCGAGTACATCCTTCAGAAGATGCGCGCCGGCGTCGAGACGATGAGGCGCACGGGGTGCAAGCAGGCGCTGGTGGTGCCCGGCCGGTACGACGAAAGCCTGGCGTGGGACTACCAGACGGCTAATGTCATCGATCACCTGCGTGCGTGCATGGACATCTGCGAACCAGCCGGCCTGGTGCTGGTGCTGGAGCCGCTGAACCCGAAGAACCACCCGGGCCTGTTCCTGTCGAAGATCCCGCAGGCCTACCAGATCTGCAAGGCCGTCAACAGCGCGTCGTGCCGGATCGTCAACGACATCTACCACCAGCAGATCACCGAGGGAAACATCATCCCGAACATCCAGGCCGCCTGGGACATGATCGGCGCGTTCCACCTGGGCGACAACCCGGGGCGCAAGGAGCCGACGACGGGCGAAATCAACTTCACGAACGTCTTCAAGTTCATCAGCGAGCAGGGCTACCAGGGCGTGCTGTGCATGGAACACGGCCAGAGCAAACCGGGCCTCGAGGGCGAGCGCGCGGTGATCGATGCGTATCGGACCTGCGACCAGTTCTAACAGGAGTCACACATGAGCACTCATTCGCAGACGGGCGTCACGCGGCGCGACTTTGTCCGGGTGGCCGCCGCCGCGTCGGTTGCCGCCTCCTTCCCCGCCAGTTTCAACGTGTTCGCGGCCGGGTCTGACGCCATCCGCGTGGGCATCATCGGCGCGGGCGGACGCGGCACCGGCGCCGCCATCGATTGCCTGAACGCCGATCCCGCCGTGGAGATCGTGGCGATTGGCGACCTCTTCGGCGATCGCGTGGAGAGCTCGTTGACGCGGCTGAACAAGGACTTCGCGGCCCGCGTGAAGGTGCCGTCATCGCGCCGGTTCACGGGGTTCGACAACTTCCAGAAGGTGTGCGCGGTGCCGGACGTGAACCTCGTCATCCTGGCGACGCCGCCCGGCTTCCGCCCGATGCACTTGAAGGCAGCCGTCGACGCGGGCAAGCACATCTTCACCGAGAAACCTGTGGCCGTCGATCCCGTCGGCTACCGGAAGGTGCTCGAGGCCTCCGACCTCGCCGCCCAGAAAAAGCTCGCCCTCGTCGCCGGGACGCAGCGCCGCCACCAGGCGCGCTATCTCGAGATGATGAAGCGCATCCAGGACGGCCAGATTGGCGAAATCGTGGCGGCCCAGTGCTACTGGAACATGGCCGATCTCTGGGTGAAGGAAAAGACCGCCACGATGACCGAGATGGAGTGGCAGTGCCGGAACTGGCTCTACTTTTCCTGGCTCTCGGGCGACCATATCGTCGAGCAGCACGTCCACAACATCGACGTCATCAATTGGGCCATGGGTGCCATGCCGAAGAACGTGATGGGCATGGGTGGCCGGCAGGCGCGCACGGCACCGCAGTTCGGCAACATCTTCGACCACTTCGCTGTGGAATACGAGTATCCGAACGGCGTGCGCGCCATGAGCATGTGCCGCCAGACCAAGGGCGCGGCCGAACGTGTGGCCGAGCGGATCGTCGGCACGAAAGGCGTCGCCACCAGCGAAGGCATTATCACGGGCGAGAAGCCGTGGTCGTTCGAGGAGAAGGAGATCAACCCGTACGTGCAGGAGCACATCGACCTGATCGCGTCGATCCGCAGCGGGAAGCTGCTGAATGAAGGGCGGCAGGTGGCCAACAGCACGATGTGCGCCATCATGGGCCGCATGAGCGCGTACACGGGCCGGGCGATGTCGTGGGACTGGGCCACGACGCAGTCGCAACTGGACCTGTCGCCGAAGAAATACGAACTGGGACCGAACCCGGTGGACGGCGTGGCCGTCCCGGGCACGACGCCGCTCGTGTAGGGGACGTCAGGTCGCGGGCCGGGAGTTGAAGTCCCGGCCTTCATGTCCCAGGCCAGGGCTGAAGCCCTGGCCCACGGGGCGAGAGCCGTTCTACAGGGCGGCCAGGACGCCGCGGACGTAGCCGACCGACTCACAGACGCCGGGGAAGGGGTCCTTGGCGTCTTTTTCGTGCTCGAAGTGTAGCGTCCGCGCGTAGCCGATCTTCACCAGCGTCCGCAGCAACTTCGGGACGTCGATCACGCCGCTGCCGATTTCGACCGTGGTGCCGTCAGCGGTCGCGGAACTCACGTCCTTCATGTGCACGTCCAGCAAGCGGTCGGCGAACCGCTCGACTTCAACGGAAGGATCGAGCCCATGCCGCTGTGTGTGGCCGACGTCGATGCACAATCCCATCCGTTTGTCCCGCTTCTCGATCAGCCGGTACGCGCTTTCCGGCGTCGGGTACCGCTGATCCGTCGGCCCGTGATTGTGAAACGCGATGGCGATCCCCGTTTCCTTCACCATCTGCTCCGTCAGGTCGATCAGCGGCGCGCTCGGCACGCCCACCATCATCGAGATACCCGCCAGCTTCGCGTAGGCAAACCCCTTGCGGACTTCGTCCTCGGTCGTCATGTAGATCACGCCACACGACGACAGCTCGACGCCCGCCGCCTTCAGCTTCTCGCGCACGGCCGCCATCTCCTCCGGCGTGACCGCCATCGGGAGGTGCATGTCCTTCAGCGTGATCTTCTTCAGGCGGAGCCGGGCAGTCATGGCGATCGCCTGGTCCACCGGAAACGACCGCAGCGTGTAGGACGCCATGCCCAGGTCGAACCCGACGCGCGGCTTCGCGCCGCCTGCCACCTGGCCCGCCTCGGCTGCCGCCAGCGCGGTGGCTGCTCCGCCAGAAATCGCGGCCGACGCCGCAGCCACAGCACTCAAGGTCACGAAATCGCGTCTGGTATGAGGCATGTCGGGTCTCCTGTGACGGCGGTAGACTAACATACTGCGCGAAAGGAGTCCGTATGCCCTGTCTGCTGGTTCTGACGTGGGTTGCCCTGCTGATCGCGCCCGGCCTCGCGCAGTCTCCCCAGGGCCGACGTGTCCCGCCCACGCCGTTCACTGCCGGGATCATGGCGAAGGCGGATTACCACGTCCACATCAAGGGCGATCTGACGCTCGGCGAAGCGCTGCGGCGCTCCCGCGAGTCCGGCATCACATATGGCGTCGTCATCAACGGCGGCCGGAACTTCCCCATCAATGACGATGCAGGCCTGGAGGCGTGGCTGAAGGACATGACGGGCACGCCGGCCTTCCTGGCGTTCCAGGCGGAGGGCCGCGAGTGGACTGGAGTGTTCTCGAAGCGCACGCTCGAGAAGTTCGACTACGTCTTCACCGATTCAATGACCTGGAGCGATGACACCGGGAAGCGGATGCGTCTGTGGATGCCGGACGAGGTGGGCACGATTGCCGATCCCCAGCGCTTCATGGACATGCTGGTCGCCAGGGCGACAACGATCTTCAACGCCGAGCCGATCGACATCTACGTGAATCCGACGTTCGTTCCCGCCCAGCTTCAGGCCGACTACGAGAAGCTCTGGACGCCGGTCCGCATGAAGGCCATCGTGGAGGGCCTGGCGAAGAACGGGATCGCGATGGAGATCAATAACCGCTACCGGATCCCGAGCGCGGCGTTTATCACGCTGGCCCGCCAGTCGGGCGTGAAGTTCGCCTGCGGCACCAACAACACCTCATCCGCGGACCTGGGCCGGAATGAGTACTGCGCGGAGATGATTCGCGTCTGCGAATTGAAACCGGCGGACTTCTGGACGCCGCCGGCCGAAGGCCGGAAGGCCGTGCAGCGCCGCCCGCTCCGCTGACGCCGTCGGCGTGCCGATCGCGAGCTACCGCCTGCGCGCGGCTAGCGCGTAGGCGTCGAAGTAACCCTGCAACGACGTGCCGGTTGCCCCGTGCCTCTGGAGCGACGTGAACGGCGGTTCAATTCGTGGCCCGCCAGCCGCGTTCCCGTTGGTTTCCCTCGAGTTAGGCGCCCAGGCCGTAAATTCACAGTGATATAGTATGAGTTAGGTTTCCCACTGATGGTTTCACCCGGTTCCCGCCTCGGTTCCTATGAGGTCGTGTCCCTCCTCGGCGCAGGAGGGATGGGGCAGGTCTATCGCGCCCGCGACACCAAGCTCAATCGCGACGTCGCGCTGAAGATCCTGCCGGACCTGTTTGCTCACGACGCGGAGCGTGTGGCGCGCTTTACTCGCGAGGCGCAGACGCTCGCGTCATTGAATCACCCGAACATCGCCCAGATCTACGGCATCGTCGAAGCGCCATCTCCCGGCGGCGGCGCCGATCACGTGCATGCGCTCGTCATGGAATTGGTTGAGGGCGATGACCTGTCCGTGATCATTGCCCGGCATTCTGGATCTGTCGTGGCACAGGGCTTGAGCCCTGTGTCACAAGCCGGGGCTAAAGCCCCGGCCTACAGTCAGAGGGCGTCTGGGCTCCCGCTCGATGACGCGCTTCCGATCGCCCGCCAGATCGCGGAGGCGCTCGAGACGGCGCACGACCAGGGCATCATTCACCGTGACCTGAAGCCCGCCAACATCAAGGTCCGGCCAGACGGCACAGTGAAAGTGCTCGATTTCGGCCTGGCCAAGGCGATGGACCCGGCCGGCGTCTCGAGCACGGACGCGATGGCCTCGCCCACCCTGACGGCCCGCGCGACGTCGATGGGCATGATCATCGGGACGGCAGCATACATGGCGCCGGAACAGGCCAAGGGCAAGGCCGTCGACCGGCGCGCGGATATCTGGGCGTTCGGCGGTGTCCTCTACGAGATGCTGACCGGCCAGCGCGCGTTCGGGGGCGAGGATGTCTCCGAGGTTCTCGCGTCGGTGCTCAAGACGGAGCCCGATTGGCGTCCGCTCGCGGCCGATGTCCCGCCGACCGTGCAGCGGCTCCTGCGGCGGTGCCTGGAGAAGGATCCCAAGCGCCGCTTGAGCTGGATCGGCGAAGCGCGGCTGGTGCTCGAGGATCCCACATCTGCCAGGGCCGGCGACCCAGCGACATCGCCAGTGATCGCGCCCGCGTCGCCTCCTGGTTCACGGTGGTGGCGGGCACTGCCGTGGGCGTTGGCAGCGGCCGGGATCGGCGGCGCGCTGCTCTCGCTGTTGCTGTGGGCGCCGTGGCGCACGTCGACCGCGCCAGCACCGCGGAAGTTGCTCGCCAGCATCGGCGCCGACGCCACGGTGCCGACGACGTACGGCGCGTCAGCGATACTGTCGCCCGACGGGAGCACGCTGGTGTTTGTTGCACAGCCATTGGCGCAGGTGCCCCAGCTGTTCATCCGGAAACTGGATCAACTTCAGTCGGCGCCGCTCGCGGGTACCGACAATGCGATGAGCCCGTTCTTCTCGCCGGACGGCCAGTGGATCGCGTTCTTCGCCGGCGGCAAGCTGAGGAAGGTGTCGGTGACCGGTGGCGCATCGGTGAACCTGTGCGATGCGGAGAGCGGGCGAGGTGGCACCTGGCTCGAGGACGACACGATCGTCTTCACGCCGAGCGGTGCTCAACCGACCAGGTTGCTTCGCGTGCCCGCGTCGGGCGGCGCCCCAGCGGTGTTCGGAACGTTTGGCGAAGGCGCGTCAACGCAGCGGTGGCCGCAGGTGCTGCCAGGCGGCAAAGCCGTGCTGTACACGGAGCACAACTCCGGGTCCGGGTTCGACGGGGCGAACCTCGTCGTCGCGCCGCTCGCGGGCGGCGCGCCGAAGATCGTCGTACGCGGCGCGTACTACGGCCGGTTCGTGCCGAGCGGGCGCAGCGGCCAAGGCCGAGACGGGAGCGAAGACGGCCACCTGCTGTACATGCAGCAAGGAACGCTGTTCGCCATGCCCTTCCACGCTGGTCGCCTCGAGATGACCGGACAGGCGGTGCCGGCCCTCGAGGGACTCTCGGCCAACCCCGGGATCGGCGGCGCCCAGTTGGCGTTTTCCGACGACGGCACGCTGGTGTACGTGCCGGGCAGCGCTCAAGCGGGCACGCGACAGATCGATTGGATGACGCGCGACGGCAAGACGTCGGTGCTGCGCGCGGCCAAGTCCATCTGGTCGAGCCCGAAGTTCTCGCCCGACGGCCAGAAGCTCGCGATGGAGGTCTCCGATGGCAAGCAGCGGGACATCTGGGTGTACGAACCCGCGCGCGACACGATCACCCAGTTGACGTTCGATCCGGCCAACGATCGTCACCCCGCCTGGACACCAGATGGCAAGCGGATCGTGTTCGACTCCGATCGGGCGAAGGGCGGCGTGTCGAATCTCTACTGGGTCAACGCGGATGGCACCGGCGAGCCGACGCGGCTCACCGACAGCACGAACGCACAGCAGATGCCGTCCGTCCATCCGAGCGGCGCGTTCATCGCCTTTCACGAATCTCGGGGAGGGGCGACGGGCCTTGACCTGATGGTGCTGCCCCTCGAAGGCGATCCGATTCGAGGCTGGAAGCCCGGCCAGCCCGCTGCGTTCCTCGCGACGCCCGCCACCGAGGTGACCCCCGTGTTCTCGCCAGACGGCCGCTGGCTGGCGTATCAGTCGAACGAGGGCGGCAGTTCCGACATCTACGTGCGCTCGTTTCCCGGGCCAGGCGGCAAGTGGCGCGTATCGACGGAGGGCGGCAGCTGGCCTGCGTGGGCGGCAACGTCGCGCGAACTTCTGTTTCTGAACACCAACCGGAACAGGGTCATGGTCGCCACGTATGCCGTGGCCGGAGACTCCTTCCAGGTCGACAAGGCGCAGCCGTGGTCACCCACTGGGTACCAGAGCGTGGGCGGCTCGGGGTTTGGCCCGTACGCGCTCCATCCTGGCGGCAAGCGACTGGCGCTGCTCGCCGCGGACCAGAACGCCGTGCTCATCCAGGACAAACTCGTGTTCATCTCACACTTTTTCGACTACCTGAAAAAGATCGCGCCGGCGGGCAAGAAGTAGCGAGGGGCGTGAAAATGGCACTGGCACCGGGCGAACGGCTGGGCGTCTACGAAGTACTTTCGGCACTGGGCGCCGGGGGCATGGGAGAAGTCTACCGCGCCCTCGATACCAAGCTGAATCGCGATGTCGCGCTGAAGATCCTGCCTGACGCCTTTGCGCACGATGCGGAACGCGTGGCGCGATTCACCCGCGAAGCGCACACGCTCGCCGCGCTCAACCATTCGAACATCGCCCAGATCTACGGCATCGTGGAGGCGCCTTCGCCCGGAGGCGGTGCCGATCACGTGCACGCGCTCGTCATGGAACTGGTAGAGGGCGACGACCTGTCGGTGCTCATCGCGCGTCACGCCGGATCGGACGTAGGCCGGAGCTTCAGCTCCGGCGGACAAGGCGGGGCTAGAGCCGGGGCCACAGCCGGTGCTAGAGCCCCGGCCTACAGTCAGAGGGCGTCTGGGCTCCCGCTCGATGACGCGCTTCCGATCGCCCGCCAGATCGCGGACGCACTCGAAGCCGCGCACGAGCAGGGCATCGTTCACCGGGACCTCAAACCGGCCAACATCAAGGTGCGTCCGGACGGCACCGTGAAGGTGCTGGACTTCGGCCTGGCCAAGGCGCTGGGGTCGTCCTCCGATGCAGGCCGGGGCGTCAGCCCAGGCGGATCCGCCGGGTCTAAAGACCCGGCCTACAACGGGCCTCACCCGACCCACAACGGGCCTCACCCGACTCACAACGGGCCTCACCCGGCTTACAACGGGCCTCACCCGAGCTCCACGGACTTGGCGAACTCCCCCACCATGATGTCGCCCGCCATGACCGGCATGGGATTGATCATCGGCACGGCGGCGTACATGGCACCCGAGCAGGCTCGCGGCAAACCGGTCGACCGCCGCGCCGACATCTGGGCCTTCGGCGCCGTGCTTTACGAGATGCTCACCGGCCGACGCGCGTTCCCGGGCGACGATGTGTCGGAAGTGCTGGCGGCCGTGTTGAAGTCGGATCCGGACCTGTCCGCGTTGCCGGCCGGCGTCTCGCCGTCGGTACGGCGGCTGCTGAAGCACTGCCTCGAGAAAGACCCGCGCAAGCGGCTGAGTGCGATCAGTGATGCCCGGTTCGATCTCGACGAAGGCGAGACCGTGCCGGCGACGGTGTCCGGCTTCACCGCGGCGACGGTCGGGCCCAGGCGCTCGCTGATGGCGCTGGTCGCGCCAGCCCTGGCAGGCATCGCGATCACCGCGATCGTGGCTGCCATCCTGTGGCCTCGCGCCGCGGCGCCGCCAGCAGCCGAACTGGCACGGCTCCAAGTCCTGCCGCCGCCCGAGGTCGAGTTGTTCCCCGACTCGGCGCAAGTCGCGATCTCCCCGGACGGCAGGCTGGTGGCCTTCGTGTCCGGCAACACCAACGCCAGCAAGCTGTGGCTGCGGCCCATCGATTCACCGATTGCCCACGAGGTCGAAGGCAGTGAAGAGGCGCAACTGCCCTTCTGGTCCCCCGACAGCAAGCGGCTCGGGTTCTTCTCGCTCGAGAAGCTGAAGGTGGTGTCCGCGGCGGGCGGGCGCCCCGAAACGCTGGCCCCGGCACCGAACGGCCGCGGCGCCACGTGGGGGCCCAACGACGTCATTCTCTTCGCCCCGGATGCGATGGGCGCCATCTTCCGCGTCTCCGCGAACGGCGGTGACGCGACGCCGGTAACGAAGGTTGGGGAGTCTGGCAAGGACTCCGGCCACCGCTTTCCCGTGTTTCTCCCTGATGGCGACCACTTCCTGTACGCAGCCCTGCCAAGCCGGAATGGCAAGTTCGACATCTTCGTGGCTTCGCTGACGGGCGGTTCGCGGACGCAGATCGGATCGATGGAATGCGCGCCCGTCTACGCGGAGCCCGGGTGGCTGATCTTCGTCCGCGAGGGCGTCCTGGCCGCGCAGCCCTTCGACGCGCGGACCCGGAAGGTCACCGGCGAGGCCATCTCACTGGGCGATCGCCCGGTTGCGATCCTGGATCCCGCAATCTCGTTTACGGCGGGCCACCCGGCCTCCGTCTCCGCGACGGGAGTGCTGGCGTACCTGACCGCGCCGTCGGGGAACACCACCGCCTTGTGGCTCGATGCTGCGGGAAAGACAACGGGCGCACTCGGCCTCCCCCCCGGGCGATACCTGGCCGCGTCGATCTCGCCGGACGGCGCGCACGCCGTCGTGGTACGAGCCACGTCGACCACCGAGTCCAGCCTGTGGCTCGTTGACCTGTCTCGTGGCGGCGCATCCCCGCTCACCAGCGGCCCCGGCCTGAACGTCTCGCCGGTCTGGGCGCCCGACGGAACGCGCATCGTCTTCGCCAGTGACCGCAATGGGCCGAGCAGTTTCTTCTTGAAGAACGTCACGGACGCACTGCCGGAACAGATGATCTATCAGTCGCCGGTGCTCTTCAAGAACCCGTACGGGTGGTCGGCCGACGGCAAGTGGATCGTCGCCGTCCTGCTCAATCCCGGGACCGTGCAGGACCTCTATCTGATGCCGGCGTCCGGGAAAACCACACTCGTGCCGTACGTCGTGGGTCCCACGCAGGATATTGGCGGCTCGACGTCGCCGGACGGGCGATGGTGCGCGTACGTGTCGTACGACACCGGGCGCTACGAGTTGTACGTCCAGTCCTTTCCGACGCCGGGCCACAAGGCGCAGATCTCGGCCGAGGGGGCCAGCACGGCATGGTGGACGCGTGACGGCCGGCACATCGTGTACCTCAGCATCGATTCGCGTGCGCTGTGGCGCGCGGACGTCGATGGCGCCGGCGCCACGCTCAAGGTGGGCACGCCCGTGAAGATCGCGACGCTGCCGCCGAACGTCGCGGCCATCGACGCGATGCCGGACCGGCAGCGATTCCTGGCGCTCGTGCCGGAGCACTCCGGAACCGCGGCGGTGATGCTCGTGCAGAACTGGCTGTCCGCCATCGCGAAGAGGTAGGGCCCGGTCGTTCAGCCCGGGGCGTCAGGCCGGCAGCCGGCGGATCAGCAGCAGCGTCATGTCGTCCGGCTGCGCGACGCCGGCCCCAAACGCCTCGACCGCGCCAACGACGTGTTCGATCAGCCGGGCCATCGGCTCGTGCTGATGGGCCTTCACGAGCGACTCGAACCGGTCGGTGCCGAAGAAACCGTCTGCCGTATCCGGGTACTCGAAGATCCCGTCCGAGACGAACGCGACGATATCCCCCGGGGCCATCGCAAAGACGTCCGGCGTCGGGCGCCGCAGCACCTCCATCATGCCCATCGGGAACGTCGTGGCCTCGCGCCACTCGCACAGGCCGGCGTCCGCGTGGAACTGCAGGAGCGGCCCCTGCCCGCCGGAGTGGTACGTGATGGCGTGGGCCGTGGCATCGAGCTCACCGAGCACGGCCGTGACAAACCGGTTGTCCGCCAGGTCCTGGACGAGCTGGTTATTGATCTGGACGAAGACCGCGTCCAGGTCTCCCCCCAGGCGAAGGCCCATCCGCAGCATCGCCCGCACCTGTGTCACGCTCAGCGCCGGCCCGATGCCGTGCCCCGTGGCATCGCCCATGAGCGTCATCAGCCGATGAGGCGCCAGCGTGATGAGGTCGAAGATGTCGCCACCCGTCTCATCCGCCGGACGGCTCCATCCCGCCACGTCGTAGCCCGGGATGCTCGGCATCGTCACCGGGAAGACGCGCATCTGCACGTCGCGGGCGATCGCCAGTTCCCGCTCCATCTTTTCCTTGCGCACGAGCGTGGCAATCAGCCCGACGCGCTGCAGGGCCACGGCGCACTGGGCCGCCAGCGCCCCGGCAATCCTCTCGTCGTCTGCGGTGAACACGCCGTCGTGCTTGTTCAGCACCTGGAGCACGCCGACGAGCGACTCGTCGTACGCAATGAGCGGCACGGCCAGGAGGCAGCGCGTCCGGTAGCCCGTTGTGCGATCCACGTCGCGGTTGAAGCGCGGGTCCGCGTAGCAGTCCGGCACGTTGATGGCGCGCCTCGTCTTCACGCATTCGCCCACGATGCCGCGGTCGGCCGGGAACCGGATGCCGTCTACACCGGTGGCGACCGTCGTGTACAGCTCATCGGTCTTCGAATCGAAGAGGAATACCGAGCCTCGATCCGCGTTCAGGACGGCGCGGCCGGCGTCAATCACCTCCGTCAGCATCGCGTTCAGCTCGAAGGGCAGGGCCAGCTTGCGCGTGACCGTGAGCAGCCGTTCCAGCATGTCGGCGCTGATGGCAGTGTTGATCGGTGATGGATCCACGGTGACTCCCCTGGTTCACGCGCCTCCGGGCCGCGCGGCGCGGACACCCCGTTCAACCCTCTCGAACGAAGTGCGGCATATGATCGGGGATTTCGAGGGACAGTTCAACCAGTCCCTGCGCCACGCCGTCGGTGAACCAGGGTGCCTGGTAGATCAGCTTCCGGACGCCGTGCTTCTCGATCGTGTACGCGTTGATGCGCGGCCTGGCCAGCATCTCCGCCACCATCGCGCGCGAAGGCTCGGGGTGGCACCCCAACAGGTTCGTGCCGATCAGTGCACGCCCGCCGTCCTTCTCGAATGTCCTCGCGGACTTGTCATTCATCTCCAGGACGACGCCGTCGCTGTTGCACACGGTGATCGCGACCGGGAGTTCCTTGGTCCAGTTCATGGCAGACGCTCCTGGACACAACGGTATCACCGCCAGCGCGCGTCAGGCGTTACGGCCGGCCCAGCGCTCGCCCGAAATCATCGAGGGCCGCGGCGAGTTCCCGGGCCAGTGGATGCGTTGCGCCCAGGCGCGGCGCGACGATACCGACCACTCCGGCGTAGTAGTCCCACGTGTCCTCGGGGCCGCCCTTGAACCGGGTCAGCGCGCCGGTGCCGCGCTGGCGGACGTCACGCGCCATCGCGTGGAGGTTGTGGAGACAGTCGGCCGCCTTGAGCGCGCAGACGTCGAGGGAAGCGCCCGCCAAGGCCGCCAACTGCTCGGCCTTGCGGTCAGCCCACGGACGCGCCTTCCCTGCCGCGTCGGTCTTCTGCTCGGTGACGTGCTCCACCAGTCCCAGTGCGCGACGGCCGAACGCGGTGCGGATGTATGCCACGGTTGCCCGTCGGAATGTCGAAGCGGTCGCGGCAGCCGAGGCCTTGATGCCCGGGCACACGGACCTGAGGCGCGTGCGGACCGACACCCTGGAGAACTCGGTGTCCTCGAGCACGTCGTGGAGCACGCCGGCGAGGACAAGGTCCTCGTGGCACCCGCAACGGTCGAGGATGAGCGCCACATGAAACGGGTGCATGACGTACGGGATCGCCGTCCCCTTCCGCATGTCCTCGTAATGGGCAGCGGCCGCCAGACGCAGGGCGGCGTCGAACTTCTCGGAGTAAGCGGGCGTTCGGAGCGCGGGTGTCGTGCGCATCAGCAGGACCCTCGGGGAACTACCGGCCCGAACCCGGCAAGTCCAGGAACGGGATCGCGCGCTGGGCGCTGAAGTCGAACTGGCGCTCCGTCCGGTCGAAGCTCATGCGCGGCTCGTACTGCTCCCGCGCCAGGTTGAGCTTGGCCAGGATCAACTCGGCCAGCGACGAGGGTCTGTTCACGCGCGCGAAGGGCCCGAAGCTCAACACCCAGGCCTGCAACGCCCAGTCGTTGCAGATCCGCATCGTCAGCACGATGGATCCGTCTGCGTTGTCACGAACCTTCTGGGATTCGTGCCACTCCCGTTCGCGGATGTAGGGTGCCGCGCTCGGCGCGAAGGTGATCTCCACCAGCTCCGGCGTGCCGCTGCTGATGCCGAGCGACTTCGCAAACGCCTTCTCGTCGAGATCCGCGACCGCTTTGAACGACTCTTCGAGCGGGCTCAGCGTCCTGATGCGCTGCACGGCAAACGTCCGGATCTCCTTGTACTCGGGCACGAAGGCCAGGAGGTACAGGCAGCCCTGGCCGTACGCGAGCCGGTAGGGCTCGATGACATAGGTCTTCACGCGCCTGTTCGTGAACGAGTGATACGTCATCTTCACGCGGCGGTGCGACAGGATGGCCTGCACGAGCAGTTCGACGTGCGCCTCGGCGGCCGGCGGAACCTTCGGCCTGCCGGGTTCCGGCTTCACGGCCAGCACGCCAGGCAGCCGGTCCAGGAACTCGCGCATCTTCGGGGGAAGCACCGCCGTGACCTTGTCGAATCCTCCCTTGAGGCTTTTCGAGAACGCCGGGCCGGTGAAGTTCTCGACGAACGCCCGGCTCATGTGGAGGGCGCACAACTCGTGCAAGGACAGGCCCGCGTCGTGCAGCGCCTTGAACGGCTGGTTCGTCAGCTTCCAGTAGACGCCGCCCTCCCCCTGCACATCTATCAAGGGAAAACCCGCCGCCTGCAACGCGTCGAGATCGCGGCGGATGGTCCGCTCGCAGACGCCGAACTTCCGGGAGAGCCCCCGGATGGTCCCGCGCCGGGATGCTTCCAGCTCGAGCAGGACTCCCCACTGACGAATGACTTCGGCGTTGCGGGCCATGAACTCGCCTCCCGGGTGTGCGGGGGACATCATACAGGCGTTAGGCGCCAGGCGTTAGGCGCTAGGCGTTAGGCGTTAGGCGTTAGGCGTTAGGAAGAGACGGCGCCGGCCGGAGTATGATCTCCAGGACGGGTCGAAGGGAGCACCAGTGGCTGAGCGGAGCAAGGACCAATCGACAGGCGCGGCGGACGCGTCCGACACGCTGAGCCGGAGCGAGGCGCACTTCCGGAAGTTGCTCGACGTGATGAGCCAGGGCGTGCTCTACCAGGACGCCGAGGGCCGGATCGTCGATGCCAACACGGCCGCGCTCAACATGCTTGGCCTCACGATCGAGGAAATCCGCGGGCGCACGCCGTTCGACGAGAAGTGGCGGATTATCTGCGCGGATGGCACCGACTTCCCCCCCAAGCTGCACCCCTCGCTGATCGCGCTGCGCACGGGCGCGTCGGAGCGGCTGGAGATGGGCATCTACAACCCGTCCGAGGAGAGCTTCCGCTGGGTCGAGGTGTCCGCGGTCCCCTACTACCGGCCGGGCGACATCACGCCGAGCGAGGTCCACACGACCCTCGACGATGTGCCGGAGCGCCGGAGGCTCGAGGCCGAGCGCGATCGCCTGGTGCAGCAGCTCGAAGATGCGCTGGCGAACCTGAAGGTGCTGAGCGGGTTCATCCCGATTTGCTCATCGTGCAAGAAGATCAGGAACGACTCCGGGTACTGGCAGCAGTTGGAAGTCTACATGCGCGACCACTCCGATGCGCAGTTCAGCCACGGCGTGTGCCCCGACTGCATGAAGCGGCTCTACCCGGAGTTTGCGGACGATCAAGGAAAGGAACTGGGCGACAGGCGTTAGGCGTCAGGCGAAAGCAAGCCCGCCCAGCACCTGTATTCCGCTGAAGCCGGCCCCCTAGGTGGCGGCGCCTTCGACGGCTTGCTTCTCGGCGCTGGCCTGGATCTCGAGGCTGAGGTTCTTGGCGTCCAGCAGGCGCTCCTCCATGGCCTCGATAATCGGTTCCAGCCGCGACTCGGTCAGTCCCAGCTTGTTCCACGCCGCCGACTGGATCCGCGGCACCAGTTCGTCCCCCGCAAACCCGAATGCGGCCGCGCGCGTCAGCACGTCCGCCACGTGCACCACCGCGGTCATGGTCGGGTGCAGCCGCGACTTCTCCACGTCGTGATGCCACTGAATGGGCTCGATCAGGTTCTGGGGCAAGTGCCACGACTGGGCCAGCCACGCGCCAATCTCGGCGTGGTCGGTCTCCAGCAGTTCACGCTCGGCTTCGACGATCATCAGGTCCTTCTCCGCGATCAGCGTCGTCAACTCCTCGTACGCGTCCTCGAGCTTGAGCTTGATGATGACCTTGCCGATATCGTGCAGCAGCGCGGCCGTCGAAATCTCGTCAGGGCCCTTGATCTTCAGGGACTTCGCGATGACGCTCGCGGTCACTGCCACCCCCATCGAGTGTTCCCACAGGCCGGCGACGTTCTTCTCCATGATCTCGAAGATGGAGCTGCTGATGGCGAGGCTCTTCACGACGTTGACGCCCAGCAGGCGCAGCGCGTCGGACACGGTCGACACCTCGCCGTAGAACCCGTAGAACGCCGAATTGACGAGGCGGATGACCTTGGCCGAGAGCACCTGGTCCGTCATCACCACCCGCGCCATTTCATCGGCCGACACGGTACCCTTCTCGGCCAGGGCGCCGAGGCGCGTGATGACGCCCGGCAGCGTGGGCAACGTCTTCGTGTCGCGGATGATGCGACGGATGTCCATACGCCTATTGGACATCGGACTCTCCCATCGATCGGACGATCTGCGCGCGGAACAGGTCCCGGACCTTCATCATCAGTGAATCGTTGGTCACGCGCCGGAAGCGCCGGTCCAGTGCCGCCAGCATCTCGTCGAGGGTCGCCTCCCCCTCGATGACCAGCGGGTGCCCCTCCACGGTCAGGACCTGGACGCCGCGGTCGCCCAACCGCTCGATGAGGGATGCCGTCAGCCTGACGCCCTGGCCGCAGATCGGGATGCCGGCGGGGTCGTCCTTGTTGGCGATGGGTCGAGCCACCACCATGCCTTCGGTTGCGAGCGCGAGCGGGATTCTCTGCACGAGTTCATTCTATGCAATCGGCGGGCGCTTTTGATCGGTAGAATGGCGGGACCAGGACGGAATTCTCAGACCACGATGCCCTACCCTGCCCCCCACGGTTCGTCGCTGCGTCGCGTGCCGCACCCGATCGTCTGGGCGGTGCTCTATTTTCCGCTCGGCCTTGCCATCGGCTTCCCGGCCGTCGCCCTCGGGTATCTGGGCGCCCGGTCGGGTCTCGAGGTCTCGACGATTGCCGCGATCATCGGGATGACGATGGTGGCCGGCGGGTGGAAGTTCCTGTGGGCGCCGGTGTGCGACTACACGCTCACGCGCCGGACCTGGTACCTGATCGCGTCCGGCCTGGTGGCCTCCGGCCTGGTGGCGATGACGGTGGTCCCCCTGTCGGCGGCCACGGCGTCGCTGATGTCGGTCCTCGCGCTCCTCAGCAGCGTCTCCGCCACGTTCATCGCGTTCGCCACCGAGGGCCTGCTCGCCCACAACACGACACCCGAGACCCGTGGCCGCGCGGGCGGCTGGTTCCAGGCTGGCAACCAGTTCGGTCAGACGGCCGGAGGCGGCATCGGTCTCTGGCTGATCCAGCATTCCGCGACGCCGTGGGTGGCCGGGTTCGAAATCGCCGGGATCGTGCTGGCCTGCACGCTGGCCCTCATCGGACTCGAGGAGCCGCCGCGCCCGCTGGAGCACGCATCGGTCGGGGCCCGCGTCCGTGACGCGTGGCGGGAGTTGTGGTCCGTGTTGCGGGCAAAGGCCGGCCGGCTGGCGCTGCTGCTGGCGATCCTGCCCATCGGCACCGGCGCGGCCATGTTCCTGTTCAGCGCGATTGGCCGCGAGTTCCATGCCGACGCCGACGTGGTCGCCGTGGTGGGCGGGCTCGGGGGCGGCATCGCCATCGTCGCCGGCTGCATCGCGGGCGGGCGGCTGGCCGATCGCATCGACAAGCCGCTCTCGTACGCCGTGTCGTGCGGTCTCGGGCTGGTCGCGTGCGTCCTGATCGCGTGGTCGCCGCGCACCTCGACCGGCTATGCGGTGACGACCTTGTTCTACACGTTCACGCTGGGCATGGTCACGGCGTCGTTCACCGGCATGATCCTGAACATCATCGGCGACACCGCCGCCGCCACGAAGATCAACCTCTTCTTTGCGCTGAACACGCTCTTCAGCCTCGGCGTGCTGCGGTTCATGGGCTGGGCCCACGACGCGTGGTCGACGACCGGCATGCTCTACGCCGAAGCGGCGATTGGCGTGGTCGCGCTCGGCATCTACGCCTTCGTGGTCAGCCGCGTCACTTCCGGTCCATCAACCGCCACGCACTGATCAGCCCGACGCGCGCGCACCAGCCCATGTTGGCGGGCTCGGTGTCCGTCGTGTTCGCCGGCGTGTCACCCACCGAGTGATAGAACGGGTCGCCGTCAACGGTGATGATGCCGGGCTTCTCGTCCGCGTACCAGTTGATCGGCGGGAACCCGTCGGTCATCTTCACCGCCTGCGGCTTGTCCCACGCCGAGGTGTAGAAGGTGATCGCCGGATACAGGGGCGCATTGGGCGTCCGCGTGTTCTGGAAGACGTACGAGTCGGTGCCGCCCTGCGTCTTGACGCTGGCGGCGTGCTGAGGGAATCCCCCGTCGGCCACGTGGTCCTGCATCACGCCGCGGGCCGCGGCGATCACCGCTGCATTCACGGCGATGTCGTCGGGTTCGACGTACAGCGCGTCCTTCGACGAGCCGAACCCGGACTGATCGAAGTTGATGACAGCCTGAAGCTTCGACGGATCGTCACTCATGGTGCTGAGGTACTCACGCGTCGACGTCATCTCACCGCCCCACGACACGAAGCGAAGGTCCCACGCCGGCTGCGCCAGCTTTCCCGCCTTGATCGCGGCCGCCGCCGTGCGCGCGATCTCGAGCACGATGGACACGCCCGAGGCGTTGTCGTTGGCGCCGGGCCCGCCGGAGTCCGAGTCGCCATGGGCGCAGAACAGGATGTACTTCGAGTGGTCCCTGCCCGGGAGGGTCGCGATCACCGTATCCGCGGAATCCTTTCCGGATTTCGACTCGAGTTCGAACGTGACCTGGAGCTTGTCACCGGCCGACAGGCGATCCCGGAGCGCGGCCGCTTCTTTCGGCGCCATCACGAAGATCGGGATCGTCCACGCGCCGCGCACGCGGGAGATGACGGGCCAGCCGGACGCGGTCGCGCGCCCTTCCAGCAGCACGGCGAGGCACCCGGCCGTCGACTCGGGCGTCGGGCTCGTGGACGCCAGGCATACCGCGCCCGCGGCGGCCGTCAGCGAGAGCGGGCCTGCACCAGTGGCCGAAGGCGCGCCGGATGCGGGCCAGGTCGTGGTGAGCGGAGTGGTCGTCGCGCGAAACGACGCGGCGCTGGCGGGATCCGCGACGGTCGAGGACACGCTCACGGTCCACGACACCGGCTGATACCAGTCGCGTGCGGCGTCCTTGTGAATGGTGACGTCGAGGCCGGCGTCCTTGAACGATGCCGCGAGCCACGCGGCGGCGGCGTGGTTCGACGGCGTGCCATACATGCGCGTGCCGAATCCCACGAGCGTGCGCACCGTGTCGACCATGCGCGTCTCGGACACGGTGGCGGCCAGGGTCTTCTCGGCTGACAGCTGCGCCGCCGGCGTGATGGCGCGCGGCTTCGCCGCTTCGGCCTGCTGGGGTGATGATGGCGCAGGCTGCGACGCCGGCGGAGCCTGCTGAGCCGTTAGCGCGCCGCCCGCGCAGGCAAGGCCCATGGCCATCGCCGCCGTGACTTGCCATCCACACTTCGTCCGAATCCGAATCGCCATCATGGTGTGCTCCCGGGATCTCGCCCCGCCGGCGGGGCAGAACCGTAACCATCCCACAGACGCCGGTGAATGTCACGCACTCCGGCCTGGCTTGGCTGCCGACGGGGCTGGCCGACAATGGGATCCAAGGTTTTGGAGAAGATCTTTCCTTTTAGACCTGACCCCAGGGGCATTGAATCGGGCCAGGATTCCCGCTACGCTTGAAGCTTCACGTCAATTGGTGGAGAGGAGCCCCCGATGTTCCAGTCGGCCGTGTTCGTCCGTGTCCGTGTGTCTGCGCTGTGCCTGTTTGTCGGCGCGATTGCCGTTCCGCTGCTCGCGCAGCAGCCCCCACCCGCGGCGCCGCCCGCGGGACAACTGCCAGTGCGGACGCCCCAGTCGACGCAGGCCGCGCCCGCGGGCCCCACCGCCGGCGAGAAATACCAGAACATCAAGCTCCTGAAGGACGTGCCCGCGGCGCAGTTGCACGACGTGATGGTATACATGGAAGCGGCGATCGGCGGGAACTGCCAGCTCTGCCACGTGCGCAACGCGAACGGCGAATGGGCGTATGAGAAGGACGACCGCCAGCAGAAGCAGACCGCGCGCGACATGATTGTGCTGACGCGTGCGTTCAATGCCCAGAAGGCGAAGGACATCGCCGAGGTCACGTGCGCCACCTGCCACCAGGGCCGCCACGAACCCAACAACAATCCGGCGCTGGCGCAGGCCATGACGCCGGAGCAGATCGCGGCATTTGCCGCCCGTGGCCGAGGCCCGGGCGGGCCGGGCGCCCCGGGGCCGGGTCGCGGCGGTGAGCCGGGCCGCGGCGAAGGCGGACGCGGCGCCGAAGCGGGCCGCGGCGCGGAGGCAGGCCGTGGCGCCGGCGCGCCTGGTGGCGGCGGCCAGCCGGGCCAGGGCCAGCGCCAGCAGCCGCAACCGCCGTCCGAGACGGTCGATCAGGTGGTTGAGAAGATGGTGCAGGCTGGCGGCGGCCCGTCGGCCATGCAGAAGGTGACGACGCGGGTCGCCAAGGGCACGCTGACGAACCGGATGGGACAGACGGTCCCTGTCACAATGGAAGAAACGTCCAAGGGCCAGTTCCGCCTGAGCGTGGACGGCCAGACCCCGACGGCACGCGGCTTTGACGGCGCCGCCGCCTGGTCGCAGAGTGGAAGCCAGACGCGGGATCTCGAAGGCATCGAGATCACGGCCCTGCGCGCACAGGCCGATGCCCTGCTGCCGCTGCAGTTGAAGGATCGGTACCAGAACCTCACGGTCCGCGCGTACAGCCGCGTGGACGGCAAGGACGTGTTCGTCGTGCAGGGGCGCCCGGCCCCGAACGCGTCGGAGAACCTGTTCATCGATCGGACGTCAGGCCAGTTGCTCCGGCGAACGATCCAGCTGATCACGCCGCTCGGACGGCTCCCGATGCAAATCGACTACGCCGATTTCAAGACCGTGGACGGCGTTTCGCTCCCGTACACCGTCAAGGTGACGGACTGGGAGAGCGTGTCGGAGTTCAAGTTCACCGATGTCGCACTGAACGGCGCGATTGCGCCGGCGCGTTTCGCCAAGCCGGCCGCGGCGGCGAAGTAGACAGGGACGGCAGTCGGCCCGCTACTTGGCGGGCTGATTGCCGTATTTCTGGGCGTTCGGTTCCGCGCCCTGGTAGGACGCCGGCTTCGGATCTTCGACCTTCAGTTGGTCTTCCCGCGGCACCATGCTCAACACCATCCAGGAGATCAGTAGGCCCGCGAGGACCGCCACCAGGAGCATCACCAGTCCTCTGCGCATGCGATCACTATAGCGCTCCCCGCCCCGGTCGGCTACTCCCTCCGGCCGCGCCTTCCGCCTGACTGGCGGCGGGTCGAGCGGGCCGGCGTCAGAACAGGCGGCCCACCGCAAACGCGTAGAGATACAGGTGAGCGATCGCCACCAACGCCACCAGCAGGCCCGCAACCGCCGCGGAGATGATGCCCGGCGCCACCCGGCGGACCCACATCCATCCGACCATGGCGTACGTCACGTAGATGGGCAACAGGAAGAGGATGTACTTCGTCTTGAGCGCCCATTCCTCCTGGCGGACCACCCACGGCAGGTACGTACCGAACGTCAGGACGCCGGCCACGAGCAGCGGGAGGAACAACCGCCTCCTGAGGGTGACGACGATGCCCGGAAAGACGAGCACGGTGGGCACGAGGCCCAGCACCAGCACCGAGTCCGTCAACCAGGGCGGGATGTGCTTGTCCGGGTACGGTGCCGCATCGTCGCCGATTCGCCCCCTGGTCGACCAGAAGCTCATATCGCTCCAGGACATGGCGTAGAGCGTGGTCCACACGCTGTAGTAGACCGGCAGGTACGTGAGCTGGCCGGGCGGTGCGCCGGGCCGCGCCAGCGCGAACAGGTCGTTCAAGCGGAACGTCGTGAATTCGTACTTCTCGGTGTAGAACTGGGGTGCGGTCGAGAAGGCTTCGCCGGCGGTGCCGTTCGCATAGAGCGGATTGCCGAAGCGCCTGTAGTTGTCGATGTAGCGATACGAGCCAATCGCGACACACACGAGCAGCACCACGAGGCCGTGCTGAATCACGCGCCCGCGATGGGGCCCGGTCAGCAGCTGCCATCCGAACATCACGCCGGCGGTGGCCAGGCCAATCAGGCCGGTGTACTTCGAGGCTGCGGCGAGGCCCGCCAGGGCGCCAAGCAGGACCGCCGTCTTCAATGACTGGCGTTCCGGCCACGCGAAGTAGCGCACCAGGTAGAACAGGAGCGGGATCATCGCCGCCGTCGCGAGCACGTCGGACTCGGGACCATACGAGCTGATGAACAGGCACGGGAACGCGGCGACGAGGCCGGCGCCGAACACGCTCACGGTGCGTCCGCGCAGGACGAAGCGCACCAGGCGATAGCTGTAGATCGACGCGATTGCCCCGGCCATCAGGGCCATCACGCCGAGCCCGCGTAGCCCCCAGTCGCGGGCTGCGTTCGACGCCCCGGCGAGCCACCGGCCGACGGCATAGAAACTCACGCCCAGCACGTAGAAGGCCGGCGGGTGATAGCACTGCCAGCAGTCCGTCGCGATGGGCAGGCGTCCCTTCGCCCAGAAGAGCTCGATTGATTCGTGGTAGTAGTCGAACACGTAGCCGATCGCCAGCGGGCATCCCCATACCAGGAGAATTCGCAGGCCGGCGCCCACGGCCAGGAGCCACCAGAGAATCGCGGTGCGATGCCGGCCAATCGTGTCGAGCCAGTTGCGCGTCATGCGCCACCAGAGTAGCGCAAGATTCGACGTAGAATCACCCCATGAAGCGACGATCCTTCCTCGGCATGCTGGGAGCGACGGCCGGAGCCCTGGTGGTGCAGCCGACCCGCGCGCTGGCAGGGACCACGCGGACGCCCGCCCAGGCCGCGGCGGCCGGCACGCCGGACTGGGCCACGGTGCGCGCGCAATTCCGGCTTCCCAAGGACTTCGCGTACTTCAACACGGCTGGCCTCGGGACGTCGCCGCGACCGGTCCTCGACGTCCTGCGCCAGCGCACCGACCGCGACGAAGAAGCGCCGTCACCGGCGCACAACGAGGACGACTACACGCGGATCCGCGGCAAGTGCGCCCGGCTGCTGGGGCCGTCCTGCCGCGCGCAGGACGTGGCGTTCGTCTCCACCGCCACGGAAGGGGTCAACGCCATCCTCAACGCGGTTCCGCTCGGGCGCGGCGACGAGATCATCACGTCGACGCACGAGCACGCCGCCGTCATCATCGCCGCGCTGCACAAGAGCCAGACGACGGGCTGCGTGGTGAAGACGTTCGAGCCCGACCTCGTCACGGCGCAGGGCAACGTCGATCGCATCGCGGCGCTCGTCACGCCGAAGACGAAGCTGATCCTGATCAGCCACGTGATGTGCACCACGGGCCAGCTGGTTCCGGCCGCGGCGATTGGCCGCCTCGCGGCCGAGCGCGGCGTCACGTATGCGTTGGACGGCGCCCAGTCGCTGGCCCACGTGCCGTTCGACATCGCCGCCACCGGCGCGCACTACTACACGGCCAGTTGCCACAAGTGGCTGATGGGTCCCAAGCGCACAGGCCTGCTCTACGTCCGTCCGGATCGGCAGCTGGCCGCGGTGCCGACCGTGGTAGGGGCGTACTCGGACGCCGGCGTGGACTTCGCGAAGCGGACGCTGACGCTGCGGCCCAACGCGCAGCGGTTCGAATACGGGACGCAGAACAACGCGCTCATTTACGGCCTCGAGGCCGCGTGCGACTTTCACGCGGCGTTCGGCCTGGACGAGTTGTGGCGGCGTAATAGCCGGCTCGCCGGGCTGTGCCGATCCGGACTCGAACAGACCGCCGGAGTCGACATCCTCTCGCCACAGGACGTGCCCAGCCGTACGGCCATCCTGACGTTCCGCGTGAAGGGGCGCGACGGCCGGACGGTGGCGGCGGCGCTGGCCGCGAAGAAGCTCCGCGTGCGCACGGTCACCGAGGCGGGGCTGAACGCCGTACGGCTCTCGTTCCACATCTGCAACGACGAGGAGGAAGTCGTGCGGTTCCTGGCCGAGTTGCCTGGCGCGATGCGCGGTCAATAGATGACCCAGGACTGAAGTCCTGGGCCACATCCCGTTCGTGCTCACACGGGACTAAAGTCCCGTGCCACATCCCGTCGCCGTACGTGGCACAGGGCTTCAGCCCTGTGTTCTCCTGTCACGCAGGACTGGAGTCCCGTGCCACATCCCGTTCGTGCTCACACGGGACTAAAGTCCCGTGCCACATCCCGTCGCCGTACGTGGCACAGGGCTTCAGCCCTGGGGTCTCCTGTCACGCAGGA
>Ga0334722_10000834_pt1 | contig 42523 bp, 40 predicted proteins | sample C3_bottom_MG_FD_207210 | JGI IMG/M metagenome (GOLD analysis project Ga0334722, IMG submission 207210) | Sediment microbial communities from Yellowstone Lake, YNP, Wyoming, USA - C3_bottom | ecosystem: Environmental > Aquatic > Freshwater > Lake > Sediment | place: USA: Wyoming | collected...
CTGGAAAAGAAAAAAGGTATAGGGTTGATTCTGCTTATCCAGATATGCTAAAAAATACATCACAGGGTGCTACACCTGGGGAATGACCCTGAAAAAGGAACTGGGGAATGCAGCTGAAAAATGACATGACAGCACTATCGGCAATTACCAGTTGGGAAATATCGGGGGCGTTCTTAATTCAGCCAGTTCAATTTTTGCAACCAAGTATCCCAAAATGCATAAGGCCGCGAGTAATATTCACGAGAAACGCTTAGAATCTGATCTGTCTCATTCTAAAGTTAGGCGGACAGGCAAAACAACGAGACCCATAACCTTTCGCTATATTCCAAATGCCCGCAGGCTTCTGTATGATGCTTTCATTGAGTTGAGGGATAAGTGGTAAAATGATGAGACATTTATTTCACCGTTTTTTGTATCCCTTACTTCTCAACCACTGTCAGCAATCCCAAAATCACGCAAATTCCAGCCGTAAATCCTTATCAAAAACCTTCGCAAGCCTCTCAAGGGTCTTCAAGGTCGGATTGCTTTTGCCGGGCTTTTCAAGGCGCTGATAGGCCTGATAAGAAATTCCGAGCGCCTTGGCGATGTCGCTCTGGGTCAGCTTCCTGGTTTCCCGAAGTTTTTTGAGGATAATGGGGACCGCCACTTCAGGCTCGGGTTCAATGTTATAGACGTTCTTCCCTTTCAATGCCGAAGGGTCCGGGATAGTCAGATTTCTTTCAAAGACAGAGGCAAGGTATCCCGTCAACGCCTCTTTTGCATTTTGTTTCGCCTCTTCGAGGCTGTCTCCCTCTGTAAGACATCCCGGAAGGTCAGGGAACTCAACCAGATAAGTCCTGTCCTCTGATAACTTCTTTATTCTTGCCGGATAAGTGAGTATCATTTCAAACCTCCCAGTTTCATTAATGCATGCAGCAGTCCTTTGCCTAAATCTTTGCTGCCGTGCACCGGAACCGACAGCGTCTTATTGCCCTTAACAAGGATGTGGTGACTTCCCTCCACCCTGTCTATGAGCCAACCCTTTTCCTGCAGTAACTTTATCAGCTGCTTGCCGGACACATTTTATAATACAATATTTATGTTGTATTGGAAAGAATGGAACGGCTGGAACGACAAAATTCAGGAGCAACTGCAGCGGATTCAACAACGGTGTATTGACTGTATGCCCGGTCTGTGATATTTTTGAAACATATCTAACAAAAAGGAGGATTGCCATGGCGTGCAAATCCAAAGGCCCGTGCGGGACAGCGAAGAAAGCCGAAGCAAAGACACCGGCTAAAAAGACAAAAAAATAATTCATTTTACGATTCTGCGCAATAAAAAAGGGACGGCATGCCGTCCTTTTTTTTATTGCCGCAGCGGAGTCTACATTGGGATATTCGCTCAAAACCATGGAATATAGGTAAAAGATTCCGCTTAAGTACTATACCCCGCCTCATTGCCTTTTCCCGGAGCCTGAAATTTATGGCAACTACAAAGCATTGATGACATAACGCCCCCAGCCCCCTCTTAACTTAAGAGGGGGATTGAATTTCAACCTCCCCTTGAGGTAAGGGGAGGCAGGAGGGGTTATGAATAGCGCGTTGAAATCAGCATATTTTCACAGCACCTAAGCAGTTACAATTTCTTATTAATATGGGCTAATATGTATCCATGTTTGAAGACCGTCTGCTTGAACTTAAAGACAAGGACCTTCTGCGCAGCATAATCGACCGTTCTTCTTCACAGGGGCCTGTAATTACGGTTAACGGAAGAAGGTATCTGAATTTTTCGTCAAACGATTACCTGGGGCTCGCATCTCACCCGGACTTAGCCGGCGCGGCCGCATCAGCGGGAAAACGTTACGGCTTCGGGTCGGGCGCTTCGAGGCTGCTGGCAGGCGGGACGGTTCTGCATAAGAAGCTCGAAAAAAAGATCGCCGGCTTCAAAGCAACCGAGGCTGCGGTTGTATTCAATTCCGGGTACAGCGCGAACACAGGCATTATACCTGCGCTTGCAGCTGAGGGAGATGTCATTTTCAGCGATGAACTGAACCATGCAAGCATTATAGACGGCTGTAGGCTGAGCCGCGCCAAGACCTTTGTTTACAGCCATAAGGACGTTCGCGGACTCGAAAAAATGCTGACAAAGACAAAGGCCTCAAAAAAGGTTGTGGTGACCGACTCTGTCTTCAGCATGGACGGTGATATCGCTCCGCTGAAAGATATCAGCGACCTCTGCAAAAGGCACGGATGCCTCCTGTATATCGACGACGCCCACGGCACAGGAGTGTTGGGCAACGGACGCGGGGCTCTCGCCCACTTCCCGATCAGGCCTGAGCCATGGATTATACAGATGGGCACATTTTCGAAGGCGCTCGGCTCTTACGGCGCCTTTGCCGCAGGCAGCGCAGATGTTATCGAATGGATAAAAAATACGGCGAGGAGTTTTATCTTTTCAACCGCGCTTCCTCCGCCCGTAATCGCCGCGTCAATAGAGGCGATCAGGCTTCTTTCCAAAAAGACCGGCCTTGTTGCAGCTCTGTGGGAAAACAGGAAACGGCTTGTCAACGGACTCATGCAAGCCGGATGGGATATTATGGCTAGCGAGACGCCGATTGTCCCGGTAAAAATCGAAGACATAAAAGAGACGCTCGGAATGTCGGAACATCTTTGGAAAAACGGGATATATGCCCCTGCGATAAGACCGCCTTCTGTTGCGGAGCCGAGGATCAGGCTAACAGTAAGCGCATTGCATACGGAGAGACAGATAAAAATGCTTGTTGATGCAATGAATATGTCAAACTACAAAAAAATATACAAGAGCCCTGGCAGGCAAGAAACAAAGTAACTCCCTCGGTCCCTCTTAACCCAAGAGGGAGGAAGTAAAGTGAAAGTTCCCCCTCTTAATATAAGAGGGGGTTAGGGGGCGTTATGAAAGTAAAAACAAGACGGGAGGAGATATGAAATATCAGATTGGAAATCCGGGTAGAATGATTGTTGTGAGGTTTGAAGACAGGGACGATGTCCTGGGAGGGCTTGTAGAACTTGCGAGAAAGGAAGATATAAGGGCGGCCGCTGTCTATCTCGTTGGAGGCATGAGGGAAGGCAGCATTGTCGTCGGTCCGGAGAAGGACGAATTTCCGCCGGTGCCTGTCTGGAAAAAATTAGGGGAGAGTCATGAGGTGACAGGCTTTGGGACGATATTCTGGCAGGACGACAACCCGAAGGTTCATTTCCACGGGGCGTTCGGAAAAAAGGAAACAGTAAAGGTTGGATGTCTCAGGGAGAACTCCGAGACTTTTCTGGTGCTGGAGGCTGTGATAATAGAAATGAAAGGTATAAATGCAACAAGGGCGCTCGACCCGACGTCGGGGATGGTCCTGCTTAATCTCGGATAAGAAAAAAGTTTTTCCCTGATGCAATAATTTAAATCAGGACAGAGCCGATCAAGACAGAGATAGACATGATGAAAAACGGCCATAGTCAAGGCACTGCAGCGGGTCTGGATAAAATGGAGCTTTTTTTATAACTGCATAAGAGGTTAAATTTGCGTTTACGTGCATCAGATTATCTGCCGATTCTATGGCGTTTTTTAGCATGTTTATCTCTGTCGCAACAACAGTGTCGCTGCAAAAGACTTTTCAGTCAACCATATCTCCGGCGAATAGATACAAATGCATTGTCAGGCGGATTCGATCAGCGACAACAGCTCCGTGGTCTTGTCTTCCATCAGCGCCCTGTCCCCGCGTGATTCCACGTTCAGCCTCACAACCGGCTCGGTGTTGGAAGAGCGCAGATTGAACCTCCAGTTTTCAAACTCCAGGCTCAGTCCGTCGGTGTAGTCTTCGTGTATCGCGGCGCTGCGATAATGGCCCAGCACCTTTTCTATTGCCGGACCTGCGCTCTCCAGCCTCCGGTTGATCTCGCCGCTTGACGGAAACAGACTTATCCTCTCGTTCACAAGCTCAGACAGAGGCCTGCCGCTCCTGCTCATCAGATCGAGCACCTTCAGCCAGGGGATCATGCCGCTGTCGCAATAGGCAAAATCCCTGAAATAATGGTGAGCGCTCATCTCTCCGCCGTAGACCGCATTTTCAGAACGCATGCGCTCCTTTATAAACGCATGCCCGGTCTTGGACTGCACAGGCACGCCGCCGGCCTTTGTGACCAAGTCGATAGTGTTCCAGGTAAGCCTCGGGTCATGAATTATCTTTGCGCCGGGATTGTCCTGCAGAATGGAGGCTGCAAGGAGCCCGACTATATAATACCCCTCTATAAATGCTCCGGTCTCATCAAACATAAAGCAGCGGTCAAAGTCCCCGTCCCACGCTATGCCTATGTCCGCGCCGCTGCTGATTACCGCGTCCCTGGTTGCGGCCCTGTTTTCCGGCAGGAGAGGATTGGGGATGCCGTTTGGAAAAGAGCCGTCGGGTTCATGGTTGACCTTCACAAACTCCACAGGCAGAAGATCTTCCAGAGCGTCGATTACCGGCCCTGCGCAGCCGTTGCCGGCATTTACAACTACCTTGTATCTCCTGAATTTGCCGGTGTCCGCATATTTGAGGAGGTGGCTTATATATTGAGGCCTGATGTCGAGAGATGAGACCCTGCCCTTTCCCTTAACCTCAGCGGAGATGCCTGCGAAGCTGGAAGGCACTGCAGATTCATTTATCCGGCATGCCAGGGCTCTTATCTCATGCAGCCCGCTGTCGCCGCTGACCGGCCGTGCGCCGTCGCGGACCAGCTTCATGCCGTTGTAATCAATGGGGTTGTGGCTTGCGGTGATCATTATACCGCCTCCGACCGGCTGACTGAAGGCCGAGAAATAGACCTCTTCCGTGCCGCAGAGTCCGATATCCGAGACGTCAACGCCTGAATCGACAAGCCCTCTGCCGAGGGCTTCGGACAGGCCCGGGCTGCTCAGTCTTATATCATGCCCTATCGCGACCGCCGAAGGCCTGAACAGAGAGGCATACGCCCTTCCAATCCTGTATGACAGCTCCTCGTCCAGCTCTTCCGGCACCCTGCCGCGTATATCATATGCCTTGAAACATGAATCCGACGCCATGATCAACCCCTCTTTTTCGCTTTCGTGCTCCTGCCGTATTCATCGTCGAACCTGACGATATCGTCTTCTTCTATGTAGTCGCCGTTCTGGACTTCTATGAGTTGCAACGGCACCCTGCCATGATTTTCAAGCCTGTGCATGGTCGAGACCGGCACGTAGGTTGATTCATTGGGGTGAACATTGTACGTCCTGTCGCCCACAGTAACAGTTGCCGTGCCGGCAACTACGACCCAGTGTTCGCTCCTGTGGCGGTGCATCTGTGAGCTGAGCTTGGCCCCTGAGCTGACCTCTATCCTCTTTATTTTGTAGCGTGCGCCGACTTCAAGCAATGTATACGATCCCCAGGGCCTATATACGGTGGTATGGTCGATAAGTTCGCCGGCCGATCTCTTCTTCAGGGCGTCGACCACCTTTCTTACATCCTGCGTGTTGTTCTTGTTGCATATGAGCGTCGCGTCCGGGGTATCCACCACCACGGCTTCTTCGAGTCCTATGGTGGCAACCAGACGTTCGCCGGCGTATATGATCGAGTTCCTCGATCCCACGTCCACTACATTGCCGGTGATTATATTGCCTGCTCCGTCTTTTTCGGATATGTCGTCGAGCGCGCGCCAGCTTCCAACGTCGTTCCAACCCATATCCGCGGGCACTACCGCAACCTTTTCAGCGTGCTCCATGATGCCGTAGTCTACGGACAGGGAGTTAAACCCGGTGAATACCTTTTCGAGCGTTTCGTGTTCATTCTTTTTACCTATCGACTTTTCTATAGCAAGGAGCCCTTTATATAAATCAGGCTGCTGTCTTTTTATCTCCTCAAGGATATCGTCGGCCTTCCATACGAATATCCCGCTGTTCCAGAGGTATTCGCCTGTTGCTATATATTTTTCCGCTGTCCTGAAGTCCGGTTTCTCGACAAAACCGGCCACACTGAATACCTCTTTGCCTGCCGCCTTGCCGAGCGCCGCGCCTTTTTTTATGTAGCCATAGCCCGTCTCAGGCCTGCCGGGCACGATACCTATCGTTGTAAGATACCCTTTGCGCGCCGCGCCGACAGCCTTCGAGATCACGTTTTCAAACGCCTCCGGCTGCATTATCACGTGGTCTGAAGGCATAACACACATAACGGCCCCGGGTGATTTCTTTCTGATATGGATTGCGGCGAGTCCTATGGCAGGCGCAGTGTTTTTTCCGACCGGCTCTACCAGGAGATCAAACCCGGAATTGTCGTAAACCTCGGCGATCTGACGCCTCATGTCAAAAGCGTATTTTCCCCCGGTGACCACGTATATCCGTTTTAAGTCCGCCAGGCGGCTCACACGCGTAACCGTCTGCTGGATCATGGTCTCGTCTCCAAAAACCTTCAGCATCTGTTTGGGCTTCATCTCGCGACTCAGCGGCCAAAACCTCGTCCCGCTGCCCCCGGCCAGGATCACGGCATAAACATCTCCTCCGCGCTTGTTATTACCGGTTTTCCGAATCTTCATCATCACATCTCCTTTTCAGCAATGACATTGCAACTGTTATTTTCAATAAACCTGCCGACTTCTTCAGATATCGCGGCGACAAGTTCGTTGGCGCAGAGAAAATTGTCCCCGTTCATGCATTGGCTCAGCCGCACCACAACATTAAGACCTTTATCGACTGAACTTACAGGAAACGATAGTATAACAGGCCTCTCAGCCGCGCTTCCATTTTTGAACACATAAAAAAGGGTCTCGGCGCCGTTGATATCAAAAATTATTTCCGCGGAACTGCAGGAATACTCTTTCATGAGCACCGTAAGATTCTTTTTCAGCTCGTCGGCTGATTTGCTTTGAGCCGTATCGTGCCTGAATCTTTTCAGAACATAATTGAAATATTTGCGCTTTCTTCCCGCATCCCAGTTCCTGAACGTCTCTCTGAAAAACCTTGAGAATTCAAGATAGCCCAGCAGTCTGAGTCCTGCAACCGCGGCAGCGGCAATCAGGAGAAGACCGAGAAAGTCGACCTGCTGCTGATTCCTGACCAGCAGGAGCACCGACACCATCACAATAACATTCACCATATAGAGGAAAAACAGCGCCTTTTTCTTCGAAAACCCTTTATGCAGCAGCTTATGATGAATATGCTCCCTGTCCGCCTCTCCAAGAGGTATGCCGCGATAATATCGCCTCATCACCGCGTACAGCATGTCCATCAGGGGCAGGCTGAACGCCAGCAAAGGCACCATAATCGTCGCCATGGCAGTGGCCTTTTGGGACGACACAATCGAGATGCATCCAAGGAAAAAGCCGACAAAAAGACTTCCCGAATCTCCCATAAAAATAGATGCCGGAGGAAAGTTATAAAAAAGAAAGCCCGCGAGACTGCCTGCCATGATGAGAAACATGAGCCTCAGATGAAGATCGTCTCCGGAGAGCGCAAACAGCGTGGCGATAATCAACAGTCCGGTGCCCGCCGCTAGCCCGTCCATGCCGTCTATAAGATTGAAGGCGTTGGTGATAACAACAATCCACAGGACCGTTACAGGGAAACTCATCCAGCCGAGAGAGATAACGCCATGGAAGGGATTGCTGACTTCTGTTATGCGAACCCCGACCGTATAAACGAGGGTTGCGGCAATAGTCTCAGCCGCCAGCTTATTGCGGACCCTCGCGCCTTTTATGTCGTCCCAGACGCCGGTAAGGAATACTATCAGCGAAGCCGCGATGATGCCGGCGATCCTCAAATGAAAGAGGTCCCACTCGCCCCTGGTCAGGGAAAAAACAGCCGGCAACAGGAAAGAGACAAAAATCCCTATCCCTCCCAGTCTCGGGACAATGCCGGTATGGACCCTCCGGCCCTTTCCGTCATCGACCGCGCCAAATGCGAAGGACACCGACCTCATCATCGGGACAAGCAGAGCAGCCAACATGAGCGCAGCGCTGAAGTAGAAAAAATAGTAATAGAACAATTTAACAGTCATATAAGGAGATCCGCCGGGCTTTAATGCAGGACCGGCATTCAGGCCGGCCGGCAGATTGGGTATGATTATAATACGATATTAAGGCCTTTGCTGTAATAAAATACCTTTATCCGGGGTTGAGTCAGGGCAAACGACCCCAAAGCTGTTTATCGCCGTTTCCGCATTATCAGCATGAAAGGGTTCAGGAGATAATAAATTACCGCCCGCGCCGAATTTGCAGGCAGCTTATAGCGCATCACTATCTCACCCATTGACGGGAAGAGTCTTCTGAAAAGCACCCTGACCGCATCCCAAAGATCGTCATTAAAAAATATAAGCAATATTTTATTCAGGACCCTGTCGCCGCCGCCGCTGAGCGCGCTCCGCTTTATGTATTCATACAACACCTTTTGCAGAGGCCCCTTTGTCACAACACGGTCCTTTGGGACCGGGGCATTCATGAGTTCAGACGAAAGCCTCAGCGCAACCCGCAAGACGTTTGTAAACCCGTGCTTTGCGGCATAAGAAAAAAGTCTGTCCCAGTCCAGGACGTCGCTGTAATAACGGATGAGTTCGGCAAGTATGACCAGGAATCTGAGTTGACCGAACGACTTTGAGTAAAGCCTGAAGGAATTATACAGGACATTCTTTTCAGGAGAGAGAAAGAAATATGAGCGGCCGTCACGGGAGACAACGACACAATCCTCCCACCAGAATTCCGGCTCAGCTTTGAAGTACCTGAAAAAGAGGTTCCAGTGCGGTTCCACTACATGTATGCCGTTTGAAAAACGTAGATGATAGAGTTCTTTCAGAAAATAATCCCTGTATTCGTCAAAGCCCTTGTCGATCAATCGATAGCCCAGAGCCTCAAGAGAACTTCGCGTTGAGTCAATATCGCCGACCTTCACCAGGATATCGATGTCTTCAGAAGGATAGAGGCCGATGTCTTCAAAAAGCATTTCCGAAGTCACGGGCCCCTTGAGAGTAACGACGTTTATGCCTTTTTCAGCGAGGCTTCCGAGCACCCGGTCGAGTTCCCGTGAGATCCTCATATTCCGGCTCAGGGCATGGTTGTACTGCGCTGCAAGCGCTTCGACAACCCCTGCAGGAACAAAGCCGGCTTTCCCTATATTTCTGTAAGCAATGCCTGCGGTCCCGTGTTTAACCAGACATGAAACTACCTTGTCCCAGTCCGGGCCTTTTTCAGCGAGGCCGCGTACAGCCTCAATATCCCGGTCATCCAGCCTGATCGCCGACAGGAGGAGAATCAGCTGGGTCTCCTGTTCTGTGTTCATCTTCTTATAAACTGCGGGATCTTCGAAAGGTTCTTGAGAGGTATTGTATAAAACCTCCTGCTGAGCCCGTTTATCTTCCAGGCCCTGTAATCCTCAAGTGTCTTTATCGCGAGATTTTTTATGCTCCTGTTGCTGGCCCCTCCGACCCTCATTTTGACAAAGACCTTTGGAATATATCCGCCGGCAATATTTTCTTTCCTGAGGAACCTGAGCATCAGTTCATAATCAGCCGATATCCTGAAGCCGGTGTTGAAATACCCGAACCGTTCGAAGACCTCTTTCTTTGCGAAAAACGCCGGATGGGGAGGCATCCATCCCCTTTCGAACATTCCGGGTTCATAGGGCCTGGACTTCCAATACCTGATAACCTTGTTCGTATCGCGCTTGCCGACATAGAGAAGATCGCCGTGGCAGGAATCCTTTCCAGACTCTGTCATATATGCGGCAACGGTCGCAAGCACATCGTCGCCTGCGTAAATATCGTCCGCGTGAAGAAACCCCACAACATCGCCTGAAGCAGTCGCAAGCCCCTTGTTCAAAGCTTCGTAAATGCCGTTATCCGGCCCGGTCGTCCATACGGTTATGCTGCTGCTGTGTTTCTTTATCAGGTCTACGGTCCCGTCGGTCGAGCCCCCGTCGATTATGATATGCTCAATATCCCGATTGGTCTGGCTTGATACGCTTAGAATGCAGTCTTCAATAAAATCCCTGCAGTTGAAGACAGCCGTAATAACCGATATTTTCATTAACTCTTCACCATGAACTCTTAGCCTGCGCTGTCAGGCGGTCCCTGTCCTGCGCACGAGATGTTTCCCCAGCACAAGCAGGTCCATCTTCGTCCGCAGAAAGCAGTCCAGCGCCTCCTGCGGCCTGCATACAATAGGCTCATTTTCATTGAACGAAGTATTCAGCACAACAGGCACGCCTGTGATCTTTCTGAACTCCTCTATCAATAGCCAGTATACCGGGTTGCATTCCCTGTCGACTGTCTGCAGCCTGCCGGTGCCGTCTACATGCGTTACCGCCGGTATTATGCCGCGTTTCTCAGGTCTTATACTGTAGACCTTCATCATAAACGGGTCGGGGTAGTCTGTCTCGAAATAGTCGCGCACAGCCTCAAGCTGAATCGACGGCGCAAAGGGCCTGAAAGATTCCCGTCTCTTGATCTTCAGATTCAATATATCTTTCATGTCCGCGCGACGGGGGTCGCAGACAATACTCCTGTTGCCCAGAGCCCTCGGGCCCCATTCCATTCGCCCCTGGAACCAACCAACCACCAGGCCGTTTGCAATCTCCTGTGCGGTGGCGCGGCATAGTTCTGTTTCGTCGTGGATCAGCTCTATCGCGCAGCCCTGAGCCGTTAACTCTTCAGCCTTTGCTTCCAGCAATCGTGCTATAAAATCGTCGGGATAGGCCGGACCCAGATAGGGGTCGGACAGGACATATGAGCGCTCCCTGTTCAATACCCGGTTCCAGACATAATAAGCAGCGCCTATCGCGCCGCCGGCATCACCGGACGCGGGCTGCATATATATATCACTGAAAGGGGTATGCTGAAATATCTTCCCGTTTGCGACGCTGTTCATCGCGCAGCCGCCCGAGAGCGCGAGGTTGCGGCTCCCGGTCTTCTGATGGACCTCGTTCAGCACATGGAACAGGACCTCTTCATACCTCCTCTGCAACGAAGAGGCAACGTTCATATGGCGCTGAGAGATCTCATCCCCGGCCTTTCTCGCGGGCCCAAGCTCTCGGTCCAGCTTCTTCGAAAAGACGGGACCCATAAGCGGCTCGCCGCCCTCCCATGTCATTGTGACCCCTTCGGAATGGTGTATGAAGTAGTCGAGGTCAAGCTCGAAAAGCTTTGGGGAAGACTTTCCCGAACCCGTTTTTTCAGGGGTCTTTATAACGCGCCTCATAAGCCCCATGAATTCCGGTTCTCCGTATGCCGCCAGTCCCATGACCTTGTACTCATCGCCGTATTTCGGAAATCCGAGATACTGGGTAAAGGCAAGATACAGCAGGCCGAGGGAATGCGGGAAATAAGTACGGTGCAGGATGTCAATACTGTTGTCTTTTCCAACACCCCACATGGCTCCTACAAAATCCCCGAACCCGTCCAGAGATACGACCGCGGCCTCGCTAAAAGGGGAGACAAAAAAAGAGCCTGCAAGGTGCGCGGTATGGTGCTCCACGTTTGTAAACCCGGCCCTGATCCCGCTTCTGTCAACGCCGAATTCCGTGGCGAGCAGGTCGGCAAGGCTCCCCAGGCGCGACGCGTTTTTCAGCCGGTCGGTAACCAGTCTCAAGGAAGGCCTCTTTGCCAGCGCAAACAGGGATTTCCTGATGAAATTAGCCCGCGGGTCGCGGTTGATAGCTATGTGGTCTATATCCCTCAGCGCAGCCCCGCTCTCCTCCAGGCAATAGGCTATGGCCCTGACCGGCAACCCTGCCCAATGCTTGATCCTCGTGAAGCGTTCTTCCTCTGCCGCTGCAACCAGCCTGCCGTCGACGACAATGCAGGCCGAAGAATCTCCGTGATATGCGTTAAGTCCGAGGATGATCATTGAACGTCCTTTCCATAACCTGTTTTCCGTTTCACAGCCTCAAGGTCTTTTTTGATAAGGTAAAGGGAAAGCACCGCTTCAGCGGTCATGCGCTGCAAAGCATAGTAAATCCCGGGCAGGCCGTCCAGCAATGCCCCTTTGATAAACATGCAATAAAAGAGCATCACAAAAGGAGCCGGGAGCCTCATCTTCCTCAGCCTGTCGGCCCATCCGATATCCCGCCAGGCCGCTTCCGAAATTTTTTCCGCTTCAAGCCGCATATACCTTTGCTGGGAGCGCAGCCACCGTCCGAGCGGTTTTCTGTCGTCGTGCATCAGCGTGCCCTTCAGATCCATAACGCTGCCTGCGACCGAGACGCGCTGGGTATGTCCGTCCTGACTGTAGGAGGCCTGCATTCGCCGGTACAGGACCGTAACAGGCGGGTAGATAGACCCCCTCAGCCTGCGACCGAAGACGCAGTATGCGAACCTTGCCCTGAAGCCGGCCGCGGCGCCGGGATTCAGGCCTCTTAATTCTTCTATAAACTCATCCGTGGGGATATAGTCCGCATCCAGCGCCAGCACCCATTCGGTATTAACGCCGGTTTCCTGAAGCGCAAAATTCCATTGGGCCGCATGGCCGTCAAAGTCCCTTTGAAAGACCCTCGCCTGCCGAAAGCGCCGTATTATTTCGAGGGTATTATCCGAACTGAAACTGTCGACCACAACGATATCCTTCGCCCAGGACAGCTTCTCAAGAACGCGGCCAATATTAGGGGCCTCGTTATAGGTCAGGATCACGGGTGTTATATGTTCAAGCATAAACAGCCCTTTTCCTGCGGTCTGTTATTTTTCGGTAAACCGCTTCCATCTGTGCGGCTATGGTCTCCCATGAAAATTTTTCAGCGACCGTTCTTTTGCCGTTAATTCCCATCTGCCCGGCAAGCTCAGGGTCTGCCAGCAAGCTCCTTATCCCTTTGCCCAATTCAGCCGGCTCACCGTTCACAATAATTCCTGCGCCCGCCTCTTTCACTATCCCTGCTGCGCCTACTTCCGGGGTTACAACTACAGGCAGGCCGGCAGACATCGCCTCCAGCACTACGATACCGAAATTCTCTGAATAAGACGGCAGGACCAGAACAGACGCATTTCGAAGCAGGGCAGCCTTGTCGCTCCCCTCGACCTGACCGACAAAAAGCACGCGGCCGGCAACGCCTTTGCGAGCTGCCAGACCTTCGAGAACAGGTTGGTAGTTTTCCTCATCATTGCCGGCGATGATGAGAGGGACGTCCCTTATGTAAGACATGGCCGGAATCAGACGGTCAAGCCCCTTCTTCCAGTTCACTCTTCCCAGAAACAGCAGATAGGGTCTGCCGATGATGTCGCGTATCCGTCCTGACACAGGGGCCGCCTCGTCGCCGGCAGGACAAACACCGTTTGGGACCGTATAGACAGGAGGCAGTTTGAAGCCAAACCGCGAGATGTCTTCAGCCTCTGTCGGGCTTGTAACATGGATTGCGTCCGCGTGTTCCAGATTATGTCGTTCGATAAGACTGAGCCAGGCGGTTTTGACAAGCCGGTTCTTTCTCCTGATGAGCTCTTTGACCAGCATCCCTCTGGCGGAAATAATATAAGGGACCCCGGCTTTTTCAGCCGCGCGCGCAGCAGCAAAGGTAGGCCACAAAAAAATCGAATGCATATGCATAAGGTCGAAATTCCGCGTTGATGCGGCCAGCGCCTTTTTCATTTGCGGCGACCTGTAAAGGCGGCGCAGATGTTTCGAGGGGAAATACCACACTGTTACGCCTTCGATATTCACGGCTGTATTGACAGGCACGTCGGAATCTCTGTCCCGGTCCACATTTGTCGTAAATACGTGAACATCATGCCCCCTCAGCGCAAGCCCTCTGCAAAGCCCATGGACGGAACGTATCGGGCCGCCGTAACGATATGCAGGGATGTATGACGGGACCACATGCAGGATGCGCATAATCTAATAGTCGCCAGGCAAAACCGGTCCCCTGCCTGTTATCAGGTTCAGAATAAACGGTGGAACGATATTTTTCAGAATCAGTTTCAGATAGTAATGGTCAACATAACTTTTCGATAAGGATTGCCACAAAGAAATTGCGTCGTTAATGTCTTTAATCATATCCCCTGATATGTCCGTATCTTTAATCCCCACCCCTGCAACAGTGTGCGGGAAATTTTGGTCTCCCAGAAACCCGACTGAGGAATAAGAGAATTGGTGAAGAAGACTCCTGAACCCTTCCTGGGTAAAACGCCAATAATCATTTGGATAGGCATGAACAGGGAAACGCATGTGAGATGTGATAACAATAAGCCCGCCGGGCCTCAGTATGCGGTGAACCTCAGCCATGGCAATCCTGCAAAATTCGACATGTTCCAGTGTATCGATCAGGAGCGCGCTGCCTGCTGTTTCGTCCGGCAGATCTATCTTATGCAAATCCAGAACCAGATCCACTCCCTTCCCTTGCCGCATATCTGTGCCCACATATTTTTTATCAGGGAAAAACCCTCTGAGATCACCAAAATCTTCCTGGCCTTCAACAATAAGCGAGCCAAACTCATAAACAGGCCCTGGGAACGACAATCTCTCAGAAAGAATTCTTACAAATTCCCTAACTGATTTTCTCATGATATGTTACTGCTCCTTTCAGATGAAGCGCGATAATTGTTTTACAATCGTCATTTAAATGAACGGATTCTATATTCTGAGCCGGGGAAACAGTCTGCGAGAAACAGAACGTATTTTTCGCTTTATTTCTTCCGCGGTCCCGGAATAATTTTTTCCCCAATGTCCAGCAATGCCGCCGTAAACCGGTTCGACCGGAAAACGGCATTTAACCTGATTGCCGTCTTCAAGATCTTTGAGAGCATGGTAATACTGAGCCTCCATGGAAAAGCCGCCCGTCCTGTGGCTGTTTGTTATGTCCCTGAGATAACGGTCAAAAAAACCTGGACGAAAGACAATAAAACGGGTATCACAGTGGTGACCGCAATAAGGCAAGCGAAGCAAATCAAAAAACGGATGATCCCTGAAATCACAGAGCATCCCGATTGGTTCATAGGTTTTTTCCAGTATTTCAGTTATGTTGAACAGATAATGTCTGCCCGTCATCTTTGCGCAATAGGGCGTTTCCCTGAGAATCTTTGAAGTATGCAGCGCGGTTGCGATAAGATTATGCTCGCCGTACCCCTTCCCGAACTCCCGCGGGAAATCATTCTGGGATAACGAGATGTATTCAATATCCTTTTTGTATGGATTGTCCCTGATAGCCCGACTCACATCGTCTATGGGCCATCCTGAATTATCGGCAAAAACTATCTTGCGAATCCCGGAATCATGCTTAACATAGTAACTCAGGACCTCGATATAATCCGCCAACCGTTTTTCAGGATCGTGAATCGCGTCCGGCATATTGCAGGGGTCAATCGACGCTGTTAACAGGAGAGCGGTGTCTGCGATAATGGTTTTATTTTTTGTCATTGAAAATCGTCTCAGAATTAAAAATCGTTTCCCTCGGTCCGGCGATTACCAGACCGTCAACGTTTGACCTTCCCGTCCGTGACATACGCGATCGCATCGAGCGTACCTTCTACCGCCTTTTCGACCGAGTAATGTTTTATCTTTTCTTCCGCATTACTGCCCATCTGCCTTCGTCTGTCGCTGTCGGAAGCTGTTTCAACTATCCTGTCTGCGAGGGCCTCAATATTTCCAAAGGGAACGATAAACCCGGTCACACCGTTTTCTACCAGATCCCGGCCGCATCCGACCCTGTCGCTTACAATTGCGGGAAGCCCGCAGACCATCGCCTCGTTCACGACCAGACCCCAGGTCTCTCCGAAATCAGAGGGCAGGACCAGGCAGTCTCCTGCAACATAAGCGCTGATTATCTCCGACTGGTTCAGAAATCCTGCAAAGGAGACCGGGAGCTCCGTTTCAGCCGCAAATTGTCTTGCCTGTCCCATCAATTCGCCGGTCCCTGCAACCAGCAGATGAATATCAGGCGCGGCTTTGCGCGCTTTTTCAAACGCCTTCAGCAGATCCATGATGCATTTCTTGGGCTCAAGTTTGCCTGAGAATACAAAGCAGACAGCATCCTTTCCGATTCCCCATTTTTTTCGTATATGTTCCCTCTCGGGGAGGAGCTGTTCGCGGCTGCGACTGAAACGTTCGTTGTCCACAAAATACCCGCAGGGGAATAACCTTTCACCCGGTATGCCGTACCCGAGATAAAAGTCCCTGTTTGACTTCCCGATAGTCAGATATGCGGAATAATTCGACAGCAGCAGCTTATGGGCAAGCCTTGTCCAACCGGGTCTGTGCTTCATTGAGTTGGACTCTCCCCTTATTATCATGGGGATTCCGAGCCTTTTGCAGCTCCACAATGCCTGCAAAAGCGGCAGGGACTGCCAGCCGGTGATGAGGGCGACATCCGGCCTTTCCTTTGAAAGCGCCTCTTTTATATAAGGTGTGCTGCTGTTAAAAAAACCCTTGAGTCCCGGATTTCCGGCAGTATTCACAAGCGCCTCCCAGGCATAACCCTCCAGCAAGGGTATGTCCCATGAGAACGGGATTCCAAAACCCACTCCCTGCTGTCTCCGGTCCGGCAGAAGGGCATAATACACCTTTAATGAAATTCCGTCATGCTGTGCCAGACCTCGAAACAGCGGCGCATGATACTGGATGGGATGGGTTGCAAAAACAGCGACTCTGATTTCAGGCATTTTGATTATGTCTTTTTCCCTTCCCGCCCTATTACGGAAGGGGTCTTGCCGGAAAGCGGCCCACCGGCCGACTGAGACCTGTTCGCGTTGAATGCAGACACCGCCAGAGTAAAGCCCAGTATCCACCCGAGGATCAGCAGGATAAAGGGATCTCCGAATACCTGGTGCGCAGCCGCAAAGACTATGGCGTTGGCAATAAGAAACGATGTCATTGCATAAACAAGCTGTGAACATGTGGGATCAGCGTCTTTCATCTTTTTCATGGCATTCCAGAGGTAACGCACGAGGGCGACCATGATCCAGAGAAATAGGGCTATGCCGGGCAGTCCGAGTTCGGCCAATATCTTTCCGAGCCCGCCTTCCGCAGCGCCTCCGGTTATGGCATTGCCTACAAAATGCTGGACCCCCTGACTGCCGGTGCCGGCGCCGGAGCCAAAATAACCGTTGTCCGCTATAACCGATCGGAATGAACCTATGGTCATGTTGTAAAAACGTTCCGGCGCATCCTGCCTGACGCTCACTCCCCGCATGTAGTAGGGGCTGAACCTTGTCATCGTAGTCCCTTCGTCGGAGACCAGATATTTATTCCCTGCAAAGGCAATAGAGGCCCCCAAGATCAGGAGAAAGATCGAGAGCTTGACCGCGCCGCGTTTGAAATATGCAAGAAAAAAGCCGAAGATGGTAATAAACAGCACTATCTCTACCAGCATTTTTCTGCGGCCCGTAAGAATGATGGCGCTCATGAGAAACAGGATTAAAAAGCCGCTGAGCCAGTTGAAGGCGGCGGTGCGACGACGCGAAACAAAAAGAAAGACCGTAAAACAGACCGCTGTCCCGGCATGCCATGCAGCCGTCTCAGGCGTCCGCAAAAAGCCCGGGAAAAGCTTAAGCTGTTCCCCTGTCGGCGCATAAGCAGTAACGCCGTAACCGATCTGCCTGAGGACCTCCCAATCATAGCCGAGATAGGAAAGATATATGCCGGAAAGCATAACTACCGCAATAACGAGATAGAACTTAACGAAATTCAGGACATCTCTTTCATCTTTTCCAAAATAATATGCGAGCAGCAGGGCCGGCGCGGGGGACAGATAAGCCAGCAGTCCTATGCCCGCAACCCTTATGCTGTGTGTTGCCAGAAAGGCGGCAAAACTCTGAAGGACAACCCATAATATGAAAAACCGCACGGGGATTCGCAGAGGTGAATTCCAGGCGGAAATATTTTTAAGGCTGAAACGCTCCCCCTGCATCTTCGCGCAGATAAAGATAAAGGCAAAGAACAGAGCGACAACGGCGCTCAGCCAGACAGGTTCACCCTCGATCAATTTTCTGAACGGGTCTTGAAAAAAGCCGACAAGCACACAGAAAAATATCCCCTTTCTCCAGTCCATGAGACAGGCAAGCGCGGCTATTGAACAACCTGCAAAGGCAAAAAGTCCGACCACTATTTTGTTCCCCCTGCCGGAATAATATATTTTGGACCTTTCAGGAAAAGAACAACCGCCCAGATCAGCCCGAGCAGTTCCGCCGCAAGCGTAAGCGGGATCCACCACGGATTGTGAAGGTGATGTCTTGTCCTGACCGCGCGCAGGGGCCGGACCGCCATTTTTGCCAGTCTGTGGGCCGCCCTTCCGGAGCGCATCAGATAATAATATTCTCCCACGCTGTGGCTCGGCCTCACGGTCCTGAGATGGTCGCCGAAGGAGCGGGTACCCCCTCCGGAAACTTTAAGATGATGTATGCCTGCAGCCGGTTCAAATAAAATCTTTTCCCCGGAAGACAAGGCCCTGTCCGCAAACTCGGCCTCGTAGCGGTATGCGACATGCACGAAATTTTCATCGAATCCGCCAAGGGCCAGCGTCGTCTTTCTTTTAACCGAAAAGTTGCAGCCTACAAATTCGTCGACAAACCGCCTTTGATTCGAACAGAAACGAAAAACCCCTGAATAGTCATCCGCAGCCGGCTCATCTCCGGGTTGCAACACCCTGCCTGCTATGATATTGCAGCCTTCCGCATGCGCGTTCAAATGGGCCGCAGCCAGTGCCTTATCCGGCACGACATCGTCGTCAAGAAAGAGCACTACATCTTCTTTGGCTTCCAAAAGCCCGACATTCATCGCATGTGTAATAGAAGGCTTAGAGAGACTGATCAGCCGGATCTTCCCCTCGGTCGACAGGGCTTTCAAGGCGGCTGCAGTCGAAACGGCATGCTCTTCCGTCTGGTCCACAACAATTATCTCCGCCGGCGGAGGCTGCAGTTGCAGGACATGCCCGATGGTCTGCAGCAGGACTTCTTCACGCCTGTAGGTCGGGATTACAACCGATATTCCGGAGTCATTCATAGTCATCAGGCTTTCCCGTCCCTGAGGCGCATCAGCCTTGCCGGAACGCCGGCAACCACGCCAAAAGGCGGAACGTCTTTTGTAACAACTGCGCCGGCGCCGACCACGGCCCCTTCTCCTATAGCCACTCCGGGCAATATCACCACGCCGGTTCCTATCCAGACATCGCTGCCTAAGACAACGGGCTTTGCGCGGCAGGGCTGCTGATCAATCCGCAGTCCCGGCTCCATCCCGTGTTTATGATCTGTAATAAAACAGTTTGGCGCGATGATGGTATGCTCCCCGACAACCAGCTTTTCGATAATATCAAACTCGGTTCCCCTGCCTATAAAGACATGCTCTCCGATATTAATGACCGCGTCGTCCTTAACGATCTTTATATAAACGTCGTTCTCGGTCAAAGACCTGCTCCCGACACGCAGACACCAGGGCCGATCCACCCTGCACCCGCTTCCTATTGATACCTTCCGGGCTATTTTTGCCCCCCGTAATCTCAAGATAATTGCCCGGCAGCGGCCGTTTGCAACTACCGCAATATCAAAGCAGTTCTGCATGATTTTATACAACCGTCTCATGCTGCCTTGGTCCCGGTCGCCAGGAGCTGATGGGCAAGCCTGGTGTTCAGCCACGGTATATTAAGAGTAACCCTGTCAAGCGCCTTTAAAAATGCGACAGGCGCAACAGGATGCAGATAGCGCATCTTTATGTGGCCTGAAATCCAGGGCGTCTCGAAAAAATCGACTCTGACGTTTTTCAGCCCTGCCTTTACAAAAATACTTTTTAGTTCCTCAGCCGTATAGGCAAAGAAGTGACCGTCCGCATCGGCAGTGAACTGACGGCATTCATATTGCGCAACTTCGCCCAACTCCGTAAACGACGGCGCACCGCTCTTAATATACCGGCAGTTCGGGGTTGCCGCGACCAGACGGCCGCCCGGCGTCAGCATATGCAACAGGCGTTTGACGAGTTCAAACGGGTATACGACGTGTTCTATAATCTGATTTGCAAAGATCAGATCAAATCTTTGCTCAAGATCGAGTTCCATAACATTTGCGCAGATAAAACTAATATCGCCTCTTTCATAGCGGGACACGGCATAATCGAGAAAGCCCTGTCTTATGTCGATTGCGGTAACATGGTGCCCCAGCTCCGCTAGTTTCAACGCCAGGGTTCCCTGCGCGCATCCTACATCCAGGATGTCCAGCAGAAGGCCGCCCTTAGCAAAGGCCAGAGAGACATCGAGCTGGTTGTGATACTGGTTCCACACCTGAGGGGCGATTTTCTGGTCCCATATTTCCTGCATATCATGACGATAAAGCGCCTTTATCTCGTCCGGCCAATCGGGATTAAAAAGAGGTGGTCTCACAATTATTTCAGTACCAGTCTCAATGCCGCCTTGAGATGCAAAGGGTATTGCAGCAGGGCCTGTTTAAAATAATCTCTTGCAAGGGGGTCTCCCTTTCTGTTCAGACACGAACCAATAAAATATAAAAAACGGGCCTGATCAAGGCGTGTTGTTGCAGGCCTTCTCCCCTGCGGCTCAGTGGCTGCTTTTTCAACTAAAGCCCTTTCGCTCATCCCTTTGCGCCTCAACCGCGCGCATTCGAGAATCATTCCGGTGGTTTCGATCTGTTCTTTCCTGTAAATATTGCTGATCGCGCCGGCAGTGAGGGCAGCCTCATATAACAGTTCAGGGACGATGATATGAGGTCCTTTTTCCGCAAGTCTTATCCAAAGGTCCAGGTCCTGAGCGTAATAGAACGCCGGCCGATACCCTCCGGCCTCATTATAGGCCGCGCGTCTGAACAAAGCGCAGCCGTGGTGCGAAGGCCCCCTGATCACATCAAGGTCAAGGGCCAGAAGCCTTTCCGTGGCGTCGGCGGGGTTAGGGATGAGGTCATAAAGCTGTTCACCGCAGGGACCGATAAATCTTGTGCCGCAAGAGACAAGCGCCGCGTCCGGATTAAGCCGTATACATTCAAGCTGCTTCAGAAGCCGTCCCTCTAATGAGATATCTCCAACATCCTGTCTTGCGATATACTCTCCCCTCGCCCCGGCGCAGCCCCTGATCAGGGATTTTGTCAACCCGAGGTTTTCATGTTCCAGAACCCGTATCCGCCTGTCCCTTTCGGCATACTCTCCAAGAATCTCGTTGCTGCCGTCGGTTGAACCGTCATTGACAATAATAAATTCCAGGTCAACACCTTCCTGCGCAAGTATGGAGTCAATGCTCCGACGCAGGAAAGCAGCGCCGTTATAAACGCTCATGACGACCGAGAGTTCGGGAGTTTTTGTCATTGGCTAAACCTGCGGGGCCTGAATCTGTCCGCATAGCAGGATAGTCTTCCCATGGTTTCCCAGCCTATCAATTCAGCCAGGCCTTTGTATATCCTGAATTCAGCCGAGTTTCCCTTCACTTCACCCGAGGCCCTTTGCGCCAGGACAAAGAGGTTTCTTGATTCCTCAGCCAGACCTGCGGCGCCGCACTGGCGTGAAAGCAAAAACAACTCTCGGGCAAAGTGTCTCATCTCAGGAGCCTCAGGGGGAATAGCCGCCGATTCTGCATGTTTAAGTATAAACGAGTGCGCCCTTGCGCGTTCGGCAAGTCTTTTGGGGTCAAGGGCATCGCCTTTACAGAGCCTGCCCTGTCCGTGGTCGCGGACTTCAGCGACAAACTCATCGCAATAATGCAGACGGGTATCAAGCGACGCTATACGGCAATCGTATTCCCAGTCTTCCTCAAGTCTTAAACCGGTCCATGGGCCTGCCTTATCGCAGACAGAACGGCGATAAAGCGGCGTCGGCGTGTCCCACCAGCGGGAAACGAGAAAAGAGGGGAACATAGCCTCCGCCTTCTGACCTGAGCCTTTCCATGGTTTATCTTCAATCGTTCCGTCGGCATGCCGGTATCTCGTCCTGCCGTATGAAACACCGCACTGCGGATGGGTTCGCAGACCGCCGGTCTGAAGCTCAAATTTAGCCGGCAGCAGGAGATCGTCACTGTCCAGATATTGTATGAATTCGCCGGTCGACAACTGCCGGCCCGCCTCCCTTGCAAGCCCAGGACCCGCATTTTTTTGATGGATCACCCGGATTTCTGCGGGATGCTTCTCTGCGAGCGCATCGGCTGCGCGTCCGGTATCGTCCGTTGAACCGTCATCGACGATTATGATTTCAACAGGACGATATGTCTGGGCAAGAACGCTGCCGACCGCTTCCCGCAAGAGTTCGGGCCTGTTGCAGACAGGGATTATCGTGCTTACAAGACCCTCTTTCACCATATCTCTTTCATGCAGTCAGATACTTCCCTGACCAGAGGTTGAGCAGGAGAAGCCTCCATGCAAGATTGGCGAAGATGCTTATCGCGTTTGGAAAGGCATACCCCTTTTTCCCGTTTTCAAAATAGGCGGTCATGGCGCCGCGAAGTCCAAGTTCATCCGCCCAGCTGTTTTTGCCGAGTATCACGCCGCGCGCATAACCTCGGAATTCTTCGGATTCATCCATCCATGAAGATGCCATAGACGCTCCGTATTTGGGCCTGCGGGTAATTTCCGGGGGCAAAAGTCCATGGGTCTCAGCCATGGCTCGCAGAAGATACTTGTTTGTTCCGTTGTTCAGCAGATATTTCTTCGGGGTTTTATAGGCGATCTCCGCAATCCGCCTGTCAAGGAACGGCGCCCTCGCCTCAACGCTTACCGACATGCCTGCCTTGTCCACCTTCATCACATAGTTATTGGGAAGCTGATTGCGCGACTCAAAGAGCCGGACCGCGTGAAAGAGGTCTCCGCTGCCCTGAGCGAGATAGCTTTTCATGATTGCATGGAACTTCAGAAACCGGCCGTATCTCCTGCCCGCATAGCGGCGGTAAAGGAGAAACAGTTTCACCGAAACAGGCAACCCGCTGTTCTGATATGCCTCAAAGACCGGGTACCCGCCGAACAGCTCGTCTGAACCCTCGCCTACGAGCACCGCCTTCATCCCCTGCTCTCTGCATTTTTTATAGAGCAGCCTCGTAGAGATTGTCCCCCAATCGGCGAAAAGATCATCGAAGCACAGGACAACCTCATCCAGCTTTTCAGTGACTTCCTCAGGCCGTATCGTGATCTCAATATGCTCGGATTTGATATGCCTGCTCACCAGACGGGCAAAGGAGCGTTCGTCCACGGCAGAGTCCGCAAACCCCATGCTCACCGTTGTAACCCGGGCATGTTTCGATGCAAGCGCAGCGATTATGCTGGAATCAAGCCCACCGGAAAGAAGGAGTCCCACAGGCACATCGGCTATGAGGTGCTGGGCCGTCACCTCTGAAAGGGTCTGATAAAGTTCTTCGATGCGTTCTTCCAAAGGCCTGTCGGCTTCGTTCGATGGAACAGGAGGAGCATAATATGCCGCAGGCCTTCCAACTCTCCCCTGCACAACCTCAAGGGTATGCCCCGGAGGGAGTTTGAACACGCCTTCAAGGGAGGTTTCATTATCATCGTACGTATAACCGAATTCAAGAAACTGATTGAGCGAAGAGCGGTTTATCTTTGCCCTGAAATCAGGGAGTGCCAGGAACGCCTTTATCTCGGATGCAAACGTAATCCCTTTGCCGCCCGGCAGCGCGATGTAATAAAGCGGCTTCATCCCCATCGGGTCCCGGGCCAGAAAAAGATTTCGGTCGTCCGCAGTCCAGACCGCAAAAGCGAACATGCCGCAAAAGCGGTTGATGCATGAGCCGCCCCACTGCATAAAACTGCGGAGCACGACCTCAGTGTCCGTACGTGACCTGAAGACATGGCCGAGCCCTTCGAGTTCCTTTCTCAACTCCCGGAAGTTATATAACTCGCCGTTATAGACAAGTACGGTCTTGCCGTCTTCGCTGATCATGGGTTGCCGGCCGGCCTCCGACAGGTCGATAATACTCAGGCGGTTATGGGCCAGGGCGATCCCCGCTTTTTCGTCGAAGAAATATCCCCTGTCATCGGGGCCGCGATGGGCAAGGGCGTCCGCCATTGCAAGCGCATTCATCCGGTCGGGTGAATGTCCGGGAGGAAAATATTGGCCGCTTATGCCGCACATGGGCGTTACCTCTTCACCGGCTGCTTATCCATTCCCGCCGGCCGCAAAGGATTGCCAAAGTCCGCTACAGCAAGTTCCTTTATCCGGGTCCCGACCTGAAGCTTCGACCGTTCAAGGAAGAGCGCGGAAGTAGCCCTTTCCGGCCTGATTTTTTCGACCTGCGGCGTATGCAGGAGATGTATAATTGGCAGATATCCGTAAGGCCACACCTTGCGTGTCTGGGCCCGCTCCCAGAATTCATTGTCCTCCCCGCCCCACCCGATGAAAGACTCGTCAAAGCCGCCAATCTCGAAATAAGCCATCCTGCAAACCGCGAGGCTCCCGCCGGCTTCAAGGTTCTGCACAATAGCTTGGGGCGACTGATCAAGCTCCGGCTTGCCTGAATAAAAGATCCTCCCGGAATGAGACTCTGTCAGATAAAAGATAAAGCGTTTGAGGTTTATCACCTCGTATCCCTCTTTGAAATGTTTCATTATTTCCGACGCATAGTCACGCGGCACGAGCATGTCATTATCATGGAGAACAAGCATCCGGCCGCGGGCCGCGCGCGCGCCTACATTAAAGGCCCATGACCTGCAATAAGGCATATCCGGGTACGGCAGCGGAGTATGGATATATCTCACCCAGTCGGGAATCGCTCGTTCTATTTCAGGGGCTGCAGACTGCTCGACGACTATGCATTCCGCAGCAACATCTCTCTGGGCCGCGATCGATTTGAGAGTTGCAAGCAGATGGGGAAGCCTCTCCGGGCCGCGATGGCCGATTATAAATGAAATGCGGATATCATCAGTATTTGGAATAGGCGCATCCTGAAAAACTATCGGCCGGTCCTCAAAAGCTCTTTTCATGAGACGCAGTCCCAGCCCTGGAAAGACCTTTGGCGCATGCAGGTCGGAAGTCCACTGCCAGTCGCAGCGGTAGCCGCTTCCATTTGGCGCGGGATCAAGGCGCTCGGCCCTGTTGCGGACGGCAAGCCAGGAGTCTCCGCCACCAAACAGCGACACCGCATAGAGGGGAAAATCCCTGAGCAAAACGCCTAAATATGTCCGTGCTGTCATTTTCACCTACTACGCATTTTCAGCTATCTTTGGATGCCGCTCTCTTCAGCAAACTGCGCAAAACTTGCCTGAAGCGCCGGCCGATTGCGGCTATTCCTTTAGGGTTTGGCGCCTTGCCGCCGGTATGCGGCACAGACCTCGCTGCCAGGAGGTTCGGACTCAGCCACTGTTTATGGAGCCAATCTTTTTTGACCAGCTTCAGATGAACGAAGCACTTTTCTTCAATGCGGGTGAGTTTATGATAGTCGTGCTCAAGAATTTCGTACAGGTCCCAGTCCACATATCGCGCGCGCATGAGGTCATATCTGAATATACGGGCCTCCATGTCTGTGGTGTACTCGCCAAGGACATCGTATCCGTCGAACAAAACGACATCACTTGAGCTGATCGCTTCTCCGGCGCGTTCCAGCGGCGCGATCGCTATCATATCGCCGTCCCATTTGCAGACGTGGCTGAAGGTAGTATGCTCCATGCACCAGTTATAGTATTTCGCCAGGCTGCTGTCGGGAGCTTCTCCGACACTCTTCAGGTATCCGGGGCCGACAGGCGCGCATTCATGGTCATAGTTCAACAGGCGGATCTTCTGATGGTCCGTCATCAGCTCCTGCACCAGTTCGCGCGTCCGGTCCGTGCTGTTATTGAGAATGACAACGATCTCGTCAAATATGCGGTAGACCGACATCAGGCTCGCAACAATATACTCTTCTTCATTCCTGCAGCGGACAAACGCGCTGATTCCGGCCGGCCGCATCAATTATCCTCTTTCAGTCCAGTACGCATATCCCGTACTTTTGCCTTATGCGAGTCTTAAGTTCATTGCGCGAAAGGAAATCGTGAACCGCCCGGCTGCAGCCGTCCCAGGCATAATAATCGTCCACAATAACAAGAGCGCCCGGGGCCAAATACTTATATAAATGCGCCAGGACCGTCAGCGTGGATTCGTACCAGTCGCCGTCAAGGCGCAGTACGGCTATCGGGCACGGCGGCACAAAACCGGGGAGTGTCTCTTCAAACCAGCCTTTGATGAGGTGATAATTGGGGGCTCCTGTTTTACGCATGGCCTGTTCGGCGAACCCGGCCGGGGCGCGGCAATTATCATAGTAAAATTTATCCTGAGTGTCCGCCTGCCATTTTTTTGCCGCCTCTCCATCCTGGTCCCGGGCCGGCGGCAACCCCTCAAAACTATCGAACAGGAAATACTCCCGCCCGGGTCCCAGCACCTCAGCCATGCCCGCAGACATTCCGCCGCGCCAGACACCGCATTCGACAACGCACCCGCCGATATGACGATATCCGTCGACCACCATCATATTGCGCCAAAAAGTAAGCGGCCCCGCCATTGTGAATCCCCGGTATTTATAGTACGAGCTCAGGAACCTGACCCCCCGCACCCACCTGACCAGACGGTGCCGTGCTGACATGAATAATGTAGCCCGATTCATATTCCGGGGATAACCTTCTTCAGCAATTCCATTTATTATCCTTCGCCTTTTGAATTGAGGAGTCTCTGAACAAAGAAGTCCCGTACAGCCTCGTCAGAAAATCGCGTCCAGAATGCCTTTGCGCCTGAGGAGAAACAGGCAAGATCACTGTCCCATAATTTTTTCGCCTTACGGGAAAGGTCTGCCGGATCTTCATACTCGTATACATCTCCGAGCTTGTTCGTCCGGACACGATAGCCAAGAAGTCCGCGGTCGGGCACGAGAACGGGCTTCCCCAGTTCCAGGGCCTGAAGAACCGTGGAGCTTGAAAGCGCGAGCCTGTGCGTTGAAATGTAGAGGCGTATAACTCCGAAATAAAGCTCTTTTAAACGCTGTGTATGCACGTATGCATTGGTTTCATACAGTCGCCCTTCAGCTTTGAGCCCGGCGCGCAAGGCCTCTGCGTCATATTTAAAATATGAAAGTTGCAGAGCGTCGTAGGAAAGCCCGGCGTGAATCGCGCATGCAGACGGCGTGGCCGCCATAAATTCAAGGAAGAGATCGTAACCTTTATAAAAAGCTGCATCTCCGAAATAAAGCACCGGCTCCCTGCTTTTATTGGCCGCCAAAAATGTACTGAGTTCAGCCTGCCTGCGCAGGAATTCAGCCTGTTCTTCAGCTGTTTCAACAACAGCTGAAGGCCGCGATATTTCGGGCATCCAGTATACGGGCGGTCCGAACCTGTTTGCCAAACGTTCGTCTTTTACGATTACCTCATCGAGCACCCCTGAGCCGAGAATCACTTTCTCATAAAAATAGCGGGCTGACCGCCGTTGCCGGAGGACGGCTCGTTTGATATTGCCCAAGGTCGTGCGTATGGTAGGCGCGAGCAGGCGCTTTCGCGCGCCCGTAAAGGAATCCTCTCCAGGAAACCACTCGGAAGTCTTCGCAAAGATCCCGAGATTCCTCCCGTGGAGACGCGGGGCTTTGCCTGAGACTATCCGAACAAACTCGGCATTGGATTTATCGGCTTCTATAAACAGGGTAGTATCAACCTTCAGACCCGCTTGCAACTCCAGCAACTCTTCGGCTGTTAAATGCGGTTTGCCTGTCTTTGAATGGTCGCGGTTATCAAGGATGCTAACGCTGTTTCGTGACGCCAGCGGCTGCAGATCTGCGGACTCTTTCAAACCTGTATCGTCTGTGAAGCCCATGGCCAACACAAGTTCACATTGGCGGCCTGAAAGCGCATCCGCAATCACCCTGCAGTATACCCGCGGATGGCCTATAACGTCCGGCGAATAGAGGAGGATTCTCTTCATCCTATCCCCTTCATGACTCCGGCGTAAAAGGCCGTGTGAGGTCAGGGACATGGCGCGGGGTTTCTGTAGGCTCCTTTTGCGGCTCACTTGCCGACGGAAGCACAACCCGGTCCGCCTTCAGGTCCTCGATAAAACGTTGCGTGCAGAGGCTCAGATAGGCCAGAGGCAAGCCCTTTCCCTTGCCCTCTGTGGTATCACGGGAATCCTGAGGCACGTCCTTGGGCACACGGTCAAACCAGTTATGATAATGCGTAATCCGGCCGCCAAGGCTGTAAAAATTGCCCATCCCATAGCGCAGGAAAGAGAGGTCTTCGGACCAATATTCCGGGGTAAAAGGCGGGGTGTAGACCGGAGCGGATTCCCTCGGCGATGCATGCACCCTCATCGGAAGCCATGAATATCCTCTCCTGGAAAGCACCTCAGGGAGATCATGTGTCACATAGTAATGGTCCAGTTTGAGTCTCAGCACGGGCCAGGGTATTCCGCGTCTCCTGTGCCATACGAGTGATCTTGTCCTCCGGGCCTTGTCTGTGTCGAACAACAGAAAGCAGCTCTCCGGCATTCCCCTTCCGTAAGGTCGCGTCAGCGGTCCGCAGCCTATGTCTTCCGGCGAAACCAGCGCAATATCGTTTTTCAGGCGGGCGTCGCATATCGAATACCAGTCAGGGGAAAGCAGGACAACATCGGAATGAAGGAGAAGCGTAAGCCGTCCTGAGGACATGGAGAGAAGGCGGTTCAGGGCGATTGCCTGGCTGCAATTTTCAAGCCTGACCTCTGCGCCGAACTCTTTCGCAATTTCGACGGACCTGTCGCGTGAGAAGTTATCAACAACCCCGATGCGCACGTTCAGGCCTGCCGTTGTCTTATGAATTGAACGCAGACAATGTTCCAGGAAAAGTTCGCTATTCCAGGTCGTTATTCCAACAAATAAATCATGCTTCACTTTAGGCCCTGTCATCCCGGCTGAATACGTTCCGCAGTATACGGAAGAGCGACGATCCCACGGGTTCTCTCCGCGGATTTGCCGCCCCAGTTTTCAATAAAATCGAGGTTGGCAACATCGCCCCCCCAAATCCAGTTCCCGACTGACGATGCGGCTCCTACGGCAATCGTATATCTGCCCGGTCTCAGCACCTCCGCAGGCATGCGAAATGAGGATATGAACCGGCCCTCCCGCATCATCGATTCATCCGGCGAGTCGAAGCACGATGCAATGTGCAGTCCGTCGCGAAACAACTGGATCGACAGCTCCAGCGTCTGGAAAGTCCTTAACGCGCGTCCATGAAGCCTGATCTCGAATTGCAGCAGAGGGTCCAGGACAGGCGCCTCGGCGCCTCCCTGTAAAAAAACGATTTTGTCTATGAGGACCTGGTCGGATAAAGGCCCCTGGAAATGGGCGGTTTCAATCACATCGCCGGCGCGGGCGGTCCCCCTCTCGTATTCCGCCAGCGCTTCCGGGACCGCTCCCTGAAATTTTATCCTGCCGTTTTCAAGCAGGAGCGCAAGTGAGCACAAATTTCGCACAAAACTCATATTGTGGCTCACAAAAAGCACTGTGCGCCCTTCTCTTGCAACGTCGCCCATCTTGCCCAGACACTTTTTCTGAAACTGCGCGTCGCCGACGGCAAGCACCTCGTCTATGATCAGTATCTCCGGCTCCAGGTGCGCTGCTACGGCAAAGGCAAGCCTTACATACATACCGGATGAATAATGCTTTACAGGGGTGTCCACAAACTTTTCCACTTCCGCAAAGGCGGTAATCTCATCGAACTTTTTCCTGATCTCCGCCCTGCTCATGCCCAGGATCGCTCCGTTGAGAAAGATATTTTCCCTGCCTGTCAGCTCCGGATGGAAACCCGTGCCCACTTCGAGAAGACTGGCGACCCTTCCATACAATTCGACATTTCCTTCGGTCGGCCAGGTAATCCGGGAAAGTATCTTGAGGAGCGTGCTTTTGCCGGCCCCGTTCCTGCCGATAATACCTAGCACCTCACCCCTTTTGACCTCGAAGTCAAGATCTCTGAGCGCCCAGAATTCATCCCCTGAACTTTTCCGTGGCCGGCCGGCAGGACCCCTGCCACGCAGCCTGCCGTAAAAAGAGCGAAGGCCGTTTCCCATCCGCTCGCTCAGGAGGTTTGTATGAGCTTCGCCAAGACTGTATTTTTTGCCCAGTCCTTTTGCGCTGATGACCATCATTTAGTTTCCGCTTCTTTATCCATATTAATTGCTCCGCCCTGTTCTTCCTGAGCTTTTTACAGTCCTAGACGATATCGGCAAAGCTGCGCTCCATCTTCTTGAAATAATAGAGACCGCCGACCAGAACCGCAAAGACAATACAGAAAGAAACGAGCATCATCCCGGCATCAGGAACAGACTTGCCCAGCAGCGCCCACCTGAACCCCTCGATCACGCCGACCATCGGGTTGAGGCCGTAGAGCCACCGCCACTTTTCCGGCACTATGCCTGCGGAATATGCGACAGGCGAGGCATACATCCAGAACTGCACAAGGAACGGCACCACAAACTGCACGTCCCTGTATTTGACGTTCAGCGCAGTCAGCCACAGACCTATGCCCAGCGAGGCGGTCATGGCGACCAGCAGCAGGAGAGGCAGAAAGAAAATCCCCCGGGTCGGCATTATGCGATACCAGACCATCATCCCTATGAGTATGACAAAGGCGATTGCAAAATCCACAAGCCCTGAGAAGACCTTGCTGAAGGGGATGACCAGTCTGGGGAAATATACTTTTGTAATAAGATGCGATGAGCCGACGAGGCTGTTGCTCGAACCGCTCAGGGACCTGGCGAAATAACTCCAGGGAAGCAGCGCGCAATAAGTGAAGATCGGATACGGGATGCCCTCCGAAGGCAGTTTGGCGAACTTTCCGAAGATGATCGTAAAGATTATCATCGTCATTACCGGCTGGATTATTACCCATCCTATGCCGATAATGCTCTGCTTATACATTATCGAAATATCCCGCCAGGCCAGTATTGACAGCAGTTCGCGATAGGCCCACACCTCGCCGAGGTCGAGCGACATCAGGCCCTTCGCGGGTTTTATCACTGTCTTGTGCGTGTGGCTGAAATATGTTTCTTTAGGGTCTTCCGTCATATTTGTGAACCGTTCTGTGAACCTGCGGCAGCTCTTCCGGCGATCAACTGCCCTACAATGCCGTGGAGCCGTTGTTCAAACCTGGGGTATGAAAAATAGTCCAGACCCTCGGGGATTACGCCCCTCGGTCTTTTCAGCGCTTCCAGTATCCCTGCCGTTATCTCTTCTTTTGAGTCGGGGTCCACCAGGACGCCCAGTTCTCCGTTGCGCAGGGCCTCTCTGCCGCCGTCTTTCCGGCTGCCTACAACAGGAATGCCGCAGGCCATCGCCTCCAGGAACACAAACCCGAAACCCTCTCCCCTGCTCGGCATTGCGTACACATCGGCAAGACGATAGTGGGCCGCCTTCTCGGCCTCGGGAATCAGCCCGGTAAATATCACTCTTTGCGCAACCCCAAGCGTCACGGCCTTTTTCTCCAGGCGAGGCCTGTCCGCGCCGTCTCCTGCAATAAGATAGGCAATATCAGGAATGCTCTCGGATAATCCGGGCAGCAGTTCCATCAGTATGTCAAATCCCTTGTACCGCTCGCTTCCAACCATTCTGCCCAGTGTCATGACAACGGTTTTATCCCTCAAGCCATACCTGTCAAGCAGCGCCCCGTCTTTTTCACCGGGACCATATTGCTCCAGATGGACGGCGTTAGGCAGAAGGAACCCTTTTTCATACGGCAGGTCCGCCCATCCAAGGAAGCGCCTTTTGGTGATGTCGCTTATTGAAATAAACCATCCGACCCTGTTGACGAGTCTGTTGGCAATGCGACTGCGGGTCGGACTCCACGCGTCTATGCCGTAAACTTCCAGAAGGATCGGTATCCTAAGCCAAAGACCGGCCATATATGCGAGCGGCAAAAGGTTTATATGCCCGCAGAGAAGCAGATCGAAATTACGGTCCCTTCTTAATATCCGCAGCACTGTCGTTATATATCTCATTTTGCCGCCGGCCCCGACCGCCACAAAGGTAAGGCGGTCCGGCAGAGGCTCACTCGGGTTGGGCATCAGCCTTGGAACGGCAACCACCTCTTTACATTCGGGGTGCCGGCAAAGAGCGGTCAGGACGTCCCTGTTATAAAGGGCTATGCCTCCATGTCCGCCGAAGGCATCGGTAACAAGCGAAAGGACTCTGAAACCTTCTGCAGAGGAACTGCCGTTTATTTGGGTCTCACTACCACCGACGGGTATTGTTCCGGCAGGACCGGCATTGCGGTGAATGCGCGGGCCAACCCCTTTTCTTTGCAGGGCAAACCCGAATCCGGAAGAGTATATGTATTTTGCCCAGCCTCTGAGACCGCGCTCCCCTGTAATATTTATGGCCTCATTATCCGACATCCATTGGCGCACAGGCACTGAGAAGCCGGTCTTTTGCCTGCGTAGTATCTCGTCCGGAAGCGGTCTGGCCGGAGTCTTTGCCATGTCAAGCTTCGAGATCGAAGAGCCGGACGCGGGCAGAGAGGCGATTTCGCTGAGCAGCCTGATATCGACAAGCGGCGTCCTTACCTCCAGAGAGTGGGCCATGCCCGCCCAGTCCGCATCGCGCAGAAGCTGATTCCTCATGTACCAGCACATTTCCAGGGCCGCAACTTTCAGATGCGGGCCGGCGATGCTCGTAACGGTTTCGTCAAGGCGGGCAAGCGTCTGAAGCTCTTCCAGCCCTTCTCTCACCATTTCTGCGTCCAGGATTTCCGGCAATTCCCACGGCATAAACATCCCCCGCCTGAGCAGATAGGCCCCGCCGTAGCTGCCGCCGTATTCAAGTATGCCCGCATATTTGGGGGAGGTGAAATGTCTCAGCAGAGGGGCGGACACGGCACGGAATGCCCTGCCGACAAATGGGAAACGAGTTAGGGGAGCGACCACATCAACGATCTTCGGGACCTGTCTGAAGCTGGGATAGCTCCCGAAAAGCTCGTCTCCGCCAAGACCTGAAAGGGCCACCTTGAGCCCTGCCTTGACCGCGGCCTTGCTTATGAAATAACTGTTAACCCCGTCGATCGAAGGCTGGTCCATGGAGTCCAGCAGCCTGCCTGAATCGGTTTTAAAATCGTCTTTTGAAACCCATATATTCTGATGGTCTGTCGCGTAAAGCCCGGCGATGCGCTCTGCCGGACCGGTTTCGTCGTCAGGTGTGCCGAGATACTCTCTGAAGCCCAGGGTTACGGTGCGCAGATCAGTAGAGCTGATTTCACCTGCAAGCGCAACAAGGGTGGTCGAATCCATTCCGGAGGACAGAAATATCCCCACAGGCACATCCGAGACAAGATGCCGGCCCACGCTCTCCAGCATAGCCTCGCGTAATCTTGCCTTTAGATCCAACGGCGCGGTCCGGGATTGCAGGCGTTCGGCATCCGCCAATATCTTCGGTATGCTGCAGTAGGTAACCGCATCTCCGCGCCCCTTATCATCGACCCACATATGAGCTCCGGCAGGCAGAGAGCGGATGCCTCTGTAGAGGGTATAGGGCGACGGCACATGCCCCCACAGGAAAAATCCGACATGCCCGGCAGGTTCAGGGCTTGTGTCTGTATGCCCGCCCTTAAGCAGGGCCTTTACCTGGGAGGCTGTCCTGAAAACGCTTCCGTCGTCCGAGTAGTAAAGCGGCTTTATGCCAAAGGGATCGCGGGCCAGGAACAGCCCCTTCTTCCTGTTGTCCCAGATCGCAAAGGCAAACATGCCGCGAAGGTCATGGAGCATGTCAGCCCCTTTTTCTTCATAGAGACGCAAAAGCACCTCGGTATCGCTGAAGGAACGAAAGCGATATCCCTTTTTCTCAAGCCCGCTCCGTAGCGACCTGTAGTTATAAATCTCTCCGTTAAAGGTTATAACCGTATCGCCGTCTGCGGTTGTCATCGGCTGCGCGCCGCTTTCAGAAATATCGATGATTGCGAGGCGGCGGTGGCCAAGACCCACCCTGTTGTCAACGGAATACCATTCCCCGCGGCCGTCCGGGCCGCGCAGCGTCATGGAGTCGCGCACCCGCCTCAGTTCTTCGCGGTCAACGCCGCCTGAGGCGCCTTTATAGGAAAATATCGCGTTTATTCCGCACATGTATAACTATCGGAAAGAGTTGGGATCCGGACCGGCAGTCCGGTCTCGGAGTTTGGAATTTATCTGTCGTTTGGCGGTCGTTTGAAAAAAAATGAACTACCCTCAGCAAGCTGCGGGGTATCGAAGATTGAAAGATACATTTATCATCTCCGGCTTGACCGGGGGAGCCGGAGACCAGTACGCTGAATTGCCCGCCAACCTTATCAAAGGGGCCGGGCAATGATACTTTTATTGTGTCGCCACTATTCAGGGCCTCGGGGAATTCTTTCGATTAATCCGGCTGATCAACCCGCGGGCTTGGAAAGATACCATTCATAGGTCTTGCGCATGCCCTCTTCAAGCCCTGTCTGAGGTTCCCAGCCAAACGACCTTATCCTGGAGATATCGAGGAGCTTCCTCGGCGTGCCGTCGGGTTTGGATAAGTCGTGCACTATGTCTCCCTGAAAACCGGTGACCTTCTTTGCCAGCTGCGCAAGTTCTGCGATAGTAACGTCGGTTCCGCTGCCTATATTCACAAATTCGCCTATAGCCTCAGGTCCGTAATTGTTCATCAGATGTATGCATGCATCAGCGAGGTCGTCGGAATATAGAAATTCCCTGTACGGCTTGCCGCTGCCCCACATTGCGACATGCGCGGCTGTTACGCCGAGTCCGCCGAGCACGGCAAGCGGATCCGTGCCCTTCTCGTAACCGAACCCGAGTTTAAATCCGGACAGGTCCTTTTCTACCTCATCATGTCTTCCGCTGTTCAGGAGTTTTGCCAGATGGAATTTTCTGATCAGCGCTGGCATGACATGGGCGGTCTCCAGATTGAAGTTGTCTCCGGGCCCGTAGAGGTTCGTGGGCATGACTGAAATGAATTTCGTTCCGTACTGTTCGTTATAATATCTGCATAATTTAATGGCCGCAATCTTGGCCACGGCATAAGGCTCGTTGGTCGTCTCAAGAGAGCCGGTAAGGAGATACTCTTCTCTCATGGGCTGGGGCGCCAGTTTCGGATAAATGCAGGACGACCCGAGATTGAGAAGCTTTTTTGCGCCAAACCTGTAAGCAGAATGAATGATGTTCGAAGCTATTGTGAGATTGTCGTATATAAACTCGGCCCTGTAAGTGTTGTTGGCATGTATGCCTCCGACTTTGGCAGCGGCAAGAAAAACATAATCCGGCCTTTCCCTTTCAAAGAAGGCCTCCACCTCAGCCTGTCTCCTCAGATCAAGTTCACTGCTCGACGCTGTAAGCAGGTTTTCATAGCCCCCCCGTTTCAGCCGCCTTATTATGGCCGAGCCGACAAGCCCTCTATGGCCTGCGACATAAATCCGCGCCTGTGTTTCCATCAGGGAACCACTCCCGTCATGCGGTTCTTCGTCCAGTCTATCCCTTTATCGAGCAGGATCTTCTCGCTCTCTCCGGGAGGCGTGAGACCCGCAAGTTTCATATCTGAGTCGGTCATTATCTTTACCAGGTCTCCGAAGGTGACCTTTGGCGTCCAGCCCAAAACCTTCTTTGCCTTTGAGTAGTCCGCGAGCAGGAAATCCACCTCTGTAGGTCTGAAATATTTCGGATCGATCTCGACCACAACGTCGCCAATCTTTACCGGCGCATCCGCGGACGCCGACTTCACAACGCCCTTTGTGGAGACGCCTGAGCCTTTCCACTCCAGTTCTATCCCGGCATAACCGAACGCCTTTTCCACAAACTCGCGGACCGAATGGCTTTCGCCCGTGCCGATAACATAATCGTCCGGACGGTCCTGCTGCAGTATGAGCCACTGGCAGACCACATATTCAGGCGCAAAGCCCCAGTCCCTCTTGGCGTCGAGGTTACCGAGATAAAGCACCTTCTGCTTTCCGGCCAGTATCGCGGCCACGGCGCGCGTGATCTTCCTCGTCACAAAGGTCTCGCCTCTCCGCGGGGATTCGTGGTTAAAGAGAATGCCGTTGCACGAAAAAAGTCCGTAGCCTTCCCTGTAATTCACGGTCAGCCAGTAGGAATAGACCTTTGCGGCAGCGTACGGGCTCCTCGGATAGAAAGCCGAGGTCTCATTCTGGGGAGGATGCGTTGCCCCGAACATCTCGGAGGAAGAGGCCTGGTAGAATTTAGTCTTGACCCCGCTCCTCCTTATCGTCTCAAGAAGCCGCGTTGTGCCGAGACCTGTTATATCTCCCGTATATTCCGGGATATCGAAGCTCACCCTGACATGACTCTGGGCGCCCAGGTGGTATATCTCTTCGGGGCATATATTATAGATAAGGTTGGTAAGCTGGCCGCTGTCGGAAAGGTCGCCGTAATGAAGGAAGAGACGGGTCCCGGGCATATGCGGGTCTGTATAGATATGGTTGATCTTGCTTGTGTTGAACGTGCTGGCGCGGCGTATGAGTCCGTGGACTTCATACCCCTTTGAAAGGAGCAGTTCGGCAAGATATGAGCCGTCCTGTCCCGTAATTCCTGTGATAAGCGCTTTCTTCATTTAATCGTCTCCTTGAAATATTGTATAGTCTTCCCGAGCCCGTCTTCAAGCGCGATCCGCGGCTCCCACTTAAGCCGTTGAACAGCAAGCGAGATGTCCGGCTTGCGCTGGGCAGGATCGTCCTGGGGCAGGGGTTTATGCACAATGCGGGAATTAGAACCCGTAAGTCCGATTACCTTTTCCGCAAGGGCGTATATTGTAAATTCACCGGGATTGCCGAGGTTCACCGGCCCTGTAAAACCGTCAGGACTCTCCATCAGCCTGATAAGCCCGTCTACGAGGTCGTCGACATAACAGAACGACCGTGTCTGCGTCCCTTTGCCGAAGACGGTGATATCCTTTCCCTCGAGCGCCTGGACAATAAAGTTGCTCACAACGCGGCCGTCGTTCGGATACATCCTGGGACCGTACGTATTGAATATCCTCGCAACCTTGATTTCGAGTTTATGCTGCCTGTGATAATCAAAGAAAAGCGTCTCAGCGCAGCGTTTGCCCTCGTCATAGCAGGCCCTGGACCCTATGGGGTTTACATTGCCCCAGTAGCTTTCGGTCTGCGGGTGGACCGCCGGGTCGCCGTAAACCTCCGAAGTGGAGGCCTGCAGTATTTTTGCCTTCACGCGTTTTGCCAGCCCCAGCATATTTATAGCGCCGTGAACAGACGTTTTGGTCGTCTGAACAGGATCGAACTGGTAATGCACAGGAGAGGCAGGACAGGCGAGGTTGTATATCTCATCGACTTCCACATAAAGGGGGAAACAGATATCATGCCTCAGGACTTCAAAATAAGGGTTTTGAATGAGGTGCACTATATTCGAGCGCCGGCCCGTATAGAAGTTGTCGACGCATACGACTTCATGTCCCTGGCCGAGCAGTCTCTCACACAGATGTGATCCAAGAAAACCTGCGCCGCCGGTCACGAGAATCCTTTTGGCCGGACCGTAATTTTTCATGTTTTCAGAACCTCCATTAAACGCGTTGCAGCCGCCGGATCATCCTGCGACCTTGTAATATTCCCTGTACCATTTCACAAATTGTCCGAGACCGGTCTCAAGCGGAGTGGAGGGTCTGAACCCTACGTCCCGGACCAGGTCGTCGATATCGGCGTATGTTGCCGGAACGTCCCCTGACTGCATGGGCAGCATGTTTTTTTCAGCCTTCTTCCCAATCAGGTCTTCGAGCGTTCCTATAAATTTCATCAGCTCCACAGGGTTGTTGTTCCCGATATTATAAAGCCTGTACGGCGCGTAACTCGAAGCTGAGTCAGGCCGGTCCCCGCTCCACTGAGGGGCGGGCTCAGGCAGCCTGTCCATGACCCTGACGACCCCCTCAATAATATCGTCGATGTACGTAAAATCCCGTTTCATAATGCCGTGGTTGAAAACATCTATCGCCTTCCCTTCAAGGATCGCCTTTGTAAAAAGGAAGTAGGCCATATCAGGCCTGCCCCACGGGCCGTATACCGTAAAAAACCTCAGGCCGGTGCAGGGCAGTTTATAAAGGCTTGCATAGGCGTGCGCCATAAGTTCATTCGCCTTTTTGGTCGCGGCGTATAACGATACCGGATGGTCTACATTGTGATGCACTGAAAAGGGCATTTCCGTATTTGCCCCGTAAACGGAACTTGAAGACGCAAACACGAGATGCTTTACGCCGTTATGACGGCAGCCTTCGAGTATATTCAGGAAGCCGGTGAGGTTGCTGTCCGCATATGCGTGGGGGTTCAGGAGCGAATATCTGACCCCGGCCTGCGCCGCGAGGTTTACAACAATGTCGAATTTCTCTTCCGCAAACAGCCTTGAGACCGCCGTACGGTCCGCGAGGTCAATTCGCACGGGTCTGAAATTCCGCTCGAACTTCATCTGCTGAAGCCTGTCCAGTTTCAGCTGTGCGTCATAATAATCATTAAGGTTGTCGAGACCGACCACCTCGTCGCCGCCTGCAGTCAGCCTTTTGGAGAGATGGAAGCCGATGAACCCGGCCGCGCCGGTGACAAGGACTTTACTGCCCGCCATTGTTTTCACCGTCCGCAGCAGCTTTGTCCGCCGCAGGTCCCTGCAGGTCAACTCCCTGCGTCTCCTGTCTGAGCACCTCTATCTCCTTCTTGAGTCTCTCGAACTCGTCCAGTTTTCTGTGTAGATAATCATAGGTCTGCACCATCCTGGTGCTGATTCCCTTGGGGGTTATTATATACATATAGCCTATTTTATTCTTAGAGTTTTTGAATCTTTTTGCCTTTATATAGCCCTTTTCAAGCAGCGCATTTATAACGTAGTTGACCCTTCCGAGGCTCAACCCCATCCTTTTTGAAAGCTCGCGCTGAGAGAGCGTCCTGTCCCTGGAAAGCTCCCGCAGCGTATTCAGCTGTGTTTCGTCCATTGTAATTTTTCCCTTGTGATAAGGCGGGCTACCGCCGATTCCTGTCGAAAGACAAGACCCGGGCAGGCAACTTAGTGCGTTCAGCCACTGAACTAATGATAGAACAAGGCCTTAAGGGAGGTCAAGAAAAGGGAGGGTCGGCGTTACACATGAACAGCTTTTGTCGGCGTTTAGCTCGCCCGCCGGTTAGGTACTCTTGCCGCCAACATCAGCCTTTATAGTGGAGGAGACATCAAAATTGATTAATAGGAAACATAAATATTCTGTGCATTGTCGGGCATAATAAAAACAAAAATGCAATCCAAAGCTGAAAATTATCTGGAAAATAACTTGCGCGGATTATGTGACTTATGTTATATTGGATCCATGGCACAGCATGGTGATTCCGGCAGAATCGTAATCGATATTGAACCTATTTTAAAACGAAGGCTATACTCTGCGCTTGCATTGTCTGGAAGCACCCTCAAAGAATGGTTCCGGAAGGCCGCGACAGAATACTGTAACGATCAGAATGCCCCCTCAGTTTCACTGCGGAATGGGCGCAGGGTTGAAAAATCGACCCCGGTGCTCCATGTTAAAGAGGAAGGCGCGCCTTACGGAGCCGCAACCGAATCTTTGACAAGAGCACGGCCAGCCGAGAATAAAATCACTGTCGTCTCCATGTTCTCTGGTTGCGGAGGCATGGATATAGGGTTCAAGGGGGGGTTCGAGGTTTTCGGACGGCGCTATCGATCGTTGCCTTTTGAAATTGCGTGGGCTAATGATCTAAACAGCGAAGCATGCAAGACTTACGAATATAATTTAGGCCGTGAGGTGCGGAGGGGCGATGTTTGGAGTTTATTGGATTCAATGCCGGAAAGCGCCGATGTCCTCATAGGCGGTTTCCCATGCCAAGATATTTCCATCAATGGAAAGCGGCGCGGCGTGAATGGCGCTCGGAGCGGTCTTTATAAAGCAATGGTTGAGGCTATTAAGCGAATCAAGCCGAAAGTGTTTGTCGCGGAAAATGTAAAAGCTCTTTTGCGACATGATGAATGGTTGCGCCAAGTTGTTTATGATTTCGAAAGTTTGGGCTATAAGCTTCACTACCAATTGTATCAAGCTGCTGATTATGGAGTTCCTCAAACGAGAGAGAGGGTTTTATTCGTTGGCACCGCCTCGGATGTTAATCCTTATATTCCGCCTGCTCCTGAGCGGGATGCGGCATCCTGGATAACAGCCAAATATGCGATTGGTGACCTTGAAAATGCTCCGTCAAATCCGCGAATCAATCATATTTGGAGCCAAGCGAATTCGAGCCCTGAGCAAGGGAATCGCAAGTTAATAGCTGATCGACCAGGCTATACGATTCGAGCTGAATGCCACGGGAATATTCAATATCACTATCGGCTCCCGCGCCGCATCTCCATGCGAGAAGCGGCAAGAATTCAATCATTTCCGGATAAATTTTTATTTTTATCCGGCCTGAGAGAAACAGAACGACAGGTAGGCAATGCAGTGCCGCCAGTGCTTGCATGGCATGTCGCCAATTCAGTGCTTGCCTGTTTCAGGCAGATCAAGAAATAGGACCGCAGATGGTTTCCAAGGTGGATTGGCAGCTTCAGCATGGATATCTGCCATTCTAAGCCACTCATGTATTCGCTTCTCTGGCGCGATGTCGCTCTCCCAATATTCTTGAAACAGAGAACTTTCTAAATATTGCGATGCATCGATCATCTGGGGCTGGATGCGTTGCAATGCCCGCTGGACATATATGCCGCCACGTTCTGGACCTGCGGCGCTACCGGCGGAGAAGGCGTCTCTCGTTGCTAAGATGCCGTGATATGTGAGTAAAAACATTATTGGATCAATATATTTGATTCTATTCCGGCTGGATCCTACAATTTGCGGACAAAGGAGTGATGCTTCTGCCCGCATTTTCAGTTTGTCCTCTCTGCTGAGATTAGCGAAGAGCTTAACTTGCATTGGCAAGGTGTGCTCATCATCAGCTCTTTGTTCCAACCACCATAGTCGTTCGCCTGGTTTTAGGCGATCTCTTGCGTATTTACGAATATACGTCATTCTGTCTTCTTCTGAAAGACCAGAAAATTGCTCATAACTTATTCCAAATTTTTTAAAAAGAGATCCTTTTGCGTCTATATCAACCTCGAAACGCGGCACGTGTGATGTCCTTACATGCATTACGCATTCTTCATACCGCCCCCAGCGCACTGCCGGTTTCCCGCCAGTTTTGCCAAAGACGATATAAATATGTTTCACATCTTTGTTCCTGAAACTCTCAAAGACACTATTGGCGACTGAGCGCCAAGTATCATTAGCGGTAAACTTAACCTCTATGCCGAACTTACCGAGAACTATATCAGGAAAACCATAGGGGTGTGGGGCAAAATCAACAGGTATTTTGAACTGCGCGAGCAGGTTCCGCATAGCGTGGCGGACGCGATTCTCGAATGCCTTTGAATCAGCGAAACGTTGACCGCCTAACAATTCGGCCGATAACCGGCCGCAGAGGTTATCAAGTAACTCTTCAAAAACATTCATTTTCATGGCGCTATTGTAATTTATTTAGCGCTGCAGCGCAATACCGATGCAAGTTTATCGATAACTGGTTGAGGCTTGTTGAGTGAATGCTCCCAAATGCGTAGTACCCGCCAACCAGCCGCTTTAAGTTGAGCGCGAATTATTTTATCTCTGGCCTTATTGCGCGCTATTTTCGGTATCCAGTAATTTTGATGTGACTTTGGCATACGACAGTGCCATGAACAACCATGCCAGAAACAGCCATCCACAAAGACCGCAAGTCGCGCACGACTGAAGACGAAATCAGGCTTCCCCGGAAGTTTTTGATTTCGTCGCCAACCGGCAATGTGGTTTTGCCTCAGAATAGCGGCAAAACGCAACTCAGTAGTCCGATTTCCAGCGGAACGGATTGAGGACATAATTGTTGACCGTTCTTGTTTTGTTAACGTATCAGTCATGACCGGATCCTTGAGCCAACAAATTATTAGATATTTTTTCGATAATACTATTTTTCGCGCGCCTGTGGGATTTTGATGATCTCGATGATGTTGTCAGTCCTTCGGTTGCCGCGCCGTATCGATGTCGCCGGCAAGCAGTCGCTTACCGCTTCGGACAGCACAGAAGGATACCCGCTCCGCAAAAGTTCGGTTGCGACTTCAAGGGCTCGTTCGGCCTTTTCAATAAGCTTTTTGACTTCCTCTGTCATACGGCGATGCCTTCTCTCTCAACATGCCGGTAAAAGGAATACCCCTTATTCAGGGCAGCAAGAAATTGTGCTTCAGTAAGGACTTTGAGTGAAATTACAGGATTAAAATCATTGTCCCACATAACCTGATAGGCGGTGTCTTCAAGGCTTTTTTCGATCTCGGAATTTTTTTCATCAACAAGAGCCAGGAGGTCGAGATCAGAATCGACTGTCTCTTCTCCTCTTACACGTGAGCCGAATAAAACCAGTTTTTTGAGATGTTTCAAAACATCATCGGTCAGCCTGCTTCTTAAGTCAAAAAGGATTTGTCTGTCTTTTTCTTTCATATAATTTGTCAAACCGGGTTATTTTAGTGCCGTCATCCCTTTTGTCTTCATCTCATATCACCTCCGCCCTGCAATATTATATTCCTTAACCCTGTTATTGACAATAATTCGAATTGCCTCATCAAAAATCTATATAAAATTGAATCGTTGCCTCAAATAAGAAATCTACACGAAAAAAACGGACAATTGTCTTCTGTGGAAAGAGAGACAG